>Ga0247609_10000047_pt1 | contig 160425 bp, 140 predicted proteins | sample 172DNAGHGlowgp2_FD_193487 | JGI IMG/M metagenome (GOLD analysis project Ga0247609, IMG submission 193487) | Sheep rumen microbial communities from Palmerston North, Manawatu-Wanganui, New Zealand - 1728 DNA GHGlow gp2 | ecosystem: Host-associated > Mammals > Digestive system > Stomach > Rumen...
TTTGCAAATATCATCCGGGATATCAAACTCGGCATCTCCGCTCACACGGACGGAGATGTTTCCATTCCGGGAAAGTATCTCTACGGCAGGGTTCTCCTGCAATTCCGCATAGACCCGCTTGTGCGGCCCTGTTGCAAACCAGAGTGTAGTTCCAGACTGCTTCATAATCTGGAACACCCGCATCTGCGGCCGCCCGTTTCCAATGGTGGCAAAGGCCACTTCGTTGTTTTCTTTAAGGAAATCCAGTGCTTCTTGCATAACCTACTTTGTTTAAACCAATACTTTTCCGTGCGTAACGTCCTGAAAATGCTCCACCGCCCAGCCGATGAGGCTGTCCACGTGGGGCATCAGGGATTCTCCGAGCGACGTGAGGGAATACTCCACACGCGGCGGTATCTCCGGATAGGCCTTGCGCCTGACAAGACCGTCCCGCTCCAGGTTCTTGAGGGTGGCCGACAACATCTTTTCGGACACGTCGCTCATTTCCTTGTATATCTGGCCGAAACGCAGGGTTCCGCCCTTGTGCAGATGGTACAGGACCAGCAGGGACCATTTGTCACCGAAACGGTCGATGACGTTCCGGATGGGACAGGTAAGATAGGCGGTATTGACTTCTTTCATCATTCGCGATTTAATGCCGCAAAGTTACGCAAGTTCTTTTTACTTTCCAATAGTAAGCTTAAATAATTACCAACATAAATAATTGAAGAAAAAAGTTCACATATAAAAATAGCATTATATCATATTATTTTCTATTTCTTACGAAAAAACTATATACTTACAAAAAAGTATCTACTTGACAAATATTCAGTATTGCCGTACCTTTGCATCGTCAAGCAGAACAAAACATTTTAAACATAATAGCATTATGGCACACACTGATTTTGAAAGAATGGTAGTCGAGGAACTCAAATCCATCGAAACCGGGGCAACCGAGCCCATCGCTTACATCAACGCAAATCACTATACCCAGCACAACCTGGGCGTTGCAGACGGACTTGCAGGTTTCGGCGCAGCCCTCAGTGCGCTCAAGGACTTCCCCGAGGCCGCCAAAGTGAACACCGTCCGCGTGTTCCAGGATGGCAACTACGTCGTCGCCCACACCGACTACAACTTCTTCGGCCCCAAGATCGGCTTCGACATCTTCCGCTTCGAAGACGGCAAAATCGTGGAGCACTGGGACAACCTGCAGGAGACCCCGAAGACGGCCAACCCTTCCGGTCATACCATGCTGGACGGCGCCACCGAAATCAAAGACCTCGACAAAACGGCCGAGAACAAGGCCCTGGCCGAGAATTTCGTAAAGGATGTCCTGATGGGCCAGCACCCGGAGAAACTCGCCTCCTACTTCGACGGCAACAATTACACCCAGCACAATCCCGGCATCGCCGACGGACTTGACGGCCTTGGCGCTGCACTTGCAGCCATGGCACAGCAGGGCATTGAAATGAAGTACGAAACGCTCCACAAGGTGCTTGGCAAGGGCAACTTCGTCCTCACGGTGAGTGAAGGCTCCCTGGGCGGCGTGCACAGTTCCTACTTTGATCTCTTCCGCATCGAAAATGGCAAGATCGCCGAGCACTGGGACACCATCGAGTCCATCCTCCCTGAAGACAAAAGGTTGAATGCCAATGGCAAATTCGGATTCTGAATTTAAACGCCTTGAGTGGCTTTGCCGATACCTGCTGGATGAAAATCCAAGGTATCGGCAGATGAGCGTTCCGGACACCCTGCAGGAGCGCCGGGATCTTTTCCGTGCGTTGATGAATGTCAGACCGCCTATATCGGCTACAGAGGAGTTCCTACGGTTGCAGGACGAGCAGTTGCAGGCGCAGCTGGAGGAGAAAGGCGTGGTTGAGATTACTGAAGAAGCTGACAATGGACTCATCGAATGGCAGGGCGACATCACCCGCCTCAAGGTGGATGCCATTGTCAATGCTGCCAATTCGCAGATGCTGGGCTGTTTTGTGCCGATGCACCGCTGCATTGACAATGCAATCCATTCGGCGGCAGGAGTACAGCTCAGGTTTGCGTGCGTGGAGATGATGCAAGGCGCAGAAGAGCCCACGGGTAGCGCACGGATTACACCAGGGTTCAACCTTCCTGCAAGGTATGTCCTGCATACGGTAGGTCCCATTGTCACGACAGCACGGCCGCTCCACCAGCAGGAAGTCCAGCTCGCCTCCTGCTATTCCTCCTGCCTGGATCTTGCCGATAAAAAGGGCTTGGCGTCCATTGCCTTTTGCTGCATCTCCACCGGAGAATTCCGCTTCCCCAATGACAGGGCCTGTGAAATAGCCGTTTCAACCGTCCGTTCATGGATGGCGGGCCACCCGGATTCATCCGTCAAGACCGTCATCTTCAATACCTTCAAAGACATAGACCATGAACTTTATCAAAACGCCCTTGCAAAAGGCTGAATCAGCCATTGCAGAGGCCGATGCTGTCCTCATCGGCGCAGGCGCCGGTTTGTCAACGGCGGCTGGCATCCATTATGACGGCCCCGACTTCGAGAAAGCCTTTGCCGATATGATTGCGCGGTACGGTTTCACTGATCTGTACACATCCTCGTTCTATCCGTTCCGGAGCGAGGAGGAAAAATGGGCCTACTGGTCCCGTCACATTGATTATGCCCGCTTCGCCCCGGAAGGGAAACCGCTCTACAGGCATCTGTTGGAGATGGTACAGGGTAAGGAATACTTTGTGATTACCACCAATGTGGACGGCCAGTTTGCCAAATCCGGATTTGACCCGGACAAGGTCTTTGAAGTGCAGGGAGATTACGGCCTCATGCAATGCGCAACGGCCTGCCATCCCAAGAGGTACAGCAACGAGTCGCTTGTCAAGCAGATGGTAGCGGAGCAGCAAGACTGCCGCATTCCTTCCGCATTAGTGCCCCGATGCCCGGTATGCGGCGGGCCGATGGAAATCAATGTCCGCAAGGACCGTTACTTCGTGGAGGACGACCGCTGGCACCGGCAGGCTGAGCGCTACTATGCCTTTTTAGAGGCAACACTGGGGAAAAAGAAACTGGCGCTTCTCGAATATGGCGTCGGTTTCAACACCCCCACCATCATCCGTTTTCCCTTCGAACGGATAGCTGCCTCCTATCCGGATGTAACCCTCATCCGCATCAACAAAGATTACCGCGACAGCCAAACACCGGGAATCAGGCACTTTATCGGCCTTGAAACATTTTTTCTTTAGGAAAAATAACCATTTGAGCCGCTTTGCGGTGAATGCATTGTCACAGGCATCGCGATGACGCTGGCCGGGAAGGACATCGAACCTGACGGTTCCTCCATGCATTCGAAATGGTAGACGTCGGCGGGATCATCCTTTGCCAGAGCCGTACTTGAAGCCCCGCGGGATGATTTTCTTCATTACTTCAAGGCTGTTGCAGCCAGCCAGAAATAAGGGCCGACGGCAAGGATGGCGGCCCAAAGGTTCAGTTTATTATTCATAGACAAAAGAATGAACAGTTTGGTATTGCAAATTTCGATACTTTATGACAGCGCGTCAATCCTATTTTATAGGTAAATTGAGGCGGACGACAACTATCCAATCAGCTCGAACTTTTTTGATATAATCCTGGAAATGGTTAAATTCGCATGATGTATTTGGACCTTCTTAAATATGATCTTGGAGCCGGTGTGGAGTCATTCTCTACGCAGCGTGATGCTGTGCTGCCGTATCCGGTGATACAAGGGCATCAAGTTCACGACTGCAAGGTGGCCATCATGGACAGGCCGGAAATGACGCGGGAAGAATTGGATGGGTATGATGCCTTTGTGACCAACCTTTCCGGCGTTGCCATCGGCGTCAGGACAGCCGACTGTGTGCCGGTGTTGCTTTTCGACCCGGTGAAACGGGTTGTCGCGGCGATTCATGCGGGCTGGAAAGGGACCGTGCTGCATATCAGTGAGAAAGCTGTCAGTTCCATGGTGCAGAAGTTCGGGTGCAATCCGGCTGATATGAGGGCGGCTATCGGTCCCGGCATCGGCCCGGACAGTTTTCAGGTGGGAGAAGAGGTGGCGGAGCATTTCAAGAATGCCGATTTCCCTATCGAAGAGATATGGTCTTTCAGGGGTCCAGGAGATGGAACGCCCATGTCCGGAGGGCATCATATCGACCTTTTCAAGGCAAACCGCTGGCTGCTGGAAACAGCCGGTATTCCAGCCGAAAGTATCCAGGTCTGCGGGATTGACACCTACACCACCGACGCATTTTTCTCGGCCCGGCGGGAAGGGATTCAATGCGGAAGGATTATCAATTCAATCAAACTTATATGAGATTCATAAAGATGATGGCCATCGCTCTGGCAGCGATGATTGCCGCCGCTTCCTGCGGACAGAAAAGTGATGCACCCAAGGTGCTCGTGCTCTATTATTCCCAGAGTGATAACACAAAGGCCGTTGCACAGGAAATATCCACAGCCATCGGCGCTGATTTGGAAGAGATTGTGCCTGTGGAGCCATATAACGGCACCTATGATGAAACCATCCAGCGTTGTATCCGGGAGCGGGAGGAAGAAATCCTTCCCAAGATTCAGCCAGTGCTGGCCGATGTTTCTGCATATGACGTGGTTTTCATTGGCTATCCTATTTGGTTTGGCACCTGCGCTCTGCCGATGCTCACATGCCTTGGCGAGATAGACCTTTCCGGAAAGAAGGTGGTTCCGTTCTGCACCTTCGGCAGTGGCGGGCTTTTCTCCAGTGCTGCAGATATAGCCAATAGACAGCCGGAGGCAGAAATGCTGCCCGGATACGGCGTGCGTGCCGCCCGCATGAAGGCCATGCCGGAGGAGGTGGACCAGTTCCTGAAAGAAAGCGGCTTTTTGGAGGGTGACTATGTAAAGCTGGAAGATTTCCCCGATGCCCATCCTGTGAGTGATGAGGAATCGGCCATATTTGATGCTGCGGTTGAAGGTTATCGCATGATTAATGCAAAGGCTTCAAAGGTAGCCTCCAGGGAGATTCCTGGCGGAACGGAATATCAGTTCATTGCTCTCTCGGCACCTCGCGAGGCAACCCCCGACTCAAAAATGGTTGAAATTACCGTTTATGTGACGATGAAGGATGGTGAGGCCCCCGTGTTTACCCAGGTCGTAAGATAGTTTCTACTGCATCCGGCTTTCCTGCAAAGGGAAAAACGATACGACAAACGGGAATTTACTTCATCGGATTCTTTTTCACTTTCGGCTTAGGAAGAGACGTAATCGTGACTTTGATGAGCGACGTCAAGTACTCCCTGTCATCCACGTCGCTGATGTAGAAATAGTCCTTGGCACCGTCATACGGCGGCCGTCCTCCCATTTCTCGACTTTCTCGGGATTGATTCCCAACTTCATGTCATCTTGTCAGAGTTTTCGCTGCAGGACCGGGATTTGATAATGGTTATCCAGTGACAGAAATAAGACAAAATAACATGAAAACAAGTTCGAAAATCTGGCTGGCAGTGGCGGGAGTCCTCCTGATAGCCCTTGGTGTGATATGTATCTGCAAACCTGCAGCAACCCTTTTCACGGTGGCGTGGCTCATCGGCTGTTTCACGCTGATTGCCGGTATTGCCAAACTAGTGTTCACCTTCCGCACACAGATGTTCCTCCCAAATAGCGGCAGCCGTATGCTAAGCTCCATCCTTGAGATTATCATCGGTATCATTTTCATCGGCAACAATGTCTTCCTGGCATTCTCCCTGCCGGTTATCTTCGCCATGTGGGTGCTCATCGAGAGCGTCATCATCGCGGTGGACAGCTTCGACTACAAAAGGTTCGGATTCCGGGGCTGGTGGGGCATCCTGCTGCTTGGCATAGCGGGTGCCGTACTCGGTGTCCTTGGCCTCAGGAATCCTAATGTGACAGCGGCAACGCTCTCTACGCTCATAGGCCTGGGAGTCATCGCCATGGGCGCAGCTTATCTGTTTGCCCTTCTGGGTGTGAACAAGTTCCAGCGCCGGGTGGAAGAGGCCCGTAGAGAAATCGGCGTTGACGAGCAGTAGCATCCTCCTTGCCTCTTGTAATACACGAAATTATTGCTAAATTGGCAGCATGAAAATTCTACTGTCGATACTCATGGTTCTCTGTTCCCTGCAGGCGCGGGGAGGGGAGAGGGAATACATCTGGCCCAAGGGCAAGATGCCGGATGCGCAGCCCGGACAGATTGCGGCAATGACAAATGAATCCGGAGTTCAGGGTTTCAAACCCGAGAAGCACCGGATTCCGTATCTGGAGTGGTTCGAGGCTCCATCTGAGGATGTGGACAACGATGCGTGCATGATCCTGATTTCAGGCGGCGGATACAACAGCACCTGCGACTGGAAACTCATCGACCTTTGGCATGAAAAACTCACGGAGCTGGGCATCCAGTGCGTGAATTTCGTGTATCGCACGCCCCGTCCGGAAGGCCTTCCCATTTACCAGAGTGCGTGGGAAGACGGCCAGAGGGCAGTGAGGATCGTGCGCAGCCAGGCCGCAAAGAGAGGCTTCGATCCGGAGAAGATAGGCGTTATATCGATGTCGGCAGGCTCGCACCTGGGGCTTCTGCTCGCCACTTCCTCGCAGACTCCTGCATACGGGAAGATCGACAAAAAAGACGATGTCCCGTGCCACATTAACTGGGGCATTCTGTTCGCACCCGCCTATGTCACTTCCGACGGTGAGGCCGGAACCAAGGCAACAAGGGAAGGTTATGGCCCGGACGTTACTCTGAGCAAGGTCTTTGCCTTTGACGAAAAGACCTGCCCGCTGAGCCTCCATCACGGGGGAATGGACCCGTATTCTCCTGGTGGCTCCATCCTTGTCTACAGGCAGCTGCGAATGATGGAAATTCCGGCGGAGCTGCACCTCTATCCGGACAAGAAGCACGGTGCATTCGGCCTGGAGCGCGGAATAGAGTTTATGAAGCAGATGGGCTTCCTGGGGCCGCTGGAGCCGGAAGTGCCGCTGATGGACCGCTTCCCTTCGGACGATGACCGCGCGGAACTCATACGCGAAGACCTGTGGCCGGAAGGACAGATGCCCTGCGCCCGGGAGAACCAGTGCCTGCCGTATATTGAATGGCATATCCCTGCTCATAGGAAGAGCGATGCCATACAGATAATATATTCCGGCGGAAGCTATGCCAAGAACGATCCGGACGGCTTTGAAGTGGCTCCCGCAAGACGCTATCTCAATGCCATGGGAATCACGGTTGTAACAATGAAGTACCGTACGCCCCGCCCGGAAGGGCTTTCCAAGCACACGACGGCATGGCAGGATCTGCAGCGCTGCATACGTCTGGTGCGAAGCGAGGCGGCTTCGCGCGGGCTCAATCCCGACAAGATAGGGATAATGGGCTCATCGGCAGGCGGGCATCTCACCCTTATGGGCGTCACTTCTTCAAGGCACAGTTCCTACAGGCCGATAGACGACATTGACAAGCTCTCCTGCAAAGTGCAGTGGGGGATTGGCATTTATCCCGCCTATGTGCTGAGCGACGGCTTTGACAAGAATAACACTTCCGGCGGAAATGACGACGGGCTTTATCTCGCACCGGAGTTTTCCTTCGACCTGGATACCGCGCCCATGCTGTTCATCCATGGCGATGCCGACAAATGGGCTTCCATGAATTCCGTGAGGGTATGGGAAAAGATGAGGGCCATGGGTATTCAGTGCGAACTGCACACCCTGGCCCTTAGAGAGCACTGTTTCCAGCGCAAGGCTTCTCCCGGAACCGGCAGCTACACCTGGCTGGACCGGATAGGGGAGTTCCTGCTTCCTAGAATTTGAAGCGGATATCCATAGGAATCTTTTCGAGTCCCAGGTTCATAAGGTCGGCCTGGTAGTTCTCGCTGCGCTTTGAGTACTTGTTTTCGAACTCCACTGCGAAATCGTGGTTGCCGGTGGCCTGTGTCTCGAGGACAAGGGCGGTGAGGCTTTCCAGGGCCTGTTCCATCTTCTGGGAATCAATCATATACTGGCCGGAAGCGCGGCGCTGGAAAGCTCCGGCTTCATGCAGGTAATTGTACACGATTGTGTTTGCGCGGCCAAGGGCGGAGCCTTCACCGAAGCGTTCTGCGCGTACGAGCGAAGCGAAGAAGGTTGTGAGGGCATCCTCCTTTGTGAAGATATGATGGATGTCGAAGCTGTCCTGGAGTTTGCATACGATAAGTACGCCTGCGGCAAGGGTCTTCACTTCCTCGAAAGTGAGGGCTGCACTGCCAAGGGCTTCGTCCACGCTGCCAAGGCCGTTCACGGTTTCCTTTACGCCAAGGCCATGGGCCACTTCACGGAAAACGATGTTCCAGAAGAACGCGTCGGGGGACAGATGGGTTGCATCGTCAGGAGTGAGAAGTACCTCGCCTGCAGGAGCCACGATGCTGTTGTATTTTGCGCGGATCACATTCTCCAGAAGGATGGTCCTTGTGCCTTTGTCTTTCTGCACGTCGGGGTCGAAGGGGAGGTTCAGGGCCATTACCTTGATTCCGGCGTTGGCCTTTCCAGCATAGTACAGGGCGTCGCATGAGAAAATGTTGGAACCTGTTCCGGGCTGGAAGGTCTTGTATGCGGGGTCGCAGGGGAGACTCTCCTGGAATTCGCCGATGCGGGATACGTACTGCATGAGTTCGTCGGTATGGGCCTGATTCTTCAGGAGAACGAAGGCCTCGTAGGAACGCTTGATGCCAAAGAGCTGGTCGTCGGCGCTTTCGTTGGGGCCGATCACAAGGTCCATCTTGCTGTCGTCCATATCCAGCCAGGCGATTCCGCTGTCGTAGTAGTTGTCGCTCTGGAGGGCCTCTATCTTACTGAGAAGGTAGGCGCGAACGCTGGGCTTGATGGTGATGTCGGCGGCAGCGGTAAGGTAACTTGCAATCTTTGCAATCTGCTCCTTATAGGCATCGTGATACCACACGGCCTGCAGGGAGCCGTCTTCGGCGCGCCTGATAAGGGTATAGGGGCTCATCTTGTCGGGATTGTCCCACGCTTCGAATTCTTCCACCGTCATGTCGGCAGGATAGAAACCTGCGCCGGGGAGACGGTCTCCGAAGCCTTCAACGAAGGATTTGCCGTCGGCACGGTCCCAGGGGCCGTAGTTGATTTCGGCAAAAGTCCTTTGCACGGGGTCGGTTATGCTGTCCAGAAGGGCGTCTTTACTGCCAAAGTATTGTTCCCAGTAGATTGCATCCACCTGATCGGCTGCGAAGCGGTAGAGGTTCAGAACCTCTTTTCCGTTGGCGGAGATGCCGCTCAGGTCGGGAGTCTCTATGGTTACAAGGGCATAGTCGGCCACTTTTCTTGAGAATGGCGATTTTGGAGTATTGTCGCAGGAAGAAAGGGCGGCAACTGCCAGTGCGATAAGCAGAAAATACTTTTTCATCATATAGTTAAATCATTATCATTATCAGTACCTGTGCAGCCACGACCCTCAGGAACATTGTGAGAGGGTACACGGTTGCGTAATTCACGGCGATGCGTCCGCTGCCGAACATCTGCTCGGAGAAACTCAGAAGCGCGGGGTCGGTGGTTCCGCCTGCCAGCAGACCGCAGATCTTGAAGAAATCCATCTTCATCAGATATCTTGCAATCAGGGCTACCAGAGCCATCGGTACAAGGGTGATGATCGCTCCGTACAGCACCCACATATAGCCGCCGCCCACAAGGCTGGCAACGAAGGTCTTGCCTGCGCCCAGGCCCACTGCCGCCATGAACAGCGAGATGCCAATTTCACGTATCATAAGGTTGGCGCTGAGTGCGGTGTAGGTGGTGATCCTGAGCTGGGGGCCGAAGTGGCCGAGAAGGATGGCCACGATGAGCGGACCGCCGGCGAGTCCCAGTTTGAGGGGCTGTGGCATTGCAGGGAAGCGGATGGGAAGCACTCCCAGCGCCACACCAAGGGCGATGCCAAGGAAAATGGGTATGAGGTTGGGTTTGTGGAGAGATTCGGGTTCGTTGCCCACCAGCTTTGCCAGGCGGGCGATGCCTTCTTCGGTGCCCACCACCTTAAGGCTGTCGCCAACCTGCAGGATAAGGTCCGCATCGGCCTGTAGGTCGATGCCGGAACGCATGATGCGGGCCACGGTGACGCCGTATTTGCGGCGGATGTCCAGTTTCCGTAGGCTCTTTCCCGTGATGGACGATTTGGTTATGGACAGGCGGCCCGACACCAGCTGGGTCCCTACCGGTCTCCACTCGTTCATATCCACGGGATAATCTTCCCCGAAGATGATGCGCACTTTCTCCTTGTGCTGGACATCGGTGACGATCAGGAGTTTATCTCCCTCCTGAAGGGGAAGATCCAGATCCGGGAAGAAGACTTTGTCGCCGCGCATCATGCGGGTTATCACCAGATGGTCGGAATTCTCTTCGCCCATTACCTCGTGCAGCGATTTGCCGAAAAGGGCGGGGTTTTCCACCTTGCAGGCAAGCCGGAATGCGTTTCCTTCATCGTCCTGCGAAGCGGAAGCCCTTTCTTTCTCCTTGGCAAGATTCACACGGAAGACGGCTTTGGAAAGCAGTACTACAGCTATTGCCCCGAGCACGCCCAGGGGGTATGCCACGGCATAGGCCGATGCAATCCCGCTGGCAGCGCTGCCGATTTCGGGCGAAGTGGACGTGGCATCCGAGAGGGTCTGCTGTGCTGCACCCAGGCCGGGCGTATTGGTAACGGCGCCCGACATTATACCCGTCATGATTCCCAGGTTCTCGCCGCTCACTACATGTATAATATAGGTGGTGACCACGGCCAGGACCACCAGTGTCACTGCCATAAGGTTCATCGGCAGCCCGTCCTTGCGGAAGGAATGGAAGAATCCGGGGCCAACCTGAAGGCCGATTGCGAATACGAACAGGATGAGTCCGAAGTCCTTGATGAAAGAAAGGATGATGGGATTTATCCTCAGGCCGAAGTGCCCGAGAAGTATGCCCATGAAAAGTATCCAGGTGGAGCCAAGGGATATGCCCTTTATCTTGAACTTTCCAAGGAAAAGACCCGAAGCAATGACCAGGGCCAGAATGAAGATGGCGCTGGCTGTATCTCTTTGTGTGAGTAGATTCATCATAGCGGCTGCAAAGATAGGAATTATTTCAACTTATTATTATCTTTGCGCTGCAAAAACGTTATAAATATGGCTGCAACAGGGTTTGTTCCTTATCCCGGAATGAAGATGGCAGAGCTTATGAACCGGGATTTCACCCTCTCCGGAGTATTGGAAAGGGTGGGTTTGTCCTTTGGTTTCGGAGATGAAACCGTGGAGGAAGTCTGTACCCGCGCAGGAGTGAACACGGACACCTTCCTCCTGATATGCAATGTCTATCTTTCAGAGGATTACTCTCCTTCCAGGGAGGTGCTGGACAAGGTGGACCTGAAGGACGTCCTCCGCTATCTGCGGCTGTCCCATACCTATTATGAAGGCACGGCCGTAAAGAATCTCTCGGAGGCGCTTTCAAGGTTGATGGAGCCTTGCGGGGACACTCACAAGATGATAATCTCCCGTTTCTTTTCCGACTACACAAGCGAGCTCTCCAAGCACTTCGAATTCGAAGAGACGGTGGTGTTCCCTTATGTGGAGGCCATGCTGGACCATAGCGAAGGCGATGATTTCTCCATAGGACAGTACCAGCAGCATCATTCCGACGTGCAGGAGAAGCTGGACGACCTTAAAAAGCTCATAATGACCTATCTTCCCGCCGAATGCGACCAGCGCCTCATCCATGAGGCACTTGCCGATATCTTCACGCTGGAAACCGACCTTAAGAAACACACGATAATCGAGGACTCCATCCTTATCCCCGCCGTGAACCATCTGGAGGATATGAGCGAGGCCGATTCCGCTTCGCCAGGCGACAAACTCTCTTCCCGCGAGATTGAAATCCTTGCAGCCGTGGCCCAGGGCCTTCTGAACAAGGAAATAGCCGCCAAATATAACATTTCCATCCATACGGTGATATCGCACAGGAAGAACATCGCCCGCAAAACCGGAATCAAAACCATTGCGGGTCTCACGGCCTATGCCATACTGAACAACCTCATTGAGGTGTAATTAACATACTTTTTAAAAATTGTTGAAAACTTCTCCGGGATACTGGTTGCAGAATCCCGGAGTTTTTGTAACTTTGTGTCCCGGAATCATCCCCGTATTTGGAAGAAACCCAATTATATATAATATATGAAGTCTTCCGAACCTATCAAAGGTATTTACGATGCCCGGACTCTCGGGCGGGGGAAGATGCTCACCCTCGGTCTGCAGCACATGTTCGCAATGTTCGGCGCAACGGTCCTTGTGCCCGTCATCACCGGACTGTCAATGTCGGCCACCCTGCTGTTCGCCGGACTGGGTACGCTCATCTTCCATTTTCTCACCAAGATGAAAGTTCCCGCTTTCCTCGGTTCTTCTTTCGCCTTCCTCGGAGGTTATGCCACTGTCGTACAGATGGGAGAAGGAATCGGCCTTAACGCCCAGCAGGCTCTGCCTTATGCCTGCATAGGCGTGTTCTGTGCCGGTCTCATCTACTTCGTCCTCGCCGGCCTGTTCGCGGCCTTCGGTGCGAAGAAGGTGATGCGTTTCTTCCCGCCCATCGTCACAGGCCCCATCATCATCGCAATCGGCCTCACCCTCAGCGGCAGCGCCATCGCGAATTGCAACCAGAACTGGTGGATCGCCCTCCTGGCGATTGCCATCATTGTCGTCTGCAATATCTGGGGCAAGGGCATGATCAAGATTATCCCCATCCTTCTGGGTGTCCTGGGCTCGTACATCGTTGCAGCTTGCTTCGGCCTGTGCGACTTCACTCCCGTGAAGGAAGCGGCATGGATTGGCGTTCCCTTCCAGTGGGAGAACACCGCATTCCATGTGATGAAGGATCCGAACTGGGGCCTTGTGGTATCGGCAATCATTGCAATCGTCCCCATCTCCCTGGCCACGATGATGGAGCATATCGGCGACATGTGTGCCATTTCCTCCACCACAGGGGTGAACTACCTTGAGGATCCCGGCCTGCACCGCACCCTTATGGGCGACGGCCTTGCAACCTCGCTGGCTTCCCTTTTCGGTGCTCCCGCAAATACCACTTACGGAGAAAATACCGGCGTTCTGAACCTCACTAAGGTATTCGACCCCCGTGTGATCCGCATTGCCGCGGTGTTCGCCATCATCATGTCGTTCTGCCCCAAGTTCAGCGCCATCATCAGCTGCATGCCCGCTGCAACAATCGGCGGTGTTTCCCTGGTGCTCTACGGTATGATTTCGGCCGTGGGCGTGCGTAACATCGTGGAGAATCAGGTGGACTTCAAGAAGAGCCGCAACGTTATCGTCGCAGCCCTCATCCTGGTTCTTGCAATCGGTATCAAGTACGGTGCGAACGACTCTATCTCCCTCGGTTTCACCTCCCTCAGCGGCCTGGCTGTCGCTGCTCTCGTGGGTGTTATCCTTAATGCAATCCTCCCCGGGAAGGACTACGAATTCGGCTCGAACCCAGATGGAGACAAAGCCGTTGACTTTGAAATCAACCCTTCGCTAAGGAAATAGCAGGAAAACCTTCATATAACTAACCATAAACTACGCTTTATGTTTAAAAAACTCATTCTTGCCGCTGCTGTGGCGGCCCTCGGCTTTGCTCAGGGAGCACAGGCCCAGACCAACCTCCAGACTTTCTACGATTTCGGAAGGAACCGTGGACACTTCACCACCACCCTCGAGGGTTTCTATGGAGATAATTGGGGTAACACCTTCTTCTTTGTCGATTACGACTACAACACTCGCAACACCGATGACAAAGTGGTTGGCGCAAGCGGCAGCTATTTCGAGATTGCCCGCTGCCTGAATTTCTGGCAGAACACCGCCCTCGCACCTCTGAGCCTGCAGGTTGAATACAACGGCGGCATAGGCTTCGGCAACCAGAACTTCCTGTTCGGTCTGGATTATTTCCTGCACAGTGCCGATTTCTCCAATACCTTCAACTTCAAGCTTCTGTACAAGACCTTCAGCGGAAACGCTTCCAGCGACCTTCCGCTGCAGTTCACATTCGTGTGGGGAATGCAGGACATTTTCGGTGTGAAGGGCCTGCGCTTCAGCGGCTTTGCCGATGTATGGGGTGAGAATGTGGTGAACTTTGCAGAGGCCCTTCCCGGCGACTATACCCCCCGCAAGGTTGTGTTCATCTCCGAGCCTCAGCTGTGGTACAATGTGGGCCAGTTCATCGGCGTGGATAATTTCCATATCGGCACCGAGGTGGAACTTTCCCTCAACTTCGCCGGTTACGACGGCTTCTATGCCCGTCCCTGCATAGGTACCAAGTGGGTTTTCTAAAGGAGGACTGAACAATGGCAAATATCCTTTCCAAGTGCTTCGGTTTCGACAGCACTAAACACTCAGTTCGTACTGAGATCCTGGCGGGTATAACCACGTTCCTCACCATGGCCTATATCCTGGCCGTGAACCCCGGTATCTTCAGCGCCCTGGACGGCATGCCCGGCGGAGCGGTTTTCACCGCCACGGCCCTGGCCGCCATCATCGGCACGCTTGTGATGGCAATCTATGCCAAGAAGCCTTTCGCACTTGCTCCTGGCATGGGCCTGAATGCGTTCTTCGTGTTCACCGTATGCCTTACGATGGGCCACAGCTGGCAGTTTGCACTCACGGCGGTTTTCATCGAAGGTATCCTCTTCATCATACTTACGCTCACCAAGGTCCGTTCGTGGCTCCTTAACGCCATCCCCGGCACCCTGAAGAAAGCTATCGGCGCAGGTATCGGCCTGTTCATCGCATTCATCGGCATGCAGAATGCCGGCATTATCGTGAACAACGACGCCACGCTCGTGAGCCTTGGCAATATCACCGAAGGCAAGGCCCTTGTGGGGATGATCGGCCTGTTCATCACTGCCGGTCTTGTGATGGCAAAGGTCCGCGGCGGCATGCTGTGGGGCATCCTCATCACCACCGTAATCGGCCTTCTTATCAAGGATCCCGCAACGGGGGAGGCCGTTACCCAGCTCCTCCGCAACGAGGCAGGCCATGTGAAGCTCGTCGCCCTGCCGGACAGTGTGGGCCCCATCTTCTGCAAGTTCGAATGGTCACACGTGCTCAGCCTTGACATGCTGGTGGTAGTGTTCACCTTCCTGTTCATCGACATGTTCGACACCATGGGAACCCTCATCGGCGTTCACCAGACAGCCGGCCTTATGCCGGAAGGCGCCAAGAAGGACGATATTCCCGGAATGGAGAAGATGTTCCTTGCCGATTCAATCGCAACCGTGTGCGGCGCATGCCTCGGAACCTCCACCACCACTACCTATGTGGAGAGCGCTTCCGGCGTGGGTGAAGGCGGCCGTACCGGCCTCACGGCTTTCTCCACTGCGGTATGCTTCATGCTGGCTCTGTTCTTCAGCCCTATCTTCCTGGCCATCCCCGGTGCTGCGACGGCTCCCGCCCTCATCATCGTGGGCGTGATGATGATGAATTCGGTGAAGAGCATCCACTGGGAAGACTACTGCAGGTCCATCCCCGCTTTCCTCACCATCATCATGATGCCGCTTGCATACAGCATCAGTGACGGTATCCTCATCGGTGTCATTTCCTATGTCCTCTGCCACATGGTAGCAGGCAAGTTCAAGAACATCAGTCCCACGATGTGGGTGCTATCTGTACTGTTTATACTGCGGTACATCTTCATTTAAAAGAATTTCCGTCGCACATTGCGGCGGGATTCTTTTAATTTGTCCTTTTTTTTCTTACATTTGTAGTTGAATCAATCTTTATGATTATGAAAAAGATAGTTCAATTACTTTCGGCAGTGGCCCTTCTGGCCGGCATGGCGGCATTTTCTTCTTGCGACAAGCATGCCTTTTCAGACAGCACCAATAAGTTTGAATATGTGACGGACAACGCCCCCATGGGGCATGTTGGAGAGACGCTGACCATATATCAAGGATCAACAGACTATTTATATGCTTCTTCCAAAGATCACGTGAGGATAACCGGAGGAGATTATACCGTGGAGCCTTCGGACGCAAGTATCGTAACCGCTGCGGTGAGCTCCTGGGGCGGCGATAAATGCATTGCCCTCACTGGAAAGAACGAAGGCGTTACATCTGTCACGCTCCATTTCCTGTGGAGGGGCTTCGATCTTCACAAGAGCATATCTGTCACCGTTAAGCCGTTATTGAATGATTAATATGGTAAAAGTAGATGTTAAAGGCTGCAGCACCTTTGTCGATGCTGCAAAGTATCAGGCCTGCGTTGCAAAGGCCCTTGATGCATTCGATGTCCTCCAATCCGAAAAAGGCGCCGGAAACGATTTCCTTGGCTGGAAAGTCCTGCCCTCCGACACTCCCGAGCAGCTCATCAAGGACTGCGAGGCCGTCCGGGACCTTTGGGCCGATAAAGGCGTGGACCTTGTAATCGCCATCGGCATAGGCGGCAGCTATCTTGGCGCCAAGTGTGCGATCGAGGCCCTGAGCCACAATTTCGCCCGCCAGCTCGTGCAGAAGGACGCCCCGGAGGTGGTCTTCGCCGGCAACAACCTCTCGGAAGAGTATCTGGCGGAGCTCATGGACCTGGCAAAGGAGCGTAATGTCGCGTGCATCGTCATATCCAAGAGCGGCACCACAACAGAGCCCGCCGTTGCCTTCCGCATAGTGAAGCAGTACATTGAAGACACATATGGAAAGGCCGATGCCGCCCAGCGTATCGTAGCTATCACCGATGCCGCCCGCGGAGCCCTCAAGACCCTTTCCACCCAGGAAGGATACACCACTTTCGTGGTTCCGGACAATGTGGGTGGCCGATTCTCCGTCCTCACCCCTGTGGGAATCCTTCCCATCGTGGTGGCCGGATTCGACATCCGTGCAATCCTCGCGGGGGCCAGAGAGGCCCAGGAAGCCCTGGCAGTGAAATCCGAAGAGAATCCTGCCGTGGTGTACGCAGCAATGCGCAACCTCCTCTATGCCGAATATGGCAAGAAGGTGGAAATTCTGGTGAACTACAATCCCAAGCTCCAGTACTTCGCCGAATGGTGGAAGCAGCTCTATGGAGAATCCGAAGGCAAGGACGGCAAGGGTATCTTCCCCGCCAGCGTGAACAACACCGCGGACCTTCACTCCATGGGCCAGTTCATCCAGGAAGGCGAGAGGGTAATGTTCGAGACCGTTCTCCACGTGGAAAAATCCCTCAGGAAGATGGTTATAGGCTCGGATCCCCAGAACCTGGACCAGCTGAACTTCCTTGCCGGAAAGAACGTGGAGCACTGCAACCATATGGCTGAGCTGGGTACAAAACTCGCCCATATCGATGGTGGCGTGCCCCAGATAGAGGTTTCTGTTCCCTGCCTGGACGCTTTCAATCTTGGTAGCCTGTTCTACTTCTTCGAATTCGCCTGCGGCGTGAGCGCCTACACCCTTGGGGTGAATCCCTTCAACCAGCCGGGCGTCGAGGCTTATAAGAAGAACATGTTCGCCCTGCTGGAAAAGCCGGGCTACGAAGAAGCTTCGAAAGCAATCAAACAGAGGTTGTAAAAAGAGACAAAAAAAGGTGACCGCGAGGTCACCTTTTTTTGTTCCTTTTTTTATTCCTAGAAAATGTACGCTATTCCGGCCCGCAGCTGGTTGCGGTGGCGGATTTCCGTGGATTCGGAATCCGAATTGCGGTTGAGCATACCCCAGTCGTAACCTGCGAACACGCGGATATGATCTTTGATGTCTGCACCTGCACCTGCACCGAGAAGGATGTCAACGGGGCTGTAGGATGTGGCGTTGCCTTCATCGTCGGTGTAGTTGTTGATCACATCGTCGCTGTTGAGGTTGATTGAACCGAAAGTGGCGGTTCCGTGAACGTAGGTCTTGGAGTCGATTCCCAGCGAGAATGTGGGGCCGCCGAATGCGAACAGGCGGATTCCGGGAGTGATCTCGTAGCCGAAGTTCACCGTGAGGGGAATGTTGATGTAGTGCTCCTTGAGAGTGGTGGTGCCGGAAACGGTTCCAAGATTGCCGATGTTAGTGGATGCGGCATCTGAACTGTAGAGATACTCGTAATACACGCCGGGTGCGATGCTCAGACCATTGATGATCGTGTATTCGAAGCCGAAGCCGGCGTAGGCACCGTTGGACTGTGTGTAGTTCACATCGGCCCCCGGTTTGCTCTGATAGGTTGCTGTGGACTGTACATAACCTGCTGATACATTGAAGGGCAGGGGGTTCTTCTGTGCAAAAGCGGCGACAGACAAAAGCGCCGCAGCTGCGATGGCAATAATCTTTTTCATGTCGAAAAAATGTTAAATCAACGTGCAAAGATACCTATTTTTTTGTATAAAAGGTGCGGAATAGCTATCTTAGTGCGTTAATTCTACCAGTGAGTATGAAGAAGTTTATTCTTTCCATTGCAATAGCAATTGCGGCTCTTGCCGCCGCTCCTGCCGCTCTAAGAGGCCAGGACCTGATGGATACGGCAACTGATTTCCTGAAGGGAAAGGGCATAGAAAACCCTAATCTGAAATGCACGAAGCAGACATCGACCCTCGCCGTCTATTCCGGCCAATACACCAACTGCTACATAATAATAGCGGAATCGCGCTTTTCCGCAACTCTTGGAGGCCAGGTGCTTGCCTACAGCACGGAGAGTTCCCTCAACGGAGGCTCTGACGAAATGGTGTATGCCATTGCCGACCGCTACGATGCCATGCTTTCCAAAGTGAAGCCCCGCAGGCTTTGCGCATTCAGGGCCCAGAGGCTCAGAAGGCAGATCGCCCACAGCCGCTATGTGGCCCCCATGCTCCGCAATTTCAGCCAGGGAAGTCCCTACAACAAGCTTTTCCCGGCTGCCGGCGGAGAACCCCATGCGGTGGTGGGATGCGGCCCGCTTGCCCTTGCCCAGATTCTGTTCTATCATCATTTCGGAAACGGCGCAAAGGGAATAGGCACAATTACGGATACCCAGAACCGTGTACATACCTATTATCTTGATTCATACAAAATCCGCTACGACGGCTCGGAAAACGACAATGCAGTACTGATGCTGTGCTCGGCCGCATCGCTGGATGCCAAGGCTCTGGATGCCTCCAACACCCAGACCTCTTTCGAGAACATGAAGAGCGCCCTGATATCCAAATGGGGTTTCAGCCCTGCCTGTACGCACGTGAAAGATGAATCTACCGGGACGATGATAAAGCTCATCACCGCAGAACTCCTTGCCGGTCGTCCCGTACTTGTGAGGCAGACAAATGAACACACCTACACCTGCGACGGCCTCAGCGGCGGCTTCATCCATCTCAATTTCGGATGGAACTACTACTGCAACGGCTGGTTCCGCCTTCTGAATCTGGAATCGGACGCCCAGCAGCTTCCCTTCAAGGAAATGATGATAGGAATCGAGCCCTTCAATGCCAGTGATTTCGAATCGCTGAGCATTACTACTCAGGAGCCCGGAACCCTTGAGTCGCTGCTCAGCGAAAAGCAGATACTGGGTTCCCTGTCCATCAAGGTATCCGGCCCCATCAACGGCGACGACATAAAGGTCCTCCGCCGCATGGCCGGAGCAAAGGTCGATGGCAAGAGCGGTCATGGCGTCCTGAGCGAGATGGATCTCTCGGATGCCGTCATTGTTGGAAATACAGCCTATCACACTCGTCCGTGCTACAATATGAAAGTTTCGGGATACTATCCGGACGGCACCACGTACAACTACGACATGTCCAAGATCACTAATGCAGAGTGGGCGAAACTGGTTGAAAACGGCAGGGAAAGGAACTCATCCCGCCTTCTTTTCAAGGGCAGCGACGGCGTGTATTACATAACCTTCTTCTCGGAGAACAATATCCTTGGCAAATACATGTTCGAAGACTGCGCCAATCTGATAAAGGTGAAGTTACCCACGACCCTTGTTGAAATGCGCAGCTACATCTTCCTGAATTGCCGTTCCCTGGAAAAGGTGGACAATATGCCCGCAAAGTGCGACCCCAACGCCCTGAAGGGCTCCGCTTTGGAAAACAAGTAGGGGGAACTACAGAATCTCCAGTACGGGATCTGCCTCTGAAAAGGTCCCGTACACCTGCTCGGAGGCGGCACGGCAGCCTCCGTTGCAGGGAGTGAGGTGGGGGCAGCCTTTGCAGCGCTCCGGCGTGCCTCCGAAATAAGCTGCAGCTTCAGGATTGCCAAGGATATCGGCAATCCTTTCCTTATATATATTGCCCAGAACCTTGGGGGAGTGGTTGCAGAAGCGTACGTTGCCCATGAAGTCCACCGTTACAGGACGCTTGTTGAAATCCGTGCTGCAGTAGGTGAAGGTAACGTGCGGGTATTTCCGCGAGTCCAGAAGGCACATGGGAGTGCACACGCCGCTCACGAAGTGCATGTCCCTGTGGCTTGCAGCGAATCTTTCCACATCGGCAAAGGCTTTTTCCATGGTGGGCCTGTCCAGCACCAGTTCGTCACGGTTGTGGAGGCCCAGACCGCCAAGGTTGAAGCGGTTCACCATAACGCCTTTCACGCCCATACGGCAGATGAGATCCAGCGTTTCGGGTATTCCGGGAGCATTTACTTTTGTTATCACAAGTACGGCATAGCCTTTCCCCGGCATCAGTTCTTCCGCTTTGGAAAGGGTGCGGGTGGCTTTCGCCCAGGAGCCCGGAAGGCCGGTGAGATATTCGTGAACCGAAGGGTCTGCACTCAGGATGGGAATCTGCACGGCTCCTATGCCAATGTCGCGGAAATTCATAAGGTCGTTTTCGCTCATGAGGTTGCCGTTGGACAGGATGTTTACGCGGCTGCCCTTGAAGCGGCACATAAGAGCCAGGTCTGTTACTCCGGGAACGCACATGGGCTCCCCTCCGGAAAAGGAGATGGTGCCCACAGAGGCCTGGGAAAGAAGCTTTCTGAGTGTCCTGCGGCAAAGGGAACCATCCGGAGCGGGCAGGGGAGTGGTCCCGTCCCTCCAGAAATTATAACAGAACCTGCAACGCTGGTTGCAGGCCTGTGTGAGTTCAAAGACAATGTTGTCTATCCTTGGGCGTTGCATTACTCGATGGTAACTTCACCGGTGAAGACCACTTCCACCTGCTGCTCGCCTCCTTCGCCGGATCCAGTGATGGTCTGTATCTCCAGAACGGCATTGCCCACAGGAAGAGTGTCTGAAACCTTGAAGATGTACTCCCATGGAGTTTCCTCATTGTAGATAAAGCTTTCTTTCTGAAGCTCTTTGCCGTCCAGGCCCTTAATTATGGCCACAAGGCTTTCGAAATAGGGCTCCTGGATAGTAATCTTGAAGTCCTCACCCCTCTTGAGGGTTGTGGACTCCAGATTTACTGAATTGATGGGCATTGCCACATCATAGCACATGGGCGGCTCTATGGGCTCGTAGCACGAAACCGTGGGAACGGGTCCGTTGCATGTACCTGCCGACAGCATGGCCCAGGTGGTAAGGAGCACTCCGCCCAGTTTATACTTGGTACGTATTGCCTTAGCGTTTTTGCCTCCGGAAAGGATAACCCACAGTGAAGCGGCAAGGAATGCGGCACCCACTGCTATATAGATGAAGAAAGCCTTGAATTTCATAATGCTGCAGTTTATCTTTCGCAAATATAATTAATATTTGTGTCATTCGCTAAAAATTATTATCTTGTGGTCGAAAAGAGAAACTAACACCTTAATTATAAACTAAAATGGCTTACAAAATCATCGACATCCAGGGCGTAGGAGACGTGTACGCTCAGAAACTCACCGCAGCAGGAATCAACACAGTGGACGATATCCTGGAAAAAGGCAAGAGCCCCAAGGGCCGCAAGGAACTTGAAGAGGCCACCGGCATCCCCGGCAAACTCATTCTCACCTGGGTGAACCACGCAGACCTGTTCCGCATCAAGGGCATCGGCCCCCAGTTCTCCGAACTCCTTGAAGCCTCCGGTGTGGACACCGTGAAGGAACTCAAGACCCGCAGGGCAGACAATCTCGTCGCCAAGATGCAGGAAGTGAACGAGGCAAAGCACCTCACCAAGGTTGTTCCCACCGTTGCCCAGATCCAGGAAATGATTGACCAGGCAAAGGAACTCGAGCCCATGGTAACTTACTAAATGTAAGCAAATATACCCTTCGGGACCGGAATCTCTAAGGTTCCGGTCCTTTTTTTATGTAAAATGCTTTGCAATAAATGCCAAAATAGTTATATTCGTAGGCTGAAATTTACTAACCACACAATAGAACTTTTTATGAAAATCACTTCATCCGACGCCCTTGAACGCATCCGCCTGGAAGCGATTCAGGAGCTCTCAGTCAGGGAGAAGAGCAACCTTGCCGCCACGGAGGAATCCTGCGGCCTGGAAAAGGGTACCCCCCGTATCCAGATCCTGTGCTGCGGCGGTACCGGCTGCAAAGCTTCGGAAAGCGCCAAGATCGTGGATAATTTCCACGCTTCGCTCGCCGAACACGGAGTTGCCGACAAAGTGGACGTAATCGTCCCCGGCTGCTTCGGCTTCTGCGAGAAAGGCCCCATCGTCAAGATCATCCCGGACAACACGTTCTACACCTCAGTGCGCCCGGCCGATGTGGAAGAAATCGTTACTTCCCACATCATCGGCGGAAACAAGGTGGAACGCCTGCTGTACAAGGATCCTGTCTCCGGGGAGCACATCAGCGACTCCAAGCACATGAACTTCTACCGCAAGCAGATGCGTATCGCCCTCCGTAACTGCGGCTTCATCGACCCTGAAAACATTCGCGAATACATTGCCCGCGACGGCTACAAGGCCCTTGCCGAAAGCCTTAAGCGCGACAGTCTGGAAGTCCTTGCCGACGTTAAGGCCAGCGGTCTGCGCGGCCGCGGCGGCGCAGGTTTCCCCACTGGCGTAAAGTGGGAGATCGCCCGCAAGTTCGACGCACCCGACAAGTATGTGGTGTGCAATGCCGATGAAGGCGACCCCGGCGCATTCATGGACCGTTCCATCATGGAAGGTGATCCGAACTCGGTTATCGAGGCGATGATGATCTGCGGCTACTGCATCAACGCAAACCACGGTCTCATCTATATCCGTGCGGAATATCCTCTGGCGGTTCACCGTCTGCAGGTTGCAATCGCACAGGCCCGCGAACTGGGCCTCCTGGGAGAGAATATCCTGGGAAGCGGTTTCAACTTCGACATCGAGATTCGCTACGGTGCAGGCGCATTCGTCTGCGGTGAGGAAACCGCCCTCATCCACTCCATGGAAGGAAAGAGGGGAGAGCCCACGCTCAAACCCCCGTTCCCTGCTGAAGCCGGTTACTTCGGCAAGCCCACCAACGTGAACAACGTGGAAACCCTTGCCAACGTTCCCGTAATCCTCACCAAGGGCCCCGCATGGTTCTCTTCCATCGGCACTGAAAAGTCCAAGGGCACCAAGGTGTTCGCCCTTGCCGGAAAGATCAACAACGTGGGCCTCATCGAGGTTCCCATGGGCACCACCCTCCGCGAAATCATCTACGAAATCGGCGGCGGCGTGAAGAACGGAAAGAAGTTCAAGGCCGTCCAGACCGGCGGTCCTTCCGGCGGCTGCCTCACCGAGAAGCATCTGGATATTCCCATCGACTATGAAAGCCTGGCGGCTGCCGGCTCCATGATGGGCTCCGGCGGTATGATTGTGATGGACGAGGACGACTGCATGGTGTCAGTGGCCAAGTTCTTCCTTGAGTTCACGGTCGATGAGTCCTGCGGAAAGTGCACCCCCTGCAGAATCGGCAACCGCCGTATGCTGGAGATCCTCACCCGCATCACAGAAGGCCGCGGCACAATGGAAGACCTGGACAAACTGGAGAATCTTGCAAAGGTTATCAAAGACACCGCACTCTGCGGCCTTGGCCAGACTTCCCCGAACCCCGTGCTTTCCACTCTCGCAAACTTCCGCGAAGAGTATGAGGAGCACGTGCGCGACCACGTCTGCCGTGCACACAAGTGCAAGGCCCTCCTCACGTATTCCATAGATCCGGTAATCTGCCGCGGCTGCAGCCTGTGCGCCAGGAACTGCCCTGCGGAAGCCATTTCCGGAGAAGTGCGCAAACCTTTCGTCATCAACCCCGAAAAGTGCATCCGCTGCGGAATGTGCATCTCCCGCTGCAAGTTCGGTGCAATTAAAGTAATCTAGCAAGTGCCCTATGGAAAACATGATCAACCTTACAATTGACAAGCGTCCGGTGAGCGTGCCCAAGGGCACTACCGTGCTGGATGCAGCGGTAACCGTGGGAATAGACATCCCCGCCCTCTGCCATATCGACCTCAAGGGCACCTGCGTGAAGAATGCCCCGGCTTCCTGCCGTATATGCGTGGTGGAAATCGAAGGCCGCCGCAACCTGGCTCCCGCCTGCGCCACCACCGTTATGGAAGGAATGGTTGTAAAGACCAATTCCGCCCGGGTGGTACGTGCCCGCAAGACCGTTGCGGAACTCATCCTCTCGGACCATCCCAACGACTGTCTCACCTGCGCCAAGTGCGGCCACTGCGAGCTTCAGAAGCTGGTTACCCGCTTCAACATAAGCGAGATGCCGTACAAGGGAGAGCAGAGCAGCCGCAAGAAGGAGCAGACGGTTGCCATAACCCGCAACATGGACAAGTGTATCCTCTGCCGCCGCTGCGAGAGCGTTTGCAACAACGTTCAGACTGTTGGCGTGCTGGGTGCAATCCGCCGCGGATTCGACGCCACCATCGCCCCCACCTTCGACAAGATGTTCAGTGAGACGGACTGCACCTATTGCGGCCAGTGCGTTGCGGTTTGCCCCACCGGCGCCCTCACGGAGCGCGACAACACGGACCGTCTTCTGGACGACCTGTGCAATCCCGACAAAGTGGTCATCGCACAGCCCGCACCCGCAGTGCGTGTCGCCCTTGGCGAAGAATTCGGCTTAGAGCCCGGCACCATCGTCACAGGAAAGCTTGCCGCATCGCTCCGTGCCCTCGGTTTCGACTATGTGTTCGACACCGATTTCGCAGCGGACCTCACCATTATGGAGGAAGGCGCTGAAATCCTGTCCCGCCTCAAGGCTTTCCTTGGCGGCGACAAGAGCGTGAAACTCCCCATCATGACATCCTGCTGCCCTGCATGGGTGAATTTCTTCGAGCACAATTATCCGGACCTTCTGGAGTACCCTTCATCGGCAAAATCCCCGGCCCAGATGTTCGGCGCTATTGCAAAGACCTACTGGGCACAGAAGATGGGAATCTCCCGCGAGAATCTCGTAGTTGTGTCCGTAATGCCTTGCCTTGCAAAGAAATACGAGTGCGAACGCCCCGAATTCTCCGTGGACGGCAATCCGGACGTGGACTACAGCATCTCCACCCGCGAACTGGCACGCCTTATCAAACGTTCCAACATCGACTTCCGCAAGCTTGCCGATGAAGACTTCGACAAACCCCTTGGCGAGAGTTCAGGCGCAGGTGCCATATTCGGCGCTACCGGCGGCGTGATGGAAGCGGCCCTCCGTACAGTTTACGAGGTGTACACAGGCAAGACCCTGCCCAAGATCGACTTCCAGGAAGTCCGTGGCCTGCAGGGAATCAAGGAAGCAACCATCGACCTTGCCGGCTTCCCGCTGAAGGTCTGCGTTGCCCACACCCTTGGCAATGCCCGCTATCTCATGGACAAGCTCCGCGCCGGTGAACTGGACTATCACGTGGTAGAGGTCATGGCCTGCCCCGGCGGCTGCATCGACGGCGGCGGTCAGCCCTATCACCATGGCGATGTGGAGATTATCAAGGCACGCGCGAAGGCAATCTATGCAGAAGATGCAGGAAAGCCCATCCGCAAGAGCCACGAGAATCCCGACATCAAGGCACTCTATTCCGAGTTCCTTGGCCAGCCCATGAGCGAGCGCGCCCACAAGTTACTCCACACACATTATTCAGATAAATCGATCAAGTAGTTATGAGTGAAATTAAAGTATCCTGCGAGGCCATTCGCCAAGTGGAGGAGATCTGCGCGAAGTTCCGCAACGATCCCGGTGAACTGATTTCCATCCTGCACGAAACCCAGAACACCCTCGGGTATCTTCCCGAGCCCGTTCAGAGGGTAATTGCAAAGTGCCTTGGCATTCCTGCACAGAAAGTGTACGGGGTGGTTACGTTCTATTCCTTCTTCACCATGACTCCCAAGGGCCAGATTCCCATCTCCGTTTGCCTTGGCACCGCCTGCTATGTCCGCGGAGCCGACAAACTGCTGGAGGAATTCAAGCGCGTCCTTGGCATAGAGGTAGGGGAGACCACCCCGGACGGCAAGTTCTCGCTGGACTGCCTCCGCTGCGTGGGAGCATGCGGCCTTGCCCCTGTTGCCACTGTGGGCGACAAAGTGTACGGCCGTCTGAACCCTTCCGATATCAAGAAGATCGTGGAAGAGTACAACGACTAGAGTTGTTTTCTGGAAATCCTATGGTTCCGGCCCTGTTTCAGCGGCCGGAACTTTTTGTTCTGCCGCCAGGGTGTCTGCAGGAGCGGCAAGTATCTGCTCCAGCGAGTCCAGACGGTGTTCAAGGAGCAGAAGACGGGCATCCTTTTCCTGCAGCTGTGCTTCCGACTTTTCGTACACGCCCTCAAGCAGATTGTCGATGTACTCGTGGGTGAGACCAATCGAGTGGGCGCTTATCTTGAATGATTTTATCCCATGCTGTGCGGCGGATGCGGCAAGCGCGGAGTTCTCCGCTTCGGTGGGATTCTCGCCGGCAACGAAAAACTCCACGCTGCGGCGGCCTTTTTCCTTATGTATGGAATAATCGTATAGGTATGACCTTCCAACAACCCTGTTTTCCGCCACGAAATCCTGTACCTTGCGCTCGAAATTATTATCCCCCACAAGAGTGAAAGCAGTCCACAGGCTTGGGAGGATGAACACTACTATAGCTGCAGTGAACCAGTTGCGGCGCCTGCGTGCCACATCCTCGCTTATTCCGCTCACCGTCTTGAAACGCAGATACTTGACCATGAAGAAGGTGGCCAGGATAATGAACACGCAGTTGATCAGGAACAGGTACATTGCCCCGAAGAAGAAGCGTGAACTCAGATGGGCTATTCCGTAGCCTGCCGTGCACAGCGGCGGCATGAGGGCGGTTGCAATGGCAACTCCGGACAGAACCGTGCCCCTGTCCTTGCGGCTGTTCTCGAAGATGCCGGCCAGGCCGCCGAAAAACGCAATCAGAACGTCGTATATGGTTGGAGTGGTGCGCGCTTCCAGCTCGGTGGGATTCAGCAGCGACAGAGGAGAAAGGAAAAAGAACAATGCCGATGCCGCCAGCGAAATGCCCACCATCACAAGGAGGTTGCGCAGTGAATCCACCAGGAGCCTCGTGTCATTGGTCCCGAAGGCCAGACCTATGCCGATGATGGGACCCATCAGAGGGGAGATGAGCATGGCGCCTATAATAACGGCGGTGGAATTCACATTCAGGCCCACCGAAGCGATTATTATGGAAAACGCAAGGATATAGACGTTAGGGCCACGGAACCAGATGGCTTTCTTAATGCGTTCCGCAGCATCTTCGGTGTCCATATGTTCGTGCAGGTTCGCGTAATATCTCACCCGCGCTCTTAGCCTCTCAAACATAAGCCGAAAATAATCTTCTGCAAAGTTAATTATTTTGAATAAAAAACCTAACTTTGTATGATAAAGCCAATACCGATGAGAAGACTTTCCACAATCGCCTTTACTGCTCTCGTAATCCTTTCATCCTGTGCACAAAAGCCCTCGGGATATGCAATAGAGGCATACTCCCCGGACCGGAACGTAAGGGTTGAAACCGGCCTCACAGAAGGCGGCCAGCCATGGTACACCGTGAATGTGGACGGGAAGGCCTTCCTGGACCTGTCACTCCTGGGTATGGAAGCCATTGGAGACAGCTTGAACCTGAAGGACGGGTTCCGGATTACCAGGGTGAAGTCATCATCGACAAATAAAAAGTGGACTCAGCCATGGGGAGAGAACAAGACGCTTCTCAACCACAGCCGGGACCTTGCCGTGAGCATGGAAAACGGGCAGGGAGTGTCGCTGGTCCTGCGTTTCCGCGTCTTTGACGACGGTATCGGCTTCCGCTACGAATATGAAATCCCCTCAGGCACGGTTATTACCGATGAACTCACCCAGTTCGCAATAACCGGCGACGGCAATTCCTGGTCCATCCCCGCCAACTTCGACTCATACGAACAGGAGTATCGCGAAATGCCTCTTTCACAGCTTCAGGACGCCAACACCCCCATGACATTCAAGACGGACAGGGGCGTTTATGGCAGCATTCACGAGGCTGCCCTTGTGGATTTCCCGGAAATGACCCTGAAGGCCGATGACGGCATTCTCACGGCGGCCCTTTGCCCTGATGGCCCAGGCAATCTGGAGCAGAAGGCCGTGGTGGGCACTTCTTTCGTTACGCCATGGCGCACCATCCAGATAGGAAGGAAAGCCACGGACCTCATCAATTCCGGACTTATCCTGAACCTCAACGAGCCCTGCAGACTGCACAGCACCTCTTGGATCAAGCCCTGCAAATACGTGGGCGTATGGTGGGGCATGCATCTTGGCCTGTATTCATGGGGCAAAGACAGCAGGCACGGGGCAACTACATCCCGCGCTTTCCAGTACATAGACTTTGCGGCCGAAAACAACATCGACGCTGTGCTTTTCGAAGGATGGAACGACGGCTGGACGGTTGCAAACGCCGATCATGACTTTGACTTCACCCGTCCTGCCCCGGACTTCGACCTGGACAAGGTGCTCAAATATGCAAGGGAAAAGGGCGTGGACTACATAATCCATCACGAAACCGCCGGCGAGGTTGCCTGGTACGAGTCCCAGCTTGAAAGGGATCTGGACTACGCTCAGGAGCGTGGAATCCACTCTCTGAAAACAGGTTATGCCGGCTGGCTCCTGGACGGTCACTACCATCACAGCCAGTACGGCGTGAACCATTATGCCAGGGTGGTTGAGGAATGCGCGAAACGCGAGATTATGGTGGATGCCCACGAGCCCATCAAGGAAACCGGGCTTCGCCGCACCTGGCCCAACTTCATGACCCGGGAAGGCGCCCGCGGTATGGAGTGGAACGCATGGAGCAAGGGAAACAAGCCTTCGCATCACGAGATCCTTCCCTTTACCCGCCTTCTGAGCGGTCCCATGGATTATACTCCCGGTATATTCGACATAGAGTACAAGAGCATCGAAGGCAATCCGGACGTGCAGGTGTGGAACAACACCCATTCTTCGCAGTGCCGGGTGAACACCACCCTGGCCAAGCAGATCGCCCTTTGGGTTGTCCTGTATTCACCGATGCAGATGGCTGCCGACCTCATAGAAAACTACAAGGACCATCCCGCCTTCCAGTTCTTCCGCGATTTCAATCCGGATTGCGACTGGTCTGAGGCCCTTCAGGGAGAGATCGGCCAGTATGTATCCATAGTCCGCCGAGCCGGCGGGAATTACTACCTTGGCGCAGTGACGAACGAGACGCCCCGCGCCATCATCCAGCCTCTCTCCTTCCTGAAGAAAGGTAAGAAGTATCGTGCCGATATTTATGCCGATGCCACCGATGCCAGCTGGCTGGACGCTCCGTATGACTTCAAAATAGAACACGCCACGGTTACCTGCGACGATGTGATAACGATAAAGCTTGCCCCCGGAGGAGGGCAGGCAATAGTGTTTAAGGAACTGTAATAATGTATAACCCACAATCTCTCCATGCCGATGATTTCATCAATCACGGCGAAATCTTAGAAAGCCTCCATGAGGCTGAAACAGAAAGCAAGAATCCCCGGAGGGTTCGCGAAATACTGGAAAAAGCGGCCCTGTGCAAGGGACTCACCCATAGGGAGGCCATAACCCTGATGGACTGTGACGATCCCGCCCTTGAAGAGGAAATCTTCAAGCTGGCAGGCGAAATCAAGCATAAATTCTATGGCAACAGAATAGTGCTTTTTGCACCCCTGTATCTTTCCAATTACTGCATAAACGGCTGCGTCTATTGCCCCTATCATGCAATCAACCGCACCATACCCCGCAAGAAACTCTCCCAGGAAGAGATAGAGGCGGAGGTGCGCGCCCTCATCCGCACCGGCCACAAGAGGCTTGCAATCGAAGCCGGAGAAGATCCGCGCCACAATCCTCTGGAGTACATCCTGGACTCCATAAAGACGATATACAGCGTGAACGAGGGCGGGAATTCCATACGCCGCGTGAACGTGAACATCGCGGCCACCGATGTGGATTCGTACAGAAGGCTCAAGGCAGCCGGCATCGGCACGTATATCCTTTTCCAGGAGACCTACAACAAGGAGCAGTACAAGAAACTTCACCCTACTGGTCCGAAGAGCGATTACGACTGGCACACGGAGGCAATGGACCGAGCCCAGGAAGGCGGCTGCGACGATGTTGGAATAGGCGTCCTGTTCGGCCTCAGCGGATATCGCTACGAACTGGTGGGCCTTCTCATGCATGCAGAGCATCTGGAAGCCCGTTTCGGGGTTGGGCCCCACACCATAAGCGTGCCCAGGATCTGCCCTGCCGATGATATCTCCACCGAAGACTTCCCGGATTCACTTCCGGACAGCATCTTCCGCAAACTGGTGGCAGTCCTTCGCGTTTCCGTTCCCTACACCGGAATGATCATCTCCACCCGTGAATCCCAGAAGATGAGGGAACAGCTGCTTCACTGCGGCGTTTCCCAGATAAGCGGCGGCTCACGCACAAGTGTCGGAGGCTACACCAGTGTGGAGAGACACGACGAAACCGCCCAGTTCGACGTTGCCGATACCCGCCCGCTTGACGATGTCGTGCGCTGGCTCCTGGAGAACGACCATATCCCTTCGTTCTGCACGGCCTGCTACAGGGAAGGACGCACGGGCGACCGCTTCATGAGCCTGTGCAAAAGCGGAAAAATCAGCCTTTGCTGCACTCCCAATGCACTTATGACACTGAAAGAGTATCTTGTGGACTACGCCTCGCCCCAGACTCGCGAAGTTGGTGAGGAGATGATCCGCAGAAGCATCACCGACATCCCTGAAGGCAAGATACGCGAAATAACCTTAAGGCACCTTGCCGAGATTGGTAACGGCGCCCACGATTTCAGATTCTGATGATTACCATCGCTTTCTTCGGCCCCGTGAACAGCGGGAAATCCACCCTGGTGAACGCTATCGCGGGGCAGGAGGTCTCGCTTGTGAGCGCGCTGCCGGGAACGACTACCGACCCTGTGCGGAAACGCATCGAACTGCCTGGTCTTGGCCCGTGCGTGCTCATCGACACTGCCGGTCTGGACGATGACAGTGTCCTTGGGCCCGAACGCGAGCGCCGCACCAGGGCAATCCTGGACGAGGCCGATGTGGCCGTTCTCCTTGGCCCTGCGGAGCTGGTGGAAAAGTCGGGTGTCTCCATTGTCCGGTACAGGCGAGGAGAAAGCGTGGAATCGCTTCTTGAGCGCATTGCGGCGGTTATCCCCGCCCAGGAAGAGAAGTTCCTCACGGGGCGCCTTGTCTCCGGAGGCGAAGTGGTGCTGCTTGTGATGCCGCAGGACAGCGAGGCTCCGAAAGGGAGGCTTATCCTGCCGCAGGTGCAGGTGATCCGCGAACTTCTGGACCGCGGCTGCACCCCTCTCTGCTGCACTCCGTCGTCACTCCCCGGCGTGCTGGGCCGTGTGAAGCCGGACCTTGTGATAACAGACTCCCAGGTATTCAAAGCTGTGAACCTGACCATCCCTGCCGATATTCCGCTCACTTCCTTCTCCATCCTCCTGGCGGGAGCAAAGGGCGATATGGACGTTTTTCTTGCAGGCGCCCGCGCCATCGCTTCCATTAAACCCGGGAGCAGGGTCCTGATTGCAGAGGCGTGCACCCACGTCCCGGACACAGAGGATATCGGCCGGGTAAAAATCCCCGCCTTGCTGCGAAGGCAAATCGGCTCTCTGGAGGTGAGCATGGCGGCCGGGAACGATTTCCCCGAGGACCTTGGCGGATATTCGCTTATAATCCACTGCGGAGCCTGTGTGGCATCATCGACCCTTGTGCGCGCACGGATCCGCCGCGCCCTTGCCGCAGGCGTTCCCATCACCAATTACGGTCTGGCAATCGCTGCACTGCAGGGCATGCTGTCACGCCTGTCCATCCCGTAATATTGACAAAAAAACTCTTATTGCTTGTAATAAAGAATTGAAATTATTACATTTGTTAGCCAAGTGTTTTTTCATTCGGAAATGAGCAGAATCGATATAGCCATAAAGCTTGCATCCGGCATCGACAGGGAACCGATAGTATCGGCTCCCGGCGACTGGGTTTCATCCGTGAGAGACATAAGGGAGGTCTTTTCCCATATCTCCGGTTATGAGGGAAAAGTTGTAACCATGCTTTCATTCTGCCGCACCGGCACCCTCGTGACCCTGTTCAGGGCTCTGGACGGCAGGGCGGGGGACAATATCGCGGCCTGGTTGCATGTCCCGTGCGAATGCCGGATTTCCGGCAGTGAGCTCATCCAGCTCATGAACTCTGTGAAACTGCTGCTTAACAATTCCACGATCGAGGTTGCGCAGCTTCAGGAACTCGCTTCGCAGGAGTATCCGGACAAACCCTATAAGGTGGACTTCCAGCCGTCAAAGAAAAACGGCCACTATGCCTTCCGCAGAACCGATACTTTCCCCATGTCGGAGCTTCTCGGGGACAACCGCCATCAGGAATACTACAAGGAATACGACGGAGTCTTCATCCTGGATTCCACGGATACTGTGAGCCCGGTATTCGGCATTGCCGATCTTTCCAGATATCCTCTCTTCAAGTATGCCTATCTTCTTCCGCCGGACAAAACCCTGCTGGAGAACAGTTTCGGAAAAGGAACAACACTGCATCACAAGAAGGGGCCTTTCACATCGGCACTCAGCCTGAAGAAGGGTGAAACCATCTCCCTGTATGCCCAGCGCCCCGGCCTGGACCGTGTGGAGATTCCGGTAACCATCACCGAAGAATTCCAGCGCGTGGACCTTCAGCAAGGTTTCCCCCTCGCCTGGAAAAAGACCGTTACCAGGGACCAGATAATGGTCCTGGACCAGGATGGAAAAGAGATTCAGGGCGCAAAGATCACCGTGAACGGCCAGAATCTCGGCCCCAACGGGGTAAGCCTGGAAGAATCCCAGATTGGCAGTGTGAACATATGCGTGAAGGCAAGCGGGTTCAAGAGCATGGAGAAAGAGTGCTCGTTTGCCGGCAACGAGAAAATAAGGCTCACGCTGGAAAAGGATGCCTCAGCAGAGGTGCGCTTCAATTTCCTCAAGAGCCTGGACAAGAAGTCTTTCCTCATAGGCGCAGCCTGCGGCGGGGTGCTGGTTGCAATTCTCGCAATCCTCATTTCCCTGCTTTCTCCTAAGAAAGAACCCGCCGTGATCGAGACTCCTGCAGTGACGGAGCCCGAAGTGGTGGTGGAAGAGCCTCAGCCGGATACCACGGCCGTGGAGCCTCCAGTGGTGGTTGTGGAAGAGGAAGTGCCTCAGGGACCCACTCCGGAGCAGAGGCTGGCCATCCAGTATCTGGATTCACATCCCGTATGGACAAGGCAGGATATAGAATCCGTATCCGAACTCAGGGGCCTGTTCCAGGCTCTCAACAAGTCGGATTTCGTGACGGTAAAGAAGATCCTTACGCCCCTTGCGGAGTGGTCCAGGCAGGCAAAGAAGATTGTGGATGCCATCAATGGCTGCGACCGTCTTCCCAGCGGAACCTATCTGCCGGACGGAGATGAAGAGATCACCATCGACAGATATCTTCAGAAGAAGCTCAAGGTCAATAACTGATATGCCAGGCGCTCGTCGCCGTTTGCAAGATAAATGATTCCGCAGTAGCGGAAGCCGTATTTCATAATGCAGTGCTGCATTATGAGGTTGTCGCGGTGAGTGTCGATACGGAGATTTCCGTCCCTGGCCGCGCACCAGTCCAGAACGTCGCTGAATATCCCGTGTGATTGAGGGATGCTGCCCATCCGGTGGATTACGTGATAGGGGAGAGTGTCGTCAAGCCACTCTCCTCCTTCTATATATGAGTATGTGGGTTCGGGTGAAGGAATGTATGCGAAGTAGGCCACGACCTTGCCGTCATCGGCAACGATATATCCCACTTTCCTGTCGATATCGGCAAGAATCGCTTCCCGGGAAGGATAGCCGTCTTTCCACTGCTCCATGTTCCCCGACGAGCGCATGATCCCCTTGGCGGCTTCCAGTACTGCCATTATTTCCGGAATATCTTCCACCCGGGCGGGACGTATTATTCGCTTGGGGTCCATGACTCTTTAAAGCAAGAAAAACAACGCAACTCCGCACATGCTCACCGCAACGCCAAGCAGTTCGCGAAGCTTTATCCGCTGATGATATACCGTAGCGTAGGGGATAAGGATCAGAACCGGGGTCAGGGCCATGAGCGTGGATGCTATTCCTGCCGATGTATAGCGCACCGCCATCAGCGAAAGGGATACGCCAAGTACGGGGCCGAACAGGGTCATTATCAGCGCATAACCAAGTCCCTTCCTGTCGTGTGCAGCGGCCTTGAGTTCATGTGTTTTCTTCTGCAGGGCCATAAGAAGAAGGAAACCTGCGCCTCCCACTATCGCCCTTATCATTGTGGAAGCGAAGGGCAGAAGGGCCTGCATCGAAGACGGGGCGTCGGCAGGGACAATATCGGCATAATGCTCCATGCCCAGCTTGCTCAGCACCAGCCCCACACCCTGCCCGGCGCCTGCACCCAGGCCCAGCAGAATGCCTTTGAGGGGAAGGGTAAGGCGTATGTGCTTGCCTTCTCCCTTTGCAAGGATGGAAATGGCAATGCCGCTGAGAGTTACCGCCATTGCAAGGGCCGATTTCCATGTGAGTGTCTCTCCCAGTATGGCCCATCCCGCGATGGCGGCCATGGGCGGAGCCAGGGTCATGAACAGCTGGCCGAAGCGTGCCCCTATCGAGAGGTAGCAGTTGAAAAGGCAGTAGTCGCCGAACACATATCCGACCAGGGCCGATGCTGCCAGCCATCCCCAGGCTTTTGCGTCGGCATATAAAGGGTATGGATGTCCGATTCCTATCCAGAGTATTACTGCCAGGAAAAAAGAGGCCAGAACGAGCCTGAAAACATTGGCAGTCATGGATCCGAGCCGGTGACTGGCTTTGTCGGCAAACAGGGCAGTCACCGTCCAGGAAATAGCCACAGCCAGAGATATGATTTCTCCAAGATGCTGCATTTATCCTGCGATTATATTTGTACCCCCGCTCGGAATCGAACCGGGACCAACGGAACCGGAATCCGTTATTCTATCCTTTAAACTACAGGGGCAATACTGCTAAGCAGGATGCAAAGATACAAAAATATTTCTTATATTCGTGGCTAAATGAACAAGGAGAATAAATATAAGGAACTGCTGCTTCAGGCAGAGGCACTGGTTCGCGGAGAGAGCGACTTCATCGCACGCATGTCGAATATAGCGGCGCTGCTGCACCGGGAAATGGGTTTCTGGTGGACGGGATTCTACCGCGTACAGGACCGGGAACTCGTTCTGGGGCCTTTCCAGGGGCCTGTGGCCTGTCTCAGGATACCTTTTGGCAGGGGAGTGTGCGGAACGGCCTGGAAGGAAGGAAAGACATTGGTCGTTCCGGACGTGGAGCAGTTTCCCGGCCATATTGCCTGCTCCAGCGAATCCCGAAGCGAGATAGTTGTACCCGTGTACAGGCAAAGCGTGGTTGTGGCCGTGCTGGATATCGACAGCAGGGAACTGGGAACGTTCGACACCGTGGACAAAGAGTATCTGGAACTCTTCGCAGCGCTTGCCTATGGCCCGTCCCGGGAGATATGGTTCGCGGCCGGCTGCTTCTGGGGTGCCCAGAAGTTTTTCAAGAAGGTGCCCGGGGTGGATTTCACTGAGGTGGGATTCGCAAACGGGAACACTCAGAACCCCACTTACAAGGAGGTATATACAGACACCACCGGGCATGCGGAGTGCGTGCATGTCCGCTACAATCCGGACTCGGTGTCGCTTGAGCATCTTGCGGATCTCTTTTTCAAGATTATCGACCCTCTGAGCCTTAACCGGCAGGGAGAGGACGAAGGTACGCGCTACCGCACCGGCATCTATTTCAATGCGGAAAGCGACTATCCGGCCCTCAAGGCCGTGTACGACAAAGTGGCCTCCGGCCTTAACGCCCCCCTTGCCGTGGAACTGATGCCTCTGGAGTGCTTCTACTCTGCCGACGAGTATCACCAGAACTATCTGGACAAGAACCCCGGCGGCTACTGCCACCTGAGCCCCGCCATCTTCGACCTGGCGAAGTAGCTGGCGCCCACGAGCCGCCCCGTGCGCCCATCTCGTGTGCAAAACACCCCCTTTTTGCCTACGAACCGTCCCTAAACCCCATCTCGTGTGCAAAACACCCCCTTTTTGCACACGAGTTGCCCGTTTCCGCCGGTTCTTCCACGTTTTTGACCGTTTTCGTGGACGAACTACAAGAATAAGTGTTATATTTGTGTCTATGACAAAACTCACTATCATGGCTTTCTGCCTTTTTGGCCTGTTCTCCTGCAAAGGGTTCAAGGACCTCGCTCCCGATGAATTCGAAAAGATGTTTTCAGACTCACCGGAAGCCCAGCTAGTGGATGTTCGCACTGTTGATGAGTTCGCTTCAGGGCACCTCCAGGGCGCCGTCAACATAGACTGGTATGCCGATGATTTCATGGATAAGGCAACAGCGCAGCTGGACAAGTCCAGGCCTGTGATGGTATATTGCCGGAGCGGAAAGAGGAGCGCGGCGGCATCGGCAAAGCTTGCCAAGGCGGGCTTCGATGTCTTTAACCTCACTGGCGGATTTCTGGGCTGGCAGGAGGCAGGGAAACCCGTTACCAAGTTCGCCACAGAGATGTTCCGCACGCAAAGTGGCATTCCCGTTTACATCGCCCTTATCAAACATGGCTCGCTTGAAATACGCTACAAGGGACTCTCCATCCAGATAGACCCGGTGAAAGAGTATGGCACTCCAACCGACTACGAGCACGATTTCCCCAAGGCCGATCTGATACTCGTCACACACGAACACCCGGACCATCTGGACCTGAACGCGATACTGGACCTGAGCAAGGAAGACACCAGACTGTACCTGAACGCTAAAAGCCATGGTATGATAGGCCGCGGCATCGTTGTGGAAAACGGCGGCAGGATCATAATACCCACCAGTATCCGCCCGGAGAGCTCTGTGCTTCCGGAAGACATAGTCATAAGCGCCGTACCTGCGTATAACACCACTCCGGGCAGGGAGATGTTCCACCCCAAAGGCAACGGAAACGGCTACGTACTGGAGATGGACGGCCTTAGGATATATGTTGCCGGAGACACCGAAGACATTCCCGAAATGGCGGAGCTGAAGGATATAGATGTGGCCTTCCTCCCTGTGAACCAGCCTTATACGATGACGGTGGAGCAGTGCGTTGCTGCGGCGAAAGTGATTCAGCCCAAGGTGCTTATCCCTTATCATTTCAGCAAAACCGACATATCCGGCATTCCTGCTCTGCTACCCGGAATAGATGTAAGACTAAGACAAATGCAATAATACTACTATGGCACTGGAACAACAGATTCAAGAAGACATCAAGGCCGCAATGAAGGCCAAGGACACCGTGGCGATGAACGCCACGCGTGCCGTAAAAGGAGAAATCCTGCTTTTCAAAACCGCTGAAGGCGGCAGCAGGGAAGTTACGGACGGAGACATCATGAAGATGATCCAAAAGCTGGTGAAGCAGCGCAAGGAAGCGGCCGAACAGTTCGTTGCGGCAGGCCGTCAGGAACTTGCCGACAACGAGCTTGCCGAAGCAGCCGTGATGGAAAAATACCTCCCCAAGCAGCTCTCAGAGGCGGAAGTGGAAGAGAAAGTGAAGGAAATCATCGCCCAGGTTGGCGCCACATCCATCAAGGATATGGGCAAAGTGATGGGCGCGGCGAACAAGGCTCTTGCAGGGCTCTCGGACGGCCGCACCATATCCGGTATCGTCAAGAAACTCCTCGGATAATCACATCACTTCCAGCCTGGGCCGCACCGGATCGTCGATGTAGTATATATGGTCGCGCTCTACGCTTAATACTCCATCGACCTTCTTGAAGAAGGCCATCGCTTCCTTAATGTCTTTGCCGTCCGGAATCCGGATGGCAAAGCCGTTTATTATGCCGTACTCGTAGATGATTTCGGCGCCGTACTCGCCGAATGCGCGCTTGAGGGGCTCCTTGCCCACGGCTTCGTCGTACATGATTATGAGCGTGTTGGAGGTGTACATCGGCCTTTTGTCGATGGGGCCGACAGTGACGGTGGTGTCGATATTGGCAACGAGCCCATGTCGCACCGCCGCTTTACGGCCGCTTCCGCACGCACAAAGCATCACGATGAGTAGTGTCGATGTAAAAATGACGTTTTTCATAATGCCCCGTTCCATTGCAAAAACCTTGCCCTCGGTCTGGGGGCACCCCGTACACGAAAAGGGACAAAAACGTGGACGAACCGGGGAAAACGGACACCCCGTCCACGAAAAGGGGCAAAATCGTGGACGAACCGTCACGGACAGGCGGTTCGGGTGAAAATAGGCCCGGTTTTGAACCTGAGTGGGGAAAAAGACGCAAATAAAAGGAAAAAATGATTATATTTGTATGTTAAAAACGTACTGATGCCAAAAGCCTATATTTTCCCCGGTCAGGGCTCCCAGTTCCCCGGAATGGGAAAAGAATTATACGAAAGCAGCGTTTCCGCGAAGGCCCTTATGGACCGGGCCGGAGAAGTGCTTGGATTCCCTATTGCGCAAATAATGTTCGAAGGCTCTGCAGAGGACCTGAAAGCCACGCGCGTAACCCAGCCGGCCGTGTTCCTGCACAGCGTTGCACTTGCCCTGTGCAGCGGCCTGGAGCAGCCCGATATGGTTGCGGGTCATTCCCTTGGAGAAATGTCTGCAATCGTTGCAGCCGGTGCGTTAAGCTTCGAAGACGGGCTCAAACTCGTTGCGGCGCGTGCGCAGGCAATGCAGAAATGCTGCGAGAAATTCCCCGGCTCCATGGCTGCCGTCATCGGCCTGCAGGACGATATAATCGAACGCGTGTGCGCGGAAATCCCCGGCACGGTTATTCCGGCAAACTACAACAGCCCCGGTCAGGTGGTCATTTCCGGAGAGGCCGCGGCAGTTGAGCAGGCCTGCACCGCCCTTAAGGAAGCCGGCGCAAAGCGTGCCCTGGTGCTTCCGGTTGGCGGGGCTTTCCATTCCCCGCTCATGGAAGAGGCAAGGGGAGAACTGGCAAGGGCAATTGACAGCGTGGAGTTCAAAACCCCCGGATGCCCGGTGTATCAGAATGTCGATGGCCTTCCTCATACGGACCCGCAGGAAATCAAGGACAATCTCCTCAAACAGCTCACATCCCCTGTGCGTTGGACCGCAAGCGTGCAGAACATGCTCTCGGACGGCGCCGACAGTTTCCTGGAACTCGGTCCCGGCACAGTGCTGCAGGGCCTTGTGAAGAGAATCGCCGGGGATGCGGCCATTACCATTGAAGGAAAAAACTAACTATACTACATCATTAAAACTATTATGGCAAACGAAAAGAAATTCATCACCTGTGACGGTAACTACGCCGCATCGAATGTAGCCTATCTTTTCAGCGAACACGCAGCCATCTATCCCATAACCCCGTCCTCCACCATGGCGGAGAACGTGGACGAGTGGGCTGCCCACGGCAAAAAGAACCTGTGGGGAGAAACAGTGCGCGTTACTGAAATGCAGAGCGAGGCCGGCGCCGCCGGCGCAGTTCACGGCTCACTCCAGGCCGGTGCCCTCACATCAACCTTCACTGCATCGCAGGGTCTCCTGCTCATGATCCCCAATATGTACAAGATTGCGGGTGAGATGCTTCCTACAGTATTCCACGTGAGCGCCCGTGCCCTCGCAAGCCACGCCCTCTCCATCTTCGGAGACCATCAGGACGTGATGGCTTGCCGCCAGACCGGCTTTGCAATGCTCGCCTCCGGCAGCGTTCAGGAAGCCCAGGATCTGGCAGCCGTTGCACATCTTTCCACAATCAAGAGCTCCATTCCTTTCCTCCACTTCTTCGACGGTTTCCGTACTTCCCACGAAATCCAGAAGATCGAGGCCCTTCCTGAAGACAAACTCAAGGAGATGGTGTCGGAGAAGGCCCTTGCCCGTTTCCGTGAGCGCGCCCTCAATCCGGACGCTCCCGTAACACGCGGCACCGCCCAGAACGGCGACGTATATTTCCAGGGTGTGGAAACCCGCAACCAGTTCTATGATGCTGTTCCGGATATCGTGGCCCGTTACATGGGTGAGATTTCCGAGCTCACCGGACGCAACTACCGTCCCTTCGAGTACTACGGAGACCCCACCGCAGAGAATATCATCGTTGCCATGGGTTCGGTTACCGAAACCATCAAGGAAACCATCGACTATCTCGCAGGCCGCGGCCGCAAGTACGGTCTTGTCACCGTTCACCTGTATCGTCCCTTCAGTGAGAAGTACTTCTTCGCAGTGCTCCCCAAGAGCGTTCGCAAGATCGCGGTTCTGGACCGCACCAAGGAGCCCGGCGCAGTGGGCGAACCCCTCTACACCGACGTGAAGGCTCTGTTCCAGGGCAAGGACAACGTCACCATCATCGGCGGCCGCTACGGTCTCTCCTCAAAGGACACCACTCCCGCCCAGATTGTTGCCGTGTTCGACAATCTGGATTCCAAGGAACCCAAGGCCGATTTCACCATCGGCATCGTGGACGATGTCACCTTCAAGAGCCTGCCCATCAAGAGCGAGGTCTCTATCGTGAAGCCCGGCACCACAGAGTGCAAGTTCTATGGCCTCGGTTCCGACGGTACAGTCGGTGCCAACAAGAACACCATCAAGATCATCGGTTCCCACACGGATCTCTACAGCCAGGCCTATTTCGACTATGACTCCAAGAAATCCGGCGGCTACACCTGCTCCCACCTCCGCTTCGGCAAGCAGCCCATCAAGGCTCCCTATCTGGTGAACACTCCGGACTTCGTTGCCTGCCACGTTCCTTCATATCTTAAGAAATACGACGTCCTCAAGGGCATCAAGGAAGGCGGCACCCTGCTTCTGAACTCACTCTGGGACGAAGAAGAGACCATCAAGAACATCCCGGACAATGTGAAAGCCATCATCGGCCGCAAGCACATCCGCGTGTTCATCATCAACGCCACCAAGATCGCTGCCGAAATCGGCCTTGGCGGACGCACCAACACCATTCTCCAGAGCGCATTCTTCAAGATTACCGGCATCATCCCTTACGAGGATGCAGTGAAGTACATGAAGGACGCAATCGTGAAGTCCTATGGCAAGAAGGGCGAGAACGTGGTGAACATGAACTACGCTGCAGTGGACCGCGGCGGTGAATACACCGAAATCAAGGTTCCCGCAGAGTGGGCAGATCTCACCGCTAAGTTCGAGAACCCGAACAAGGACCGCCTCGCACCCGCATTCGTGAAGGATGTTGCCGATATCGTGAACGCCCAGGCCGGTGACACCCTGCCCGTGAGCGCTCTCCTTCCCTATGCCGATGGTACCATGCCCGCCGGCACTTCCGCATACGAGAAGCGCGGCGTTGCTGTTTCCGTTCCCACCTGGGATGCAGAGAAATGTATCCAGTGCAACAACTGCGCATTCGTGTGCCCTCACGCTGCAATCCGCCCGTTCCTCCTCACCGAAGAAGAGGCTGCAAAGGCTCCCGCAGGCCTGAAGATGGCCCAGGGCAAGGCAAACCTCAAGGAGTACAAGTACGCACTTGCAGTATCTGTCGATGACTGCACGGGCTGCGGCAACTGCGTGGATGTATGTCTCGCAAAGCCGGAGAAGGCCCTGTCCATGGTTTCCTATCTGGACAATACCGCAGAGCAGGCCAACTTCGACTGGCTGAACCGCAAGATCGGCTACAAGGAGTATGTTCCCAAGGCTGCCAACATGAAGAACTCCCAGTTCGCGCAGCCTCTGTTCGAGTTCTCCGGCGCCTGCGCAGGCTGCGGCGAAACCCCGAACATCAAGACCATCACCCAGCTCTTCGGCGACCACATGATGATTGCGAACGCAACCGGTTGCTCCTCCATTTACGGCGCATCCTTCCCTGCATCTCCTTACTGCGAGAATGCACAGGGCCACGGTCCCGCATGGGCCAACTCCCTGTTCGAGGACTTCTGCGAATTCGGTCTGGGTATGAAGATCGGTTCCGACCGTGCCCGTGAAACCGTACAGCGCCTCATGCTCCAGGGTATGGAGTGCAGCTGCTGCAGCGACGAAATGAAAGCCCTCTTCACCAAGTGGCTGGAGAACAAGAACGATGCAGCCATCACCCGTGAGGTTGCCGACAAACTCGTTCCCCTCATGGAAGACTGCGGCTGCGACACCTGCAAGGCTCTGCTTCAGTACAAGCACTTTATCCCTGCACGCAGCCAGTGGATCTTCGGCGGCGACGGCGCCTCCTACGACATCGGCTTCGGCGGTCTGGACCACGTGCTTGCCAGCGGTGAGAATGTGAACGTGCTCGTTCTGGATACCGAGGTGTACTCCAACACCGGCGGCCAGAGCTCCAAGGCCACCCCTGTGGGCGCCATCGCCAAGTTTGCCGCTTCCGGTAAGAAGATCCGCAAGAAGGATCTGGGCATGATGGCCATCAGCTATGGCTATGTCTATGTTGCCCAGGTTGCGATGGGTGCCTCTCCCGTCCAGTACTTCAACGCCATCAAGGAAGCTGAAGCCTACGACGGCCCGTCCCTCATCATTGCCTACAGCCCTTGTATCAACCACGGCCTCAAAGCCGGCATGGGCCTGAGCCAGAGGGAAGAGAAGCTCGCAGTTGAATGCGGCTACTGGCACCTCTTCCGTTACAATCCTGCGCTGGAAGGCACGGACAAGAATCCATTCAGCCTGGACAGCAAGGAACCCGACTGGAGCAAGTTCCAGGACTTCCTGAAGGGCGAGGTTCGTTTTGCCTCCCTGTACAAGATGTTCCCGGACCGCGCCCAGGAACTTCTGGACAAGACCGAAGAGTTCGCAAAGGTTCGTCTGAACACTTACAAGCGTCTCGCCGGTGTATAATCCGGAGCTTATCCATCAAAAGAGAATCAGGTCGGCCAGAAAAGGCCGACCTGATTCTTTCTTTACCAGCGTATGTTCACGATTGAGCCGTCCCGGGCCCTTAGGCCGCTCACTTTGCCGTGTGGCCAGGCCGATGGAAGGGCGGGAAGGCGATCGGTCCCGGAGGCGCTGCTCTGAAGCAGCATTTCCGCCACACCTGCTGCTCCTCCGAAGTTCCCGTCTATCTGGAAAGGGGAGTGGGCGTCCATCAGGTTGGGATATGTACCACCGCCGCGGCGTGCGTCAGGGCCTTTGTAGCCGTCGGGAGAGACATAACGCAGCAGACGGCGGAACATACGGTATGCGTTCTCGCTGTCCCTCAGGCGCGCATACAGGTTTATGCGCCAGCCGCAGCTCCAGCCCGTGGTCTCGAACCCCTTAATTTCCAGAGTCTTGGCGCAGGCATCGGCAAGGGAAGTCCCGTGAAGGATCTGATGGCCGGGATAAAGGCCGAAAAGATGTGACTGATGCCGGTGAGTGGGCTCATAGTCGGCCCAGGGATGATACCATTCCATAAGTTCTCCATTCGGCCCCGTGTGGTACCCGCGAAGCCTGGGAAGAGTTTCGATCACCCTGGCTGCGAATTCTTCATCCACTCCGAGTTCTGCGGCAGCGGCGGCTGCATCCATGAGGCATTCACGCACCATTGCAAGGTCGGCGGTGCCTCCGTAGAGGGTTGAGCCAATGAATCCATCCTCCAGAACGTACAGGTTCTCTGGCGAGGTGCAGGGAGCGGTTATGAGTTCTCCTTGAAACTCCACCAGCCAGTCCAGGCAGAACAGAGCTGCACCTTTCAGGGCGGGGTAGTGGCGCTCCAGAGCCTTGCGGTCCCTTGTGAACAGGTAATGCTCCCAGATGTGCGTGGAAAGCCAGGCGCCACCCATAGTCCAGTTGGCCCAGGAAGGATGTCCCGCTCCCAGTCCCACCGGCTCTGCAAGTGCCCAGATATCGCTGTTCTGCCCGAGACACCAGCCTTGCTTCACGCCATAGATGTCTTTGGCGGCATCGGCCCCGGTAATGGAAAGATTGTCGATGAAGCGGAGCAGGACCTCGTGCATTTCCGGCAGGGCGCCCACCTCCGCAATCCAGTAATTCTCCTCCAGATTGATGTTGGTAGTGTAATTGCTGCTCCACGGCGGGTCCATCTTCTCGTTCCACAGTCCCTGAAGATTGGCCGGAACGCCCGGTGTGCGGGACGATGAAATCAGGAGATACCTTCCGTACTGGAAATAAAGCGCCTCCAGTTCCGGATTATTCTCCGAAAGATCCGTATACCGGCGGAGCTGCACGTCGGTGGGAAGGTCCCTTACGGCCTTTGGCGTCTTGCCAAGGCTCAGCTTCACCCGGCCGAAGAGTTCTTTGTAGTCGGCAAGCTGCCTTCTGCGCACAGCCTTGTATCCCAGTCCTTTAAGCCTCTCCATGTTTGCCGATGCCAGCTCACGGCAGGGGAGTCCTTCCGAGACGGGATCCTTGTCGAAGCCATTGAAACTCGTGGAGTTCACCACGTAAATTGTAGCTTCCCGGCAGCCGCGGAGCCGTGTTTCGCTCACTATGGTGCGGAAATGGATGCCCCGCTCCGGGTCGTAGAGAAACTGCGGCCCTTGGTGCTCATAATAGCCCGGGTATGCGTGCCAGGCCACATAGCCGTCGGTAATGCCGCCGGCGGTTTCGTGGGGCTGGGGACTGTCAAAGACGATATCGGCGTTGAAGGGAGCGTCGCTCCTGAGGTGGATCACAATCGCGGAATCGGGGGCCGATGCAAAATATTCCGCACGGAAGGCCTTGCCGCCGCGTCTGAAGCTCACTGTGACCGTTGCTGTATTAAGGTCCAGTTCCCTGCGGTAATCGCTCACCGGATCATTGTCCAGATACCTTATATATAATGTGCCCAGGGGCTGATAAGTCTCGCTGTAATGGCCCTGGAGCCCAAGCTGGAAGTACTCGGCGCTGCGATAATCCTCTCTCCACAGAGCTTCCCTTACGCGCTCCACTGCGCCTTCATAGGATTTCCCGGCCATATCCACGTGCCCCATTCCCTTATCGGGGAGTCCGGTCCAGAGGGTGATGTCGTTAAGGGTAAGCTTTTCTTCCTGCGGCCCGCCATAGACCATGGCGCCTATGCGCCCGTTACCTATGGGAAGGGCCTCTTCGAAATAATCTGCAGGGCGGTCGTAATGCAAAAGAAGATGGGGAACCTGCGGGCATAGGGCTGCCAGCAGTGTTCCCCATAGAAGTAATGCGTGCATACGGGCCTATTCTGCCAGTGCGTAGGAGAAGCCCTTCTGAACGTTCCAGCTTCCGCGGGTGAAATCGGGAACCTCCACGGGGCGGTTGCCGTTTTCGAGTGAGATCTGCGAAAGGGGAGTGATGCAGCACCATTCTGCAAGGTCGTAAACGTCCATGTCCAGAGGAAGACCGTTGCGCAGGCAGTAGATCAGACGATAATCCATGATGTAGTCCATGCCGCCGTGGCCGCCGACTTCCCTTGCAAGGGTTTCAAGTTCAGGAGTGAGGATGGGGCTGGGGTAGCCGGCCTGCAGTTCGGAAAGTTCGTTCCACATATAGACCTTTTCGTCGGAGATGGTCTTTGCATCCACAACGCCTTCAGTGTATTCACGCAGGCAGTACTGGCCCACTGGATACTTGGAAGCAAAACCGTCCGTGCCCACAATCTGATACATGCGGCTGTAGGGGCGGGGAGTCATCACGTCGTGCTCCACGAGCATGGTCTTTCCGAGTTCGGTGGAGATGAGGGTGCAGGTCTGGTCTCCATTCTTGAATTCTTCGCAGGGAACGCCGGTGTGGTTCTCCATGATCTTGACGCCGTTGAACGACTTGGTGTCCATGGATACGAGGGTCTTCATGCGGTCGCCGCGGTGAATGTTGAGCACCTGGCACATGGGACCGACTCCGTGGGTGGGATATACGTCACCGCGGTGTTTCTGGTTATAGTCCAGCCTCCAGTTGTTCCAGTATGCATCCCAGAAGGGATCCAGGTTGTGCTGATACGAGCCTTCACCGTGGATGATTTCGCCGAAGAGGCCCTGCTTGGCCATCTCCAGGGTGGTCATCTCGAAGAAGTCATATACGCAGTTTTCAAGCATCATGCAGTGCAGCTGCTTGGTTTCCGCTTTGTCGATGAGGGCCCAGATCTCGTCCAGGTTCATTGCGGCGGGAACCTCGATGGCAACATGCTTTCCGCATTCCATCGCATACAGGGCGATAGGGGTGTGGTGCAGCCAGTCCGTGCAGATATATACGAGGTCCACGTCCGGGCTCTCGCACAGACCCTTCCACGATTCTTCCTCTCCGCTGAATCCCTGGGCCTGGGGCTTGCCAAGATTCGCGAGGGTGGTCTGCGAGTATGTTACTCTTTCGGGAAGAAGGTCACAGAGAGCGGTGATCTTGGTGCCAGGAACATAGGTGAGACGCTCCACGGCGAAGCTGCCGCGCATGCCAAGCCCCACGACACCTATCCTCACGGTGTCCATTGGAGCGGTCCTGAGACCCAGGACGCTCTTTGCTCCGGCGGGTCTGGGCGGAACTTTTGTCTTGATGGGTTCGTTGGAAAGAGAGGTGCAGGCACCTAAAAGTGCCGCAGCGGCTAGTGCAAGGGCGATTGCTCTGATTTTCATGGGTTAGTGTTTAGTGATTTTCACAAATTTAGCAATTATTTCCGGATATCCAGCAAAAATACTTTAATGTATTCGCCGGTGAGTCCTCCCTGTCCTCCCTGGGAGTCGGCGATAAGGATCAGGCTCTGCCTTCCGTCGGCAAGAACCGGCCCCAGGCACATCCCTTCGAAGTTGGCCAGATTGAGTGACGAGGTGTTGAAACCGGAGAGCAGCTTCTTCTGCAGGAAGCCGGCAGTGTCGCCTGAAGGGTCCACCAGGTACAGAGCAATGTGGGTGAACGACCCCATTGCCTTCTGGAACACGTTTCCGCCCGGAACATACACCTCGCGCTCCAGAACTATCAGCCTTCCGTCGTCCAGTGCGGTAACCGCCGGAACACCGAATACATAGGCCGATGCTCCCTTTGCTAGATTCTCCGGGATGAGAGGGGCAGACAGCCTGTAGAAATACCTGTTACCGGCTTCGAGGGTGGAGGCTGAAAAACTCTGAAGCCTAAGGATGGAAGAGTCGTCATCTTTCAGGGATTTCTCCGTTACCGTCCACAGCAGGCCGGTATTGGCATTGAATCCCAGAGCCTCGAATCCTGCGTTTCCCTGGTTGGTCTTAAGGTCTGCGGGAATGCTTACGCTCCTTCCCGTGGGATTACCTTCAAGGTCGTACTCGCGTATGGACTGGTCTCCTTCCGCACTCACAAGGAGGGTCTTGCTTTCCGGAAGGAAAACTATGCCTTCATTGTCCTTCCCGCTTCCCTGGGAAGCATTCCCCGGCGCTTCCGAAGCCGTTACCGTAAGGGGAACTCCGGACGTGGAAAGATCTATGCTGAAAAGATGTATGCCACCGCCTTTGCTCTTGTCGTGTACCACCGCATAGGAATTACCGCCCAGATAGCAGATTCCCGAATACTGTCCGCTCCCTATGCTCAGGCGCTGCTGCACTACATCCTGCGCCCGTATTGTCGATGGCGTGTCCGCAAACGACTCCGTAACAGGCTCAATGCGGTATTCCATGCCCTTGCCGCTCATGAACTCCACTCCCGGAAGGCGGGACGAACCGAAGCCGCCATCGGCATAGATGATGAATGCCGCAAGGGCTCCGTAGTCGGGCTCTCCCGGCTTGATGGTGGTGAGTATGCTGAATTTATCTGAAAGGCTGTCCAGCTGCTCCATATAGAGCATAGGCTCAACCCCAAGGGGCATTATGCCTATGCTGGTGGCTTTCTTTTCCCTGGGAAGCGAGGCGCTCACGCGAAGGAAGGCTGCGCTGTGCTCCAGGGTGAATGCAGCTCCTTTTTCTCCGGCAACCGCACTGCCGCGAAGAGTGTCTCCGGGCATCTTCCCCGGCATCATCGCATAGTAGGTTACGCCTTCAATCAGAGCGTCTCCGTCGAATGTGGCTGCGGATGTGCCGCTGCCTCCGGAGAGGCGGTAGTAGCTAAGTGCCACCGTATCTGCCCATACGGCCACGGAATCTCCCTGGCTCCAGAGGGTCTCCAGGGCTTCGGCCTTGGCCTTTGAGCTGCCGTAAACGCTGAATTCCACGGGGGAGATGCTCATTGAAACGCCGGTGCTGTCGGCCTTAGCGGCCTTTCTTCCTGGGGCGCATCCCGTAACGGAAAGCCAGGCTAACAATATGATAATAATTCTCATATTGCAAATATACAAAAAAACCGGCCTTTAAAAAGACCGGTTTGTGCACTCTTAGGGACTCGAACCCTAGACCCGCTGATTAAGAGTCAGCTGCTCTACCAGCTGAGCTAAGAGTGCTGGTAACTCTCTATGGAAGAACTCGCTTCCTTAGTTGTGACCCGTTCGGGGCTCGAACCCGAGACCCCAACATTAAAAGTGTTGTGCTCTACCAACTGAGCTAACGAGTCTTCCATTTCCGCTACTCGAACGGGACCGCAAAGTTAGGAAAAATTTTGCAATCGCAAAACTTTTTTGCAACTTTTTTCAATTAATAACCAAAAATGTCTTCCAGACTCACGATTTCAACCGGTCCCAGGGTCTTGAGGAAGGCCATGTCAAGGTCGGAAGGATCTCCAAGGATACCATAGATGTATGTGCGTCCCTTTATCCATTTTGCGTGTGTGGCCACAAGGTCGTCCACGCTCAGGTCCCCGAGTTTCTCGTAAATGAGTTTGTCTTCCGGCTCCTCAAGTCCGAGTTCCTTGGCGCTGAGGTAGCTGTAGAGCACCGATTCACCGATGGTGCGCTGAGTGCGAAGCTTAAGAAGCAGCGACGCCTTTGCAATGTCGAAGTTCTCCGGAGAGAGGGGGAGTTCCTCAATTATGGTGTCGAAGGCTTCCACGGCACTGCGGAGCTTGTCGTTCTGCGAAGCGATGGTTGCCCTCCAGGAGTAAGTGTCTCCGATGAATCCGGGAGTGGACAGCCAGGCGCCGGCGCTGTATGCGAGGGCCCTGGATTCTCTCATCTCCTGGAAAACGATGGCATTCATTCCGCCTCCATAGTACTCGTTGAAAAGCTCAATGACAGGCGACTGGGAAAGATCCAGGCTTTCACCGCGGTTGGAGTACTGGATATAATTGAACTGGCGGGAATCGTAGGGGGCGATGATCACCTTTGCGGAAGGAGTGAGCAGTTTTGTGCTGTGCGTCCTCTCCAGGGGAGTGGGATTATCGGCAATGGGGTGATGCTCTGAAAGCATCCTTTCCACTTCGCCTGATGCTTCCGGACCGTAGTATAGGACAGTGTGGGCGCAGGCAAACATGTCCCGGATGGATTCCAGTACAGATGATGCATCAAGTGCAAGCAGGGCCTCGTTGGAGAGAGTTCCGGCCTTGATGTCCTCCTTTCCGTAGGTGATATAGTTGCGAAGGGCGCTGCTGCAGGCCCTCTGGCTCATCTTGGAGTCGGCGCGGGAACGCAGGATGTCGGCCTTCATCTCATCCAGGATGTCGTCATCGGCCTGTGCACCGGCAATCAGGTCCGTGACTATGTCAAGCGCACGGCCGATGTTGTCGGAAAGACCGCTCACAAATACGTTGGTAACGCGGGATCCCACATTCACGCCCCACTCGCAGGCCAGCGAGTACATCTCGGTGGAAATCTCTTCGGGAGTGGAATCCTCCGTTCCCACATAATTGAGATACTCGGAAGCGATATCCAGCACAGGATCGTTGTCGGAACCCTTGTTGAAGCGGAACGTGAGGGTTGTAACGTCGTTTTTCTCATTCTTTTTATAAAGGAGTTCGAGCCCTTTCCACTTAAGGATGTCCAGATCCTTGCCGAAGTCCACGAACACGGGTTCTATTTCTTCGGGTTCTATGGCTGCGATCTCCTTGAGGAAGTCGCTCTGGTATTCCCTGTTCGTGGCAATGGGAGTGATTGCCGGTGCGTCTATCTTCTTGATGGAAGTGTCTTCTCCCAGCCTCTTGTACACTACCGCATAGCTGTTTTCTCCCAGATGCTCGTTGGCCCAGGCCACGATATCGGCCTTGGTAAGAGCCTCGATGCGCTTGGGACGGCTCACTTCATCGGCCCAGGAGGTGCCGTTCACGAAGCTGTCCACGAACTTGTCGGCACGGGTGGAATTGTTCTCCAGGAGTCTCATCTGGGTTAGCTTCCAGTTGTTTATGGCTGCGCTCACAAGTTCCTCCGGGAAGTCGCCATTGCGCAGTTTTGCCACCTCGGCAAGAAGGAGGTCCCTCACCTGTTCCAGACTCTGGCCTTCCTTGGGAGTGCCTTCCATGAACATCAGTCCGTAGTCGGCCCTGCTGTAATTGAAGGTGGATGCGCTCAGGACGCTCTGGCTCATTACCAGATCCAGGTCCAGAAGCCCGGCAAAGCCGTTGTTCAGTATGCGGTCGGCGATAAGCGCGGGCTCGCTCTCGCGGGATGATGCGCCGGGAGTCCTCCAGGCAATCGCCACGAATTCCGCCTCGTTCCCCAGGACAGTCTTTTCCATGGGGGCGGTGACGGGATCTTCGGGCTCGAAGGTGAACTCCGGAAGCTCCGGATTGGGTTTCCACTCGCCGAAGTACTTCTTAATGATGCCGATGGTCTTTTCCGGGTCTATGTCGCCGGAAAGGCATATGGCCACGTTGTTGGGAACGTAGTAGGTATCTTTCTGCTTTCGGATTGCCTTAAGGGAAGGGTTCTTCAGGTGCTCCTGTGTGCCGATTACCGTCTGCAGTCCATAGGGATGCTTGCGGAAAAGCATGGAGTCTATTGCGTCTATCGCCTTTTCGCCGTCGGAAGTGAGCCCCATGTTCTTTTCCTCGTAAACCGCCTCCAGCTCGGTATGGAACCCGCGGAAGACGCAGTTCATGAATCGGTCGGCCTCTATCCTTGCCCATGCCTCCAGCTGGTTTGAAGGGATTTCCTCCACATAGCAAGTGACGTCGTTGGAAGTGTAGGCATTGGAGCCTTCCGAACCAATTATCGACATGAGCTTGTCGTACTCGTTGGGAATTGCGAGCATGGAAGCCTGATAGCTTATGGAGTCAATCTTGTGGTACAGGGCCAGCCTCTGGCTGTTGTCCGTGAGAGTGCGGTACACCTCGAACAGAGAGTCGATGCTTTCCAGCATGGGAACCTCCGCCTCATAGTCGCGGGTGCCGAACTGCTGCGTGCCCTTGAACATCATGTGTTCCAGATAGTGGGCAAGGCCGGTATTGTCGGCAGGGTCGTTCTTCCCGCCGGAGCGCACCGCAATATAGGTCTGGATTCGCGGAGTGTCCCTGTTCACGGTCATATAGACCTTCAGCCCGTTGTCAAGGGTGTAGATTCTGGCCTGGAGCGGGTCTCCAGCCACTTTGCGGTAGCCATTACCGCAGCCGGCAAGCATCAGGAGGCCTGCCAGTGCCATAAGGATTCTTTTCATAATAAGGCTGTTACAGGCTTTCGATATATGCTTTCATCGCGGGCACCTTGGACATGGCGCTGTGGAAAAGGGCCACCTGGTTCCTGGTGCGTACGAGATTGTGCTCGGGATACTTTATCTTATAATAGGTATCGCCGTTGATATAGTCGGCAAAGAACCTCACGGCCTGCATATAAGGGAACAGGCATGCCGCATAGGGGAGATTCTCCTTCTCCACCGGGGTGAGGAACACTTTCGCCGATTCGATATAGCCCTTCGCGAAAGCTTCGAAAATGTCCATCCTGAAGTCCACCTTCTCCACTGCGGGGTCGTCTTCGGCAACGGTATTGGCGGCGGTGCGGAGGAAGTCGCCGAAATCGGAGAACACGAACGAGGGCATAAGGGTGTCCAGGTCTATCACGCAGAGGATGTCGCCCTTCTCGTCGAACATCATGTTGTTCACCTTGGTGTCGCAGTGGCAGATGCGTTTGGGAAGGATGCCCTCCCTGTACATGCGTTCGGCCTTGCACATCTCTTCCTCGAAGGGGAGAAGGTCGGCCAGGATGGCCTGTACTTCGGGTTCCTTCATGCGGCCGGCGGCATCGGCAGCCACCGCTTCACGCAGCTGGCGTGCGCGGAGTTCCATGTTGTGGAAGTCGGGAATGGTTTCTCCCAGGGTGTCGGGAATGTCGGAAAGCATGGCTTCGAACTCGCCGAATGCCTTTCCTGCGTAGTAGGAATACTCCGGATTCACGGTCTCGTAGGTGAAGGCGTTCTTGATGAACACGGATATCCTCCAATAGGTGTTTCCGTCGGTCCAGTAGGTCTTGCCGGTTTCCTTGCAGGGAATGAAGGTGAGGGTCCTGCCACCTTTGCGGCGGATATGTGCGGTTGCGCAGTCTATATTGTGCTGGAGCAGTTCAACGTCCTTGAAGATGGCGTTGTTGATGCGCTGGAGCACATAGTCGTCGGCGCCGTCGGTTTTCACCAGCAGGGTGTCGTTGATGAGTCCGTTGCCAAGAGGCTTGATTTCCGTTACGTTTCCTTCAATCGCAAAGCTGGCGATGATGGGGAGGAGTTCTTCGTGTTTCATCTTATTACTTAGTGCTGTTATATTGTTCAAGTGCTTTTGCAAGAATCTGGATGCAGCGCTTAAGGTCTTCTATCTTAAGTACATATGCAAGACGTACCTGATTCCGCCCCAGCATCCTGTTACCGTAGAATCCGGCGGCCGGAGCCATCATTATGGTTTCCATGTTGTCCCGGAAATCGGTGAGGCACCACCTGCAGAAATCTTCTGCATCGGCAACGGGAAGCGACGCAATGGTGTAGAAAGCACCTTCCGGTTTGGGGGAGAATACGCCGGGAATAGAGTTCAGGGCGTCTATGAAATAGTCCCTGCGGGCCCTGTATTCCTGGTAGCACTCCTTGGAATATGCCTCCGTTCCGTCGATGGAGGCTTCTGCGGCAATCTGCCCCAGCAGGGGAGGGCTGAGCCTGGCCTGGGCGAACTTCATCACTGCCGATCTCACCTGCGGGTTGCGGCTTATCAGGGCCCCAATGCGTATTCCGCATTCGGAATAGCGCTTGGACACGGAGTCTATGAGCACCACGTTCTGCTCTATTCCAAGGCTCAGGGCGGAGAGGAAGGTGTCGTCGTTGTACACGAATTCGCGGTACACCTCATCGGCAAAGAGATAGAGGTCGTGCTTCTTTACGATTTTCTTGAGCCTGTAGAGCTCTTCAACGGTATAGAGCGTGCCTGCCGGATTCGATGGATTGCAGATGAGGATACCCTTCGTTTCCGGGGTTATGGCATTTTCGAACTCTTCTGCCGGAGGCAGTGCGAAATTATGGTCGATGCGGGAAGTTACGGTCCTCACCTTTATTCCTGCGGCTATAGCCATGCTTATGTAGTTGGCATAGCAGGGTTCCACCATTATGATTTCGTCGCCGGGGTCCAGGCATGCAAGGAATGAGAAAAGGATGGCCTCGGAGCCGCCGGTGGTTACTATGATTTCTTCAGGTGGAATGTATATGCCCATGCGCATATAGTAGCGGGAAAGGGCGTCGCGAAGCGATTTGTATCCTTCCGAAGGGCTGTATTCCAGGGTGGTGCGCTTGATGCTTCGAACCGCGTCCAGCGCCTTTTTTGGGGAGGGAAGGTCCGGCTGGCCTATGTTCAGGTGATATACTTTAACTCCCTGGCTCTTGGCATTGTCGGCAAGAGGAGCGAGCTTGCGGATTGGGGATGAGGGCATCTTTCTGCCCCGTTTGGAAATGTCCGGCATATGTTACAGTATTCCAAGAAGGCGGCTTCTGGAGAGCATGCAGTCTCCCACCGGAGCGGCCTCGCTGCGAAGTGTTGCGAATTGAATGGAGGTGTCCCGGCTCACGAGATTCTGCGCCAGTTTCTTCACCGTACTCCTTATGGGCAGCAGGAGATAGTCCCCGGCTATGGTGAGCTTTCCGCCAATGGCCACAAGTTCGGGGTTGAACACGTTTATGAGGCCGGCAAGAGCCCTGCCAAGGGTTTCTCCCACGGTTTCCACAACTTCGATTGCCAGCACGTCTTCCTGCTTTATGGCCTTGAAGATATCGTTAAGGTTCACCCTGCCTTCTTTCTTGAATTTTTCCGAGAGAAGGGAAGAGCGTCCGGCTTTGAGCTGCTCTATGACCATCCTCACGACAGCGGATCCCGAAGCACCGGTTTCCAGGCATCCGATCTTGCCGCAGCGGCACATCACGTCGTTGTCCAGCATGGGGAAGTGACCGAATTCTCCGGAATAGCCGGATGCTCCGTAGAAGAGCCTGCCGTCCAGTATCATTCCCATTCCAAGGCCCCAGCTCACATTCAGGAACAGCATGTTCTTCTGTTTCTTGTGATTGCCAGCTATGAATTCTCCGTATGTCATGGCCCTGGAGTCGTTTTCCAGTATCACCGGAACTTCCAGTTCTTCTTCAAGTATCTTGGAGATGGGCCTGTCTGGGTCGAAGGAGTAGATATTGCTGAAACCGGTTTCCCTGTTCACGCGGCCGGCCAGGCTTATTCCAAGCCCCAGGACCTTGTTCCAGTCCATGCCCTTATCCAGGAAGAAGCGCCTTATGGACAATGCGATTTCCCTCACGCTTTCCTCGTCTTTCTTCATTGTGAAGGGAATGTCCCCCTGGAAGGATATGATATTGCCCTTGAAATCCGTAACGGCAAAACCTGCATGGGAGTTGCGGATGTCCACACCCACGAAATAACCCGCATTGGGATTAAGGCCGTATACGCTTGGCCTGCGGCCGCCTGCAGAGCCCTGCTTGCCAAGATCCACCATGAAACCGTCCTCCATAAGTTCGGAGATTAGCTTTGTGACCGTGGGTACGCTGGCGCCCAGGCGATCGCTAAGATAACCGATGCTCTGCTCTCCGTTTTCTATGCAAATCCTCAGGATGGATTTTTTCATCGAGGTGTTCTTGCTGTTCTTGTGGTCCAGGAAAGTGTTTCTCATGCAGTTGTGGGTTTATCGGTGCTAAGTTAGTAAAAATTTTGAAATATTCACTATATTTGTACGTTAAACCTATAACACAGGTATGTTCACTAGACTCAGGAACTGGTGGAAAGGGTTCAGCCTCTCGCTCCGTATGAAGATGGTGCTCAGTTTCAGCGCCATAGCGGTGGTCCTGCTCATTTCCAGCGTAATATCGATAATGGAATACCGCAAGATGTCCAGCTATGTCTCGGAACTCATTGCGGACAATATCAAGAGCATCAACGTAGCCCACGACCTTATGGGTGCCGTGGACAACTATAATCTGCAGGTCCTTGCCGTGATCGGGGACGACTCCCTGTCGTCTCTTCCGGACTTCGACCAGGAGCAGTTCGTGAACTACTGCGACTCCCTGAAGAGTTCGTTCACCCTCCGCCGTTCCGTTCCCCTTGCCGATTCTGTCCTGTATTCCTATTCGGCATACATGCTCACTTCGCTGGAACTTGAAACGGTGATAGAGTCGGATTACAACTCCAGGACCTGGTATTTCGAACGGCTCCAGCCCGTTTTTAACCGCTTGAGAGGGGACATAACCGAACTCTCCGCAGCCATGTACGAAGATCTTCAGCAAAACTCCGCAACCTTCGAGCGCGGCTTCTATCGCAGCATAATACCAGGTGCTGTGGCCGTGGGCGTGGGGATAGTGCTTGTGTTCCTGCTGATGTTCTTCATAACGGTGTATTACGTGAATCCTCTGTACAAGATGCTCTCGGCACTGGAAAACTATCGCTCGTTCCGGCGTAAGTACAGTTACAGTTTCGAGGGTGACGACCAGCTGTCGGCCCTGAATTCCGAAATAGCGGAACTCACGGAGGAGAACCAGACTCTGTCGCGCAGAATCAAAGATCTCAGGGACAAGGGACATGAATCTTAAGGTAATATCGCGCAATGTGGGCATCGCCCTCCTTGTGGACGCCCTTTTCATGCTGCTGTCGGTTTTCGTGTCGATTGCAGGTGGAAACGACAGCGCCCTGGCTGCGCTTACCATAAGCTTCTTCATAACATTTGTCGTGGGGGCATTCCCGTTCATTTTCGTGCGCAAGAGCCCTAATATCACGCTGAAGGACGGTTACATGATAATCTTCCTGTCGTGGATGTTCTCGTTCATATTCGGTATGCTTCCGTACGCACTATGGGGCGGCCCGTTCACGCTGGTGAATGCCTGGTTCGAGAGCGTGTCCGGCTTCACCACCACCGGAGCAACCATCCTTGAGAATGTAGAAGCGCTTCCCAGGAGCCTTCTTTTCTGGAGGGCATCAACTCATTTCATAGGCGGTTTGGGTGTAGTGGTGTTCCTTCTTCTGATCATTCCCACGTCTTCCCCGGTGAGGCTAAGGCTCACGAATATGGAACTGTCGTCCCTTTCCAGGGGAAACTACCGCTCCAGGGCCAATAAAACGGTATCTATCTTCGCCTGGGTCTATCTTGGTATCTGCGTCGCAGCCTTCCTGTCCTACTGGGCAGCCGGAATGTCGCCCTTCGACGCAATCTGCCACGCGTTCAGCGTCTGTGCAACCGGCGGATTTTCGTCCAGGAACCTTTCCATAGGATACTTCCAGAGCCCCCTGATTTCGTGGCTCACGGTGCTGTTCATGTTCCTGGCATCCATCCACTTCGGCATAATCTTCATATCCATTGCAACACGTTCGCTGCGTCCCCTTAACAATCCGGTTCTCAAGTGCTACGCCATTTTCCTGGTGCTCGGAGCCCTTGTATCGTCATTCTCGCTGAAGATTCACAATGTGGACACCGGCTGGGCTGATTCCATCCTGGCAGGCTCATTCCAGGTTGTGAGCTATGCGTCCACTACGGGCTTCGCCATTGTGGACAACGCTGCATGGCCCACTGTGCCATGCTTCATACTTGTCCTTGCCAGCCTTGTGTGCGGCTGCGCCGGGTCCACAACCTGCGGTCTCAAGATGGACCGTCTCATCGTCCTGTGGAAAGCCATGAAGAGCCAGATACAGCGTGCGCTGCATCCCTCTTCCGTACACGACGTCAAGCTTGGACGCAAAACCATTCACGACGATGAGGTGTATCCCATGGTCCTCTATATCGCCATGTACACCTTTATTCTGGCAATATCGGCAATGATCTGCATGCTGCTGGGGGATTCTGAAGGCCATGCAGTTACCGGCTCCATCGCTTCGCTCGGAAATGTGGGGCCTTCTCTGGGAACAATAGGCTCTATGGGTAATTACAATGCAGAGCCGGCGGCCATCAAGTTCGTGTTCACGATTGACATGTTCCTTGGCCGCGTAGAAATCTATCCGGTGCTGGCAGTATTCATTTCCATCTTCAGCCCCAAGCAGCAGTAATGGAGCGCAGCCAATTCCTCACCGATTCCTTCATAAGGGAACTCCGTTACGAGCCCACCTCCGACCAGCTGCGCCTTTTCCGGGCCCTGGGCCATTTCTTCACCTCCGACGAAGGGGACATCCTTGTGGTGAACGGCTATGCCGGAACCGGAAAGACAACCGCCGTGAGCGCCGTCCTTGCCAGCCTTCGCCAGCTTGAAGTCCCATGCGTGCTGCTTGCTCCCACGGGCCGTTCCGCCAAAGTCCTTAGCCAGTACTCGGGAATGCCCGCTGCAACCATCCACAAGCACATCTACCGTCAGTCGTCGATTGGGGCCGACGGCCGTGGCCGTTTCACCCTGAGCCCGAACAAGAGCCGCGGCACCGTGTATGTGGTGGACGAGGTCTCTCTCATCGGCATCGACAGTGAAAACAGCCAGTTCGGCAGCGGCAACCTGCTGGAAGACCTTGTGAACTTCATGCGAAGCGGGACCGACTGCAAGATGATTTTCCTTGGCGATGACGCCCAGCTTCCGCCTGTGGGAATGGACGTTTCGCCGGCGCTTTCCCCTGAATATATGGCCGGTGCCGGGGGAGTGAGCTTCCAGACCCTGTCGGAGGTCGTGCGCCAGCAGGCCGGATCGGGAATCCTCACAAACGCCACCAGGCTTCGCGGCCTCATTGCCAGGGGAGACTTCCTGGAGCGTAGGGATCTTGGCCTCTCAAAGGCCGATGATGTGGTGTCCATCGGCGGAGGGGAGCTCCTTGAAGCCCTGTCCGATGCCTATTCCCTTTACGGGGAAGACCGCACCATAGTACTGTGCCGCTCGAACCGCAGGGCAAACCGCTACAATGCCGGCATCCGCGCGCAGGTGCTCTTCCGCGAGGAACGCCTTGTGCGTGAAGACAAACTGATGGTGGTGAAAAACTGCTATCATGGTCTGGAAGACATCGAGGAAACCGACTATATAGCCAACGGCGACATTACCCGTGTGATAAAGGTCTCCAAGTATGAAGAACGTTACGGCTTCCAATTTGCAGAGGCAAGGCTTGCCCTTCCGGATTACGGGGACCAGGAGATAGTGGCCAAGATACTTCTGGACACATTGGAGTCGGAGGCTCCGTCGCTCACCTACGAGCAGGCAAACCGCCTGTACCAGGGCGTGAGCGAGGACTACAGCCATCTTAGCACTAAGAAGAAGCGCTACGATGCCGTGAAGGAGGATCCGTATTTCAATGCACTTCAGATAAAGTATGCCCATGCCATCACAGGGCACAAGTCTCAGGGCGGACAGTGGGACTGCGTGTTCATAGACAATCCGCTGTGGCAGGACGATGTGACCCTGGACGACCTCAAGTGGCTCTATACCGCAATTACCAGGGCAACGGAAAAAGTTTATCTGGTGAATTTCAAAGACGATTGTTTCGCAATATGAAGAAAAGGATAGTAACAGTTTTTGCGGCAGTTCTTGCCGTCATCGGCATGAAGGCCCAGGAATTTATGCCCATTCCTGCGTACTGCAAATGGGTGAGCGACAAAGTTGCCGTTTACTCCTATGACGGTTCTTTCACCGATTCCGGCTGCTTCAGTGTTGAGGCGCCGAAGTGGAAAGTGGTTTCTGGCGTAAGGAGCCCGGAGAAGTTCAGCGGCGTTCCCGCGGCTTTCCTCAATGAGGAGAACCCCACATTCTCTCCGGATTCATCGCTTGTGGCCTTTACCCGCGGCGGGGACCTCTATGTTGCACCTGTCGATGGCGGCGGTGAGGTACGTCTTACCAGTGACGGCAGCAGCACCGTCTATAACGGCTGGGCGTCGTGGGTGTATTACGAGGAAATATTCGGCCGCCCGTCGAAGTACAGGGCCTTCTGGTGGTCTCCGGATTCGCGCAAGATCGCTTTCTACCGCTTCGACGATACCAAAGTGCCCATGTTCCCCATCTACTCGCCCTTCGGCCAGGACGGCTCCCTTCGCGAGACCCATTATCCCAAGGCCGGCGAACGCAATCCGGAGGTGAGGATAGGCATCATCGACCTTTCAAAGCTTTCCGACGGAATTGTCTGGGCCGATTTCGACCCTTCCCAGGACCAGTACTTCGGAACTCCTTTCTGGGCCGATGATTCCTCCACAATCTTCGTCCCGCGTGAACCGAGGATACAGAATACCCTGGACCTCTATGCCGTGAGCGTTGCCGACGGCAGCAAGAAGGCCATTTACCACGAGACCTATCCCACCTGGCTCAACTGGATTGAGGGTATGCTCTTCACCGAAAAGGGACTGTATATGGTGAGGGAATTCGAGACCCAGTGGCAGCAGGCCTACTTCCTGAGCTACGACGGCAGTACCCTCAGGCGCCTCACCGACGGTCCCAACTGGAGGATGGAACTCCAGAGGGTGGAAAAGGACGGCACGCTCTACTTTATGGCCGAAAGGGATTCCAGGATTGGCAAAGCCCTGTACAAACTCACTCCCAAGGGCAATATCCAGGCGATCAGTGATGTGTCCAAGGGCGTGAATGACGTGTGTTTCTCTCCTAACGGAAAATATTGCAGCGTAATCATGTCTTCTCTGGATACTCCCTGGGAAGTCTGGATCTACGACACAAAAAAGCCCGGCAAATCCTACCGCGTGGCGGAGATGAAGGGTCCCGAATATGATGCGTCGGCCTATTCTCTGGGACAGGTGATCACGATCGAGAACGACGGCTTTGAGCTTCCTGGCATCATCTATTATCCTTTCGGCTTCGACCCTTCAAAGCAGTATCCCGTTCATGTGGACATATACGGCGGCCCGGATAGTCCCCAGGTGAACAACCGCTGGGTGAGCCCCTATGCCTATTCCTGGTATGCAGAGAACGGAATAATCGAACTCATTGCCGACTGCCGCGCCTCCGGCCACAACGGCCGTGCAGGACTTGACCAGATTTACAAGCATCTGAACACCGTTGAGGTGCAGGATTTCATTGCCTGGGCCAGATATCTTCAGAGCCTGCCGTATGTGAAGGCCGACAAGATTGGTGTGGAAGGTTTCTCCTTTGGCGGCACAATGACGGCTATGCTGGTTATGACCGCTCCGGACGCCTACCACTACGGAATTGCAGGCGGCGGCGTCTACGACTGGATGCTATACGATTCCCATTACACGGAGCGCTTCATGTCCACTCCCCAAGACAATCCCGAAGGCTACCGCGATTCCCAGGTGCTGAAATATGTGGACGGGTACAAAGTGCATCCCGGATCCGACGGCTCCGTGATGCTTAAGCTCACCCACGGCACCGGCGACGACAATGTGCATTTCCAGAACACCCTGCAGCTGATCGACGCGCTGCAGAGGAAAGGTGCTTCATTCGAATTCATGATTTACCCCGACGGAATGCACGGCTACCGTGGCTTCCAGAGACGTCATTTCGATGCCGAAAACAAGGAGTTCTGGCTTAAGTATCTGAAGGACTGACGTCCTTGATACTTTCCCTGTAGGCGTTGAAAATGCTGGACTTGGAGATGAACCCCAGATAGGTGAAGTCTTCTTTCACTACCGGAAGGTTCCAGGCTCCGCTCTTCTCGAACTTGCGCATCACGCTTTCCATGGGCTCGCCTTCGAAAATATATTCGGGGGCGGGCTTCATGTATGAGTTCACGTGGTTCTTCTCGTAGAGTTCGGTGCGGAACATATCGGCGCGGATGTCGGCCATTTCTACATAGCCCTGGAAGTGTTTCTTGTTGTCCAGAACGGGGAAAATATTACGTCTGGATTCGGAAACGGCTTTGGCAAGATCCCCAAGACTGCCCCCTATGTTCACTGGAATGAAATCTGTTTCCACAAGGGTAGAGGGCTTCAGAAGCGCGAGCACGGCCTGGTCGGAGTCGTGGGTGAGAAGTTCTCCGGAAGCTGCCACCCGTTTTGTATATATGGAGTATTTCTCGAAGATGCGCATCGTAAGGTGCGAAGTGGTGGCAGTGAGGATGAGCGGGAAAAGAAGCTCGTACCCGCCGCAGATTTCGGCAATCAGGAAGATGGCCGTGAGCGGGGCCTGCATCACTCCCGCCATCACGCCTGCCATACCCACGAGGACGAAATTGGGAACCGGCACCATCCCCGGTTTGGCCATGTTTATGAGCGAAGATACCACGAATCCCGCTATTGCGCCCATGAACAGCGTGGGGCCGAAGGTCCCGCCCACTCCGCCGCCGGCGTTGGTGAAGGTCATGGAGAATACTTTCAGTACCAGGATAAGGGCGAATATCCAGATGGGGCCTGTTTCCGTGTTCTGGAGCAGGGGAGCGAGGGATTCGTATCCTTCGCCCTTCAGCGGGGGAAGGAAGTATATCATCACTCCCAGGGCCGCTGCGCAGAGGATCCACTTCAGGTACGGATTCTTCAACTTTCCAAGGTTGTCTTCCAGGAACAGGGTGGTGCGAAGGAAATACAGCGAACAGAAGCCGCAGAATACGCCCAGCACCAGGTACCAGGGGATATTCCTCATGGAGAATTCCACTATGGCCACGTTGAAAACCGCTTCCCGCCCCAGCAGCAGGTATGAAACCGCCGTGGCGCTTATGGAACTGAGCATAAGCGGCAGCACGCTGTTCATTGCGTTGTTGAAGAAGAGGATCTCCATCGTGAACAGAAGCCCTGCCAGGGGAGCGTTGAAAAAGCCGGAAACGGCACCGGCGGCACCGCAGCCAAGAAGAAGGGTCATACCCCTGAAGTCCAGGCCGCAATATCTGGCAAGGTTGGAGCCTATTGCCGCCCCGGTATAGACAATGGGAGCTTCCGCACCCACGGAGCCGCCGAAGCCGATGGTTACGGCGCTTGTGAGCATGGACGACCACAGATTGTGCCTCTTTATCCTGGATTCGTTCCTGGAAACGGCCTGAAGCACTTTTGTGACTCCGTGACCGATGTTGTCTTTAACCAGATACCTTACTATAATAAGGCTTATGAGCATTCCAAGCCCGGGAAGGAAGAGCCACGGCCATTTTTCTCCGTTGAAAAGGCTGTCAAGGCCGTGCGCTATCCCGTGGATGGATAATTTCAGCAGAACGGCTGCAAGCCCGCAAAGGACGCCTGTCACAAGAGACAGAAGAAGAATCTTGTCCCTTTGCTTCATATTACGCAAAAGGGCCCTGAACGGGCCCCAGACGTATTTTACTCCCTTGCGGTTTGCCATCTTTATGCTTTAGTCGTCTTCTCCCGGAGAGGAATACTGGGCGATATTGTCGTCCGGAAGGGTTTCCCCTGCGGAATCCGATGCGTCGGCGCTTTCTCCTGCCACAGCCTCGTTTCCGGCATCCTCCTCTCCCTCGAGCCAGCGGGCCACATCTTCCAGATCGTCGGTCTTGATGTTTATCTTAACCAGATATATGGCATCCGGTACCTCCACCGTTACTGCATAGAAGAAAGTGCCGTCCGGTTTGGGGTATTTGATCACATCGTTGAGATAGTCGGAAAAGCCCTTTGGATATTTCTCTGCAAATGCTGCTGCAAGATCCGGGTGCTGCGCCATCTTTTCGTAGCTTACGACGTGTCTCTTTTTGTTGTCTGCCATATTATCTCTTTTTCGTTTTTCTGAATTCGTGTGCAATATTAGCAGATTGTTTTGAACCTTGCAAGCGCTTTTCGCTTTTTTTTGATGAATTTTGGAAGAAAAGGGCTTTCTGGGCCTGTTTTTTCTCCAAATCGTGCTCACAGAACACCTCAGTGAAGTCTCTCGGGTCCAGTCCGGTGTAGAACATCACGGAGGAAGCTGTCATGGGAGTGGGTGTGAAATCCTGCACCTGATCCATCCATATTCCCTTGAGCGCAGGGTTTGCGGCCAGGCTTTTCATATCCTGGAGCCTGCACCCCGGATGGGAAGAAATGAAGTAGGGAACGAGCCCCACGTGAGTGCCGGCTTCCCTGTTTATGGCGTCGAATTCCTTCCTCAGTCTTTCGAACAGGCGGAAGGACGGCTTGGCCATCTTCTGGAGCACGTGGTCTTCTGTGTGCTCGGGTGCAACTTTGAGCCGGCCTGAAGTATGGTCCAGCACAAGGGTCTTGAGGTATGGTCTGGAACTGGGATCCACGAATCCGTCCTGAGTGAGGAAAAGGTCGTAGCGTATGCCGCTGCCGATATAGCTGTGCCTGATACCCTTTGTGGAATCTATCTTTCTGTAAAGTTCCATCAGCCTCGTGTGGTCCCTGTCCAGATTGGGACATGGGGCAGGGAACAGGCACGAACGCCGGCGGCATTTGTCGCACAGTTCTGGGTTCTTCCCGTGCATCCCGTACATGTTTGCGGTTGGCGCGCCCACGTCGGATATGTTGCCGGCAAAATCCGGCAGATTGTTCAGTTCCTTTACTTCTTTCAGTATGGAACCTTCGCTCCTGGAGGATATGAACTTTCCCTGATGAGCCGCTATCGTGCAGAAATTGCAGCCTCCGAAACACCCCCTGTGGGTGTTCACGGAGAACTTTATCATATCATATGCGGGTATGCGTTTCCCCTTGTAGCGGGGGTGGGGGAGTTTTGTGAAGGGAAGGTCCCAGAACGAGTCCATTTCCGGAGTTGTGGCGGTGGGGAAGGGCGGATTCACCTGCACGTATCCATCGCCCACGGGCTCGATTATCGTCTGCGGATGGGCCATGTTGGCGTGCACCTCTATCTCGTGGAAATTCTCTGCAAACGCCCTCTTGCTCCTGCAGCACTGCCCGTAACTGTTAAGGACAAGGAAATCCTCCTCTGCGGGAATACGTCCCGGTTTGTAGAAAGCGAGTTGGGGAATCTGCCTCATACGGTGCAGTGACCAGCCTTTCTCGATGCCTTTGGTGAGCTCCAGCATGGGCCTTTCCCCCATACCGTAGCATAGCCAGTCGGCCCCGGAGGAAACCAGCACCGAAGGCAGCAGGCAGTCTTTCCAGTAGTCGTAATGGGTAAGGCGGCGCAGCGATGCCTCAATGCCGCCAATGACTACAGGAACGTCCGGGTACAGCTCCTTGAGGATTTTCGTGTACACGGTAACTGCATAGTCGGGTCTGGCGCCGGCTTTCCCGTCCGGGGTGTAGGCGTCGTCGTGACGAAGACGCTTCGATGCCGTGTAATGGTTCACCATGGAATCCATGGCCCCTGCGTTCACTCCGAAATACAGCCTGGGAGCCCCCAGCTTGCGGAAATCGCGGAGGTCGTCCCTCCAGTTGGGCTGCGGCACCACGGCCACTTTGTAGCCGTGTTTCTGCAGCCAGCGGGCTATTACCGCCGTGCCGAACGACGGATGATCCACAAAGGCGTCCCCGCTGAAGATTATAATGTCGATATAATCCCAGCCGAGCTCCTTCACTTCCTTCACGGAGGTGGGAATCATTTCCGCTGCGGCCATGCTCAGAATTTCCTGAATCTTAATCCTATCACGCCCCAGAATGCCTCGCCGAATATTCCGCCGCTCATCTTGGATGTGCCCTTCTGGCGGTTCACGAACACGATGGGGACCTCCTTAAGCTTGAATCCAAGCTTGTAGGCGGTGTATTTCATCTCTATCTGGAAGCCGTAGCCTTTCATGCGCACAGCATCCAGATTCATGGTCTGCAGGACCTTGCGAGAATAGCACTTGAACCCGGCTGTGGTATCGTAAATCTTCATCCCAAGTATGAAGCGAACATATGACGATGCGAAATACGACATTATGATCCTGCCGATGGGCCAGTCCACCACGCTCACTCCGTTGCAGTAGCGCGAGCCTATCGCCAGATCCGCGCCTCCATTGGCACAGGCATCCCAGAGACGGATGAGGTCGTCGGGATTGTGGGAGAAGTCGGCATCCATCTCGAAGATGTAGTCGTACTCTTTTTCAAGCGCCCAGCGGAATCCGGTGAGGTACGCCGTGCCAAGGCCCAGCTTTCCGCTGCGCTCCAGAAGGTTAAGCTTTCCGGGAAACTCCTCCATGAGCTTTTTCACCGCTGCACCGGTCCCGTCCGGGGAGCCGTCGTCGATGATGAGCACATGGAACTCTCCCTCCAGCGAGAACACTTTGCGGATAATCGCTTCTATGTTCTCTATCTCATTGTAAGTGGGAATTATTACTAGTTTGCGGTCCATCTGATTACTGAATTTGCGCGAGCATCTCTTTCACGGCGGCTTCCAGCTGGAGATCCTTTCCGCTGAGCATGGAAGCAGGGTCGTTGTACACGAGGATGTCGGGGTCTATCTGATTGTTTTCTATGTATCTTTTCTCTTTTGTGTCCCAGTTGCCAACCTGGGGGATTCCGAAGACGATGCTGGAATTGATCTGAGTTTCCCACCAAACTGCGGTCATCGTGCCGGGGATGGGAGCACCCACGAGTTTTCCTATTCCAAGGTTTCTGTAGGCCAGGGGGAAACCTGATGCATCGGAGTAGTTGTCTTCACCGATCAGGACGCATGAAGGCTTTGTCCACTTGTTGAACGGCTCGTGGCCGATGTACTGGCCGCGCGGAGTGAACAGGCAGTACTCCTTTCCGCCGAGGAAGGTTACAAGGTCGTCGTGAAGCCAACCGCCTCCGTTGTGACGGGTATCCACTATGAGGGCTTCGCAGGCGCGGAACTTGCCCAGAGCCTTGGAATAAAGTTCGCGGAAGCTGTCTGAATTCATGCCCTGGATGTGCACGTAGCCCACGCGCCCTCCTGAGAGCTCCGTTACCATTTCTTCCCTCTGGCGCACCCAGCGGCGGTACAGTGGACCGCTGTCGGAAGAAGCGGGAGTTACCATGTAGTCGTGCTCCTTGCACTTATGCTTGATGCGGATGATTATCTTCTTTCCGTTCTTGTTGTAAAGGAGCGGCAGCCAGTCTTCGCCCTTTTCTATCACGTGGCCTTCGATTGCAAGGATCACGTCGCCCTCTTCAATTTCGCTGCTGGCGTTGGAAAGCACGCCGCCGGGAAGGATTTCCTTGATCTTGATGCCCTTGCCGCTGTAATCGGGATCGGCAATGAAGCCAAGATAGCCTATGCTCTGGCTGGAAGGGTATCTGTATCGGCCTCCGGTGTGGGAGCCGTTCAGTTCGCCAAGCATCTCGGAGAGGAGGTCCTGGAAATCGAAGTAATTGTCGATATGGGGGAGGAACCGGGCGTAGTTGCCGTGATAATAGTCCCAATCGGCCCCATGGAGGTCCTCAACGTAGAATTTCTCCTTCACCTGCTTCCAGGCATGCTCGAAGATATAGGCCCTCTCGGCTGCGGGATGGAATTCGAATTCCCCGCCGTAACTTATGGTTTCCACCTTGTTGTTGGCCGTGTTCACCTTAAGGATGTTGCCGCGCCCGCTGATGTAGATGGATTTTCCGTCGGAGGAAGGAGTTATCCGGCCCGCAACGCCGCGGCGCACCACCGTGATGTTGCCTTCCTGCATGTCCCTCACGCAAAGGTCCATGGACTTTTCAAGAAGCTGGGTGTAGTAGAGCTTCTTGCCGTCATTTGTGAGATAGAAATCGCCGATGCGGTTGGAGTGGGGGGTGAGCCTCTTTATGCGGTCGTCCCTGCGCTCCAGGTCCGGTTTGATTTTCTCGGGTTTGTCGTTTGCGGCATTGGCGCTGGTGTCTTTGGGAGCTTTCTCTCCAGAGAGAAGCTTGTCCACCTCTTCTTCTTCCTTGGACCTGCCGAATTCGGTGAAGGCCTTGCCGTCGAAGAACATGATATAGACATCGCCCTCCGCGCCCCAGCTGCCGTGGCTGCGGTAGCCGTTCTTGTCGCTTTCCCAGATCATGGCCTTGCCGTCCAGGGCCCAGCGGAATCCGCCGTCGGAATAGCCGCTACGGGTGAGGTTCACGATCTCTCCGGAGTCTATGTCTACCATGGCGATGTCGGTATTGTTCCAGCCGCCATCGGCCTGCCAGTTGCAAAGGATATAGCGGCTGTCGGGGCTCCATTCGAAGCTCTGGTCGCCGTCGGAATAGGAGTAATTCACGTTGCTGTGGAGGCTCTTTTCCTTGCCGCTCTTGATGCTTTTGATCATCAGTTCGGTGCGGTTGCGCAGATACGCGATCCATTTGCCGTCCGGGGATACGCTCACCTGGAAGCAGGTTTCGCCCTCGCCGGTTACCCTTTCTTCCTTGAACTCGGTGGCATAGGTGAAGAGCTTGTCGCTCTTGTTCGCAAGGGAGGTGCTCCAGATGCTCCAGCATCCGTCCCTTTCAGCGGCGTAGTACAGGGTCCTTCCGTCTTTTGAGAAGCTCACGCCCCTTTCCTGACTGGGAGTATTGGTGATCCTGCGTGTGGTATTATAGTCCACAGAGGTTACGAACACTTCACCCCTCACCACAAGGGCCACCTCCTTACCGCCGGGGGAGACTGCGATTGAGCTTGCTCCGGAAGTGAGGCTCAGCGGGTACATTTCGCGGTCCTGGCAGTCCCTGTAAAGGCTGATATCCACCTTCCTGGGCTCCGAGCCTTCCTTCATGGTATATATGTCACCGTTGTAGGAGAATGCGATGGTGCCGTCCTGCGCAACTGAGAGGAAGCGGACGGGGTTCTTGTCGAACTTTGTGAGCTGTATGCTTTGGGCAGGATTGCCCAGCGTGCTGCGGTACACGTTGGAAGTCTTGCCGTCCTGCTCGCTCAAAAAGTAGAATGTGTTTCCATCGGCCCCGAAAACGGGATTGCGGTCCTCGCCGATGTAGGTGGAAAGCTTTGTGAAAGTGCCCTTGGCGTCGATTACCGTTGCATCGGCGCTCCCTGCAGGGGTGAAGAGCCAGATGTCGCGGGTCACCGACGAGGTGTGGTGCTTGCGAAGGGGATCTTCGTAGCCCTTGTAGTCTTCATACAGAATCTTGCCTTCCTTTCCAATGCTCATTGCCATCACCGGGAGACAGGTCACAAGGGCGGGAGCACCGCCGGAAATACCGGTCTTGTAAAGCTGGGCAGTTCCGGGGAAACCGTCGAAAGACGTATCCGTGAATGCGGCATAGTTCCAGCTGAACAGCACTTCTCCGGAGGCCGATACCGCCAGGGGAGTCTCATTGCCCGGCATGGTGGTGAGCCTTGTGGGGGTGCCGCCCTTGGGCGTGGTTATGAAAATGTCCTTGGAGCCTTCCCTGTAGGAAGAGAATACGATTGCGCTGCCGTCGGGAACCCAGATGGGATCGCTTTCGTAGGCGCTGTTGCTGGTTATCTGCAGGGCCTGCCCGCCTTCGGAGGCAACTGTGTAGATGTCGCCTTTATAGCAGAAGGCTATGGTTTTGCCGTCTGGGGATATTGCGTTGCGTCTAATCCAGGAGGGATTATCCTGTGCACCTGCCGTGAGTGATGTGAGCAGAGTCATTGCTGCTGCCAGCATTATTGCGCGGACGTTCTTCATAATCATTACTTTATGTTCAAGCCATAAAAATAATGATTATTTGCGGCTTTCGCAAATAAATAACGTCCCCTGCACGGGCAGGGGACGTTAAACATTGGGAAAGCAGCTTTTTGTTCACTTGCTGCTGTACTCCAGGAGATCGCCAGGCTGGCAGTCAAGTGCCTTGCACAGGGATTCCAGGGTGCTCAGGCGCACGGCTTTGGCTTTGCCGCACTTCAGTATTGAAAGATTGGCTGGAGTGATGCCGACTTTCTGGGCCAGCTCTCCGGATGACATTTTCCGGCGGGCAAGCATTACGTCCACGTTAACAATTATCGGCATAATTCCTCCTTATTCTGCGGGCTGCTCTTCAGCAACCTTGCCTTTGAGGTATGAGGGCAGTTCCATGCCTGCCATCTTGAACAGATCCTCCAGCGGGGGAACGCTCTTCATCATACCGGAGATGAAGTTGGAAGTGGCGGTTTTGCCGTTTTCGCCGCTGCCGGTGTCCCATACGGTCACCTTGTCTATGTTGATTCCCTTCACGGCCTCTACCTGGGTCTTCACCAGTTCGGGGAGTTTGTCGGCAATCATCATCAGGACGGCCTTCTGTGCATCGCCTTCCGCGGCACCTACCAGGTTTTTGAAACCATCGGCCTGCTTGGTGAGGATTTCGAACATACCGCGGGCCTGGGCGTCCATCTTTGCATAGATGGCGTCGGCTTCACCCTTTGCCTTGCGGCGTGCCTGTTCGGCTTCTGCCTCTGCCTCGATGATCTTCTTTTCCTTGTCTATTTCGGCAGCAACCACGATGTTGGCCTGCTGGGTTGCCTTTTCACGTTCGGCACGGGCAATTTCAGCGTCGCGCTCGCTCTGGTATGCCTCCTGGAGAGCCTTTGCGGCCTGAACCTTTTCGGCGGCAACTGCAACGCGGTCTGCTTCTGCGGTCTTCTGACGGCGGAGAGCGTCGGAATTGGCAATCTCGATCTTGGCGTTGTTTTCACCCTTCACGGCATCGGCGTCGGCTGCGGCCACGTTAACGCGGGTGTCTTTGTCGGCCTGGGCCTTACCGGTTTCACCGTAACGGTTCTGCTCTGCAACGCTCTTCTTCGCATCGTTGATTGCCTTTGCGGCGGCTTCCTTACCAAGGGCCTCGATATAGCCGGATTCATCGCGGATATCGGTTACGTTCACGTTGATGAGCTTGAGGCCGATCTTGCGGAGTTCGGCTTCCACGTTTGCGGAAACGCTGGCCAGAAACTTGTCACGGTCCGAGTTGATTTCTTCGATGTCCATTGTGGCGATCACAAGACGGAGCTGACCGAAGAGGATATCGGTGGCTATGCTCTGGATGCTGTCGGTGCTCAGGCCAAGGAGACGCTCTGCGGCGTTGGTCATCACTTCAGTCTCAGTGCTGATACCCACGGTGAAGCGGCAGGGAACGTCCACACGGATGTTCTGCTTTGAAAGGGCGTTTGTAAGGTTGCATTCGATGGAGATGGGCTTGAGGTCCAGATAGGAGTAATCCTGGAACACGGGCCAGATGAAGGCTGCACCGCCGTGGATGCACTTTGCCGATGATTTCCTTCCGGTTTTACCGTAGATTACCAGGATCTTGTCCGAGGGACAGCGGCGATAGCGCTTAAGGATTGCGGCCAGAGTTACGAACAGTACCGCAACGATGATGAGAATGAGATAGATTTCGTTCATGGCTTATACAGTGTAAGATGTTGTTTCTTCTACGATTACCGTGTTGGAATCCACCACGTCCACTACGCGGATGGACTTGCCGGTCTTGAGATCTTCCGCCGATTCTGTTACGGCGTCGTATTCGCGCACGGCACCGTTGATGCTGATCTGCACCTTTCCGCTGCCTTTGCGTTCTGCGGGAATGGTGAGGTACACCTTGCCCTCACAGCCCACGGCACTCTGCTGGATGTTGATGTTTCCGCTCTGCTGCATTGAATTCAGCCACTTGAACAGGTACATCACCGCAACCACCAGGGCTATACCTATTAATATGGATACCAGGATGAGCACGGGGGTGGAATGAATCCTGTCCTTGAGCAGGATGGTGCTCCATCCGAAACCCAGCACCAGATTCACGAAATTGCGGAAGGTGTAGAGGTTTGAGCCGCCGTCGATGTTGGAAAGATCGGCCCCGTCCATGGACATGTCCACATCAGTGTCGAAGTCCGCATCTACATCGGCCCCTACAAAGGTCATGATGCTCTGGATGATGAAAATGAGCGAAGCCGCCAGTGTCACTCCCCAGAGGATTTTCATAATAAGGCTTAAGGAAGCCCACCAAGTTGCAATCATAGCTGTAGAATTTATGGTTCTTGTTGCAAAGATATACAAATTTTTCGAAAAACAATAATTTTTAGGAAAATTTTGATAATTTTTTTCTGAAAGTGATTTGGCGGCTCTGATACTGCCGCAAACCCCTTTATTTCAGTGTGAACGGAAGGTCTATGGGGAGATTTGCTTTTTTCTGGCGGAGTGAGTAACTTTATCGCTTGAAACCATTTCACTTATATGAAACGTACAAGCCTATTCCTCGCGCTCGCCCTGATGGCACTTGCCTGCGGCCAGCCCAAAACCAACCTCCCCGTTTATCTTGATACTTCAAAGCCACTTGAACAGCGGGTGGAAGATGCCCTGAGCCGGATGACTCTGGAAGAAAAAGTGGCAATGACGCACGCCCAGTCCAAGTTCTCCAGTGCCGGTGTTCCGCGCCTTGGCATACCTGAACTGTGGCACACGGACGGCCCTCACGGCATCAGGCCGGAAGTTCTGTGGGACGAATGGAACCAGGCCGGCTGGACCAATGACTCCTGCACTGCGTTCCCCGCGCTGGTGAACCTTGCAGCCACATGGGACAGGGATCTGAGCGCGCTGTACGGCAAATCCATAGGTGAAGAAGCCCGCTACAGGGAAAAGGATATTCTCCTTGGCCCCGGAATCAATATGGGACGCACCCCGCTTAACGGCCGCACCTTCGAGTATATGGGTGAGGATCCGTACCTTGCCGCCCAGTTGGTCATACCTTATATTAAAGGTGTGCAGGAGCAGGGAGTAGCGGCCTGCGTGAAGCACTTTGCGGTGAACAACCAGGAAACGCGCCGCACCCAGACAAACTCCAACGTTGACGACCGTACCATGTACGAGATATATCTCCCCGCCTTCGAAGCAGCAGTGAAGGAAGGCGGCGCCTGGGCCATAATGGGCTCATACAATCTCTGGAACGGCCAGTACAACTGCCACAACGACCGCCTCCTCAATGGTATCCTGAAAGGAGAATGGGGCTTCGACGGTGTCGTGATAAGCGACTGGGGCGGCTGCCGCGACGATGACGAGCCCATCACCAACGGCCTGGACATTGAAATGGGCACCTGGACCAACGGCCTTCATGGCGCAGCTTCCAACGGCTATGACATGTATCACCTGGCAAATCCTTATCTGGAGCGCCTGAGGGACGGCCGCGCAAGTGAAGAAGTCCTGAACGACAAGGTACGCCGCATCCTTCGTACAGTTTTCCGCACCTCCATGGGACCGGAGCAGCATTTCGGAAGCTTCACAAGCCCGGAACACTTCGCCGCATCACGCAAGATTGCATCCGAAGGCATCGTGCTCCTGAAGAACGACGGCACTCTTCCTCTGAACGTTCCCCAGGGAGGTAAGATTCTCCTTGTGGGCGAAAACGTATACAAGATGATGGTCGTTGGCGGCGGCAGCTCCAACCTCAAGACCAAATACGAAAGCATTCCCCTGGATGCCATCCGTGAGGCCTTCGACGGCAAGGCGGACGTTGTGTGGGAGCGCGGCTATGTGGGCGATGTAACCACCGACTACAACAAGGTGGTCACCGGCCAGGACCTTTCCGAGAGCCGCAGTCCCGAGCAACTGATGGCCGATGCCGTTGCAGCAGCAAAAGAGGCCGATATCGTCATCTTCATCGGAGGCCTTAACAAAAGCCGTTTCCAGGACAACGAAGGCACCGACCGAGTGGATATAGTACTCCCTTACGGCCAGGACGAACTAATCGAGGCCCTGTCCGAAGCCGCTTCCAAGCTCGTTGTGGTGAACATTTCCGGCTCTCCCGTGGCCATGCCCTGGGCCGATAAGGTGAATGCAATCGTCCAGGCCTGGTACGGCGGTTCTGAGAACGGCCACGCCCTTGCCGATGTCCTCACAGGCACTGTGAACCCTTCCGGCAAACTGCCGTTCACCATGCCCTTTGCACTTGCCGACGGCCCTCTCAAGACCGAGCGTCAGTACCCCGGAATAGAGGTTGAAGGTGTCCCGTACTGGGAAGAATATTACGACGAAGGCGTATTCATCGGATACCGCTGGTACAGCACGCAGAACATCCCAGTCCTGTACCCCTTCGGTTACGGACTCAGCTACACCAGCTTCGAGCTCAGCGGGGCAAAGCTTTCTAAGCATGGACAGAACTACAGAGTGAGCGTAAGCCTTAAGAATACCGGCGACAGGGCCGGAGCGGAAGTTGTCCAGCTTTATGTGAGCGACCCCGAAGCCTCTGTAGAGCGCCCGGTACGTGAACTCAAGGGATTCCAGAAAGTCTATCTTGAGCCAGGCGAAATCCGCGCAATCTCCTTCACCCTCACTCCCCGTGACCTCAGTTTCTTCGACGCTGAATCCCACAGCTGGAAAGCCGAACCCGGCGAGTTTCACGCCCTGGTGGGCACATCGTCCGAGAATCTCCCCATCGACCTTCCCTTTACACTGAAATAGCGTGGGGGCTATACCCCTGATAATCAGCGAATAACATAATGTTCCCCTGGTGAAAACACACCAGGGGAACACTATTTAATAGATTGGGGGCCAGTGATTTGGCCCCCACGGTTTACATCTCCCTGATAATCTCCATGCCGGTTCGCATGGCCTCCTCGTTCATGGGAATGAGGTGGTGATGGCGCTCGGGGAGGGTTTTGCGAAGAGCCTTGAGCACGCTGTCGATGGAAACGATGGGATGCACCTTCAGGAAGCCGCCCAGGACCATCATGTTGAACACCTTGATCATGTTCATCTCAGCGGCTTTGTCCATTGCATCTATCCTGTACACGCTGATATCCTTGCGTGTGGGGGGAGTGTTGATGCCGTAGCCGTCGTAGATGAGCGTGCCGCCGGGTTTCACCTTGCTCTCGAACTTCTCCAGGGAAGGCTGGTTAAGGACGATGGCAGTGTCATAGGACGAAAGGATAGGGGAGGATACAGGTTCGTCGCTCACGATTACCGTAACATTTGCGGTACCGCCGCGCTGCTCCGGGCCGTATGCAGGCATCCAGGTTACCTCCTTGTCTTCCATAAGGCCGGAATAGGCCAGTATCTTACCCATCGAAAGGACACCCTGTCCTCCGAATCCGGAAATAATAATCTCGTGTGTCATAGCTCTTAACCTTTATCTTTAAGATCTCCCAGGGGATAGAACGGAACCATATTCTCTTCCATCCACTTGTTGGCTTTGTCGGGGCTCATTCTCCAGTTGGTGTTGCAGGTGGAAACGATCTCCACCAGGCTGGAGCCCTTGCCCTGCATTGAATACTCGAATGCCTTGCGTATGGCCTTTTTTGCCTTCAGGATGGCGGGAACCTTCTCCACGCTTTGGCGCGTGACATAGCACGTGCCCTCCAGCTGTGCGGCGATATCGGCAATCTTCAGGGGGTAACCGTGAAGCTTGGGATCGCGGCCATAAGGGCAGGTGACCGTCTTCATGCCAAGGAGCGTAGTGGGAGCCATCTGGCCGCCGGTCATTCCGTAAATGGCGTTGTTGATGAAGATGATGGTGATGTTCTCTCCGCGGTTCAGCGCGTGTATGGTTTCGGCTGTGCCGATGCAGGCAAGGTCACCGTCGCCCTGGTAGGTGAATACCAGGCGGTCCGGCCAGAGCCTCTTCACTGCCGATGCCAGTGCAGGTGCGCGTCCGTGGGCGGCCTCCTGCCAGTCTACATCTATATATTTATATGCGAACACCGCGCAGCCCACAGGGGAGATGGCGATGGTTTTGTCGGCCATGCCCATTTCGGCAATCACTTCCGACACCAGCTTGTGCACCACGCCATGGCTGCAGCCCGGGCAGTAATGCATAGGCACGTCGTTCAAAAGTTCCGGTTTGCGATAAACCAGGTTTTCCGGCCGGATTATTTCTTCTTTTGTCATAAGGCGTAAGTACGGTTAGCAGGTCATTTTTTTGATCTCTTCCACAACCTCTTCCGGCTCCGGGATAATACCGCCGAGGCGGCCGTACCACTTCACCGGGACGTTGCACTCCACGGCCAGGCGGATATCCTCCACCATCTGGCCGGCATTGATTTCCAGCGAAAGGATGCCTTTCACCTTCTTTCCCAGTTCCCCTATCTTCTGAGTGGGGAAAGGCCACAGGGTGATGGGACGAAGAAGGCCCACCTTGATGCCCTGTTCACGGGCGATTGCGATAACCTTCTTGGCGATACGCGCTGCGCTGCCGAATGCCACGATCAGATACTCGGCATCCTCTGTCTTGTACTCCTCGTAGCGCACTTCCTCTTTCTCTATCACGCGGTATTTGGCCTGGATGCGGAGGTTATTGATCTCCATCTCCTCGCTCCGGAGTTCCAGGGAGGTGATGATGTTCGGTTTGCGCATGCCGATGCGGCCGGTAGTGGCCCAGGGGCACTCTTTTGCTATCTCTTCCGTGGTGCGGCGCGGCTTGAAAGGAGGCAGTACCACCTTTTCCATCATCTGGCCGATGGCGCCGTCGGAAAGGATCATCGCGGGATTGCGGTACTTGAACGCAAGTTCGAAGGCAAGGTCCACGAAATCGGCCATCTCCTGCACCGATGCCGGGGCCAGGGTGATGAGCTTATAGTCGCCGTGGCCGCCGCCCTTTACCGTCTGGAAATAGTCGGCCTGGCTGGGCTGGATGGTTCCAAGACCGGGGCCGCCGCGTGAAACGTTCACGATGAGGGCGGGGAGTTCCGCTCCCGCCATGTAGGAAATGCCTTCCTGCATAAGCGAGATGCCAGGGCTGGACGATGATGTCATGACGCGCTTGCCTGTGGCGGCACCGCCGTACACCATGTTGATGGATGCAACTTCGCTTTCGGCCTGCAGCACCACCATTCCGGTGGTTTCCCAGGGCTTTTCAGCGGCAAGAGTTTCCAGAACCTCGCTCTGCGGGGTAATGGGATAGCCGAAATATCCGTCGCAACCGCAGCGGATGGCGGCATGGGCAATGGCCTCATTGCCCTTCATCAGGGTGACTTCTTTCTCTGCCATGGCGCTTACTCCTCTTTTTTACGATAAACGGTGATACATCCGTCCGGGCAGACTATGGCGCAGGATGAGCATCCCGTGCACACATCCTCCAGAACGGCTTCTGCATAATTGTACCCCTTCTGGTTCACGTTCTTCCTGGTGAGGTCCAGAACGTGGAGGGGGCAGGCGACAACGCAAAGGCCGCAGCCCTTGCAGCGTTCGATATCGACAACTGTCGCTCCTTTCATTTTAGCCATTTGGTTATAGTTTATTGGTTGTACATATCCTTGTTGTAGAAAGCCAGGATCTCGTTCGCGATTTCCAGGGCATTCGCCGCGGGGCTTTCGGGATTGAGGTTCACTGCCTCCAGGTAGTTGTTCATAGCCATCTGCCAGTTGCCCTTTTTCCGCCAGGCGTTGCCAAGGAGGTAGAAGAGCTCATCGTCCATGGCACCGCCTTCCCTGCGGTAGGAATCCACAAGGTCGATGACGTCATCGGCCCTGTTTCCCTCCAGAAATGCCCTGATCCTGTCTTTCATTTACTTGGGATCGTTCACGAACATGCACCAGCCGTAGGTGTCTTCCTCCAGGCCTTTCTGGATGCCCACGATGCGGTTGTAAAGCTTGGCGCTTATGGCCCCGCATTCTTCGCCGTACTTGTATTCGCGTGTGATGGTGCCGCTCTCCAGGGTAACTTTGTCGTCGATGCGGGAAATAGGGGTAATCACCACCGCGGTTCCGCAGGAGTTCACTTCCTCGAAGGTTTCCAGTTCGTCGATGAAGATGGTGCGGCGCTCAACCTTCAGGCCGAATTCCTCTGCCACTTTGCGCAGCGATTTGTTCGTAATCGAAGGCAGGACGCTGGGGGAGTTTGGCGTGATGTAGCAGCCATGCTTGATGGCGAAGAAGTTGGACGAGCCGAATTCCTCGATATGGGTGTGTGTGGCACTGTCCAGGAACAGGAGTTCGCGATAGCCCATGCGGTGGGCCAGGTTGTAGGCGTGCAGCGACTGTGCGTAGTTTGCGCCCAGTTTATATCCGCCGGAGCCGTAGGTGGCGGCGCGGTCGTAGTTGCGGGACAGCACTGCGGTGCCGGGAACAAGTGCCTTGGCGCCGGAATAAGTGCCCACGCCGGAAGCCATAACGGCAAACATCACGTCGTTTGCACTCTTGATGCCAAGCTGGGGGTTGATGCCGAAGAGGACGGGTCTCAGGTACAGGGATGCGCCGCTCTCATAGGGAGGAATGAATTCCCAGTTGGCCTGTACGCACATTACGCAAAGGTCCAGGAACATCTCCATGCTGGGGCACTGCATGTCCAGATAGGCAGCGCTGCTCTGCATGCGCTTTGCATTCTCGTCCGGACGGAAAAGCCTCACCCGGCCGTCGGCTCCGCGATATGCCTTCAGGCCCTCAAAGCAGGAGGGAGCATAGTGGAACACGCCTGCGAAGCAGTGCAGGTTGAAGTAGAAATTGTCGCTAACTTCCGGTTTTGTCCACCGGCCGTCGATGCATTTTGTGAATACGATGGCGTTCGTGGGGTAGTAGTTGAACGAACGTTTCGAATAATCGATTTCTGCCATTTCAGTGTTATTTGTTATGTGTGGTTAGTCTTCTATGATCCTGTCTTTATTATAGGTGTGGATCTTCGTTGCGCCGGCCAGGATAATGTAGCCGTTCTCTGCCAGCGACTCCAGTTCGTTTTCTCCGGGATACACCTTCACCGGGGCCAGCCATTCCACCTTTTTGGTGATGGCGTCCGTAATGTCCTTGCTGTATGCAACGCCGCCGGTGAGGATTATCACGTCCACCTTTCCGTCCACAAGGGCGCCCTGGGCCACGATGTACTTGGCGATGTTCAGCACGAAGGCCTTCATGAACACCACGTATTCCTCACGGCCTTCCTTTGCCCTCTGCACCACAACCCTCATGTCGTTGGTGCCGAAGTATGCCACAGCGCCGCCTTTGCCGATGAGTTTCTTCTTAATCTCCTGCTTGGTGTACTTCCCGCTGAAGCACATGTCGATGAGGGGGTAGGGAGGGCAGCATCCGGCCCTTTCAGGGGTGATTGGGCCGTCGCCTCCAAGTCCATGGGATGTGTCGATTACCTTGCCGCCGCGGTGGGTGGAGATGGTTACTCCGCCTCCCATGTGGCAGATGATTGCAGTTGTGTCTTCCGCCTTGCGGCCGCTTTCCTTGAGGTAGCGGCGCATGATGGCGCGGGTGTTGAGTGCGTGGAAAAGGGTTCTGCGGGGGAACTCGGGAATGCCGCCCACGTGGCATTCGGGAAGCATTTCATCGGCCATGGGAGGATCCGCCACATAGGCAACGCATTTGCCGAAAGGCGCTTTGATTCCTTCTTTCTCACGGAGAGCGTTGATTTCATTCGCGATATTGTCGCCGATGAGGGCGCTCAGGTTGCAGGCGTGGTTGCCTTCGCGGCTTGTGGACAGGACTTCGCGCATGTCGGCATTCACATTGTAAACACCTGTGATGCAGGGGGTGAACAGGCCGCCCCGGCACATCACTATGTCAATGTCTTCCAGGCGAATGCCTTTTTCCTTGAGGGCGCCGATGATTGCGTCCGTGCGCATGCGGTCCTGGTCCATTACGTCCGCGAAACGGGACAGTTCCTGAACCGAGTGCTCCAGTTTGTTCTCCAGAAGGATATCACCATCCTTGTACACCGCATACTTGGTGGTGATGGATCCCGTATTAACGACCAGAATGATTCCCTTTGGGGCTTTTCCGTCAATAGGACCTATTTTGCTCATTAGTGTTATGTGGTTATCTTTAATAATTGCTTACAATTTCGTAAGTTTTTTTCGTAATTGCAAACGATTCTTAATAATTATTGTCCAAATCCTCCAAAATACCACAACGCACATTTAATAAGTTCGTCCGCTCCTCCTTCCGACACAATGGTCTCCAGGGGGAATCCGAACGACAGTGCGCGGTAGGAGCCGCTGTCATAGGCAACTGCGGCGCTGATGTCTGTGCCGCGGTAGCGCATCACGCTCACGGCGCCTTCCTTTGCCGGAGCAATTCCGTCCGGCTGCTCCACCCGGTAAATACTGTTGCTGTATTCTCTGTTGTATCTCACTTCTGGCATTACGGGTCCGTTCCCGAAAGGCCGTACGCTGCCGCTGCGGTCCGCAAAATTGGTTATCCAACTGTATCCGAACAGGTTGGTCACATCGTCCCTCACTTCATCGGCCTTCTTTCCCACGGGATACACCCTGTCCCAGACATCCGTGCCGATGTATGCCCCTGAAACCAGCAGATGGGTGCCGGCGCCGGCGAACCGGGCTATGTTTTCGCGGAGCTTAGCGGGGAACACTTCGTAGCGGTCCCTGTGCGAGCGGTTTCGCCCGCAGGGGGTGGTGAGCTGCTTGCCGCAGATTATGTCCATAGCCCATACGCCGGTGGTGTCGGCCTGGTCCAGCGCTCCGGCAGAGGTGCTGCTCACTGAATAGCCGGCTTTTAGGATAGCCCTTGAATGGACGGATACAAAATCGAAGCTGTTGCCGGCGTATTTCCGGCCCATATGGTCCGTGTAGCAGCCGCCGCTGCCGGGATTGTCGTCATCGGTCCACGGAACGCCTTTCTCGAAGAGGTACACCTCTCCGGAATAGCTCAGCTCGTAACCCCATGGGACTCCGGCATCCAGGGTATAGATGAAACCTCCGTAGCTGGGAAGATCCACCCAGGCCGGGGGAGCCACCCTGGTGAAGTTGTTCACTACCAGGACATTGTTGTATGTGTCGGCATCCGGAATGCCAACGCTCAGAGTCTCTGAAGGGAAGCTTATTCCGCCGTCGTTCATTGCGGCAATCCTGAAACTGTACAGGATGCCTTTCTTTATGGGAACTTCGGCCGTGCAGCGGCTTCCGCTCTTGTGGACGTTCTCAAGGGTTACTCCGCTGTCGAAGGCGCCGCTGTCTTCCCTTGTGTAAAGAATAAAGTCCTTGGGCTTTGCGGTGGGCTCCAGAGGGTCGTTCACGGCATCCCAGCTGAGAATGGCTTTGCTGTTGTCCTTTATCTGGGCGCAGAAGTTCTTCACCGGAAGCGGCTGAACGGTGTAGTTGCAGCCGTAGCGGTACGACAGATACTTGAGCATGCCCTTGTACACGGCGCGGGAAAAGTCGAAGCGGAAAGCAGGGTCCAGGCCGTAGGTCATATCCGTGAGATTCTGGTGCGAAAACGCCTCCAGGATCATGGCAGGGCAGTTGGGGGCTCCGGCCTCGTGGTAGCTGCGGTCGAAGATCTGCTGGCGGGTCCAGTCCGGATCCCACTTGTTGCGAACGTCATCCACGATCTGGGTCTGTACAAGGTCGGCAAAGAGGCGGGATGTGGAGCGTGATTCTCCGCTGGGGAGGGTGGTCTTGCCTGAGCGTTCGGTCTGGACTATGGCAAGGGTGCCGAATATCTCTTTGTCGGGCTTGATTCCGGCATTGGAATGGAAAGCTAGGGAAAGGTCGAAGGGTACCCCGCGGCCGCGGCTTCCGGGCGCGACCCTGGAGCCGCCGCTCATGGCGTTGGCCCACACGGCCCTGGAGCCGTATTCCCTCTGGTACTCGGTTTCCCAGTCGAAGGCGGAGAAGTCGAATCCGCCCCAGAGAAGCGAATACAGGGCGCCCTCCTCGTATGCCGGAAGGCCTGAAATTCCGCCGCCGCGGTCGAATTTGCCCATTCCGCCGCCAAAGCGCACGGCATCGGCAGTGACTACGGTGTTGTCCTTGAACTGGCATCCCTCGGGCACTCCGTTGTCCAGTTCCACCCAGCCCTTCTTGCCCTTTGTGAAGTCGAAGGTGCCAAGATACACCCAGGTGCCTCCCGCCATGGTCTGGTTCACCGCGAAACGGGTGTCCCCGCCGGCGTGATGCACGGTGTATGATGCGCAGCTTGTACTGTTGGAGAGGGTCTTGTAGGAAACGTAAACCGCGTATCTTCCGGCCTCTGTGAAGGTGGGAGTCCATCTCACGCTAGCGCTGCCGCCTTGCTGGACGGAAGCGCTTCGGGCAGTGCCAAGGGTGAAGGGATTATCCGCTGCGGTATAGACCTCGTTCTTATCGGCAAAGCCCATTCCGGCATTGCTCCAGCTGCCTTTTTCCTGGTATCCGCCGGCTTGTCTGATGGGAAGCGGCCGCTCTCCTTCAAACGAGGGGTCGTTGTCGCACACGATTTCCAGAGGCTGGGTGTCCCTTTCCCGGGGAGTGAGGACCACCGCTCCGGCGTTCTCCAGCATGGGTATAAGGAAGGGAATTACGAAACTCTGAGTGAAAAGGTCTTCGGTGGTGCCGTGAAGCGGAGCCCTCTGCCATTCCCAGCGCTCGGTGCTCTCTTCGTAGTACCGGCCGTGGCTCTGCCAAAGGGAAATATGCCTTCCGGAAAGCCCCCTCTCGAATTTTGGGGCGGAGAGATTCCTCACAAGGGGAGTAATCCTTGAACGCGGATCCTTTATCCTGAAAGAGTTGAGGCGCGGCCTGCCGTCGGAAGTGATCAGGGGCATTTCAAGTTCCCTGATAAGCTTCCTGTCGGCAAAGATGTCCCCGAGAGTATATGATTTATAGGCCGATGGGAACTCTTTCTTGAACTCGTTCGTGAACCACTCATAGTCGCCCTCGTGCCAGGGGTATTCGGCAAGGTCGGCCGTGAAATAGAAGTCCAGCACGCCGCTGCGGTCCATCACCTTGGTTATCCGTACCGGAATCTTCACCTTGCCGCGGCGCTCCATCCTTGCCCGCAGGCTGTCGGCCGCAGGCTTGAAATCCCGAACCATATTCTGGGAATGTGCGGTGATACTTAAAACCAGCAGGACAGTGAGGGCGGCGGCAAACTTTCTCATGTGCTTTTCTTTTGCTTGGTAATGTCAATTATCAGAACCAGTACGGACGAGAGCCCCAGTGCAAGCAAGTCGGCAGCGAAGTCCCTGTGGTCCCCCGAGCGGTAGGGGAGCCTGCTCTGCACCACCTCCGTGAGGGCAGCTATCCCCACTCCGCAGGCGAAAGTGATCAATGTGCAGAGAATGGATGTCCACACCTTATCCGTGTACTTGTCAAAGGCGAAGAAAGCAAGGATGGGAAGGGGAAGGAACATGAGGAAATGCGCAATCTTGTCCGTTGCTATCCCGAAGAATTCCTTCCTGATGTCGGGCGTGCTCTTGATGTTGGCAAAGCACAGCACCGCCACCGCTGCCAGATACAGCACCAGTATAATCCTTGCCAGTATGATCTGTCTTTTAGTCATTCAGAAGAAGATTGCCGAAGAACTCGGGCCTGTGGAAGTCCGGCTTTGGCGTTTCCACCGGGCTCCAGCTAAGGAAATGGGGATGTGCGGTAAGGTCCCCGCATTTGTAGAAATTGGCTTTGAGGCTTGCGGGAAGGGCATCCTGATCCACGCCGATAAGGTGGAAGGGGATTATGACCGTGACCCTCCACGGGTGTATTCCGCCTTCGCCCTCCTCCGCCGTGGCGGGATAGGGGAGCCGGACTATCTCTTCCATCTCCTCTGCGGGCCTGATTACGCGGTTTTCCCTGCTTGCTCCGCTTGCTGCAAGTACCTTTCCCAGGGGGTTGATCTCAAAGTTATAGTAGCATTTCCCGGAAGGATCCTCCACGAAGAATTCCACGCAGCTGTCTTCCCACTGGGAACCGTTGTCTTCAAGGTTGCGGGCCCTGAGGTCCATTCCGCTCACCCTGAAATCCACCACCAGGGAATCTTCCGTGCGGGCTATCCTGCCTGCGCAGAAAGGGGCATAGGGGAACTGGCCGGGCCAGTTCACGCAGTTCACGTCAAAGCGGCTGCCCATGCTTTCCAGGGCGGTGTCCAGGTCTGTTTCTTCCAGGTTCTTGAGAAGGGGAACACTGATGCTCTTCTTTGTCTGTATCATAGCGCTTGCATGTCGTTAAGTTTCCTGTAATATCCGTTCAGGGCAAGGAGCTGCTCGTGAGTGCCCCTTTCCACGATCCGGCCTTCGTGCATCACCACAATCTCATCGGCATTCTTGATGGTGGAAAGGCGGTGGGCGATGGCAATCGTGGTGCGGGAACTCATAAGGCGTTCCAGAGCCTCCTGCACCAGTCTTTCGCTTTCGGTGTCCAGCGATGCCGTGGCTTCGTCCAGAATGAGGATGGGCGGATTCTTGAGGATGGCCCTTGCGATGGACAGCCTCTGCCTCTGGCCGCCGGAGAGTTTGCTTCCGCGGTCCCCGATATTGCTCTGGTAGCCTTCAGGCTTCTCCATAATGAAGTCGTGGGCGTTGGCAATCTTTGCCGCGGCCACAACCTGTTCCATTGTGGCTCCTTCCACGCCGAAGGCTATATTGTTGAAAATGGTGTCGTTGAACAGGATTGGCTCTTGATTCACATTGCCCATCAGGGCACGCAGGTCCTTGAGCGAAACGCTCCTCACGTCCTTGCCGTCTATCTCCACGCTTCCGCTCTGAACGTCCCAGAAGCGGGGAATCAGATCCACCAGCGTGGATTTTCCGGCGCCGGATTCGCCCACTATCGCCACCGTCTTTCCCTTGGGGATCTCAAGGTCGATGCCGCTGAGAATCTGCCTTGAGCCGTCGTAGGAGAAACTCACGTCCTTGAAGGAGATGCTCTTGTCGAAGCTTTCCATGGGAAGGGGATTATCCGGGTCCTTGATAGGATTAGGAGCATCCAGGATGCGGTTTATCCTTTCCATCGAGGCCAGGCCCTTGGGTATGCCATAGGTTGCCTTGGACAGTTCCTTGATCGGCGCTATAACGGAATACAGGATGGCCATGAAGAAGATGAACTGCGATGCGTCCATGAACTTTCCGCCGAGAAGGCCCTGGCCGCGGATGATGAGGGCGCCGCCGAAGGCAAGCACTATCATTATCATTATGGTGCCCAGGAGTTCGCTCAGGGGGTGTGCGAGTGCCTGACGCGTGCTCACGCGCGAAGTCTTGTACCGCATACCCTCAGTTACGTTTTCAAAGCGGCCGGACATATGCTTTTCCGCATTGAAGGCCTTCACAATCCTGAGGCCGCCCAGGGTTTCCTCCACCTGCGACATCGTGTCCGACCAGAAGCGCTGGGCCTCCATCGACCTTCTTTTGAGCTGTTTGCCCACAACACCCATTATCCACACGAACACGGGAACGAAGATAATGACGAAAAGCATCATCTCCGGGCTTGTGAACAGCAGGATGCCGAAGTACACCAGTATGAGGATGGGATCCTTGATGAGCATATCCACGGATGCGGTGATGGAAGTTTCCACTTCCTGTACGTCGCCGCTCATGCGGGCTATGATGTCTCCTTTGCGCTCTTCGGAGAAAAAGCCGATGGGAAGGGCCAGTATCTTGTTGTAGATGCGGTTGCGGATATCCTTCACTATCCCCGTGCGTATGGGAATCATCACTGCCGATGAACCGAAGTAGCAGGAGGTCTTGAGCACGGTGAAGGCTATCATCACCGCGCAGAGCATCAGAAGGGTGTTCAGGGCACCGTGAACCTGGGAGAAGCCGCTTACCCACGCATAGGCATTGTTCACAAGAAGGTCCTTGAACGTGTATCCTTCGGTTCCCCATGGTATGAATTCATACACGTTGGTGTCCAGTTTGAAAAGGATGTTCAGAAGGGGAACTATCACCGCGAAAGAGAACACGTTGAACACTGCCGAAAGCAGGTTCAGCAACACTGCGCCGCCGAAATATATCTTGTAGGGCGAGGCATAGAGCCTCATCATCCTGAAAAATTCTTTCATACCGTTTTCAATCTTACAAATTTAACTCTTTTTCGCTATCTTTGCAACAGATAAAATCTTATACTATGATAGCAATTGTTCTGGACAACCCCTCCGACAGGCTTGTATCCGCCCTCAGGCTGTCGTCATTCAAGGATTTCAAGATTTATGTCCCTTCATTTGGAGACGTTATCTCTTCCGAAGAGGACCGTTTGAACGTAACTGTGGGCACCCTCAGGGATGTGAAGGAAGACTGGGTGATGATGCTTTCTCCCGGGGCGGAACCCGGAAAATGCGTCCTCCGTCAGCTTAGCCGCTGCATAGTGTCCAATCCGGATTTCGACGTGTTCCACGTGAATGTGGACGGAGAATCGAGGTTCCCGCTTGTGGCCAGTGGAGAAAAGCTTTTCAAGAAGGTTTTTGTGAAAGGGACAAGGGCACCGCTCAGCAGCTTCGCATTCCGCACACGCACTTTTCTGGACAAGGTGGTACGCTTTACCGACGGCACCATCGACCCTCTGGCCACCGTGATTGCATGCTCCGGTGAAAAGGGCGTGAGGACGGTCCGCTGGACAAAGCTTGTGTGTGACGAGCCTGTGGAAAAGCTCACTCCCGAGCAGATGGACGAAAAAACCTGGAAGAGGATCGAATTCCTGCGCTGGAGCGAAAGGTTCTTCGGGGACGATGATTATCCCCTGTCGGTTGGAAAGAGTTTCAAACTCTTCGCCAGGGAGGTTGCCGCGCTGTATCCGGCACGGTCGAAAGAGGAACTGAAGGAAGTGATGGAAGGCTTCGACTCCGTGAAGGGCCTCATCCGCAAGGCAAGGGCCACTCAGGCTCTCAGAAGCGCCATCAAGGAAAAGGCGGAGTCTATGTCAAACCCACTTTGACAGCCAGTGGAAGATTAGGATAATCCTTTTTCTGAAAACGGGATAATCAAGTCCGTCGGCATCGTCGGCGGGCTTGTTGTTTCTCATGGTGATACCGGAGGTGAACATCACGGAAGGGATGCCGGCTTCAAGGAAGACCCGCTGGTCGTTCACCTGGTTCAGGAACAGCCGGGTGAAGTCCCTGCTTCCGTAGTAGTCGAATCCAAGGTCCATGTCCAGCTTGCGGTTGCGGTTCACATTCATGAGGGCATCGCGCCTTGCATACTGCCCGTTCCCAAGCAGTATGAGATAGTCCCTCTTCCCTCTGGTGATGGGGGCTTCGGTGCTGCCCAGCTGGTCCAGGTTAATGACCAGTTCAATCTTGTCCTTGCGTATGGTCTGGCCGGTTTCGGGATTCACAAGCTTTCCGCCTTTGATTTCACTGAGAAGTCTCTTTGCGCCGGCAAAATTGTTGAGTTTCCCGTCCAGGGCAACGAATATCACGTTTTTGCGGTAGGTCTTTCCAACGCTGTGCATTTTCCGGAACATCCTGGCAAGGGTGGTGAGTGCCACAACCCCGGAAGCGTTGCTGTCGGCACCTGGATACAGGCGGCCGCTGAGTATGCCCAGATTGTCGAAGTGCGACATGATTATCACATAGGTGTCGTCGCTTCCCGGGAACATTCCCATCACGTTATGCCCCGCCTTGCCGTCATTCAGCCTGAACCCGTCCACAAAGCAGTTGTCGAAGGGAACAAGCCCTGCCTGCTTGAAGCAGCTGCGTATCCACCATGTGGCCATCACCGCGCCCGGAGTGCCGCTGGAACGGCCTTCGCATATATCGTCACAGAGGAATTCCACACCGCTTCGCAGCCATTCTTCCGTGACCACCTGCTCTGCGTTCACGGGGCTTGGCACTATTTCCCGCCGCTGTCCGAATGCGAGGACCGGCAGTAAAAGAGCAGTGAGAAGCAATAATTTTTTGAACATCGGGCAGGTTTGGCGCGAATAATGTTTATCTTTGCAAGACGCGAAATTAGACAAAACTATCCGTTTTTGAAAATTTTTCTTGTATGAGGCGTTTAACGGCCAGAGTCTTCGTCATCGTCCTGCTGCTTGCCGCGGCACTGCCTGCGCATGCCCAGTGGGACAAGGACGTGTTCTCTTTCCGCGGCCGCAATGCCCTTGCGGAGGGACGCCTCGCAGAAGCCATCAACAATTTCAACATCCTTGCCCAGCTGGACTCCACCGACTACTGGACCTTCTTCTACAGAGGCATCGCCAAATACAATCTGGGGGATATCCGCGGGGCCAGGAAAGACTTCGACACGGCAGTGCGTCTGAATCCCGTGTTCACTTCCGGGTATCACTACCGTGCCATAACCAGTTCCCGCTTCGGCAATTATGAAGACGCCCTCCAGGATCTTGAAAAGGCCATTTCTCTGCGCCCCGGCTATGAAGGACTGTACTTCACCAGGGGAGTCACATACTTCCTGGCAAGGCGCTTCGAAGATGCAGTAGGGGATTTCAACCGCTACATAAGGAAGGAGCCCAAGGACCCCGGCGCATATCTGAACAGGGGAGCGTCGTACCTCTTCATGGGCGACACCCTGAAGGCCGTAAAGGATTACGACAAAGCCATCAAACTGGACCGTTACGACCCCGAAGGCTACATCCGCAGGGCAAGGCTGCGCTTCGAAACCGGCAGCTGCGACGACGCCCTGGAAGATCTGAATAAGGCAATTTCCCTGGACAGTACCAACACCCTGGCCTATTTCAACCGGGCCCTGGTGCACAACGAACTGTTCAATTTCAAGGCTGCCCTCTCCGACCTTGACAAGGTTCTGGAGCACGAACCCGGCAACGCCCTCACACTGTATAACAGGAGCCTTCTGTATGCCCGCCTGGGCGATTTCGACAAGGCTCTGGAGGATATGGACCGGGTGATTTCCATCAATCCGCGCAACGTCCTTGCCTATTTCAACCGCGCAAGCTATTTCGTGAGCCAGGGGAAATGGGCCGATGCCCTGGCCGACTATAATTCCGCCATCGACCTGTATCCGGATTTCGCAAGGGCGTACCTTAACCGCTCGTACGTGGAACTCCAGCTGGGAATGAGGCGTGCTTCGCGTGAAGATTACCGCATTGCCGACCAGAAGATCCGTGAGTTCCGTCAAAGGAGTTCGGCCGATGCCGCTTCCTTCGCCGATACCACCCGAAAATACTCCTCCCTCCTTGCGCTGGATGCCGAATTCGCCCGCAGCGATTTCGACGACGAGATGCTCCAGTACCGCGACGTGGACGTGAAACTCCGTCCGCTGTACAAGTTCTGGCTGAGCGCCGGCAAGGACAACACTTCCTATGCGCTTGCACATAGCTACGACAATCCGCTCCTGAGCCGCTTCTTATCGGAATTGCCTCTGCCTGTGGAACTGTCTTCTTCGGAGCCGGAAGCCCGTCCTTCGGAAGACCAGGTTGCGGAAGTGCTATATGCCGATGGCGTCCAAAAATCAGCAATGCGCGAGTTCCTGCTGGCCCTGGACGAACTGGACAGGAAACAGTTCAATTCGGCCCTCCAGAGATATACTTCGGCCCTTGAAGGCGAAGATCCATCGCCCTATTCCTCATATTACAAGGCCTTTTATTATATGAACCGGGCCGTCCTGAGGGCGGAGATGATAGATTTCATCGCCTCCATCGAATCCAGCGTCCAGACCCTCACCATGGACGACAGCGGCCAGGCCAGGGCAAGGGTGAGCGAGCAGGTAACCCGCGGATACGACTATTCCGAAGCGATTGCCGATATGGAGGCGGCGGCATCGACCCTGGATGGCGTGCCGTACATATATTTCAACCTGGGGAACCTGTACTGCCTGTCGTCACGGCTTGTGGATGCCATAGGCAGCTACAACAAGGCCCTTCAGCTCTATCCCTATATGGCCGATGCGTACTTTAACCGCGGCCTCATACTCATTTATCTGAAAGACAAGGAAAAGGGCTGCATCGACCTTTCCCGCGCTGGCGAACTTGGCATTGCCGATGCCTACAGCATCATTGCCCGCTACTGCGACGAGGACCGAGAGGAGTATTAGAGAAGGCTACACTTTTTCCAGCCATCGACCTCTTGCCAGCCTTATGAGGAAGAGTATCCCCCTCACAGTGAGTTCTAAGGCCATGCACACCCATAGGCCCACGAGGCCATATGCGCGGGTGATGAAGATGGCTGGTATGATCCTCACTATCCACATTGAAGCGAGGTTGAGGATGCTGGGAACCTTTGTGTCGCCGGCACCCACGCAGGCTCCATAGACAACGATTGACGCCGCATATCCGAGCTCTGCGAAGGCCTCTATCCTAAGCACTTTGGCTCCCAGGGCAATCACTTCCGCATCGGGGGTGAGGAGGCCCATTATGGGTTTTGCGAAAATGTACATCAGAACGGCCAGGAAGCCCATAGTGGCCATACCCAGGAAGGTGTTGGTCCAGGCGAAGCGTTTGGCAAGGTCTTTCCGCCTTGCTCCCACCGACTGGCCGATAAGTGTGGTTGAGGCCTCTCCTATGCCATATCCCGGGAGGTAGCAGAAACTCTCGGCCGTTACGGCGAAGGAATTGGCGGCTATGGCTATCGTGCCCAGAGGGGCCACGATTATGGTGGATACGATGTACGCACCCCTCATCAGGATATTCTGTATGGCCATGGGGCCGCTTATGCCCATGGCTTTTTTCAAGACGTCGCGTGTGGGCCTGAAAGAGCCTTTGTCCTGGAAGAGATTGAGCTCCGGTGAACGTTTCACCAGGAAATAGAGCATGAGTATGGCAATGACCACCTCGGCCGCTCCGGTTCCCAGTGCCGCTCCGGTTACGCCCAGATCCAGCACATATATAAATAGGTAATTGAAGCCCACGTCCAGTATGCACATCCCCATATAGAGCATGCTGGGAATCTTCATTTCCCCGCTTGCCTGAAGCATGGCGGCGCAAATCCAGTCCAGCTGCATGAAAGGTAGGAAAGCGCAGCATAGAAGGAAATAAGACGATGAATCCTTTACGATATCCTCGCCGCCTCCCAGCCAGCGGGGGAGTCCCGGCGATATCGCCATGCCTATGACAGCAATGGCTGAGCTGAAAACGATCACGCTCACAAGGCTCTGGCGAAGGATACGCCGGGCTTCCTTGAAGTCGTTGGCCCCTATCCTTTGTGCAACCTGGACGGAAAAACCGTTGCTGGCCGCCATAAGGAAGCCGCCCATGAGCCACATCACCGTGGACACAAGGCCGATGGACGCCCCCTGCGCAGCACCCAGATGCCCGACCATCGCCGTGTCGATGTACTGCATGAGCACGAACGACAGCTGTGCGAGTATTGCAGGGTAACTGAGCAGAAGACACAGGCGGAGCTGCTCCCTTCCGCTGAGGGATTCTCCGCCTCTGATCTTTCCAAGAAGGACGTCCTTTGATGAAGCCATTTAGTTCTTGAAGCAGTCCATCACCGAAGACGGCTTGCCGCCGCTGAGGAAAGCGCCCATCTTATATGCGTCCCAGGTTTCCCTCTTGCCGGTGTATTTCTCCATAAGGGCGGCATTGTAGTAGATGGCGGGTTTCCACCCATCGTAAACCTCAGGTTCCCAATAGAATATTCCCGCACAGGCACTGGAACCCCTTATCAGGTCCATGAATTCTTTCAAGACAGATTTTGCTGTGGACTCATTGTCTGGAGTCTTGACTCCAACTTCAGACACGATCACCTTCACGCCGTATTTGCTGTTGAGGGCGACAATCCTGTTATAGGCGGCCTGGTTGTATTCGCTGGGGCTCATCTTGCTTTCCGACTGGGGATAGTGCGAAAGTGCTATCATGTCAAAGGGACAGTTGCGGTTTCTCATTTCCTGGAACCACCAGTCATTGTCGGCATACGCGTTGTTCAGATGCGGCATTGCGATGATTCTGGGGAATACAGCCTTGGCGGCGTTGTAACCGGCCATGTACAGTTTGGCGAAGTTGTCCCATCCCCCGGCTCCGCTTCCCCAGAGCTGCCCGGTGGGCCAGAGCATTCCGTTGTGGGTTTCGTTTCCGATCTGCACCCAGGCAGGGGTTACGCCGGCACTTTTCAAGGCTGTGAGAACTTCCGTTGTGTGCTCTTTCACGTGAGCGGCCATCTTGTCCACATCGCCTTTGTCCGCTGCCCAGGCATCGGGTGTGTACTGGCGCGAAGGGTCCGTGAAGAAATCGCTGTAGTGGAAATCCACCATCAGAGGCAGGCCTGCCTTCTGGACGCGCTTTGCCATCTTCACCACGTCGTCCTTTCCGCTCCATCCCCCGTTGGGATTCACCCATACGCGAAGCCTTATCGCGTTCACTCCCACGTCTTTCAGAACTTCCAGAATATCGGCTTTGGTGCCGTCTTTCTTCTTGAAGGTCTTTCCGTTCTTCTCCATCTCGCTGGTCCAGCTTATGTCGGCCCCTTTCGCGAACGAAGGTGCGGGAACGGGTGCGGTATTTTCATTTTTATCCTTGTTGCAGGCGGAGATTGCCGCCAACACTGCGAGTATTGTGATTATTTTTTTCATGGTGGACAAAGATAAGCATTTTTGCGCACTTTCGTAGGCAAGTAGGACCGGTTTTGCACACGAACCCGGGAAATCACAGGTGCGGTGCGGGGACTTCGCCGTCATCGACCATGGCGCGGAGCACTTCTTTCCACTTCTCACCGGCAGGGCCAATGGCAGAGCGCACCTGGAGCAGGGTATAATCCCCGCCAAGGCCGCGGATAATCTCCAGGATGCGTTCCCTCAGGCGTTTGTCTTCTCGTGCGCCTCGGCAGATATCGCAGCGGCCGCAGTCATCGGCCTTTTCTTCTCCGAAATAGCGGAGGAGGAACCTGGTGCGGCATTCGTCCTTTTCCTGGACGTATTCCGCCATGGTCTCCACGCGGCTGCCGAAAGTGCTTTTCAGGAGCTCGTACCGGCCGGGACTCAGCTGGACGTTTCCGGGATAGAGGCGGTTGTGCAGGATGTATATCACATTTGCGTGAGCCGTTGGAATGTAGCGTATGACATGGTTCACACCAAGGCCGTAGAGAAGCTGGCGCAGTTCCGGAACCGATACGCCGCATTTCCCGGCAACATACTCCTCGTCGATGGGAACGGCATACGAGAACAGTCCGGTGTAGGAGCGCATGAGCACTTCCAGGAGCTGAATCATCCTCCTGTCAGGCAGGTCTATGCTGTAGAGAGCCTCCCTGGGCACGGAAATCATCACCCTTGTGTCCAGGTCCGTATCTTCGGCAAAAGCCCAGTGGCCTTCACGTTCAAGATATTTGATGGCGTATCTCACCGGTGCAAGCTGGAGGGAAAACCTGCGGCAGAATTCCCCAAGGTCTATCTTAATCTCACGGCCCATTCCCTGCTCATAGGGGATATCGGCATAGATATGTACCTTATGATATATGTCTTCCAGGTACTCCAGGCTGGGGAAAGAGGCATCCTGGATCTGCTGCAGGCGACGGATGTCGGAGGAATTCCAGAGCAGGACTGCCCAGGAATGCTGCCCGTCTCGTCCGGCGCGGCCGCTTTCCTGGAAATAGGCCTCCGGGCTCTCCGGAAGATCGGCATGCACTACGAAGCGCACATCGGCCTTGTCTATTCCCATTCCGAAGGCGTTGGTGCAGACCATCACGCGGCATTGACCGCTTTTCCATTCTTCCTGCCTCTGGGCACGTAGCTGCGGCCCCATTCCGGCATGATAGAACGATGCGCTGATGCCCTCCTGCCTGAGCTGGGCCGACAATTCCTCTGCCCTGGAGCGGCTGCGCACATACACTATTCCGCTGCCGGGAACTCCGTTGCAAATGGAGAGAATCTGACCGGCTTTGTCCTGGCACTCGCGCACTATGTAGCTGAGGTTGGGGCGCTCAAAACCGCCTTTCAGCACGTTCTTTTCCTTGAATGCAAGGCGGTCCATGATATCGTCGATGACAAGAGGAGTGGCCGTTGCGGTGAGTGCCATCACCGGAGCGTCCACCCTCTTGCGGATTTCTCCGATGTCCAGATAACTCGGACGGAAATCATAGCCCCACTGGGAGATACAGTGGGCTTCATCCACCACTATCAGCGAAATGTTCAGGACGCTGAGATAGGCCTGGAAAACGCGGGTTTTAAGGCGCTCCGGGGAGAGGTAGAGGAACTTATAGTCGCCGTACGCCGCGTTGTTCAGGGCAAGGTCCACTTCCCTTGGATTCATGCCGGAATGTATGGCTATTGCCCTGACTCCGCGCTCTTTGAGGTTCTGGACCTGGTCTTTCATAAGGGCGATGAGCGGGGTGACCACAAGGGTGATTCCGTCCAGCATTATGCCCGGAACCTGGAAGCAAACGCTCTTGCCGCCGCCCGTGGGCAGCACGGCCAGGATATCGCGCCCCTGAAGGGCCTGGTTTATGATTTCTTCCTGCAGGGGCCGGAATCCTTCGTACCCCCAGTAGGTGCTCAGAACCTCTTTTGCGGTCATACTCCTGCAAAATTACTCAATAATCCCGAAATGGCAAGGCAGTACGGAAACCTTACTTTTTGGGCCCTTTCTTTTTTCTCTTCGGGTAACCATCCACAAGAGTAGAAGTGTCCACGTCTGGCCTGTCTTCGCCCAATTCCGGGGAATTTAGATATGATGGTGTCCTTTGTTGCGAATAAGTATTGGGGAATGATACCAAATCCCCACCTATCAAATTGAATTTTAGCGCGTCCTCCAACTTTGCCAGCGTTTCCAATGTCATATTCACACGGCCATTCAGCAGGACTGAGATATGCTGCTGAGTGCAGTTTAGGGCCTCCGCAAGTTGTTTTTGCGTCCATCCCAGTTCACTCATTCTGGTCCTCACCTTAATTGCAATGGCATATGAGTACTTCAGCCACCCCCAGTTATCCTTCAGGTACTGGGCTTCCGAGAGGAATCCCTTTTCACTCTTATGCTCGTTTGCCCTAAGAAAGTCAAGTGTATTCATAATTCATAGTCTTTTAAACCGTCATAGTCTATTACTCCGTTCTCCAACAGATAATTCCTTACCTTCTCCATTTTTATCAATTCGTCAAGTGTGTGCTGCCGATCCTGCATCATATATGTGAGTTTGATTGTCCCCCCTGTTACGAGATATACGTTGCTTTCTATCTTAATCGCATAAATCCGGAGCCAAGACCTATGTGAACTCACGCTTTTCCCTTTTGCTTTTTCTCGGGACAGCAGCATTTCGCGTATCCTATAGTTCTCTAAAGGCCTGAACAATTCATCCAGATTTGCATTAGGGTCCAAATCCAGTATTACGCACGATAAAGAAGTTGCGTCTCGAATTGTATCGTATATAGCCTCATCAACATTAGTAATATTGAAGTAGTTCTCCAAATCCTTAATGTGATTCTCGAAGAACCATCTCAAATAGCCAGGATTGAGCCAGTCAGAAAGAGATTTGGTTAAGATATCAACCTCATCCCCATCATAAACTACCGCCCAGAGCTTACCGTTATGTAATACATCCTCAAACTTCATTTCATCTTTTTTACAAAGATAAAAACAATTTTCGAGTTGTACAAATTAAAAATTGATTATTTGGGTAAAAAAGAGTATTACAGTATTTCCATGGCGATGCGGGCGCAGGCTTCGTCGAATCGGGCGTTGTGAGCCACCAGGGGCAGGCCCTCGATCCTTGGTGCAATCTTCTCCCATACCTCCGGGAACACCGGGGCGTCCTCCGTGTCATCGGCACAAAGGCCATGCACCCGCATGCAGAACCACTGGTAGTATTCCGGTTCAGGATGGATGAGGCTGTAAAACGAGTCCACTATCTTTCCGCCGCGGACGATCACCACCCCCACGCTGCACACGCTGCAGGGCTGCTCGTTCGCCGTCTCGAAGTCTATTGCTGCGAAGTCAGTCATAAAGATCTACCATTGCTTTTACGTCGCTTGCCACCTCATCCCGGAACCACTCCGGGGCGAGCACCTGAATGTCGGGTCCATATCGAAGAACCTCCTGCTTGAAATCGTACGTGGGGGCCAGTCTATACCTAAATATAGTGTATTCAGGCGTGGCCTCTACCACCATCTGTGAAGAATGTAGCGGAAGTGATTCAATATACTTGACCTGCGGAGGAAATACCTTCAATTCAACAACGGAAGGCTTGATATCATTGTCCACGGTAATCCCGAAATAGTTGGAGAAAAACTCATCGGCATTGAACTTCGACGGCACTTTCAACTTTTTCTTGAGCGGAACCACATTCAGCATACGTTCGTCAAGCGCGTAGATGTAGGGCTTCGGGAAATCACTTTTGGCCAGGACATACCAGCGCTGCTTGAAGAGCTTCAGACACCACGGATGGGCCTCGAAAGAACTGGGTTTGTCGTTAGAAAAGCTCTGATATGTAAACTCCACGGCCGTCCCCTCACGCATCGAATTCACTATTACGGACAGCCACCTCTGACTGGACGGAATCGTTTCGAATAGAATCCTGTCCCGCATATCCCGGCTCTCAGTAAGGAGATTGTTGATGGAAAGGGACTCCAACAGCCACTGACGGATGCCATTCTCTTCCAGGTCTTCATTATTGACGATGTAGTATCCGCGCATTCGGTCGCACTTTATCTCTATGCCGAAGGTATCGAATATGGCATCGATATGATTGAAGAAAGTGCGCTGGGGCAGTTTACCGCCCCCTTTATTCAAATGGCTGTAGATCCAGGCCCTGTCGATGTCCTCGAAAGGGATATACCCGTGACGGTTAATCAGGTCGAGCAGCCAGATGTACCTGTCGAAATAGTTTTTAGCCATAATGTATGCTGCCGGTTAGTTTTTGCAAAGATATAAAGAATTAGCGCCAAAAAGTAGCAGTTGCATACAAAATGATATGCCATTATCAATCGGCCAAGCGCAGCTGCCGCATTTTGGCATTATTGGGCATTATCTTCGCAGTCGGAACAAAGAACAAAACTATGTATATTCTTCCTATTGACGAGATTTCTTTACTGAAGTCTATTCCAGGATTCGACAACTTGACAACGGAGGAGATGCTGGATATAAGCATCACTTCGTTCGAGTATTCTAACCAAAGTATTCTCACTACTGCGACACTAATGTTTAGGTATAAGAACATACCGCTAAAATATGAACTTTCCTGTGGCCGACAGGACGGCTTTTGCTATCGGCATATCCTATTCGAGGATTCCAATAATGAAAAAGAATTCCCTGGTTTCAGAGAAGCCATTGATTATTGCAACCTGCTGTCTCATTAGACTTGGTTTTCTCGCTATGAGTTTGTAACTTCGCCATATGACGCAGTTTATCGCAGACGAAGCCCATTTCAAGGAGGTTATTGAGAGAGTGCCCAAGGTAAAACGCTCCCTCTGGATAGGCACGGCCGATATCAAGGATCTGTATGTCGATGACAGGCCCTTCCTCGGCATTCTTGCCGACCTTATCAAGAAGGGCAAGGAAGTCCGCCTTATTCACGCAAAGGAACCCGGTCCCAACTTCCGTGAAGACTTTGATCAGTATCCTGTACTGTTCACAGGGCTGGAACGCGCACTGTGCCCCCGAGTGCATTTCAAGATTATTGTCTTTGATTGTAAACTTGCCTACATCGGCTCCGCCAACCTCACCGGCGCCGGCATCGGTATGAAGAGCACCAGGACCCGCAACTTCGAGGCCGGCATCCTGACCGACGACCCCTCCCTTGTCGAAGCCGCAATGAACGAGTTCGACTCCGTCTGGGCCGGCTTCAAATGCAAGAACTGCGGCCGCCGGCAGTACTGCGGGGATCCAATAATTAATAATCAATAAAATCCTAATATTATGGGCCCAAAATCGTTAGCGGCAAAACAAGATGTAATTCAGCAAAGAATCTATGAGATTGCCAGAAAGAACAAAATAACAACTGTTAACTGTGATGCAATTCCAGATGGCGTATCAGATTGCTCAACATATCTAAAAACGTCACCAAGAGTCGCTTGGGTATTAAAAGAGCCATATGATGATTTCAAGGAAGATGGAAAAACGCCAAAAGGCGGAGGTTGGCTTTTATATGAGGGCTTTACTGGTAAGAGTAAGGACTGGGAGAAAAACACCACATGGCAGAGAATAATCTACACAATGTATGGGTTGCGTAATAGAATGCATTACCAAGACATGGATTATATTAGGGACAAGCCTGAAATGGGAGATGTTATGAAGGAAACAGTGATTTTAAATTTAAGCAAAATGCCGGCTGGGACAACGTCTAATTATACGTTTGCCCGGAACTATGAGAAGTTCTGGGCTCAGATTCTAAAAGAGCAGATTGAATTGTATAATCCAGAGGTAATAATATTTGGGAATACATTTGATGCTTGTTGGCCTCTTTTCGTACCAAAAGACGCAGAACCATTAAGAATACCGGAAGAAGGGAAATGTTTCATCAATCTATACCAGAATAATGGTAGGCTTCTATTAGATGCTTATCATCCTGGACTTCGTTCTAACGTGGAGTTCTATGTCAACTCTATTATTGACACCATAATTAAATACTACAAGTAACCATCTATTACAAAGTCCATTTGTGACGAGTCATAAGAATACTGTATTATAAATATATACACTATACCATACAATACTATATGCAACCATTTGAAAAACAATACCAACAACTAGTCAGCATTATTGATCGTATTGAAGAATTAGACTCCGTCACAAAACGTAATGGGAGAGATATAGAGGCAGAGTGGTGGGCCCTTGATAAAGACCTTAACGATGTTTCTCGTGAGATCAAATTATTGACAGAACCTTTCACACCGGAACGTCTTACCACATTAATTAACAAAGGCCGTAAATATTTAGAATCCCTTCGAGTTTATTGGGGCATTCGTAATGTGGATTCTATTTATCGTGAATTTGGTCCAGCAGACAATGATATGAACTGGGATTCATAATTGTCTGTTATTGAAATCATAAGATCTTCGCCATCTCCGACAAGCACGGGATGCTCGGCGGCACCACCTTTCTTAAGGTGTCTTATTTCGAGGAACTCAGAAGGAATCTGGGACGATAGCCCCGTTCAATGAGATGGACAGTCCTTCGTTTTGACGCGCAATACTTTGGAGAATCTCCTTAACTATTCCTTCCCTGAAGGCATAGCCGGCAAACACCTCCGGATCTGGCATAAACTTGATGTAGGTGCCGTTGGCTTCGGTCGTTTTCTCAATTCCTTTCTCGAGAAGAACTCCTTTTGAATACTTAGCCCAGGAACATTCCCCTTCACGATAGGACGCCACATTAAAGTCAATGGAAAGAGCATTGGTCACTTTGACGGGATGTATGGTAACCACTTTCGGATTGGCGCCAATCCCAACGGATAAACCACTTGTCGTTGAGATAACGGACTCTAACGGAATTCCTCTGCCATAATCCCTGACAATGGCATAGTTATCTTTAACCTCGACAGTAATCCCTTTCCCAAACCCATAGTGGAACTCATCCACAGCCATAGTAAGGATGCCTTTCAATAAAGTGTAGATTCCGTCTTTCGTATCGGAGCCATCGCCGAGTTGGCCGATGTACATCTCCGGCCGTCTTTGAATATGCTCGTTCCATTCAAGAGTCTTGATGCTATTGTCATCAGACTGTTCTTTTGTGTGATTGTAATTAGGTTTCATATAGTTACTATTCTCTTGTCCCAATAGACACTTTATCCATAAATGTGTGTCCCGGGGTGTCATGATAGAACGGGTTTTCAAAATCATATCCAGGGCAGTATTTGCCTGTCGGGAAAACAATACCTAAGAGATGGATGAGTTTGTCGGAATATGCACATGGTCTGGGAATCAATCCCAGTTGAAGCATTGAATCTTCTTTTGCTTTGCATAAAACCGATCCTTGCTTCAAGGATACATGTTGACATAATTCATGAACAAGAATTTGACGAATTGTATCTGCGTCTTGGAATAAACAATTTGTATTAAGAATAATTTTACCTTGTCCATCAGTATATGCGAGTGAAGGGCCGAATGAGGATGAGATATACAAGCGATTGAAAGGCATGTTGAGCTTATCAGCAAAATTTTTTGCCTCTTCAAATGTCAGATCGAGGAAGCGCTTGGTGACATACTCTTTTATGTCTTGATTCCAGTTATTGCTTGATCGGAGGTTCCGGAAATAAACGCATGCTTCATCAAGTGTTTTCGGATTATCCCCTTTAAATGCTGCTGGTGAAGAATAATGGAAGTCATTCCAGCATAAATGGTTCCACTCCTTACATATCCAGTCCGCCACTTTCTTATCAATATCCTTACGGAATCTTGGCTGATAGCAATTATCCTCGTTGAGTGGGAATGTGATCATATACCCACCGCACCATCTTCCGATATATAGTTTGCCCCTATTTGTCATTATGTGCAATTCTAAATAATCTCCTCCAGATAAGACTTTGGAGTCTCGAATAATTTGGTATAATTCCTCCTGAGTTGGATGGTTGCTATGAATATGAGCAACCAGAGGCTTTAGCCCGTCAAAATGCGTTTTGATGTTTGATTCATGCATGGTTGAAGTATTGTTTTTTTTATAATGGCACAAAGATAATCTTACTTACTGCCAAAGGGTGGCAGCAAATGAAGAATAGCATCAATCATCTTCTTCCATATCCACACCACTTTCTCTTTGCCTTTACTGAATTCAGCCACTAATGCGTTCTTTCCCCTAGCCGTAACAATAACGGTTTTGCGTCTTGGTCATAACTTGGAAAAGTGGGGCCTTTTTAAAAAATCAACTACTGCCACTCTTTGGCATTTTCGTGCCGTATCTTCGCGGTATGAAACAGAATACACAAAAACCGAACTTTCGTTCGATGAACGAGTTCCAGCTCAAAAATGAGCTTATCAAACTCGAGAAGCAGATTCTCGACATTACAGGAAATCCCCTTGACCGAAAGCACGATTGTCAGTTCCCGGAGTGGATCCAGGACAGGGTGGAGTTCGCTGTGGTCACAAAATTTATGTCCGACCGCTACTTCTTACTGAATCTACTTTTCGAAACCCATTGCACGCCAGAAGAAGTGGCCAGGCTAGAGAGTATTAATGGCATGCTTCTGGAGATGACCAACCGGACTTATAACCGCACGGCAGAAATGGTGCGGACTCTGATGGTAATGAAGAAGGACGATATGGACGATGACTATGAGCTGGAGGGCAAACTCGTACCGCGCTTCGACATTCCATATTCAGTGCTGCATCTGGAGGATGACAACTATTACGGCTCCGACTTCATCCGGATGGCCGCCATCCTGCAAGAGACTGAGAAACATAAGCCCGTTATGGTCGATGTCTACTGTGACTTGTCTCGCCTAATAGAGAAAACCCCATCGTCCACGGACAAGGAACTGGAATGCTCAAACGATCTGGATGACGGATACTCCTGGGCGGAAGGCCCTCTCTGGCATCCTAAGCTTTCGCATATAACTATTTGCCACGCTCTCCACGCGTTATGCACTCATATGAACTGGTCCATCCCGGACGTTCTACGCCTCAACGATTTCTCAATAGAATTCAAACTCTCCGTCCAACAGTTCTTCTATCAGAAAAAGAATCTAATAAATTAACTTTGTCTGGGCAAATATTATGAGCAACAATGAATATTTGAACAACCAAAGAATGATTTTTCAGGACTTGCTGGATGCCACAATCAAGGAATATGCAAAGAGCCCTGATAAAAAACAGGGTGACATTACAATCGGCGCACACGGGAATGTGCTATCCTATCGAGATTCATCACAAGGGATTCTTGCCGGCGTGATAGCCAGAGCAGTATTACCAGTAACCGAAGATTCAGAACCGGAGGGAGTAATATCAGATTCATACCCTTTAAAATCTTTGATGAAATCCGACGTCTTTGAACTTCATTCATTCCACAATCGAGTGTGTACTGTCCTTCGTTATGAGGAAGGCGAGAAAAAAGAGTTTCACGTGTACCCGGATACGGCCAAGGATGGTCTCTTGGTTCATCTAGAGTGGAAAACGGAGCTGACTCAAAATCGGATTCTGACAATAAACGACATAGTAAACGCCATTAAACACAAGCAAAAAGGAAACCGTCTCCCTGGAAAACCTGATGTCTGGTTCAATGGAATATTTGTAAAATACACCGATGACAAAACCAACTTTATTGCTAAATGACTATGGGAAAACAATACATTATTCATCAAATTGACTCTTTGGCCAATCGCAAATACTGGGATACTTTTGGTGCCGAATCCGAGTCATTATCTCTTGAGGATAAAATAATCGACCTCGGAATCTTTGTTCAAGACGGAGGCAATGTGGCCGATGTCGTAAACCGCTATGTGGAAGTCACTGATGACGAATCCCGTTTAAATGCCTTACAGTGGGCCATCTATTACTATCTGGAGTATATGATAAATGCACGGGAATCACTCGCTCCATATAGATACTCCCCTACTGCCCTGCGAATTATGCGCCTTGACAAGGAGGAACTTCTTGAATTGCTTCAAAAGGAGCTTCTGAGATGCGTTGTTCTAGATTACAAGGGAACTAATGTTATTTCCGGTGTATCCGAACCGAATGATCATAATCTGGATGCCATCGAGCGTCGTCATTGGCGGGAGCATCCAGACGAATCTTTTACCTGTTACTGTAATAAGACCCGTTTTTGGGACAGGCGGATTCCTGGCCTATGGAGCAAATCAAAGTAGTCCTCATTATCAGCCATTTTTATTATATTTGTGAACACCAATTTCCAATACCTATGAATGATGAACTTGAAAGGATTAAGGAGCAAAATCCTTGGAAAGAAATCACGGTTGATTCACTACTTCGGCGTAATGGGCACTACTATGTATTGGATGAAGACAGAGATGTCATTCTATCATTCAATCAGAAGAAGGACGAGGTATTCAAATTCCATTTGGAGATTCCCCCTGAGCCGTGGCAGGGAAATCCGTTAAAGGCTAAAGTAATCATTCTTACCCTTAATCCCGGATATGTCGATAATGCTAACCGACTGACCGCACTATTGCTTGAAAAAGCTGGATATGCAAAAGAACTGTGCGAGTTTAAGAATAAAGTACTGCATTTGGAGGCGCCATCGTTAATGCCAGAGATTGAGGGTATTTCAAATGACAGCATTTCATTGTTTGACTCCTTTAATATGCTTGGGGACTGGTATTGGATCAAGATGCTGAAAATGTTACGGGATGAGTATGTAAATGATAAAAAACTGAGCGAAAGAAGTTTTTACGAAAAGATAGCTGTTATTGAGTACTGCCCCTATACTTCCGAGCGTTATAGTCCGCTTGAAAACGATTGTCAGTCAATGATATATGTGAAGAATCTCATAACGAAATTAAAGTGTAAGGACAAGCTATTTGTTGTTATGAGAGGAGCTAACGAATGGGAGCAACTATTAGTGGGCTCAAAACTCACATACATTGTCAACAAGAATCGGTGCCAGTATTTGTCAAAGAAGAATCTGACGCCTGAGAATTACCAGCGCATTTTGGACCACCTGAAAGAGGAATAGTCATAATGGAACTACATTATCTGAACGAATTTCACAAGCTCAACAGCGAGGCTTGTCAAAAGGATCTTCAAGCATTAAGACGTCGAGGCCTAACTGTAGAGGATGTCCTGGAACAGAGTCGGAGATTCGGTAGAACCACCGTACAGATAATCCCATCAACTGAGAAGGACGAATACAAGAGCATCTAATTCAGATGGATTGTGCAAGGTCAGATTTAATGTGGGGGACCGTGTACATCGGAAGGCACTCAGAGGCATATTTGCGTACAAGGTCCATTGATGCCCATAATCACTGACAATGGTTTATATGATTTCCGTCAGGATACCAAGTTCCAGGGCCTCATCGGCCGTGATGAACCAGTCCTGCCTTTGCTGGATGACCTGATTGAGGCGCTCTTCCGTTATCTTGGTTTTCGATTTGATTACCTTGAACAGCATATCGTTTATGCGGCCCACCTCGGCAACGGTTTCCTCCATATCGCGGAGTGTGCCGATGGAAACTCCGGAGACCTGATGAATCATAAAAGTGGTATTTCGGTAGCCCTTGCGAACCTTCGCACCCAGGGCGACGATTATGCCCATCGACATTATCTTCCCAGTGCAGACGACCTCGATGGGAGTCCTGGATGCTTCGATGACGTCACACAGGGCAAGCCCGTCATAGCAGCCTCCCCCGTAGGTGGACAGATATAGTTCTATCGGCGTCAGAGTCACTGGCATTGGCGACAGTTTATTGTCGATGGCCCATTGCGCACACTGCTGCGCATAGGCCTGATCGGTAAGATTGATTTTCACAATCTCCTTGATGGTCGATTCCACAGTGGCGCTTTTGATTTCGCCGAAGAAAGTAATGACTTTCTCTTTCGGCTCAAGTTGCTTTATTTCCATATCTCAGTTCTATTGTCGACAGCAAAGGAAACCGACTGTCCAGCAAGATTCTGGCAGAAGCAAAATCTTTTTCCTTATGCCACTTTTTTGCTGAAGCCACGATTATTTTTGCCAAAAAAATTAGATATGGCAGAAATAATCAATCACATCCCCGGTTTCGAAAATGGTTCCGTCCAGTATGTCAGCGCCGCCGATGAGGTTGGCGCTCTCTTCCTTGCTGCCCCTTTGGTGTCCGACATCCTTAACAAGTGGAACACCAACGTTGCATTCATCTCCCTAACAAGCCGTTGTGACGCCATCCAGGGCCTTGTAAAGAACGAATCTCCCGTCGCCAAACTCTTCACTGTCAACCAGAAGAATCCCAATCTCCAAGTCATCCTCCGCAAAGCCGAAGGAATGGCTCACCGCAAATTCGTCCGCGTCATCTTCATCGAGGGCCTCCCTGAGCAAGACGCCATCGGCAAGCGCCGGCTGGATCAGCTGGCCCAATCGACCCGCACCTCCATCGTCGTAGTCGAGAAACACTGCGAGGAGGAAGTGCTATGACCTCGACCGGATATCCAAGGAAAAAGCATTCTGCGGGGGTCTGGGTGGATATCCGGCAAGGGAGACGGCGAAAATGGCCAAAAACGGTGCCGGATATCCTAACGGAACGCGATGGGAGGCCGATTTGCTGGATATCCGGCAAAGGGTCAGGGCAGGGCCAGGCAGAGGGTTGGCGAAGGTCCAGAAAAAGGCCTGGCAAACGCCTGGCGAAGGTCCAGAAAAGGACCAGCGAAGGGCTGGCGAAGAGGCAGGGGCGTGTTCGAGGTCGGAGAAAAGGGCTGGGACCTCGCCCGCAAATCGGCCACTGGGGGCGTTCTGGTGTACGAGGTCCCCCACGGAAAGTCTGACCTTGCCCAAAGAGGGCGGCAAAAGCAGGGCGCACAAATAGCCATCAACGTTTTTTTTTGAAATGTCTTTAAAAATGGGTATATTTGCAGGATAGAAAACAAAACTTTAAAACCCAATATCGAAATGGCAAATATCGATCTCAAAAAGTACGGTATCAAGAGTGTAAAGGAGATTCTTTACAACCCCACGTACGAAGTTCTCTACAACGAGGAAACAAAGCCCGGCCTTGAGGGATACGACAAAGGTCAGGTGACTGAACTCGGTGCTATCAACGTGATGACCGGCATCTACACCGGCCGTTCTCCCAAAGACAAGTACATTGTGTACGACAAGACCACCAAGGAAGGCGCTCCCGGCGAAATCTGGTGGACCACCGAAGGTTATCCGAACGACAACCACAAGATGAGCGAGAAAACCTGGAAGGAGGTTAAGAAACTCGCCCAGCAGCAGCTCAGCGGCAAGAGGCTCTTCGTTGTGGACGGCTTCTGCGGCACCCATGCCGATACCCGCATGAAAGTGCGCTTCATCATGGAGGTAGCATGGCAGGCCCATTTCGTAACCAATATGTTCATCCGCCCCAAGAACCAGAAGGAATTCGACCAGGAACCCGACTTCGTGGTGTACTGCGCAGCCAAGGCAAAGGTGGACAACTACAAGGAGCTCGGCCTCCGCAGCGAAACCTGCGTTGCCTTTAACGTAACTTCCCGCGAGCAGGTTATCCTGAATACCTGGTACGGCGGCGAAATGAAGAAGGGTATGTTCTCCATGATGAACTACTACCTTCCTCTTAAGGGTATCGCAGCAATGCACTGCTCGGCCAACACCGACATGAACGGTGAAAACACCGCCATCTTCTTCGGCCTCTCCGGCACCGGCAAGACCACCCTTTCCACAGACCCCAAGCGCCTTCTCATCGGCGACGACGAGCACGGCTGGGACAACAAGGGCGTGTTCAACTTCGAAGGCGGCTGCTATGCAAAGGTCATCAAGCTTGACAAAGAGAGCGAACCCGATATCTACAACGCAATCCGCAGAGATGCCCTCCTGGAGAACGTAACCGTGGATGCCGCCGGCAAGATTGACTTCAACGACAAGAGCGTCACCGAGAACACCCGCGTGAGCTATCCTATCTACCACATCGAGAAGATCGTCCGTCCGGAAAGCCAAGGACCGGCAGCCAAGCAGGTTATCTTCCTTTCTGCCGATGCATTCGGCGTCCTGCCTCCCGTTTCAATCCTCACCCCGGAGCAGACCAAGTACTACTTCCTCTCCGGCTTCACCGCCAAGCTCGCAGGTACAGAGCGCGGAATCACCGAACCCACTCCCACCTTCAGCGCATGCTTCGGCCAGGCATTCCTTGAGCTGCATCCCACAAAGTATGCAGAGGAACTGGTGAAGAAGATGAAGAAGAGCGGCGCAAAGGCCTATCTCGTGAACACCGGCTGGAACGGCACAGGCAAGCGCATCAGCATCCGCGACACCCGCGGCATCATCGACGCTATCCTGAACGGCAGCATAGACAAGGCTCCCACCAAGCACATCCCTTACTTCGATTTCGAAGTTCCCACCAAGCTTGAAGGCGTGGACACCGGAATCCTTGATCCCCGCGACACCTATGCAAAGCCGGAGGAATGGGATGTGAAGGCAAAAGACCTCGCAGGCCGCTTCATCAAGAACTTCGCAAAGTACGAAAGCAACCGCGCCGGAAAGGCCCTCGTAAAGGCCGGCCCGAAGCTGTAAGCACAACAGTACTTTCCGGAAATGAATAACGGGTGACCATCTGGCCACCCGTTATTTGTGTGTCTGGGAAAGGGTTACTTCACTTTCTTGAATTTGAATACAGGGGCAGGGCCCATGATGCCGCAGTCGGCAGTGGTTGCAGAAGTCTTCTTGAATGAGAACTCCTTGTAATTGTCCTTATACTCGTCAAACAGATCCTGCCTGTTGAGGTTTAAGGGATACCACTCGTAGCCTTCGCTGGGCTTCAGGGTGCTGCTGTTAAGGCTGCCCATGCCGCCGTGGTAGGAGATGAGTGTCCCTTCATCGTCGAAGGCGACACCGCTGAGGCTCTGCTGGATGTCGGTGACGTTGTACTTAATCACGTCATTGGCATAAGTGTACGTGCCGGTACAGTGCCAGCCATAGGAATGGACGTATAGGTCCAGGGTGTTGCCCTTGAAGACAAAGGTGTAAATCATGTCGTCGGGCATTTCCTCGCTGCGGGAAGCGTCCCATCTGCCGTCAAGGTTACCATCGGCTTCCTTGTCGCAGGAGACCAGTGCCATAAGTGCGGCAACTGCAATTACAAAAAACTTTTTCATATCAATATCTGGGTTAGTCGTTAATACTCTTGGCGCTTAGCTTGAAGTTTTTGTTTTCTTTGGTTTTGCCGTCCACGAAGATGCATATCTTGCCGTCATCGTCACGCCAGACCTTTGCCTGCCCGGACTTGAAGTCTATCTCGTAGTCGGGGTATGTGTTCTTGGTGAGCATGAAGTTTTCTTTATCGGCAGGCAGGGTGTACGTGCCTAATTTGCCAACCGCCCACATCATCGCCCAGGCTTGTTCAAGGTCGGATTCTTCAAGGAAATGAATGTCTGAATCGAAACTATCTCCATTAGTTACGGCCATGAAATCGATTTTGTAGGTTTTCCCGTCATAGACAAGGGTGTTGGTGATCTTGGGATTGTCCTTTGCGCAGGAACTTATTAAGAGGGCTGCAATAACTGCAACAGTAAGGGTGATAATTCTTTTCATAAATATGCGATTTCCGCAAATATAATAATTATGTAATACAAATGCAATTATCTATATATTGCACCCATCTCGTGTGCAAAACAGGGCCTTTTTGCCTACGAACTGCCATTCAAACCCATCTCGTGTGCAAAACAGGGCCTTTTTGCCTACGAAACGCAGGGTCAGGCGTTTATTACAAGGCCGTCGTGGGCGGGCTGTACGGAGGAATTGATGCCACGGGAGGCGCAAAGGGCTGCAAGCTCGTCGCAGAACTGCGCGTGGGAAGGGAAAGCGTGTGACAGGTGAGTGAGCCATGTGTGGCGGGCGCCGATGCGGCCGGCCATTTCAAGAGCCTCGTCCAGGGAGAAGTGGGAGTGGTGGGGATGGTAGCTCACCGTGTTCAGGCTCACGTGCTCCAGCCCCTCGAGTTTAGCAAGTTCGCTCTCAGGAATGGAACTCATGTCGGTTATATAGGCAATTCGGCCGAAGCGGAAGCCCAGTACCGGCATCTTGTCGTGGAAGCCTCGTATGGGAATGATGGTGGGGGAGTCGTGGGGCGCTTCCTGTACAAGGTTGTCGGAAGGGCGCAGGCTGCCGTCCGGCATCCGGTAGAAATAACCCACGTCGTGAACCCATTCCAGTTCACCCGCATTCCCGGAAGTCTCTATCCTGAAGGGCCTTTCGTCAATCAGGTGCACATGCCATTCGGGCGCCCCCGGGTACTTGTGTTCCGCGAAGGCATAGGCGTAGTCGTTGCGCAGCGTCTTCAGAACCCTCTCTTCACAGTAGATCTCCGCAGCCTTCCTGTCGATATAGTTGAACGAGCGGACGTCGTCCAGGCCCCCCGTGTGGTCCTTGTGGTTGTGGGTGAGAAGGATCGCATCCAGGTGACGGACGTCGTGGGCAAGCATCTGCGAGCGGAAATCCGGGCCGGCATCGACCAGAATCTGAAGCCCGTCGTACTCCACAAGGGCCGATGCGCGGAAACGCTTGTCGCGCTCGTCTGTGCTGCGGCAAACCGGACACTGGCAAGCGATTATGGGGACTCCCTGAGATGTCCCGGTTCCCAGAAAAGTGAGTTTCGTCATAGATCAACCTCCTCCAAAGTGTTCACCCTGGCTGCATCCCAGGGCCTTTCCACACGGATATAATTGGCCGTGTAGCCTCCCATGGTCCCGTCTTTCTTTGTCGATTCCCACAGCACGGTTCCGCGCTGTCCCTTATGCGCTGCAACGAACTCTGCATGCAGCTGTGAGCTAAGGTTTTCAAGTACATCCACACGCTCCTTCTTCACGCTCTCCGGAATCTGGTCGGGCCAGAGCGCCGCCCTTGTTCCGGGCCGCCTGGAGTAGGGGAATACGTGAATGAACGAAGGCTTAACCACGTCGCGAAGGAAACTCACTGTCTCCTGGAAAAGCTCCTCCGTTTCCCCGGGCAGCCCCACTATTACGTCAATACCGAAGAACACCATCGGCTTTCCGGGGCCTTCCATAGCCTTGCGTATATAGTCTATCCTGGATGCGAACAGGGCGGTATCGTAACGCCTTCCCACCTTCTTCAGCAGGGTGTCGCTGCCGCTCTGCAGCGGAATATGGAAATGGGGCTGGAACTTCGTGCCCGATGCAATCCAGTCCACGATTTCCTCCGTGATTAGGTTGGGCTCGATGGAGGAAATACGGTAGCGCTCGATTCCCGGAACAGCGTCCAGCGCCTTCAGGAGGTCCAGGAAACTCTCGGATGTCCCGCGGCCATAGTCGCCGGTATTCACTCCCGTGAGCACCACCTCCTTTATGCCCTTTGCTGCAATCTCGCCTGCACTGCGTATGACTTCGCAGAGCGGCAGGCTGCGGCTGCGTCCGCGTGCAAAAGGCACGGTGCAGTATGCGCAGAAATTGTCGCATCCATCCTGCACCTTCAGGAAGCTCCTCGTTCGCTCCCCGCTGCTGTACGCCCCGAATATGCCATTTGCCGAATGGAGGGGGACAGACTCTCCGGAATCTGTGGCCACCCTCGGCCGCATAAGAGGGAGGGGCCCGCCGGCATCGCCGGTGGGAGGGGTCGCGAAGCGACGAATCAGGAAAGTCTGTCCCACTCCGAGGCATTCATCGACAATGAGATGCTTCTCCTCTGCGCCGAAGACGCGCCAGACACCGGGCATGGACTCAAGTTCTTTGCGACGAAGCTGGGCGTAGCAGCCGGTGACGATGATGCGGGCGTCGGGGGAGAGGGAGTTCGCGCGGCGGATCATGTTGCGGGATTTCTTCTCCGCGGTTGCCGTTACGGCGCAGGTATTTATAAGGTACACATCGGCCTTGTCCTTCCATTTCACGGCTTCCCATCCTGCCCTCAGGAAAGCTCTTTCCCAGGTGGATGTTTCCGCGTAGTTCAGCTTGCAGCCAAGTGTGGAAAAAGCTATCTTCATGCGAGGAACAGGAATACGCACGGGCGCTTGCCGATGGTGGGAACCGGGGTCCTGCGCCACTGCGCCACGCTCTTGGTTACAATAAACTCATCCGGGCAGGTGATATTGGCCGCTATGCACAGCATTGTCCTGGGGGAGAGCACTGATACAAGATCGGCCAGAAGGGAGTCGTTGCGGTAGGGAGTTTCTATAAGAAGCTGGGTCTGATGCAGCTGCTGGGAACGTTTCTCCAGAGTGCGCAAGGCCGCCCTGCGCTCATCGGTCTTTGCCGGGATGTACCCCGCGAAAGCGAAGCTCTGGCCATTGAGCCCAGAGCCCATAAGGGCAAGCATTAGTGACGATGGACCGCTGAAAGGAACCACCTTAATCCCGTGACTGTGGCAGAGCGCTACAAGTGCCGCGCCCGGATCCGCAACTGCGGGAAGACCGGCTTCCGAGATTAGTCCCACATCCTTTCCGCCGTTGAACAGGTCCAGAAGCTGCTCCACTTCCGCAGGAGTCGTGTGCTCGTTCAGGGTGTGGAATTCCAGCTCCTGGATGTGCCCCTTTAGACCTGCCGCGGAGAGATACCGCCTTGCTGTGCGCACCTCTTCAACAACAAAGCACTGAAGGTCTTTCAGCTTGTTCATGGCGGCGGCAGGAATAACCGCTTCCACCGGACCGTCTCCAAGAGGGGAGGGAATAAGATATAATGTGCCTTTATTCATTCGGTAAAATGGGAGTTGCCTTGCCGCTTGTGTCTATCCTTATGCTCACGCTTGCCGTGTCGGCCGCTTCTTCGGCCTGACGCTCCCTTCGCTGCTTGCGGGAGGAGAACAGATCCCGCAGGAACTGTGCGAAGCTTCGGAATTCCCGCTGGTAGGTGATACCGGCTCCGTTTCGCTGGCTGTTGTCCAGGTAGTTGGAGTACGCATCGGCAGAGTGGGAGAACAGTTTCCCGCGCAGCGAGCCGTCCTTGTTTATCTTTATTTCAACGTCCAGATCTCCGGTGACGTCGCCATAGGTGGTGGTTCCCGTGCCTCTTCTGCTGCCGATATTGCCGTTCACTATGACTCTGTTGTTGAACAGCTGGGTGCTCAGGGCCACGTCCAGAAGGTCGTTGCCCCTCTCGTTCGGCTGATAGTTAAGGCCAAGGTCCAAAGGTATATCCAGTTTCTGGAATATATTGTTCAGCTGGCTGCTCATTATACTGGTTACGTTGGAGAACAGCATGGAAGAGCCGCCGGTTGTGATGCCGGATTCTTCGGCCGGAAGGAAAGTGCCAGCAATCAGGAGGTACAGGAACTGCTTCTGAACCTTGTCTTCAGTGTTCAGGGCGCTTTCTACCATGGCCTTGGTGGTGGGATCCAGGTCCGGAACGTCAATGGACAGGGCAATCTTGGGGTTGCGCAGTTTGTCGGTGATGTGGATTCCGCAGTTCACCGTGCGCCTTGTGCTGGTGCTGTCGGCCAGGAGGTTCGACAGCGAAGTCTTGGTCACATACAGGCCGTTTATGTCCAGGTCGGAATCCATTATGTCGCCGTTGAAGCGGATGTTGCTGCCGTTTTCCAGGGCAAAGTCCCTGCTCACAAGGTTCATAGCCGAGAAATGGAAGTTTCCGCTGGAGAGAGTGTAGTCGCCGTTTATGGTGAAAAGGCCGTCCGAATCTCTGGAAACGATGTCGAATATGCCGCTTCCCACGCCGTTAAGCGTATTCTCGCCTATGTCTATCCATGCCGTCACGTCCGGGGTTGCCTTTGCCCGTAGCTGGACGGTGAGGGTGCTGCGGCCCTTGGCTGCCTTCTCCGTGTCGGAATCCTCGAAACTGTCCATCTCGTCGTTGTCGGCCCCTTCCTCTTCGTCGGAAGTCTTGAATGTGAGCAGGTTGCCTGCAGAATCCGAGGAAGAGTTGGAGAGGGGGATGTGCAGGTTGCCTTCCCCTACGGTGGTGCCGTCAATGTCCAGCAGAATGTTGTCGAAGGGCCCGGTTACATCCACTCTGCCGCTTGCGGAGAGGTCTCCGTAGAAGCTCTTGTTCTGTCCGGGCTTGATGGCAAGCGCCTTGATTGCGTTCAGCTGGATGTGTATATCTGTGCGGATGTCCTTGAATCCGCCGAAGAGTATGCCGCCGCCGATGGTGCCGGTACCTCCGCCCGAATCCTTCACTTTCACAGAGTTGAAGAACAGTCCGTCGTCGGTAACCGCAACGGGGCCGTCCACAAAGTATGGCACCCTGGTGAAGCCTATCGTCATCTTTCCGTCCCTGAGATAGGCGTCGCGGCTTTCGAAATGGATGTTGCTCAGGTTGCCGTAGGCGTGAATCTTTCCGGAAAGGAAGCCTTCGAATTCGCTGAAAAGGCTCTCGAGCACCGGTGCGAAGTACGACATGTTGAAGCTGTTCAGGTCCAGATCGGCCATAAGGTCCTTGGTCGATGGTGTAAAATGCCCGCTGGCTTCGAAGTTCCGTTCGCCCATCAGGCGGTTGTGGAGGTTCACGTCGAAGCGCTTGAAAGAGGTGTTCCAGGCGCTGGAAATGAGCACGTCGCCGGCATCGTTCCCGGCAACGCGGGTGTTCTCCGAGGTGATTCTGGCCACAAGTCCCGTGAACCCTTTCTTGTCCGAAAGCACCCTGCCGGAGCCGGAGGCCTTGCCTTCCAGTTCCAGCTTGCCGTCCATGAGGAAATGATTCAGGAGGGAAATGTCAAAGTGGTCCAGGTCCACGCGGAGGGTGTCCTTATCGGCCGATGAAAATCCGCCGTCGGCCTTGATGGTCTGCTGCTCGCTGCTGGCCAGGAGCTTACGTACCTTCAGCCCGTCATCGGCATAGGTGATGTTGTCGGAAGTGATGTTCCACTGTTCGCCTTTGAAGTTTATCACCGAAGGCAGGACCCTGGTGCTCAGCACCACTCCGTTGCCGTCGTTGGTGACGGTGCCGCTCAGGACCAGATTTCCTTTGGTGTCGCTTCCGGCGGGACCGGCGAAACTGTAGTCCAGATTCAGCTTGTTGTCATTGGCTTCCAGCATGCAGTTGTTCGCGCGTAGGTCAATCCCGCCAACCTTTATCTGCGAGGCCTTGATGGTGCCGCTGAGACCGCCGGAGAGATTGTCGATGTCCACTACGAGATTCCTCACGGTATTGGTGCCGAAGCTCACCCTTCCGGAGCGGACAAAGGAGTAAAGCTGTCCTTCCTTGGTGGTCTTGAGCTTCACGGAGGAGCCGTTGGCTATCATCACCTTAGGAGCCAGGAATGCCAGGACCACGGATGCGTCGCGAACGTTCACGTTCAGTTCATAGTCGGCATCGCTGAGGGTGGATGCGCCTTTGTCGGCCAGGGCGGAGAGTTCCTTGCGTATGGTAAGTTCCTTGAGGTCTTCCACGAACGAGAGTATGGATTTCCCGCCCATGTAGCTTCCGGTTGCAAAGTTGGAGTTGAAGTTGAAGCGGTGGATGTCCTTCTTCGAATTGTTGTACACCGACGCGTTCACGTTCCCCAGGTTGTGCCAGCCGTTTTCGTCCTGCAGGTTAAGCCCCGCGATGGAAATCTCTCCCAAGATGTCGTTGGAGCCGGAATGGGAGAAGTTTGCATGCACTTCGCCCCTTACGCCAGCTGTTTCGCGCTTGTCCAGTCCGAGGGCGTGAAGATCGGCCTTCGCGATGAAGAGATCCGCATTGTACACGCTCTGAGCGGTTCTTTCGCTGGTGGAGAACGAGCCGTTCAGGAACAGGCGCAGGTTCGGATCCTGGCTCACCAGGTTTCCGTCGAAGGAACGGCCGTCGTACGTGCCGGTGAGGTTTATCCCGCTATAGACATAGTCCAGGATGTGAAGCTTGCTTGCGTTCATGGTGACGTTGGCCGTGAGCCTCTTGCCCAGGCTGGCCTCCACATCGGCCTCCGAAGTCAGGGTGTGAACTGCGTCCACTCCAGCTATCCTGCCTATATCCAGGGATTTGGTGGCAAGCTTTCCTCCAATTTCAATGGGCGATGAATTCAGGACATTGCGGATAGAAAGGTTTGCCGATGCCGCTCCGGCGCCGCACTTCGCGTTTCCGTTCACCGCCATGCGGTTCAGCGGACCGGTTACGCCGCCGTCGAACACGAATGTCTCCGATGCGGCTATTTTCCCCAGTCCCAGCCTCACCTCCGGAGCCCAGCACTGGATGAACTTCTCCAGGCCGTCCAAATCGAAGCGGAGCCCCTGGACCCTGTAATTGAGGGTGGTGGTCTGAATCTCCGGCAGGCCTATCATGCCTCCGTTTATCTTTCCGCTCACGTTGCTTGCCGTTTCGTGGAAGTCTATGTCGCTTACGGTGAAATCGTTCACATAGCCGTTGAATCCGCCCGTCAGCTCTGCGCAGAAGCTGATAAAGTCTATCCCTTTGCTGAAATAGCTCACCGTGTGCATGTCGAAGATGGACGGAGCTATATCGGCCTGAATCTTTACTGCATTCAGGAAGTCGTTGTAGTACTTGAGCTTGCCGATGAAGCGGAGATAGTTCAGATGAAGGTCAGACCTTCCGTCGTTCAGTACAAGGTTCTCCAGGTTGATCTTTCCCTTGCCCACTCTCACATCGGCCGATCCTTCCCTAAGCCTGAATCCGGAGATCTCCCTCATGTCCAGATGCTCCACCCTGGCCAGAACCTGGCTGTCACGCACTTTGATTCCGGAGGCCTTGATATTGGCGGTGAGGTCCAGGTTGTCCCAGTCGATATGTCTTCCGTCGGAGGGTTCCAGGCCCTTTTTCACGTTCTTCATCGTGAAGCGGAAGTCCTCTATGTCCACTTTGCCCGCATGGAGGATATCGCCCCACTCCATCTCCTTTCCGCTGCCGCCCTTGATATTGAAGATGCGCTCGATGTTGGTTGTCATCTTCCCGTCTTCGCCAGGCTCCATCACAAGATAGAATCCGCCCCCCTTGATCTTTGCCTTTTCAAGATAGAAGGCGCCGCCGTGCAGAAGCGCGGCAGGGGAGAACTTCGCCGACAGGAAATCTACCCTTGCAAGGGTATCTGTCCCGCTGCCGGGATACGGATTCTTGTCGATGATGACAAGATTCTTGAGGGAAATGGCGTCGAAAGGCTTCACCGACACTTCGTCGAAGCTGATTTCTCCGTCCATGTTCCGGGTGAGCATCTCCACCGCTTTCCGGCCTATCGCCGACTGGACTTTCGGACTCTGGATTGCCACAACGAGGAGCAGGAGCAGCGCCAGAACGATGCCCAGAACTATACCCGTTATGCGGAGTGCCTTTTTCATCCAGTGTATATAGTTTACAAAAATAACAAATTTTTGAAGTATATTTGCAGTGGAAAAGTATTTTTTGTTTTGGAAATCATTCTTGGAATAGAGTCTTCGTGTGACGATACTTCAGCGGCGGTCCTTGTGGACGGCGTGCTGGCATCCAACGTAACCGCTTCGCAGCAAGTCCATAAGGACTATGGCGGTGTGGTTCCTGAACTGGCGTCGCGGGCTCACGAACTGAACATTGTGCCTGTGGTGTCCCGGGCCCTTGACGTTGCCGGGGTAAAGCCGCAGGATATATCGGCAATCGCATTCACCCGCGGCCCGGGTCTTTTGGGCTCGCTGCTGGTGGGTACCTCCTTCGCAAAGGCGCTTTCGCTTTCGCTGGACGTGCCCATGGTAATGGTGAATCACCTTCAGGGGCACATCCTGGCGAACTTTATCCGAGTTCCGGGAGCCGATATCCGCGAGCCTTCCTTCCCTTATCTGTGCCTGCTGGTTTCAGGGGGCAATTCGCAGATCGTGAGGGTGAACGGTCCGCTGGACTATGACATCCTGGGCCAGACCATAGACGATGCGGTGGGGGAGGCCTTCGACAAGTGTTCCAAGATGCTGGGGCTGGGGTATCCCGGCGGGCCGGTCATAGACCGTCTGGCAAAGCAGGGGGATGCTTCCCGTTTCACTTTTGCCAAACCCAACGTGCCCGGGCTGGACTACAGTTTCAGCGGGGTAAAGACTTCGCTCCTTTACTTTGTGGCCGATCAGATGAAGGAGGATCCTTCCTTCCTTGAAAACAACAAGGAGGACCTTTGCGCCTCGTTCCAGAAGACGCTCATCGACATCTTGATGAATAAATTAATTAAGGCAGCTAAACTCACTGGCATAAAGGAAGTTACTATTGGCGGGGGAGTGGCCGCGAACAGCGGTCTCCGGGAGCGCGTCCTTCTGGAAGGCAAGCGCCGGGGCTGGAAGACTTACCTTCCCGAACTCCGCTTCACCACCGACAATGCGGCCATGATAGCCGTGGCCGGAGCGTTCCAGTTCCGCGCCGGAGTGCGCACTCCTCTGGACGTTGCGCCGGTCTCGCGAATGGCCGATTTCTAGAGCTCTTCCAGAGCGGCTTTGTGGTGGCCGGGGATGATGATGTGGTGGTTGCCGATGGGATCTGTCAGGAAATACTTCGCATCTTCGGGTTTCAGCTGCAGTACCACCTGCGTGCGGCAAAGATTGTCTTCGTACTGATTGTTAAGCAGTTGTCCCTCTGCGATGAAGCGGCGTGAAAGGTCTCCGCTCACCTTGAAAACCGTTACCGGACCTTCGGGGAGTTCACCGTGTATGCCCACGCCTATGCCGGATTCGAAGTGGGTGTCGTACTGCCAGTTCTTCACTATGTTGAAGGGAACCGTGCAGTGTGCGAAGAGTATGCGTCCGCTTGTGATGTCGATTTTTGCCGGATTGGCCTGGAAGCCGGTGGTGCCGGTGAGGGCCTGGGAAATAATCATTGAAAGGAGGGCCGGAACGTCGCCTTCGCATGCGGCGGGGATGCCGTCGGCATTGAAACCGGCAAGGGCAAGGCAGCCGGTGTTGCCCACCGCAGTGAGAAGGTCGAAACACCTGAGCGTGAATGCCCCCAGCTGGTGGCGCTCCACTATCACTTTCAGTGCGTTATATATTTGCACCGCACCCGGATACGCCTTGCGTACGCAATCTGCCATGGGCTCTTCCTCGGGAGCCGGACTGCCCTGGGCATTTTCAATTTCCTGAAGCAGTTCCTCCATGGGCACTTCCACAAGGCGCATCCCCAGTTTGTCAAGGATGGCGGTGGGGCTTGCCTTGCTGGCGATGAGCCAGTCCGATGGCTGGCCCACTACGCCTATTTTCATACCCTTCATATAGTTACGGGCTTCTATGGCTTTTCCTATGGCGTTTATCCTGGCCTGCAGATACTCCGGGTTTCCGTGAAGCACTTCGCCTTTGAGCCCCTGCTGCCTCAGGTAGCTGAGGATTTCCAGGGAAGCCGCCAGGGAGTTGCTTTTTCCGGAAGTGAGCAGGTAGTAGCGCTCGGTGCCGCGGGCAAGCATCTCCGGCAGCAGCTGGCGGAAAATGCCTTCTGCTCCGCCTGTGCGAACGTAGATAAGGCTAAGGCCGTGGCTTCCCCAGTCGGAAAAGTCGCTGCCGCGGAAGTTGTAGTTGCCTGCAGGAAAAACTCCCTTTAGGAATTCGTCGGAAATGCGGCTCACGGATGCTTCATCGTGAAGGCCGGAAGTGATGGTGTAAACTGCTATGTCCATAATAGTGGTTACAAAAAAAGGGAAAGCCCCTTACATCGCACCGCTACAACCTCCTACCCTTGCTGCATTCCTGCCCTGGGGGGCTTCAGAGGGAGCTGGTCGTGTAAGACTTTCCCGGAGACAAAGATAGGTATTCTTCCGGTATTTTGCAAATCTAGCCCTGCGATTTCACCATGCACGCATACTATGTGAGCACCAAAACCCCACCCAGGGCCATTTCTGTGTACACATAGAACCGAAATCCCCACTTTTCGCCCCTTTTTTCATCTATGTGTACATGGCCTCATGTCGCAAATCCCCATTCCACGCCCCTCAGACTTGTATTCTCTTTCTTCCAGTATGTACACATAGATCCGCAACCCCGTTTTTCCCCGGTTTCCCGTCTATGTGTACACAAAAACCCTCACAGAACGCCATTTCCGTGTACACATAGATGTCCCGGGCCCATTCCTAATTCTATGTGTACATTACCCCTAATCCCAAATCCCCATTCTACGCCCTCCAGGGCCACTTTTCCTTTCTTCTCCCTTGTACACATAGATTCCCAAACCCCGTTTTTCTCCGTTTTCCCGTCTATGTGTACACCAAAACCCTCACAGAACGCCATTTCCGTGTACACATAGATGTCCCGGGCCAATTCCTCATTCTATGTGTACATTACTCCTAATCCCAAATCCCCATTCTACGCCCTCCAGGGCCTCTTTTCCTTTCTTCTCCCTTGTACACATAGATTCCCAAACCCCGTTTTTCGCTGTTTTCCCGTCTATGTGTACACAAAAACCCTCACAGAACGCCATTTCCGTGTACACATAGATCCCCCGCCCTCGAATCGAAGCACCCCCTCCCGAATCTAAGCAAAACGGGTCCAAGGGTTCAGGCGTCAGCCACGGCAAAAGACTCTTGATATATGTGTGCCGTCCCTTGCTTTCCCGGGCGGGTGACGGACGCCCTTGATTACTGTCCCGACCTTGAAGCGGCGCGTCAGCCCCGTACAGGCTCGACGGCTTTTTCGATGATATGGCGGCCCCCGTGCCGGACATTTCTTCGAAAAACGCCGTGAGCAGGCAAGCGAAGCGCGGCAGCACTGACACCCCTCACACTGCCTCCCGGTGGCAACTAGGCCCTGTTCGAAGCGATACTCACGAAGCCCCTGCCTCCCGGTGGCAACTAGGTTCTGTTCGAAGCGATACACAAATGCTCCTGCCTCCGGAGGCACGATGGGTCTTGTCGGAGCGATGCACATGAACTCCATGCATCCCGGTGGTTCTGACCCCGTGAAATGCAACTATCACTGAATGAGACAATTACAAATATTGAGTCGGGAAAAATTCCGGACTCAATATGTGCAATTCACTGGCAATCAACGATATGCATTTCACGCCAATTTTGTGCTCATCTGGAAACACCCGGACATTATGTTGTAAGCGCCACGAGATGTACACTTCACAGCCTCACAGCAACGTCATGGTCTTGTGTCACCTCGGCCTGTGTCGGAAATTGGGCCCAGCCCCGTTCGCTTGACGGCTAACTCCTCCTTTTTAGCCACGCCCGGGGCGTGTCTAACAGTCGTCAAACACACGCCGTCATGCCGCCGAGAGCGGCACCGCTCACTGCACTGCCATCGCACAGGCCCACCGCACCCACTGCGCATGCCCATTTCCGCCAGAGGCAGCTCGGTGCCACAAGCCCTGCCGTATTTGCCGTGAGGCGTGCACACAGGTACAGAGGAGAGACAGGGTGGGCACGGGGAGAGACAGGCTAGGTTCGGGGAAGCAGGATGGGTAACTAGGAAAAGGGCAAGGCGTGCACACAGGTACAGGAGAGTGGCAGGGTGGATGCGAAAACGGGCATTTTTGATCCTACGGGTGCTGGAAGGTGGACCGGTGTGCACGGTTCAGGGCGTGTCTAACACGGAAGAACGGGAAAAATGTGTCTACGGGTGCTGGAAGGTGGACCGGTGTGCACGGGGGGTACAAGAGGGTGAACTCGTTTAAGTAAGACGTAGTCTGTGGTGGCAGTGTGGGCCATGGCGGCAAGGACGATGGCAAGGGCGATGGCGGGGGAACAACTAGCCGCGGATTACGCCGCTGCCAAGCATTTCGTCATCCGTGTACCACACTGCGAACTGCCCGGGGGTGATGCCGCGTTGGGGCTTGTCGAAGAGGATGTACAGGGCACTTGGACGGAAGATGAGCGTTGCGCTCTGGAGTGGCTGGCGATAGCGGATGCGCACGCGGCAGCGGAGGAGGCCAGAGGCTCCGCACGCATTGCCAGGTTCGAATGACACCTCGCCGGAGAAAGGCTTTCTGATCCAGTGCACTTCGTCGGGATTGATGGCAAGGCAGAAGCGGCTCAGGCCTTTGTGCTGGTGACCTTCGCCCACATAGACCCTGTTAAGGACGGTGTCTGTGTCAATCACGAACACAGGCTCCGTGTGGCCGCCGATACCAAGCCCTTTCCTTTGCCCGACAGTGTAGAACTGGGCGCCTTCGTGGCGGCCCACGATGGCTCCGTAAGGGTTTGCTTTATAGCGTGTTTTCTTGATGTGCCTCTTGCCGCTGCGGTAGGTCTCGGTCTCGAACTCAAGATCGTAGGAAAGCGGGGTGGAAAGCATTTCCAGCTGGGCGTCGCTCAGAGACTCGATACCCTGGAACGGGCACTGGCCCAGAGGCTCGCCGTCGCTGGTGAGTATCTTTTCCTCCGGGGCGTAACGGACGGTGCGCTCGATATCGACCTTCAGAAGGCTGGAAATCAGGGCCTGCTGCTCCTGATACAGGGCGTTCTGGCCATACCAGGCGTCATAGACCTCCACCACATCGCCCTCCCGGGACTCAAGCTTCTGCTTCAGGAACGTGGGCAGATCCACCTTTCCCACGAAGCAGATGCCCTGCGAATCTTTTTTATCGGCCGATGGAAGCTCCGCCTCCGCTGCTATGCGCCTCACTTCCGGCTTACGCAGATGGCCGATGGGGAAGAGTGCCTTCCGAAGCTGTTCCTGGGAGAGCTGGCACAGGAAATAGCTCTGGTCCTTGTTTGGGTCCGTGCCCTCCAGGATGCGGAAGGTACCGTCTGGGAGCACTTCCTTGCGGCAATAGTGCCCGGTGGCCACATAATCGGCCCCGTATTTCTGAGCAACCTGAAGGAAGGCGTCGAACTTGATTTCCCGGTTGCAAAGGACGTCCGGATTGGGGGTGCGCCCGCGCTCATATTCCGCGAACATATAGTCCACGACCTTCTGCCGGTAGGTTTTGGAAAGGTCCACGAAGTAAAACGGTATCCCTATCTTTCTGGCCACCATCTCCGCCACGAATCGGTCCTCTTCCCATTCGCAGTCCCCGTGAAGTGTGGAATCCGAGTCGTGCCAGTTCTGCATGAACATGGCAAAGACGTCATACCCTTCCTGCTTCAGAAGATACGCCGCGACAGATGAATCCACGCCTCCCGAGAGGCCCACGCACACCTTTATTTTGCTCTTGTCCATGCTCATAACTCACATTTCTGCCGCAAAATTAACAATTTTGAAAAATAATTCCTATCTTGCAGGACACTACTGATACGCTATGACCGATAAACGTCTAACAATCGACTATAAAGAGTACGCCAGTGTGGAGGAAATGCTCCCGGAAGACCAGGAACTGGCAAAGGCCGCCCATGATGCCCTGGAGGGCTCTTATTCCCCCTATTCAAAATTCCGCGTGGGTGCTGCGCTGCGTCTTGTGGACGGCACCATAATCAAGGGCGCCAACCAGGAGAATGTCGCATTCCCCGCCGGGCTTTGCGCAGAGCGCACGGCAATGTTCGCGGCCAGCGCAAACTATCCGGGCGTGCCCTTTGACACGCTTGCCATCGTGGCGGCAGATAAAGACGGCGTATGCGAGTATCCCGCATCCCCCTGCGGCAGTTGCCGTCAGGTGATGGCGGAGTACCAGACCCGCTTCAGCAGGCCCCTGAAGATCATCCTCATCGGCAGGTATAAAGTGCGCAAGTTCTTCAAGGTTGACGATATCCTTCCCTTCATTTTCGACAGCCTGAAGGCGTGAAAGAATTCGAAATAGCCAAAAAGATAGGCAGGGAACTCTCCGAAGGAGAGCTCCGGGAAGCCGCTGCCAAGGCCCTTGGCGTGAAGCCGGAAAAGGTTGGCCATGTGGAAGTTGTCCGCAGAAGTGTCGATGCCCGCACGGACATCCTCTATCGCTACCGGGTACAGGCCTTTCGTGACAACGAGCCCTATGAACCATTCAGGCTGGAGCCGTTTCAGGATGTTCACGCTGCCACTTCCGTAATCGTCGTGGGCGCCGGTCCCGCAGGCCTTTTTGCCGCCGTAAAACTCATTCAGCTGGGCCTCAGGCCCATAATCCTTGAGCGCGGCAAGGATGTTCACAGGCGAAAGGCCGATATGGCAAAACTCTCGGTGGAAGGGGTCATCGACCCGGATTCCAACTACTGCTACGGGGAGGGAGGCGCCGGGGCTTTTTCCGACGGAAAGCTCTTTACACGCTCTTCCAAGCGGGGCGATATCCGAGAAGTCCTGCACGGCCTGGTGGCTTTCGGGGCCAATCCGGACATCCTGATTGACGCGCACCCGCACCTGGGTACGGACAAGCTTCCCGACATCGTGGAGAATATCCGCCTTTGCATAGAGGAGCACGGCGGGGAGTATCATTTCGACTCGCGGGTAACTGACATCCGCAAGGTCGATGACGGCTTCGAAGTGGTGGCCGGCGGCTCGCTGTACATGGCCCCCAAGGTGATTCTCGCGAGCGGCCATTCCGCGCGCGATATCTACGAACTCTTCGACAGCCGTGGCTGGGCCCTTCAGGCAAAGGGCTTTGCGATGGGCGTGAGGGTGGAGCACCCGCAGTGGCTCATCAATCAGATACGCTATCACGGGAAGTATCAGCCATTTATGCCCACGGCCGAGTATTCATTTGTCCAACAGGTGGATGACAGGGGAGTCTTCTCCTTCTGCATGTGCCCCGGCGGCAATCTCGTGCCTTCATCCACGGAGGATGGCACCGTGGTCCTGAACGGAATGTCCAACAGCGCCCGCAACTCCAAGTGGGCCAATGCCGGAGTGGTGGTTCAGATAGAGCCGGAAGATGTTCCGGGCGAAGGACCGTTCCATCTGATGGACTTCCAGCAGGAAGTGGAGCGCCGCATGTACCAGTGGGTGAGCACCCACGGCGGCACGCATCCGCTGCAGGCTCCCGCCCAGAGAATGAAAGACTTCTGCCGTGGAATCGTTTCTAAAGACCTTCCCAAAACCTCATACCATCCGGGGGCGCTTTCTTCGCCGCTTCACGAACTCCTTCCCGAGCACGTGGCATCCAGGCTCAGGCGGGCCTTCCCCCAGGTGGACCGCCAGATGCACGGTTACTACACAAACGACGCCCTCCTTCTGGGTGTTGAGTCCCGCACATCATCACCCGTGCGGCTGCCCCGCGATCCGGAAACCCTTGAACACGTGGATGTTCCGGGCCTGTATCCCTGCGGCGAAGGCGCCGGTTATGCCGGCGGCATAGTGTCATCGGCCCTGGACGGAATCAACTGCGCGCTCCAGTGCGCCAAGGCTCTAAAGTGAAAATCGTAATTGCTCCGGATTCCTTTAAGGAGTGCCTCTCTTCCAGGGAGGTTGCTTCCGCTATAGGCGGTGCTGTCCGGGAGGCTCATCCCGGCTGGCCAGTCGTGGAGATGCCCCTTGCCGATGGAGGTGAAGGAACGGTGGACGTACTCACCCCGGCTCTCGGGGGCAGGATAGAGTGGGTCTCTGTTTCCGATCCTCTTGGCCGTCCGGTATGCGCCCGCTTCGGGATTGCAGGAGAAACGGCTGTGATAGAGGTTGCCCAGGCCTGTGGTCTGGGACTGCTCTCTTCCGGGGAGCGGAACCCTCTTCTCACAAGTACCCGCGGAGTGGGGGAGCTGCTGCTCTTTGCTGCAAAAGCAGGCTGCAGGCACTTCCTTGTGGGCCTTGGCGGCACTTCAACCTGTGACGGCGGAGCAGGCATGCTTTCAGTTCCGGGACTGTCTGAAGCCTTGTCCGGTGTGTCGATGGAGATTCTCTGCGACGTGGACGCCCCGTTTGTTGGCCCTCACGGTGCCGCGAGGGTTTTCGGTCCCCAGAAAGGGGCTTCGCCGGAGCAGGTGGAAATACTTGAAAAGCGGATGCTTGAGCAGGCGGCGAGGCTTCTTGTCGATTTTGGGATGGACGTTTCCACCGTGCCGGGTGCCGGTGCTGCCGGCGGGCTTGGCGGTGCGCTAATGGCATGCTTCGGAGCCCGGGTTTGCTCCGGCATAGACAAAGTGCTGGACCTTCTGGGATTCGATGAAGCGGTTTCAGATGCCTCTCTTGTGATAACAGGCGAAGGCCGCTCGGATTCTCAAACCCTTTCCGGCAAAGCGGCCTGCGGCGTCCTGCGCCGCAGCGGAACCGTTCCTGTTGCCCTTCTTTCCGGCAGGGTCGATGAGAGTGAAGCGCTCATCGCCGCCGGCTTCAGCACCGTGGTGGAGGTTTCTCCACGCTCGATGCCTCTGTCCCGGGCCTTGGAGCCCGCAGTGGCCCGGCAGAATCTCTACACCGCTGCAAAGGCTCTTTTGGGGCGTGAAATGTAAGTAATTGATTCGGTGTTAATTATAAAAATTAAGTCCGGAAAATCTCCGGACTTAATTTGTGTAATATATTGGTTTACTGTAAGTTACATTTCACGGGCTTCTATAAAAAAACAAAGGGTGGCCCATAAGGATCACCCTCTGTTTTAAGAGCCACTCATCAGGCTCGAACTGACGACCTGCGCGTTACGAATGCGCTGCTCTACCGACTGAGCTAAAGTGGCCTTTGCCGATTACTGTGAATCGGGACTGCAAATATAAAGGATTTTTTGTATTTTTGCAATATGAAATCTGACATCATTGTTATTGGCGGAGGAGCCGCCGGCCTTATGGCAGCGATAGGAGCTACCGAGGTGCTGCGAAAAAGTGAAAATGGCGGTACCGTAACGGTATTGGAAAAAATGCCCAAGGCCGGGCGCAAGATAATGATTACCGGCAAGGGCAGGTGCAACTTCACAAATGTAAAGGAGTGGGAGGATTTCGCATCCCACATTCGCACAGACTCTAATTTCGTGAGCCCAGCCTGGCACAATCTCACCCCTGAAAGAGTTATTGAGCTGCTTCGCGCAAGCGGCATGCGTTCGGTGGTCGAACGCGGAGACCGCGCTTTCCCGGAGTCGCACATGGCGGGCGATGTTGTGGACACTCTCCTTCGCGCATGCACGCTCGCGGGTGTTAAAGTGGTAACGGGCTGCGAAGTGAAGACGGTGGATAAAACTGCCAGGGGCTATAGCCTGGACTGCATCAATACCACCATCAAAGAGCGCAGGATCAAGGACCCTGACCGTCCCTGGGCACAGCCCAGAATAAAGACGGAAACCACCATCGAACCGGAAACCTACAGCTGCACCAAGCTTATCATAGCAACCGGCGGCCTGTCGTATCCCGGCACCGGCTCAACCGGCGACGGCTACATGTGGGCAGGCGAGCTGGGCATTCCCGTAAAGGACTGCTTCCCCAGCCTTACAGCACTTGTTCCGGAAGGCTACAAGAGTGACAAGAATCCGCTCACTGGCGAAATCAAGGCCGCTTTCCAGGGCCGCACGGTATATGGGAAGAAGAAGGAGAGAGCACCCAAACCACTTCCTTCCTATTATCCCAAGTTTGAAAAGCACATAGAGCGCATAACCCCGCTTTCGGAATGGGGTGCACTTCTGAACGGCAACAATCTGGACAATGTGCAGATAAGCCTGTTCATCAACGGTGAATGCGTGCAGACTGAGTTCGGAGATATTGAGTTCACCGACGGAGGCCTTGAAGGCCCCATCGGCTTCCAGATAAGCCGCAGGGCCGTGAAAGCGCTCATCGACTCACAGAAAGTGAGCGTTGTTCTTGACCTCAAGCCCGCGGTTGAAGAAGACAAACTTAACGAAGACGTTCATCAGAGGTGGGAGGAAATCGTTCACGATCCCCGCTCAAAGGGCCAGAGTTTCCAGCGCCTGTTCCGGGTACTTCTTGGCAAGCTCCTTCCCGGAAACATCACGCTTGCATTCCTGCGCACCAATTCAAAGGTGAGTGTGGATACGCTTGCACACGCTCTCAAGAGCTGGAAGATGAATATCGCCGGATTCGTGGGATTCGAACGCTGCGTTGTAACCGCAGGCGGTATCGACACCGGAGCTTTGGTGGCAAAGACTCTTGAATCCCGGGAGAACCCCGGCCTGTACTTCTGCGGCGAAGTCCTGGATATGGACTGCGACACCGGAGGCTACAACATGCAGATGGCATTCTGCACAGGCTATCTGGCCGGCGAATCCGCTGCGAAAGCCCTTTGAAACAAATTGCTCACAAAAAAGGAGACCAATCGTTTGGTCTCCTTTTTCATTTGAACGCCGGAGTGGATTATTCCGCTGCGGGAGCCATTGTGGTGTACACGTTGGTAACGTCCTCGTCGTCCTCCAGGAGGCCGGTGAGTTTGTCCAGAGTGGCACGCTGCTCGTCGGTAACTTCCTTCAGGTCCACGTTGGGAATCTGTTCGAAGCCGCCGGAGATGAGGTCGTAGCCGTTTTCCTCGATGTACTTCTGAATCTGGCCGTAGGCGGTATAGTCGGCATAGATGGAGATTTCCACGGTCACGTTTTCGTCTTCATCTTCCACTTCCTGCTTGAACACTTCCTCTGCGCCGTAGTCGATGAGTTCGAGCTCCAGCTCATCCACGTCGATGGGCTTTGCAGGATCTTCCTTGATGCGGAATACACACTTGTGGTCGAACATGAAAGCCACGCTGCCGCTGGTCTGGAGGGAACCTCCGCACTTTGTGAAGTAGCTGCGGACGTTTGCCACGGTACGGGTGTTATTGTCCGTTGCGGCTTCCACCAGATAGGCTATGCCGAAGGGACCGAAGCCTTCATAGACAATCTCCTTGAAGTCGCCGGATTTTGTCTCGGTGGCCTTCTTGATTGCGCGTTCGATGTTTTCCTTGGGCATCTGCTCGCTCTTGGCCTCTGCGATGAGGGCGCGGAGACGGGGGTTGCCGGTTACTTCGGCGCCGCCCTGCTTCACGGCGATGGTGATTTCCTTACCCAGTTTTGTGAAGGTTTTGGCCATGTGGCCCCAACGCTTCATCTTGCGTTCCTTACGGAATTCAAATGCTCTTCCCATATTATTCTGCGGTTTGGATGCGTGTGATGTACTTGTCGATATCCATTCCTTCAGGAGAATTGAAGTATTTGTCCTTTATTTCCTGATAGAAGGAAAGGGCTTTGTCCTTCTGGCCAAGGGCTTCTGCAGCGATGCCGGCCTTCAGAAGGTAAGCGGCTGCGAACATGTTGTCGCCAGCCTTTGCGGCTTTTTCAAACCAGCCAAGTGCGGTGGCATAATCTTCCAGACCCACATATGCATCGCCGATATTTGCGAGCGCACGGGCCTTGAGGATGGTGTCCTTGCCATTGTATTTCTTGAGGTACTTGATTGCATCCTCGAAGTTGCCAAGCTGGAGCTCCGATACACCGGCATAGAAATACACCGCTGCACCTGCCTTGGAGCCGTAGTCTGCGATTACATCGCGGAAGCCAAGGTAGTTGCCGTCGCCTTCCAGTGCGGTTGCATAGTCGCCTTCTGCGAACCACTGCTCTGCGTGGAAGAGTTCCCTCTGGGCTTCAACCCTCTTGGGCTGAAGGTAGAAACGGGTGTATGCGAGGATTGCGATGGCAATGACCAGCACTGCGATCACAATGCCATAGATGAGTTTGCCGTGTTCCTTGAAAAATACTTCTGTCTTGGAAACCGCCTCTGCAACGTTCTGCTGGCGCTGTTCCTGTTCAATCTGTTTAGCGTTCTGCTTTGCCATAATAATATTTTGTCTCTATAATATTCAAAATAGGGCGCAAAAATAGTAAAAAAAGTATGAAAAAACAATTATTTCAGAATAAGCTCCTGGACGAAGCTCACGCTGCGGTTGTCGGGGGTGAAAAGTGAATCACCGCTTAGCCATGCGTTCATTTTTTCCACCAGCAGGTCACGTTGGAAATACAGCTGGTTCCTCACCACCGAGGAGCTGAGCGTAATATAGAGTTTACCGCCCCTGAAATACTTCTTGAGGGTGAAGCGGGCAGCTCCTGAACAGGCGTCCCAGGCTTCGTAGATCCTGTGTGTATTGAGCCCTGCGGCCAGTTTCATGGATTTGATATAGCGCGAGACTATCTCTTCCATGCCAATGGCTTCCTTTCTGGAAAAGCGTATGTTCCCGAACTCCTGTTCCATCACAAAGCCTTAGTGAAAACTCCTCCCTCGGCCTCGAAATATGCCCTGTCTTCCGTGATGGAATCCACTATGCCGCCAAGGCGCACCTTATTGGAATCTGTTATGAATATCTGCCCGAAATCGCTGCCTGCAACCATGCCGATGAGGTTGCTTATGCGACCCAGGTCCAGTTTGTCGAACACATCGTCCAGAAGCAGGGTGGGGGCATAGCCGTATGACCCCTTCATAATTACGTATTGGGCGAATTTCAGCGCCACCAGGAAGGATTTCTGCTGCCCCTGAGAGCCGCAGCGTCGTATGGGCTGGCCGTTCATGGTGAAAACAAGGTCGTCACGCTGGACACCGTTGCCAGTATAGCGAAGGACCATGTCCCTGTCGCGCGAAGCCGCCAGAAGATCGGCCAGGGAGCCTTTCTCCATATCTGAGTGATAGGCTATCTCCACTTCTTCCCGTCCGCCTGAAATGAGCGAATAGAACCTTGACAGAACAGGGGAAAGGTCCCGGCACAGCTTCTTGCGTGCTTCATAGACAGGCCTTCCAAGCGCTTCCAGCCTCATGTCCAGAACTTCCAGCAGGGAAAGATCGGCGGAAGGGGAGTCCTTGAGCAGTTTGTTCCTTTGCGCCAGCACTTTGTTGTACCCCTGGATTGCAGCAAGATACTCCGGATCCATCTGGGAAAGCACCGAATTCGCAAAGCGGCGCCTCTCGTCGCCCGATTCGCTCACGAGGGAAATGTCCCCGGGTGAAACCATAACGACAGGGAGCCTGCCGATGTGGGAGGAAAAGCGAGTTACTGCCTTTTCGTCCATTACCAGTTTCTTGCCCTCCTCGCTCACCTTGATGGAGAAATTGGAGCGGAGTCCGTTCTCCATAAGGTATGTTCCGCCCAGGGCAAAGCCCCTGGTGCCATAACGCCAGATATAGCGGTCCTGTACCGGGAAAGCGCTCTTTGTCATTGACAGATAATGGATTGCATCAAGAAGATTGGTCTTTCCTTCGCCGTTCAGTCCGGTGATGCAATTGATGTTGGACGAGAAGGCCACTTCCTGGAACTCTATGTTCCGGAAGTCCTGAACCACTATTTTTTCCAGAACAGGCATAACAACATACAAAATTAAGAAAAAATGTGTAAATTTGAAAACGCATTCAAATGCGACGTGTACTGAAATGAAACTTATCGCGGATTCCAACATCCCTTTCCTCAAGGGCGTATTCGAGCCCTATATGGAGGTTGTGTACAAAGACGGCCGCTCCATCTGCGCCGCCGACATGTCAGATGCCGATGCCCTCATCATCCGCACCCGCACCAAATGCAACCGGGAAACCCTGGAAGGATCCAGGGTACAGGCCATCGCCAGCGCCACCATCGGCACGGACCATGTGGACATTGCCTGGTGTGCGGCCAACGGCATAACGGTTTATAATGCCGCGGGATGCAACGCGGGTGGGGTTATGAACTATGTATTCTCAGCCCTTTTCGGCGTGGCTTCGCGCCATTCGCTGAAACTGGAAGGAGTGAATCTTGGCGTCGTTGGGGTCGGACACGTGGGTAAACTGGTTGCGGAAACGGGACGCAGGCTGGGCTTCAACGTACTTCAGTGCGACCCTCCTCGTGCGCTAAGGGAAGGTCCGGAGGACTTCTATACCCTGGATGAACTTCTGGAGCTTTCCAATGTGGTAACACTCCACGTCCCTCTGGACGAAACTACCCACGGAATGGCGGGCGATGCATTTTTCGAGGCCCTTCGCCCGGGCGCGGTGTTCATCAACTCCGCAAGGGGAGAGGTGGTGGACGAGAATGCCCTTCTGAGGGCCCGCCCCAAGCTTGGAGCGCTCGCCATCGACACCTGGAGCAACGAGCCTTTCGTGAATCACAACCTCATGGACGTGTGCGACATTGCAACACCCCACATCGCGGGTTATTCATATCAGGGCAAGCTTATGGGCACGGCCATGGCGGTGCGCTCGATTGCGCGCCATTTCGGCATAGAAGAGCTGAAAAGCTATATGCCGGAGCCGGAGTCGGCGGACCTCCGCCCCGTGGGTCTGGACGTGAGAGGCAAGTCGCAGGGCGAGATAACCGCGCTTTTGCAGTACAACTATCCCATCTTCACGGACGATTTCCTCTTCCGAATGGATCCGGACGGATTCGAGCGCCTGAGGATAGACTATAATTACCGAAGAGAGTATTACATAATATAATAACACTATGTTCAACCAAAACGACATTCATCAGATCGAAGAGCGCGGTTCAACGCTCAAAGAGGTTAAACAGCAGGTGGAATGCTTCAAAAGCGGCTTTCCTTGGATGAAGATAGTGGGCCCGGCCACTCCCGAGCGCGGTATCCTTGTCCTGGATGCCGATGGCGTGAAGAAGGCCGTGGAGTACTATGAAAAGGCCGATGTCGCCGGCAAGAGCAAGTTCGTTCCCGCTTCCGGTGCAGCTTCCCGCATGTTCAAGGACATGTTCTCCGGTCTCGCAAAGCTCGAGGCAGGGGAGGACCTTCCTGCCGATGCCCCCGGCGCAAAGCTCTGCGCCCGCATCAAGGATTTCGCCTTCTATACTCCCGAATTGTTCGGAGAGCCTCAGGACAGCGCAGCCTACAGGAAAGACACCATAGGCAAGCTCCTTAAAGAACCCGGCCTGGGATACGGTTCCAAGCCCAAAGGCGTTCTCAAATTCCACCGTTATCCGGATGAAGTGCGCACCTCCATTGCGGAGCATCTTGTGGAGGCTCAGGAGTATATGCGCAATGCCGATGGCAGCTGCAACCTCACCATAACCATCTCTCCCGAGCACCGGGAACTGTTCGAAGCGGCAGTTGCAGAGGTGAAGCCCGTGTACGAAGCACGCTACAAAGTGAAATACAACATCACCTTCACCTATCAGGACAAAGCCACCGACACCGTTGCCGTGGATCCTTCCAACAAGCCTTTCAGAAAGGCCGATGGAAGCTTACTCTTCCGTCCTGCCGGCCACGGGGCGCTCATCCGCAACCTGGACGCCGTGAAGGACGAACTGGTGAGCATCAAGAATATCGACAATGTGGCCCACGAAAAACTCATGGGCGTAACCGCACAGTACAAGAAAGTCCTGATGGGAGAGGCCCTGATGCTGCGTGACCGCATCTTCGGATATCTCCGCGCACTGGACCAGAACCCTACCGTACAGCTGTGCAACGAGATAGAGATTTTCCTGGACAAGAAACTATGCATCCAGATGCCCCTTGCCAGAAGCGAGAAGGAAAGGGTGGAAATGCTGCGCGCAAAGCTGGACCGTCCCATCCGCGTCTGCGGCATGGTGAAGAACGAAGGTGAACCCGGCGGAGGCCCGTACATTATCGCTGGCAAGGACGGATGCACCTCGCTCCAGATTCTGGAGTCGGTTCAGATAAACCCGGACGATGCAGGCGCAAAGGCCTCCATGGCACGTGCCACCCACTTCAATCCCGTGGATCTGGTGTGCTGCCTTCACAACTACAAAGGCGGCAAGTTCCAGCTTCAGAAGTATGTGGATGCCGATGCCGGTTTCATCAGTTCCAAGAGCTATGAAGGCCGCGAACTCAAGGCCCTGGAACTCCCCGGTCTCTGGAACGGCTCCATGAGCGACTGGAACACCCTTTTCGTGGAAGTTCCCATTGAAACCTTTAATCCCGTGAAGGTGGTCCTGGACCTCCTTCGCCCAGCACATCAGCAATGACAACAGCAAGCGCAGGAACCCTGGAATCGGGAGATATCCTGGTCCAGATTACCCCTTCCGACAGGAAAGGGATAGAAATCGAGCTTCAAAGCCCGGTTACAGCCCAGTTCGGCCGCCAGATAAGGGCCGTTATAGAGGAAACCCTCAAAGGACTGGACGTGAATGATGTATATGTAAAAGCTGTGGACAAAGGCGCCCTGGACTGCACCATCCGTGCAAGGGTCTCGGCGGCCGCAGTCCGCGCAACAGGTAAAGACGTATGGAAAGACTGAGGAGAACCATGATGTTCGTTCCGGGCAACAATCCCGGAATGATGGCGGATGCCCACATCTACGGCCCGGACTCCATAATGCTGGACCTCGAGGACTCCGTAACGATGGCGGAAAAGGATGCGGCCCGCTTCCTTGTATATAACGCCCTTAAATCCATAGACTATGGCAGCACCGAAATGGTGGTGCGCATTAATCCCCTGAGCACGCCCTACGGAAAGAAAGACGTGGAGGCTGTCGTGAAGGCCGGTGTCGATGTTATCCGAATGCCCAAGACGGAGACTGCCGACGAAGTGCGGGAACTTGAGGCGGAGATCCTCAAGGTGGAGGAAGAGATAGGTGCAGTGGGCCGTACGCAGATTATGGCAGCCATCGAGAGCGCCCTCGGCGTTGTGAACGCCTATGAGATTGCAACCGCATCCAAGCGCATGATGGGCATCGCCCTTGGCGCGGAGGACTATTCGGCCAACCTCAAGACCCAGCGCACACCCGGCGGAGCGGAGCTTCTTCTTGCCCGTGAAACCATAGTTGTTGCGGCCCGTGCGGCGGGTATTTGCTGCTTCGACACGGTGTACTCCAACCTTGACGACATGGACACATTCCGTGCAGAGGTGGAATTGATAAAGAGTCTTGGATTTGACGGAAAATCAATCATTAACCCTCGCCAAATTGAAGTGGTTAATGAAGTGTTCGCACCCAAGCCCAAGGATATTGAAAAGGCCCGCAAGATAATTGCCGCCATCCGCGAAGCAAAGGAAAAAGGCTCCGGAGTTATAGCGGTGAACGGCAAGATGGTGGACCGTCCGGTAGTGCTTCGCGCAGAGCGTACCATAGCTCTGGCAATTGCATCCGGCATTATAAGTGAGGAGGAAGCGTTATGAGAAATTCTAAGGTAGTATCACTGGAAGAAGCCATCCGCAGGAGCGGGCTTCACAGCGGTTGTACAATCTCTTTCCATCATCACTTCCGCGGAGGCGACAAAGTGGTGAACATGGTGGTGGACAAGCTTGCGGAAATGGGCTTCAAGGACCTTCATCTGGCCGCTTCCAGCCTTTCGGACGTGCACGCACCGCTTATTCAGCATATTCAGAACGGCGTAATCACGCGGATATCCACTTCGGGACTCCGAGGTGAACTGGCAACAGCCATTTCCCACGGCCTTATGAAAGAGCCTGTGGTATTCCGTTCCCATGGCGGACGCGGCAGCGCAATTGCCTGCGGTGATCTCTCCATCGACGTGGCTTTCCTTGGCGCATCATCCAGCGACGCCCTTGGCAATGCCTGCGGTTATTCCCGAAGCGAGAATGCCAAGAGCATTTGCGGCTCGCTTGGCTATGCCCTTCCGGATGCTACGTATGCGCAGCATGTGGTGGTGATAACCGACGACCTTGTGGACTATCCCAACATGCCCATGTCCATCCCGGCTTCCCGCGTGGAATCGGTAGTGGTCGTGGACTCTGTGGGCGACAGTTCCAAGATATCCTCCGGTGCCATTCGCGACAGCAAGAATCCGCGCGATATCCTGCTTGCCAAAACCGCTGCCAAAGTGGTGATTAACTCCGGTTACTTCAATGATGGCTTCAGCATTCAGACAGGAACAGGGGGCGCCTCCCTTGCCGTGGTGAAGTACATTCGTGAAAGCATGCTGGAAAAAGGCATCAAGGCGTCATTCGCTCTTGGTGGAATCACCGCCCATATGGTGAAGCTCCATCAGGAAGGCCTCATCGGCAAGCTCATCGACGTCCAGTCCTTCGACAAGGTTGCAGCGGAATCCATCCGGGACGATATGTTCCATCAGGAAGTGTCGGCGGTGGATTATGCCAGCGGCGTCCACAAGGGAAGTGCCGTGCATGCACTTGATATCGTTATCCTCAGCGCCCTGGAGGTGGACGTGGACTTCAATGTCAATGTTCTGGTGGGCTCCGACGGAGTTATCCGCGGCGCCATCGGCGGACATCAGGATACCGCGGCCGACAGCGCCCTGAGCATCATCGTTTGCCCTCTCCTTCGCGGCCGCATCCCTTGCGTAGTGCCTCACGTTACCACCCTCATAACACCCGGAAAGAGTGTCGATGTGGTTGTAACTGAATATGGCGTGGCTGTGAACCCCGCACGTGAAGATGTGAAACAGCGCCTGCTTGAAGCCGGAGTGAAGGTTGTGGATATCCACTCCCTTGCCGCCAAGGCAGAAAGCATCATAGGCAAGCCCGATCCTCTGCCGTTCACTCCTCGGGTGGTAGGTATTGTGATGAACCGGGACGGCCAGGTGCTGGACGAGATTCACGAGGTAGAATAAAAAATGGCGGCCCTTTACGGGTCGCCATTTTTTTGTGGCTTTTGTAAGATTTAGAGAACTTCGTATTTGAAGGTTTCCACAATCTTTGCCATCTCTTTGTCGTCCTTTGCGGAAACGAAGGTGCAGAAAGCGATGTTATCGTCCAGCCATGCGGTGATGGTGCCAACGAAAGGATCGCCATAGGCAGTGCCGGAAAGGCTCATCATAGCCTGGGAGTCGGTACCCTCGATTTCGGTTTCGAAAGAGATAACGTAATCGTCGGAGACAGTGTCTTCGTACTCGTTATAAACCATACTCTTCAGGAATTCTGCAAGATCTTCGCTGGAAGAAGCTGCGAGGGACTGCTCGTCCATTTCATAGACGCTTACATCTACGGAGTTGCTCAGGATTTTCTGGTCCTGGATGTAGAGCATGGACTCCATGTCCTGGAGTTTCCAGCTGGCCGGATATGTAATCTGGGCACCGTTGTAGGTGTAGGTAGCAGTCTTTTCTTCGCATGCCGTCAGGGCAAGCAGAGCAGCTGCAAGGGCGATGATAAGTTTTTTCATAGGTTAAGATTATTGGTAGGTTAAAGTTATTTCATGATAACCTTTGCCATCTCCAGAACCTTGTTACTGTAGCCCCACTCATTGTCGTACCATGCGCAAACCTTAACGAAGGTAGGATCCAGCTGGATACCGGCCTTTACGTCGAAGATGGAGGTGCGGGAGTCGCCACGGAAATCGGTTGCTACAACAGCTTCGTCGGTGTAGCCGAGAACGCCCTTGAGCTCGCCTTCGGAGGCAGCCTTCATTGCAGCGCAGATCTCTTCGTAGGAAGCGGCTTTCTCAAGCTCGCAGGTGAGGTCCACGAAGGAAACGTCGGAGGTGGGAACACGCAGGCTCATGCCGGTGAGTTTGCCGTTGAGCTCAGGGAGAACCTTACCCACAGCCTTTGCAGCGCCGGTGGAGGAAGGAATGATGTTCTCCAGGATGCCGCGGCCGCCGCGCCAATCCTTCTTGGAAGGACCGTCAACGGTCTTCTGGGTTGCTGTTGCAGCGTGAACGGTGGTCATGAGGCCGCGCTTTACACCGAAGTTGTCGTTGAGGACCTTGGTGAGGGGAGCGAGGCAGTTGGTGGTGCAGGAAGCGTTGGAGATGATGGTCTGGCCGGCGTAGGTCTTGTGGTTAACGCCATATACAAACATAGGAGTTGCATCCTTTGAAGGAGCGCTCATGATAACCTTCTTGGCACCTGCCTTGATATGGGCCTCTGCAAGTTCTGCAGTGAGGAAGAAACCGGTGGATTCCACAACCACGTCCACACCGAGTGCGCCCCAGGTGATGTTGACGGGATCCTTCTCTGCGAAGACCTGGATCTTTTTGCCGTCTACGATCATGAAGTTGCCGTCCACCTTGATGTCGTGGTTGAACTGGCCGTGAACGGAGTCGTATTTGAGCATGTATGCAAGATAGTCTGCATCCAGGAGGTCGTTGATACCTACAACCTCAATGTCATTTGAGAAATTCTCCACAGCAGCGCGGAAAACCATACGACCGATACGGCCAAAGCCGTTGATACCGAGTTTAATCATAGTTTAGAATTTAATTTATTGTTTGTTAAACGTTTTTGCATTTATTGCGGCGCAAATTTACGAAAAAAAACTGATATATATATCAAACCTGCCTTATTTTTTGTAACTTCGCGCATTATGAAAATTCTTGTTAGCAACGACGACGGATTCACAGCCGCAGGGCTGTTCTCACTGGTAAAGGTCATGTCACAGTTCGGGGACATTACGGTGGTGGCCCCGAAGGTTCACCAGAGTGCAATGTCCATGGCTGTATCTCTTGGATACAGGCAGCTTGCATATAAACCGCTTCCGCAGATGAGCCCGGGAAGCTGGCATTATCTGGATGCCACTCCCGCTTCGTGCGTGAAGTTCGGCCTTGAGTATTTCTATGAACACCGCAATCCGGATCTTGTGATCTGCGGAATCAACCACGGCTCCAACGCATCGGCGGCCGCCAACTATTCCGCCACCCTTGGTGCAACGGAAGAAGGCGCGCTTAACGGCTGCAAGGCTATAGCCGTGTCCATATGCGACTATTCCAGCCAGGCGGATTTCTCTGCCGTGGAAAAAAGGCTTCCCGCAATTGTGAAAGACCTTCTGGACAACTGGCCGGAAGACAGTTACGGGCTTTTCTACAACATCAATTTTCCTAAACTGCCGGACAGCGAAATCAAGGGAGTGAAGTTTGCGCGTCAGGGCCGCGGCCACTGGGTGAAGGAATTCCAGAAGTTCGATGCGGAACGCCTCACCCATTACGACCCCACAAATCTGTTCGGCCGCCTGCAGAGGTTCTCTCCTCTGGAGGAAGGGGAGACGGGTTATATGATGGTAGGCGATTTCGTGGACGACGAGCCGGACGGCATTTCCCAGTGCGCAGATCACAGCCTTATCGAGGACGGATGGATCACCATCACCCCCTGCCGCGTGGACCATACGGATTATAAGGAGCTCTCGCGCCACGTATGAAATACTACATCATAGCGGGAGAAGCCTCGGGCGACCTTCATGGCTCCAACCTTATGAAAGGCCTGTATGCGCAGGATCCTCAGGCCGATGTCCGCTTCTGGGGCGGAACCCTTATGGACTCCGTGTACAGGCAGCACCAGAGCGGCGAAGGCCTGGTGGTGGACTATAACGAAGGTGCCGTGATGGGGTTCTGGGAGGTGTTCACCATGGGAAAGAAGCTTCTGGACCGCTTCAGGCTCTGCAAGAGGGATATCCTGGGGTGGAAGCCGGACGTTGTGATCCTCATAGATTATCCCGGCTTCAACTTCCGCATAGCCAGCTTTGCCCACACTCACGGGTTCAAGGTTTTCTACTATATCGCCCCCAAGGTCTGGGCCTCCAGGGAGAGCAGGATTGCCAAACTCAAGGCCGATGTGGACAAGCTCTTCATCATCTTCCCATTCGAGGTGGACTATTTCACGCGGAAGGGCGTGGCGTTCGAATACCGTGGCAATCCGCTCATGGACGCCATCCTGGATTCCGACGCCATGAAAGAGAGTGCCGATGAATTCCTGAAGAGGAACTCCCTGCCCGAAGCCCCATACATCGCCCTTCTTGCCGGTTCACGCAGCGGTGAAATATCTACCATGATGCCAACATTTGTGGAATTCGCTGAAAATCTGCGTAATATAAAGGGTTATTCGAACTATCACTTCATATTGGCTGCACCTCCTGCCAGAACTAAGAAGGACTATGCGAAGTGGCTTGAAGGACGTCCCTGGATGCATGTCGTGGGGAAGCAGACGTATTCGGTCCTTCGTCATGCGGAAGCCGCAGTTATCAATTCCGGCACCGCTTCCCTGGAAGCAGCAATAATCGGTGTGCCGCAGGTGGTGGGATACAGGACATCGCCCGTCACCTACGTCATTGCAAGGCAGATACTGAAGTTGAAATACATCTCTCTGGCAAACCTTATCATCGACAGGCCGGCATTCAAGGAGTATCTTCAGGAGTATTTCACCGCCGGCAATCTTACAAGGGAGGTCAGGCGACTTGTGGAAGACGGCGCATACCGGGAAAGAATGCTTTCTGATTATGCAGAAATAAGGGAATCCCTTGGCGGCAGGGGAGCCTCAGAGGCCGTTGCAAAGGCCATGATAGAGAACCTCAGGGGTTCTGCCGAATAACGGAAAGGTCCACATAGCCGCCGGTTCCGATAACCAGGGCCTTGTCCGTGAACTGCCATATCTTCCATTTGCTCCTGGGAGGTTCACTGTTGTACCTGGCTATCCAGAGCGGATAGTTATCTGTTATATCCTGCGACAGATAGGTCTTTGCGAAGGAATCGGAAGTATAGACGATGGGTTTCTTGCCGTAATGAGCCTCTACGATCTCCAGCCATGTGAGCACGCGGGCGTTCAGAAGCTTCCGGCTGCAGCCTTTGTGGATTGTTTCCACGTCCAGGATAGGGGAAAGGTCGTCTGTGCGGAGTTTCTTCACGATACGGATGTAGTTCTCTGCCTGTTTCTTCGGATCCTTGGAACTGCGGAAGAAATGGTAGGCCCCGCGGCTTATGTCTATCCGCCCTGCTTCCGCCCAGTATTCCTGGAATCTTTCGTCGGACATCTCTTCTCCCTCAGTAGCCTTTATCACCACCCACCTTATTGGCAGAATCCGGGTGGCGTGAAGGATGCTTCTCGTGGTGTATCCGCGGGCGTCGATAGCCACCCTCAGGGAGTCCCACTCTATGTCTCGATTGTAATGCGAAAGGTCCAGACAAAAATAGTCGTAGCCCTCCGGAACGGCGGTGCCGTAAGTGGCAAGCCGGCCGTTTTTCAGGTACGGCCAGGCTATGAAAACACATAGCACGGCCGTGATGCCCAAAATGCCCCACAATCCTAGCTTGATCTGGGACCTTTTGGCCTTTTTCCGGTGCTTAACATTTTTGTTAACACGCATAACAATCGTGTTTTATTAGTTGATTTTCTGTTTATTACAAAGGAGCGCGATGGTAAGGTTCTCCAAAACGTAAAATGCGAACACCATTAGCACCGCAAGGCTCCATTTGAGGGAAAATGCCACGATGAACGCTATGGAAAGTGCCGCAAAAACGAGGAAAACCACGCGTTTCGCATCCAGCAGTTTTGCGCCCTTGCCAATCTTCATCCCGAACATCGGAACCTCCGAAACCACCAGTGCGCAGAGCACCGCGGCAAGCAGCGGAATGAACCAGCAGGACTGCTCCGCAAACTGTGCGAAAGCGTTGCCGGGCGAGGTGGAGATGAAGTGTGCAAGCGAGCCTGCAATCAGTGCCGATGCCGGGGTTGGAAGCCCGAGGAAATTGCTCTCCTGCCTCTCGTCCAGATTGAACTTTGCGAGCCTGATGGCAGAGAAGGCCGCAAGAAGAAGGGGAAGCGCGTGAAGGTAGATTGGAGTGCCTTTCCCCATCACCGCCCACAGCATGACAGAAGGAAGGACGCCGAAACTCACCGCATCGGCAAGGGAGTCAAGTTCCTTGCCGATGGGGGAGTATGCGTGAAGCAGTCTTGCGGCAAGTCCGTCGCAGAAGTCGAAGACGGCGGCCAGCAGCATGCACACGAATCCGGCGGCCGGATTGCCGCTTAATGCGACAATCACTCCCGCGACCCCGGAAAGGAGGTTCAAGGAAGTGATTGCGTTGGGAATATGCTTTACCAATGACATCTCTTATCGGATACCCAACTTCCTGGCGATTGCGGCAGGAATGGCTTTCTTGTGAACCATAATGTTCAGGGCCTTTGCCTTTACGAAGTTCTCCGACATGTACCACGTGCCGTGGAACTCGCCGGCATCGCCCCATGAATTCTTGATAAGGTAGTATTTGGTGCCGAACTGGTCGTGTGCAGTGCCGTAGAGGTGCATTCCATGGTCGTCGGTGGATGTCTTGTTGTCGAACATCTGCTGACGGATCTCCTGTGTTACCTCCATCTCGGGGAAGCGGTTCACTTCCGTGGTGCTGCTTTCAGTGGCAGCTCCAACCCAGCGTGCCTGGTCGGAACCGGCATTGCTGCTGTTCTGAGTATCCAGAAGGATTGCAAGGCCGTCACGGGTGAATCCGGTTTCGGATACGTCGCCGCCCCAGAGCACGGTGTAGCCGTTGGCAATCGCATTGTCGATGATGGCCATATATTCGTCCAGGGGAACATTCCAGCTGGGGCTCCAGCGCCAGTTGTCTTCCACCTCGATCGCGAACTGGGTATAGAACGGATGGTGTGTGTATGAGGTGATGCTCACATAGTCGTCCGGATTGATTCCCAGTGCATCCCTGTAGGAAGCAGGGGTGTAGGTGACGCCGTTCACGCTGAAGTTTTCGGGTACAACGCCAAGATATGCATCCAGGATGCCGTCGAAGCCATTTGCCCAGACGGGAGTGAGCTGGCGGTTGGGATTCTTTACCACGGCCTCCACATAGCCCTTGAGAACTGCGTCAAGCTCTCCCTGCACGGGAAGGTCATAGCCGTAGTTCATGCCGGAATAGGCGCTCTGGGGAGCGATTCCTTTGTCGCGGATAACGTCAAGGACGTCTCCGAAATCGGAACCTGCCGCCATGTTCAGCTTGCCGTTCAGCCTCACGAACTTTACCGCCCTGTCTTTATAGGCATAACGTACCACGAACATTTCGGAAAGATCGGGATACAGGTTCTCTTCCTTGATCCCTTTGATCCTGATCGCTTCCGACTCCAGGAAAGAAAGGGTGCTGAAGCACCAGCAGGTGCCGCTCCTGTACTGGTTCTTCACAGGGGTTACGGGAAGCTCTTTATCGTTGGTGAAACTGTAGTTCGAGACTGAGGGACGATTCTGTGCTCCGGCAACCAGCGGAACCATGACCGCGAGAGCAATTGCAAGTGTTTTGATATTCATAACTATGTCTTGTATTAGATTACAAATATATGCTTTTTCGGTAAAAAATGCAAAAAGCCCCCTCCTTTTGCTTTTATTGCAGGAAATAACTAAATTTGCAGGATATGAAAAGACTCATCCCTATACTTTCAATAGCCGCTGCATTGTCGCTTGCGGCGTGTCAGGAAACGGTATTCACTCCGCGTCCCACCATACCGCTCGTGTACAGCATCCTTCAGGATACTTCTGCCGCAGGGCATGCGGTAAAGGATTTTGTTTCTGAAAAAGGTGAATGCAGCATAGCCGTGATAGGCGCGCCGGAGGAAACCATACTCCTTGCCGAAAGGATGCTCACGGCCGATTTCGTGAACAACATAGACGGCTCTTCACGGCCGGATTCCCTTCCCGATTTCTCCGGAGAGCGCATTCAGCTCATACTGGATGCGGTGAATTCCCCGTACGAAAACTTCATTGGGAAGGACACCGATGCCCTGAGGGCTGCCGTCGTGGGCCTCTCGGTGTTCGCTATGGACAGCACCTGCCGGATGAATCCCTTCAGCCCGGAGAATATGCAGCCCAAGCAGCGCTCCAGGGTGCTCGTGTTCTCTTCCAGCCTGATTTCCGAATTCGGCAAGTTCGACGTGGACACACTCCTTCAGCTTTCCGGCGCCAGGCCCCATACCCTTTCACCGGTTCAGGCCCTTCTGGAAGAGGCCCTCACCGGCGGAGATAATGTGAATATCGGCGTGTGGGCTTCCCCGTATGTGGCTGGCAGCAGAGTGTACGAGGCGGAGCATTCCAGGATGGGCGGTGCGTCCTCGATCAAGGTACTGAATACGGCTGAAGAAGGGCTTGCGGGCGGCTTCAGGGACATCCTCACCCAATATCGCAATTCCGGAGCGCCCCTCCCCATGAATGTACTTCTGCTGGACAACTTCGGCATGCGTGCCGATGAACTGATGGCAGAGGCCGACAGCATAAGGGCCGGCTACTGGGAAGACGACATGGCTCTGAGCAAGGTGATGGCAAAGGATTTCCGTATTGTGGAGGCTACATCGGCAGTTTCCCGCAGCTGCTACAGGATGATGCGCAGGGAAAACCTCTTCACGCACAATATCTTCTATCCCAAGGCCAGCCTCTACAGGACTGAAAAGGAACGCACGGGAAAGACCGTCCTGGCTGTTTTGTCGGAAAGGTATTTCACGGACAGCTATATAGACTTTATGGACGCAAACGCGGCAACTACCAGAAGTTTCTATGTACCAGATATCGATTAGCGCAGAAGAAATAGGTGCTTTGCCGCTGGTTTCCTTCCAGGGAAAGATAGTGGTAGTGGACGAGTTGGGCGATTCGTTCGACTATGCCATACGCTATCTCAAGAAGCAGAAGGTGCTTGGATTCGACACGGAGACCAGGCCCACCTTCTCTCCGGGCCACAGGCAGTACCCCACTGCGCTCATCCAGCTGAGCGGGGCCGACAAAGCCTTCCTGTTCCGTATTAACAAGATAGGGATGCCCGGAAAGCTCTGCAGCATACTTGCCGATCCCGACATTCTGAAGGTGGGAGCGGCCACCGGCGGCGATGTTGTGGGACTGTACCACCGTGCAGGTTTCCATGCAGCCGGTTTCGTGGACCTTCAGAAGATGGTTTGGGAGTGGGGCATCAGGGACAAGGCGGTGAAGAAAATGGCCGCCATAATTCTGGGAGTGAAGATTTCCAAGGCAATGCAGCTGTCGAACTGGGAGGCGGAGGAACTGTCCGAAGCCCAGAGACTCTATGCCGCAACCGATGCATGGATATGCAGGGAGATGTATCTTAAGCTTCAGACCTCGGAGAAGAACCCCCTTACACTTGAGCAGCAGGATCCCATCCACTACGCCGCAATGCAGGCCAAAGCCGCACGCATCAAGGCTGAAGAGGAAAGGCTCAAAGCCCTGAGGGAGAAGAAACTGGCCGCCAAGGCTGCCAGGATGGCTGCCGATCAGGCCCGCCGTGAACAGGCGGCAGAAAATAAACGCAAACGCAGGCGCCGCAACAGAAAGCGTCGCCATAAAGCCAGCAGTACAGATGGTGAAAATATATCTTAAGCCCGGCAGGGAGGAATCGCTTCTGCGTTACCATCCCTGGGTGTTTTCCGGAGCCGTTGCGCAGGCGGTGGGCAGCCCCGCCGAAGGAGACCTTGTGGGAGTGTTCTCGTCAAAGGGTGATTTCCTTGCCTACGGTCACTATCAGATAGGCTCGATAGCCGTGAGGGTGCTCAGTTTTGACGAAGACCCCACCAAGGCCGGTTTCTGGGAAAAGATGCTTTCCAGGGCGCTTCAGCTAAGGATTGCTACCGGCCTTCACGGAGGGGCGGAAACGAACTGCTACCGTCTGGTCCACGGTGAAGGCGACGGCCTTCCCGGACTCATCATCGACTATTATGACGGAGTGTGCGTGCTCCAGGCCCATTCCGTGGGCATGTTCCGCTCCAAGGCGGCAATCTGCGACGCCCTTAAAACCGTGTACGGGGATAGCCTGAAGGCTGTCTATGACAAGAGCTCCGGCACGGCGCCATTCAAGGCCGGCCTTGAACTCATCGACGGATATCTCTACAAGGCCGATGGTTTCGATTCCGATGAGATGGCGGTGCTGGAAAACGGCCACAAATTCCTTGTGAACTGGTGTGAAGGCCAGAAAACCGGCTTCTTCCTGGACCAGCGGGACAATCGCCGCAGGGTTGGAGACCTGGCAAAGGGCCGCACCGTACTGAATCTTTTCTGCTATACCGGAGGTTTTTCAATCTATGCCCTGGCAGGCGGAGCACTTCACGTGGATTCCGTGGACAGCTCGAAGCGGGCCATGGAACTTGTCGATAGGAACGTGGCCCTGAACGGTTTCACCTCCCACGGCAGCCACTGTGCCGATGCAATGGAATTCCTGCGCGATGTACCGGAAGGAAAGTACGACCTTATGATTGTGGACCCGCCGGCATTTGCAAAGCATCGCGGAGCCTTGAAAAATGCCCTCAGGGCCTATCAGAGGCTCAATGCGACGGCAATATCGAAAGTGGCTCCCGGAGGCTTTGTATTCACTTTCAGCTGCTCTCAGGTGGTGGACAAGGAGGCTTTCGCCCTTGCCGTTTTCTCCGCCGCAGCCGAAACAGGCCGAAGCGTGAGGATCCTGGACCGCCTGAACCAGCCGGCCGACCATGCCGTGAATATCTATCATCCCGAAGGAGAGTATCTTAAAGGACTGTTGCTATATGTGGAATAACAATTATGTGATTGAGGACTGTGATCCCGCAGCCATAAAGACCGAGATACATAATTACACCGGGCGCTGTCCCACCCTCACATACGAGATAAATCCAGTGAAAGGCTGCGGCGTGGCCTGCAAATACTGCCTTGTGACCGACGGAATACACGAGCCGGTTAGCATAGCCATAGGCAATTACCATCTCTACGTGCGCATGCTGCTGGAGAAGATGAACGGAGAGGGGAGCGAGAACAGGAACCACTATTATTATTTCTCGCCCAAGACGGAGGCTTTCCAGGCCGCCACCCTTCAAACCGGGATAGCCCACCGTATCCTTCGTGAATTCATCGACCATTTCCAGCGCTTTCCCCAGTCCAAGGCCCGCCTATTCATCGCCTCAAAGGCCGGTAAGGAGGATCTTATGGTTGCCGATGAAGAGGGCGAAACCGTCCTGGATCTTTTCTGCCAGCTGAAAGGACGCATGCAGTTCAATACCAGCGTCTCGATTATGCCCGCAGAAATTCGCAGTGAGATAGAGCCTTATGCGGCCACTATTGAAGAAAGGCTTGAAGCAGTGAAGTTTTGCCAGGCACACGGGATCATGGCAAATTCGGCCCTTGTGCAGCCCATCTTCACTCCCTGTCTCACCGACGAAACCATTCGCACTTTCTTTGACTCGCTCCACGCTGCCGGGATAGTGAATTACAAGCCTGAGTTCCTCACCGTGTGCAAGGAAAACCTTGCCGTACTAGGAGAGATACTTGGCCGTTACGACAAAGATATGGAAAGGAAACTGTATGACGATTACAGCAGCCCTTCCAATGCCGACCATGTCAAGCAGCGCCGCCGGACCGCACCTGACCGTGCCCTGTGCATAGACAATATCAGGCGCATGATATCCTATACCGACACCCTTGGAATGAGCGTGAGCATTTGCTACTGGGTGCGTATGCAGCTTGGGATAGGGGAGGATATGATTCCCATAATAAACCGAAATGGCTTCCAGTGCCTCGGGTACCAGTCCCAGCTGTTCGAACAATGATTCCGGCCCTCACTTCCTACTACCACAACTGGTATCACAGCAGGCCGGTGGCCATCACATCGGCCCGCAGGCAGGAGCTGGAGCGCCTCCATTCCATCCTTTACGGGGCAGCTGAATTCTTCTGCCTCAATTACAGGGAATTCGTGCCGGATTACATGCCTCTGGGCGAAAGGGATATGGAAATCCTGGAGCTTCAGGAAGCCTATCCTTTCCGCGCCGGAACATGGCGTCCGGATTATATCATCACAGAGGACGGCGCCTTGAAGATATGCGAGATAACTTCACGGTTCTTTGCCCACGGAATATTCAGCAACTGGTATTCGGAGGAAGCTTCAAGGCTGTTCATGGAGAAGTATTTCCCAGGAGAAAAACGCGAAACCTCATTCCCGGAACTGCTGGATTACATGATGGAGATTCTGGAGGGAAAGACAGAAATATTCGTTCTGAAAAGCGCCGACCGTACCAGCGAGATCAAGATGTACGACTACTTCTACACCCAGCACGGATGCAGTGTTACCGTCATTGAGTCTCCCGAGGTGGAAGCACGTCGTCACGAGTGGGCAAGACCGGGGGTTTTCCTTGTGAGCGCGCTGAATCAGGCCGATATCCTGAGTTTCTCCAATGACACGCTGAAGGCTATGGCCGATGCCGGAATGTACAGTGAGTTTCGTAATAGCTTTCTTATTCACGACAAGCGTTTTATGAGGCTTTGGTTCAAGGATTGCTTTACGTCGCGTTTTCTGAGCGCAGATGATGCGGCTTTCCTTCGTGACCATGCCATCCCCACATATATCTGCAGCGAGGGAGGGCCGGTTATAGAAGACGCTCTGCGAAACAAGGACTCCTATATCCTTAAACCTTTCCGGCTTGGAAAGAGCGAAGGTGTGCATGCCGGGTATCTTACCCCCTGGCGGGACTGGGCCAGACTCATAAGAACGGAAGGAATGCTCATCCAGCCTTTTCTTTCCCAGCGCACCTATCATACGGTGTGGCAGGGGAAGGAATTCGACGATTACCTCTGCGGAATGATGCTCTGCGTGAACGGGCGCTATTTCGGGAGCGGAATGTTCCGCGCCTCCAGCCTGCCAGTGACCAATATCGGCGACGACCGCAAGGCCTGTTACCTCCACACCGACGACCCGCGTATCCTTGCCCTCTGCGACGTACTATGATCCTTGCCGCCAACCAGCCCTACTTTTTCCCCTATCTGGGATACTGGCAGCTGATTAACGCGGCCGATGTATTCCTGGTGGCCGACAACCTTGCCTATATGCGCAAAAGCTGGATAAACCGTAACTACATACTTATAAACGGAAAACCGGAGTGGTTCAGGATACAAGTGGAGGATGCCAGCAGTTTCAGGCTTATAATGGATACCCGCCTCAGTGAAAAGAACGATTTCGGACATCTGCTCAGGACTTTGGAGATGGCCTATCACAAGGCGCCTTACTTCTGCGGCGGAATGGACCTTGTTTCCAGTATCTTCACCTTTGACAGCAAGGGAATGCTCTGCCCGTTCCTGGAGAATTCCATTCGGAAGGTGTGCTCCTATCTTGGGATAGAAACGGTCATCGGCAGATCTTCTGATTATCCTGAAGATATAAACTACAGGCGAGAACACAGCCTCTATTACCTTTGTGGCCTTCTGGGGGCCGATACTTACATCAACCTGCCCCGGGGACAGGCGCTTTACGATTTTGCTGAATTCGGGCGCAGGGGTATAAGGCTCCGCTTCATAGACCCGGTTCTGAATCCTTATCCTCAGTTCCGCGGAGAATTCGTTCCGCGGCTGTCCATCCTGGATGCAATAATGTTCAACCCTCGGGAGAAGGTTCATGACATGCTCTCGGAATTCAATTATGTGGATGGAGCCTGAAGTTACGGTAGTGTGTCTTTGCTACAATCACGCGGCCTATATTCGGGATGCGCTGGAGGGCTTTGTGATGCAGAAAACTGACTTTCCCTTCGAAGTCCTGGTGCATGACGACGCTTCCACCGACGGCTCTGCCGATGTGGTGAGGCAGTACGAGAAGAAGTATCCCGGTATTGTCAAGGGTATCTATCAGACTGAGAATCAGTACTCCAGGGGGGTGAACATAACCCGCGAGTTCATTTACCCCCTTGTTAAGGGAAAGTACGTTGCCCTTTGCGAAGGCGACGACTACTGGACCGATCCTCGCAAGCTTCAGAAACAGCACGGTCTTCTTCAGGCCCGCACTGAACTTGACGGCTGCTGCCACAGGGTGCTTGTGGAAAGGGAAGGCAGGAAGAAAAGCTTCGTTGCCCCCGACACGAAATCCCGCGTTCTCAAGGCCGATGAAGTCATTATCGGCGGGGGAGGGTACATATCCACTCCGTCGCTGATGTGCCGGCGTGAAGTCTTTTTGCAGGACACCCCCATGAGGGAAGTGCTCACGATGGATTACGTGCTTCAGATACAGGCTTCCCTTCGCGGTGGATTGTATTATATGGAAGACTGTATGGCGGTGTACAGGAAACAGGTCCGCGGCTCATGGTCGGAGAGTAACAGGGGCGGAGTCCCCATGGAAACCATGCACCGGATGCTGGAGGCTCTGGACACATACACGGAAGGGCGTTTCCACAGCGCGATAGAACTGCGCCGCCGTATAGACCGCTCCAAAAAACTGCTCCGTGAAAGAAGGTATCTTGCCATGCTTGCTCCGGGCGAAATACGTATCACACTCACAAGGCTGCTTCGCGAGCTCCGCCGTTTCTCAATTAAGCTGCATTACTCGTTATGATAAATGTAACAAGGACTTATCTTCCACCATTTGAAGAATTCTGTGAAGAGATCAGGGGCCTTTGGGAAAGCCGTATTGTAACCAATATAGGCCCCAGGCACGAGGAATTCCGTGAAGCTCTTCAGGCCTTCCTTGAGGCGCCTCAGGTGAGCCTTTTCTCAAGCGGACACCTTGCCCTTGAATCTATTCTCCGCTGCATGAATTTTCCCGCCGGGGGAGAGGTAATAACAACCCCGTTCACCTTTGTCTCCACCGTGAACGCCGTCATCCGCTGCGGCCTTGAGCCTGTATTTGCGGATGTGAACCCCTCCGACGGCACGCTGGATCCGGAAAGCGTCCGTGCCCTCATCGGCCCCCGTACCGTGGCAATTCTGCCAGTTCACGTGTATGGGAATGTCTGCGACGCGGAATCCTTTGCCGATATGGCCGCAAGCCATGGCCTGAGGCTTATCTACGATGCCGCCCATGCCTTCGGTGTGAAGTATGAAGGCCGTTCGGCACTCACCCTTGGCGATGCGTCCATCGTGAGTTTCCACGCCACCAAGGTGTTCTCCACCGTTGAGGGCGGAGCAGTTGTCCTGCCACGCAGGGATGACGCTCTTTTCCAACTGCTGGACGATGAAAAGAACTTCGGCATACGCGGTTACGAATCCTGCGTGAGTGCCGGAGGGAATGCGAAGATGAACGAACTTCAGGCGGCGATGGGAATTTGCAACCTGAGGCATTTCGATGAAGTCCTTGCTATGCGGAAAGCTGTATATGAGAGGTATATGGAATTGCTGCCCGGGGGAGTACGGGTCCTTGCTCCAATGGAAGGTGCCGGCTGTAATTATTCCTATATGCCGGTTCTGCTGGATAACAGGGATAGGGTATACGATAAACTGCTTGAAGAAGGCGTCCGTGCCCGAAAGTATTTCTACCCTCTGGCAAGCGAATTTGACTTCTGCAGAAAGTATAATGGAACGTCATCGACACCTGTGGCGAAGGATCTTTCATCCCATGTCCTGTGCCTGCCGCTCTATCCCGGACTCACGGAAAACGAGCAAGACAAGATAATTTTTTGCATATCCGAAAATATTTAGTATTTTTGCAGTCCCAAAAGGTGCGATGGCCGAGCGGTTAGGCACAGGTCTGCAAAACCTGCTACAGCGGTTCGATTCCGCTTCGCACCTCAGACAGCGCGCCTGCAGAGAGCTCTGCAGGCTTTTTTTTATAACCACACTATGCAAGCGAATATCGGCCTTTTCAACGACAGTTTTCCTCCTGTTATGGACGGGGTTGCCGTCTGTGTAGAGAACTATGCCCGCTGGATGCAGGAGAAAGTTGGGGGAGTTTCGGTGATTACCCCCAAGAACAACGGTGCCGACTACAGTGACAAAAAGTATGAAGTCCTGGACTATCTGTCGGTGAAGGTTCCCTTCAGGCCGCCTTATGTGACCGGAGTATCCGAGATGGATCCGGTATTCCTCAGGAAAATAGTCCGCCGGAATTTCAAGATAGTGCACGCTCACTGCCCCTTCATGTCGGGTCTTACGGCGGCACGTGTGGCCAAGATCCAGCGCATTCCCATGGTGGCCTCTTTCCACTCCAAGTACCGTGACGACTTTGAACGGGTGATTTCCAGCGAAGCCGTTGTGGATGCCGTTATTTCCGGAATCGTGAAGTTCTATATGGGGGCCGATGAGGTGTGGGTGCCCCAGGAATCGGTGAAGGAAGTTCTCTATAGCTATGGTTATAAAGGGAATATCGAGGTAATGCCCAACGGCTGTGACCTCGTGGGCGAATATTCTCCCGATTTTTACCGTGAAGCCAGAAAAGCCGTGGGCGTTTCGGATGACGAGTTCGTGATGCTTTTCGTGGGCCAGCACATCTGGGAGAAGAACGTAAAACTTAGCATAGAGGCTATGGGCCGTATCAAGGACCTCCCGTTCAGGATGTTCTTCATCGGTACCGGCTATGCAGAGGGAGACATGAAGAAAATGGTTCAGGAACTGGGAATTGCCGATAAGGTTACTTTCGTGGGCCGCCTCACGGACCGCGAGAAACTCAAGCAGTATTACGCTGCATCGAGCCTTTTCCTCTTCCCGTCGCTGTACGATACCGATGGCCTTGTGGTAAAGGAGGCGGCCTGCTTCAATACTCCTTCGGTGATGCTCAGGGAAGCATCGGCCTCGGGAATGCTCACGGACGGTGAAACCGGCTTCCTTATAAACAACAGCGCGGAGGATTTCGAAGCTCTTCTGCGGAAACTGCATTCCGACAGGGAACTTGCCAGGAAGGTGGGCGAATGTGCATCGGGACGGATCGTGCGTTCCTGGGAGGATATAGCCGGGGAGGCCATAGACAGGTACAATTCCCTGATTGCTCGCAAATGTATGATAAGACCTCTATGAAAAAAGTAATTCTGGCTGCTGCGGCGCTGCTTTGCCTGTGCAATGCACCCGTCTTCGCCCAATATCAGAAGCCAACGGATCCTGAGGTCCTTGAAAAACTGGAAACCTGGAGGGATAATAAATTCGGCGTCCTCATGCACTGGGGCCTGTATTCTGTGCCGGGAATCGTGGAATCCTGGAACCTTTGCAACGAATTCTGGGTGAAACGCCCGGAAGGAAGCGTGTACGAGGATTACAAGAAGTGGTACTGGGGCCTTGCCGATGAGTTCAATCCCACAGATTTCGACCCCGAGCAGTGGGCCGATGTCTTCGCGGCCGCTGGAATGCGCTATATGATCTTCACCACCAAGCACCACGACGGCTTCTGCCTGTACGATTCCCGCGTTTCGGATTTCTCCATAGCCAAAGGTCCCTTTGCCGATAATCCCAGGGCCGATGCCGCCAGATTCGTTTTCGAGGCTTTCCGCAACAAGGGTTTTATGGTGGGTGCATATTTCTCCAAACCGGACTGGCATCACCCCGGATATTGGAATCCTTATTACGCAACGCCGGACAGACATCATAACTACGATACTGAGCAGCATCCCGAGTGGTGGGACAGTTATGTGAGCTATACCAGAAGCCAGCTCATGGAGATTTGCGGAGGCGCATACGGCGTCTTGGACATCCTGTGGCTGGACGGTGGATGGGAGAGCGGTGAAACCTTCGGCCTCAGTTCCCTTCTTCCGGGATTCAGGGCCGTGAGTCCCGGGCTGTTATGCGTGGATCGCACTATCGGCGGGCCGAATGAAAACTACCAGACCCCCGAGCAGAGCATCCCTGACGTCCAGCAGGACTGGCCCTGGGAGTCCTGCATTACCCTTTCCGACGACTGGGGCTGGACCCCCGACCATCGCTATAAGAGTGCAGGTACCGTAATCGGCCTGCTGGCACAGATCGTGGCCAAAGGCGGTTGCTTTGTGCTTGGCGTGGGGCCCACTCCGCAGGGCCTCATAGACCCGGGTGCAGAGGTAATCCTTTCGCAGATAGGGGACTGGCTGGGCCGATGCGGAGAGGCAATCTACTCCACGGTGTGCACTCCGGCCTATAACTCCGGAGATCTGTGGTTCACAGCATCGAAGGACGGGTCCACTGTTTATGCCATCTATGCCCTGCCGGAGGGGAAAGCGCTTCCAAAGACGCTGGAATGGACCGGGAATGTGCCCTTGGGCAGTGTAACCATCCTTAACAGCGGCAAGAAGGCGTCGGTGAAAGTAAGCGGGGAGAAAGTTACAGTAACTCTTCCACGCGGCAGCAGAACGGAGCCCGTGGCGCTAAAATTCAAAGTTCAGAGATGAAGCAGTACCGTTATACATTGGAAATGGAGACTCGCGACTATGAGTGCGACATCCAGGGAATCGTTAACAACGCCAATTATCAGCATTATCTGGAAGCTACGCGTCACAAGTGGCTTCTGGATTCCGGTTATTCCTTCCGCAAATGGCACGAGGAAGGGCTGGATGTGGTGGTTTCTGAGATTAATATAAAGTACAAGACTCCGCTTCACGGCCAGGAAACATTCCTTTCCTGCCTGAATGTACACAGGGACGGCGTACGTTTCGTCTTCGAACAGGATATCTACAGGAAGGAGGACATGCGCCTGTGCGTAAGCGCAGTGGTCTCCACGGTGAGCATCGTAAACGGCCGGATTTCCCGCGGCGATGAACTGGCCGCAATATTCGGCCTGTAGCTACTTCTTTTTTCGGAAGGCCAGGGGAGTCATCCCGGAGTGGCGTTTGAAGTAGCGGGAAAAATAGGAAGAGTCGTCAATCCCCACTGCCGATGCCACTTCGGCAACCGGAAGGTCCGTTTCCCGGAGCAGCTTCTTTGCCATTCCCATCCTTGCTATGTCTATCCAGGCTCCCACGCTTTTCCCCGTGGCCTGTTTCACCGTCCTGTTCAAATGACCTGGACTCACGAATGCTTCGGAAGCATAGGTCTCAAGGTCCTTGGGGGCATTACCGGAAGAGAACAGGCTCTCCATGAACGCGGAAACCTTTTGTGGCATAATGGCCGACTTCTGTTTCTTCACGCGGGAGATGAGCATTTCCAGCCCTCTGGAAATGAATTCTCCGTCGCCACTTTCTTCGCTCAGGGCAAGCATGTTGAACAGTTCTCCCACAAATACGGCCTCATCGAACCAGAAGGCCTGCTGAACCGGCTCTACCCATTTGAGTATCTGCTCCGGTCTTGAAAGAAGTCCTGAACTGAAACCGCCCGTGTAGCCCACGGCATCGGCATAGTACTTAATTGAATACGGGCGCCCTTCAGGAATGAGCAGAAGATGCCCTGAGGTGCACAGGAACTGGGTCCCGCCCACTTCTACCAGCACTTCGCCGCCTGTAAGATACATGAAACCCACCAGGGGCAGGCTGGCTTCAGGCACTTCCGAAACACCGCCCGTTTTACCCCTTGTATCAATTCTCCATATGAGGAATTCGCTGGTATCCATAACTAATTATCAGATGTGCAAATATACCTAATTTGCTAATATCTTGCAAAAAGCTTATCTTAGCGGAGATAAAACTTTTGATATGCACATCCAGGAAGAAGCCGCCCGCTGTTTGCTCTGTGCCGATGCGCCCTGCAGCAAAGCTTGTAAAAACGGAGACCCTGCAAGGGCCATCCGTGCCATTCGTTTCGACAATGAGGCCATTGCCCGGAAGTGGGTGGATGCCTGCTCCCCGCAGGAGCTGGAAGAAGCCGAAAAGGCCTGTATCCACTACGACTTTCCAATCCGCATACGGGAGATCGTCAATCAGCTTCCCAAGGCCCCTTCCCATAAGCTCCCCTCCCTTGAGATAGATTTCTGCGGCCTTCACTGCGAGAGTCCTTTCTTCCTGGCATCATCGGCAATATGCACCAACTACGAGATGGTGGCCAGGGCCTTCGATGCCGGATGGGCCGGTGTTTTCTACAAGACCATCTGCATGCAGGAGATCCGGGAGGTGTCGCCGCGTTTCGACGCCGTGTACCGCTATGGGCATAAAGGTGATTTCTACGGCTTCCGGAACATGGAACAGCTGAGCGAGAATCCCGTGGATATGGACTTCGATATACTCAGGAGGCTGAAGAGGGATTATCCTTCCAAGATTGTGGTGGCCTCTGTGATGGGACAGACAGAGGAGGAATGGATTCAGCTGGCGAAGATGGCCGAAGAAGCCGGCTGCGACGCTGTGGAACTGAATTTTTCCTGTCCCCAGATGCGTCAGACTGGCATGGGCAGCGATGTGGGACAGGATCCGGAACTTGTAACCTTCTTCACGGCTTATGTGAAACGCAGCGTGAAGATTCCGGTGATTCCCAAGATGACACCCAACATCGCCCACATCTCGGAACCTGCGATGGGTGCGTATTTCGCCGGGGCAGATGCCATATCGGCAATCAATACCATCAAGAGCATCACTATGGGCGAAGGCTCGGAGGTCAATGGCTGCCAGACAGGCTCAGGCTATTCCGGAAAGGCTGTGAAGCCCATTGCCCTGAGGCACATCCTAGCCATGGTGAAGAACCCCATGATGAAGAATATCCAGTACAGCGGTGTGGGCGGAATAGAAACCTGGCGCGATGCCCTGGAGTATATCCAGCTTGGCTGCCGGAATGTCCAGGTGTGCACCGCCGTTATGCAGTACGGGTACCGCATCATCGACGACCTTGTAGCCGGCCTGCAGAATTATATGGCAGAAAGGGGAGTGGAGGATCTCTCCGCTCTTGTGGGCGAACTCCTGCCAAAGTTCCAGCTGCCTTCAAATCTGGACAGGGAAACCGTCGTGTATCCCAAGTTCGAGCGCTCCAAATGCATCGGCTGCGGCCGCTGCACCATTTCCTGTTCCGACGGCGGACATCAGGCCCTGCGTATGGATCCTGAAACCCGCCGCCCGCTGATGGACGCTTCCAAGTGCGTGGGCTGTCATCTGTGCCGCCTGGTATGCCCCGTGGGCGCTATATCTGTGTCCAGGAGGATGATGAAAAAGCACTGACCCTTATCTCAGGTGTTGGCAGGCGGAGCGTATGCCCCGCTGATAAAATGCGGCTTGTAGGGGGCTTCCAGATAGGCGATATCTTCGGCAGAAAGGGCCAGGTCCACGCTTCGTACGGCTGCGTCGAAGTGCGGAACCTTGGTTGCACCGACTATGGGTGCCGTCACGCCTTTGGCAAAGGTCCAGGCCAAAGCCACTTCCGTCATGCTCACTCCGAGGCGTTGTGCGACTTCCGCCACCCGCTCGATTATCTTAAGGTCGTCCTCCTTTGAGCGGTCGTATTTACTGCGCATGTTTTTGTCGGTGTTGGAACGGGCCGTTCCGCTTTCCCAGCCCAGGTGAGTGAGGTGACCTCCGGCAAGTGGAGAGTAGGGGATACGCGCCACTCCGTACTGCTCGCAGATTGGAATGAGTTCCCGTTCGTCTTCCCTGTACATCAGATTGTAGTGGTTCTGCATTGTGGAGAACATGGTCCAGCCGTTCTTTTCGGCGCAGATCTGCATGTTATGGAACTGGTAGCCGTACATTGCCGATGCGCCCAGTGCCCTCACCTTTCCGGCCTTCACCAGTGAATCCAGCGTTTCAAGCGTTTCCTCGATGGGAGTCCCATAGTCGAAGCGGTGAATCTGGTAGAGGTCCAGATAGTCGGTTCCAAGACGGCTCAGAGTGCCGTCAATTTCGCGGAGTATGGCCTTACGGGAAAGCTTCCCCTCGTTGAAATAGACCTTGGACGCAATTACCACCTTGTCGCGGGCAATGCCCAGATTCCTGAGCGCGCGCCCGAGATATTCCTCGCTGGTGCCGAAGGAATAGGTATTCGCCGTGTCGAAGAAATTCACCCCCAGGTCTATGGCGTGCTTAACCATTGCCTGTGTGTCTTCCGGACCCAGAGTCCAGAGATGAAAGGCTTCCGAGGCTTTTCCGTAGGACATGCAGCCTACGCAGATGCGGGATACCTCTATCCCCGTGTTGCCAAGAAGTGTGTATTTCATTTGTTGTAGTCCAGTTTAAGCAGTATGGGATAATGGTCCGAGAGCATGGGCACGCCGTACCCGGTTTTGTCCACCCAGTAACGGAGCGGGGTAACCTTTCCGCCGTAGTAGATGTGGTCTATGAGGCTGTTGCTTGTCCCGAAGCCATTGAATGTGCCGGTATAAAGGTCGCTTCCCGGGGCTTCCGTCCTTGCGTAGGAGAAGTTCTCCTGAAGGGGCTGGAGAAGTCCCTCCTCAAGAGTAGTGTTGAGGTCGCCCACGGTGATGACGACATCGGCATTGCCAAATGCTTTCATTCTTTCAGCCATCAGCGCCGAAGAATTCTTCATCGCCTCCTTGCTGCGGTGGTCGAAATGGGTGGAACAGAATGCTACAAGCGAGCCTCCGTGTTTCTTGTCTTTCAGGAGCATCCAGGTCGTAACCCTCCGGCAGGCGGAATGCCAGTCTCCAAAGGTCTGGTCCGTATTCTTTACAGGCAATGCCCCCGGCGTGCCGTCCAGCCAAAAGAATCCCTTGTCCACCAGTTCGAAACGGTCTTTTCTGTAGAGGATGCCCACACCTTCGCAGTTCGCTTCTGCAACGGACGCACCCGTTTCGCTGTCCCTGCCAACGTCAAAGTACCCGTAGTCATTTGTAAAGTACTGGTTGAAATCTTCCGACTGTGCCCTGCGTACTTCCTGAAGGCCGATGATGTCGGGACGGACGCTCTCCACAAACTGCCTTACTGCATCCTTTCGGTCGGTCCATGCAGCGCTGCTTCCGTCCGGGTACTTGTCTTTGTTATTGGCATAGCGGATATTGAAGCTGCACACTGTGAAGGCAGTTTCGCTCTGGGGCAGGTGCGCGATGAACACGGAGGTGGGACCCATTGAAAGCTTGGCGTTTTTCAGCGAGACCTTGCCGTATGAGATTTCAGGGTTCACCTTTCCTTTTTTGGGAGCCATGCCGGCGGGAAGGGTGATGGCCTGCTTCTTTCCGGTAGGGTTCAAGGCAACGAGCCAGGTCTGCTTCCCGTCGCTTCGTGTATATATCATTGGATAGGGTTTCTGGGCATTGAAGACAGGCGAGAAATCGCTGTCGGCCCAGAAAGCGGGCGTGTTTTTGCGGAATTCTATGAGCCTGCGGGTCCAGTTGAGGAGCGATCCGGGGTCGTTATCCTGGCTCTCCACGGTGGGAGCTCCGGGACCTGTGGGCTTTTTGCTCCCGGCCTCTTTCCATGCCAGATATGCAGGATAGGATGTCGCAGGTGTCCATTCAGGACATACCGGGAGATAGATCTCGGAAGGGGAGCAGGTGCTGAATCCTGCGTTTTCTCCGCCTGTCCACTGCATGGGCGTACGAGCTCCGGCGCGCTCTTTCCCGTTATGGTTCGCGCCCTCTACATTGGGCATATCCACCAGCGAACGCATCCCTATTTCATCGCCATAATAAAGAATGGGAAGATGCGTGGTGAGTATCCAGGTGAGCATTACGCGCAGCTGGTCCGGGCTGTTGCGGTCGCCTGTGTTTAGGCGCAGGTGGTCGTGGTTTCCGGTAATGGAGGCATAATAGCCCCAGTCCTTTGTCCACGCAATTGCATCCGTATAATGGTCGTAGTACTCTTTCAGGGCTCCTGCCGCAGTGACGCTGCGGTCTATCCTGTTCTCCGGCCAGGGATTGCCGTACAGGTCTGCCACCGAAGGCTGGCAGCCGTTCAGGGTGAAGTACGCGCCTCCGTTGGCCTGGTGCTTTTTGTCGAAGTACATCAGACGGTTGGTCTTGGATGTACGGTTGATGTACATATCAACATTCATCCCCGATGCCAGGCAGAATTTTGGATCGCTCCATTCGGCCATAAGTACGTGGCCGGGGTAGCTGGCGTCTGACCAGGCGCGTATTTCCCGCCAGAGTTTTATGGTCTCTTCTTTGTCCGGATCCCCTTTTACAAGGCTGTCGGCCATGTCCACGCGGAATCCGTCCACACCTTTGTCGTACCAGAAAGCTATGATATTCATCAGCTCGCGCTTTACGGCACGAGGCCCCGGGGCATCCACTCCCTGTTCCCAGGGGCGGGAAGGGTCCGGATGTGCAAAACCGAAGTTGAGGGCCGGCTGGCAGGCATAGAAGTTCTTGTAGTAGAATTTGTTGCGCGGATAACTGCTCTTCATCCAATTCCCGCGAGTGTTCTGCATGTAGTTCGGGTCCTTGAGCATTTCCTCCAGGTCCTTTTCTGCCTGTCCGTCGGGAAGGCGGTCGCTCCAGATATAGTAGTCGGAATAGCGGAGATTGGAATCTTCGGAACTCTGGATGAACCAGGGATGCTTGTCGGATGTGTGCCCGGGGACCAGGTCCAGCAGTACCTTTATGCTGCGCTTGTGTGCTTCCTCTATGAGCTCCACAAGGTCGTTGTTCGTGCCGAAGCGGGGATCCACGCGGTAGTAATCTATGACATCATAGCCGCCGTCTATCCAACCCGATTCAAACAGGGGATTGAACCAGATGGCCGTAATTCCAAGGCTCTCGATGTAATCCAGCTTGGAAATGACTCCGCGGATATCTCCTATGCCGTTTCCGTCCGAATCCTTGAATGAGGATGGATATATCTGGTAAATGACGGCATTCTGAAGCCATTCGGGGCCTTTAGTCCAGGTCTGCCTGAATGAGCCGGGAGCGGGCTGCCCCCATAAAGTAACTGATAATAAGATGGTTATGGAAAGAAGGATCCTTTTCATTGATCAGTTGTTTTTTGCACGAATACAAAAATAGCAATTATTTTGTGGCGGGTCCGGTCAAAGACTGACAGATTTTCTGACCCTGTTGGGGATATTCTCCGGCAGAACGATGGAAAGTTCCATAAAACCGGCATACTCGTCCCCGTCATACCACGGAGTCTGAAAAATGAGCTTTTTGAGCCCTTCTTTCTCCACCGTATAGATGTTGGTGCGGGGATTCTTGAGCATGTCGTCCAGCATGGTTCTAGCCGGTTCCGGATGGCAGTCCAGCACGTTCTTGCCGATGATTTCCTCACTGCCCGGCTTAAGGAATGTCTTCCTGGACTTCTTGTTCATATCCAGGATAGTCCCGTCTTTGGCGCAAATGGTGACCGCAATGTCGGCCCCTTCAAAATAGTCCTTTTTCATGAAATCGAAAGTGTAAATAACGCTATTTTTCTTCCTCAAGTATTTTCTTGTAAGGGGCTATCATCCCTTCGTTCATCTTGCCGCCCATCTTGGCCTTAAGCTTCTTGTTGCCCATCAACCAGCCCACGAGGTACATCATCATCGATGTCTTCCATTTCTTCTGCGGGAAGTCATACTGGCCGTGGCTTTTGAAGAACTTGTGGTCGGCTCTCATCATGCCCCGCATCATGTAGATCAGGTCCCGGAAAATCTTCATTCCGCCCACCCCGAGGAAGTTCTGCGGCGGGGTGTACTGTTTCTCCATGGCGTAGGCCACAGTTGCCGCCAGGGTGTCTATTTTCGCATCCGCATCACCGTCGTCGCTCGCTACGCCGGCAAGGAAGTTCCCGCCAACCTGTGCACGCGCTTCAAGAAGGAGACGCAGATTCTCTTCCGAAGCGTAGTCACCTTCCACCAGGTAGCCGAAGGGCGTTCCCATAGTGACAGTCCGGTGGCCGTTGCAGAACTGACGGTCGTCATACATCTTGAAGCGGGAGCCCATCGAGTGGTCCTTGATGCGGAAGGCGTAGAGGATGGCATCGTGGGCGTTGATGGTGTCACGGAGGTATGAATCGAAGCCGTCCTTATAGACGCACTTTCCGGAGGTCGCGCAGTTGAAGCAGCTCAGGCAGCCGCCCTGAAAGGGAAAGTCCTCGATGTTGATGACGTCTGTCTCATAGGGGAAGACAGCGACAAAGCGGTCGATCATCGCTTTAAGCCGGTCGTCTCCGGGAAGGAGGTCCGTCACAACTACGGCCTTCTTGCCGGGCTTTTTTGCCGATGATTTTTCAGGGACGGTTACCGTCCCGGGGCTGTAATCCGCTTTCGGGGCGATATATTCCTTGAATTCTTCTCGTTCAGCTTTCCAGAGCGTGAACGAGAGCCAGTCTGTTGCCTGCTTCCGACCCTTCTCCGAGAGGATGTCGTCCATGTCTGCCGACAGGCCGTCCAGGAAGCGGATGCCCATATCGGCGCAGTTGTCTTCGATGAAACGGTGGGCAGTGATGTCGTAGAAATGCTTGGAGGTGGTAACCTGGGTGGCCACTTTTCCGGAGAAGTCCACGCCTGATTCCTTCATCAGTTCGATGAAGCGATGGAGCTGGCAAGGGACGAGGAAGGTATAGACCGGGTAGCAGAAAATGAGCATTTCCGCTTTGCCTAGCATCGCTAGCGCCTGGGAGAAATCCTTTTCCAGGGCTTTGATCCTCTGTCCCGCCTGGATGTATTCGAAGTGATGCTGCGGGAATTTCTTCTCCAGATAGAGACAGGTATGAAGGGTGACGGAGTTCTTCCCTTTGGGGCTTCCGCCTATTACAAGTATTTCCATAGTTCGCTTTTTCTCTACAAATATACTCATTTTTCCCGATAGACGGGCCACTCCGATTACCAGGCTATGAAGTTCTTCGAGCAGGAGATGGAGAAGTAATTACAACCCACCGGATCTGCCTCATTACGGAGTTTTCTGCATCATTTCGTCAAATTTGATGCAGATAAATGTAAAATGAGGCAGAAAAACGCTATCTTTGCATAGAAATAACGAAGTGATATGCACGAGTTTGACTTCATAAACCGCCCCAAAGACCTTCTCACTCCAGAAGTGGTCAGTATTCTCACGCGCCTGCATGAATGCAGGGGCCGACAGGAACTTTTCATCGAGGCCGAGGCCGATGTCCTCACCGCCTTGCTTGAGGTAGCCAAAATCCAAAGTACAGGAGCATCCAACCGCATCGAGGGTATATATACAACAGACGAGCGCCTGAATGCCCTGGTCCAGGAGAAAGTCAAGCCTCGTAACCGCAACGAGGAGGAAATCTCCGGCTATCGCGATGTGCTGGCCACCATCCACGAGTCCTATGAATATATAGCCCCGCGTCCTAACAACATCCTCCAGCTGCACAGGGACCTCTATTCCTTTAGCAGCAGCGCAGTGGGCGGCGTGTATAAGAATTCGGACAATATCATCGCTGAAAAGCACGCCGATGGTACAGAAACCGTCCGATTCCGTCCTGTACCGGCCTTCCAGACGGCCGATGCCATGCTGAATCTCTGCACTCGATTCAACGAGGCTATAGAAGCCGGTACCTACGACCCGCTTCTGCTGATGCCGGTATTCATCCTGGACTTCCTCTGCATCCACCCGTTCAATGACGGAAACGGCCGCATGAGCAGACTCCTGATGCTCCTGCTATTATACCGTGCAGGTTTTATCGTGGGCAAGTATATCAGTATTGAGATGCTCATCGAGAAGAGCAAGGACTCCTACTATGAAGCTTTGCAGGCCAGCTCCCAGAACTGGCACGAGAACGGCAACGATTACCTTCCTTTTCTCAAGTATATGCTGGGCGTTGTGGTCAAGGCCTACAACGAGTTTGAAGACCGGGTTGAGCACCTGCGTCATAGGAAAATGTCCAAAGCTGACCGGATCAAGGATCTTATCGAGAAGACCCCAGGCAAGATTTCAAAGAAGGACATTGCCCAGGCCTGCCCGGATATCAGCTTGACTACCATCGAGCGGACCCTGGCAGAACTAATCGCCAGCGGCTTCATCGAGAAAGTTGGTACAGGACGAGCTACGGCATATGTCAAGAAATAGTTGATATTATCTTTGAATAGTCCTGTGACTGGCTCCTATAGCCGGTCACAGCGTCTATAAGGACGAACAGGACACGGTGGACAGGGGTGGACAAAGGACTGCGTTATTCTCCGCTGTAGCGCCCGGCAAAGAGCACGGCTCCTGTGCTGGCTTCCGTAATCATATATAGAAACGGATGGTCGGCGTGGAATACTGTGTGTGGATTGGGGGCAGGGGATGTGACAAATACGCCGGCGGAGGAGACAGCGGCGGCTTCCGAACCTTCTTCGTCCACTTTGATGGCGGCATCCTGACGAACAAAGCTCAGGCATAAGGCATCTGGAGACATCGCGCTGAAATCGGCCCTGGTATCATCGAATGCCAGAGGCATTCCCATCGCGGTAAGGATGTCGTTCAGTTTGATGCCGAACTTGGTTTCAAATCGAGGGAGCCACAGATCTACCTCGCTAATCCCCATACCCAGGCGGTAATTGTTCCAATCTGCCTTTTTAAGCTGGCCGATGACATCCGGAATCCCGTAACCCGTCTTGGGCAGGAACACCATCATAGAGAAGGCACCGTTCCCGTATGGAAGGGTTACCGCTTGGTAAGTGTCATTCTCGGCATACTGGTAATTCTCGGCCTGCCTCATCATCTTCACCTTCACCTTCTGACCGGCACCGCTCATGAAATCTTCATCTGAGGTGGCCGACTTGTCGAACATGAACTTCCATTCGCTCTTGAAATACAAGGCGTTGAACAGATAGCAGAGCATGTCGATACTGACTCTCTCCAACACTTTCGGCACCATTCCGC
>Ga0247609_10000048_pt1 | contig 157342 bp, 295 predicted proteins | sample 172DNAGHGlowgp2_FD_193487 | JGI IMG/M metagenome (GOLD analysis project Ga0247609, IMG submission 193487) | Sheep rumen microbial communities from Palmerston North, Manawatu-Wanganui, New Zealand - 1728 DNA GHGlow gp2 | ecosystem: Host-associated > Mammals > Digestive system > Stomach > Rumen...
GCAATCCATCGTAATTGAGTTGATAAAAAGTAATATGTTGGAGCCTGATATTGCTACGGAGGCGATTACAAGTAGAAGTCTTACAGAGCTTAAAGATATAGTGAACAAAGCTTGGGCTAAAAAGAAAGAAGAGAATAATCAAATAGCTTAGCTTGGACAGCAGTTAGAAGAAGCACAAAAGCAAATAAATCAACTAACACAATAGAACCAATAGTTGCAAGCTAAAGTAAGTAATTTTGAAGAAGAAAGGCTTAAGATTGAAAGAGAACGTATGCAAATAGACTCTCAAATACGATGGTTCCAGGCTCAAACTGAAAGATCTTACAAGAATGATTCTATTGAGGTTAACCGTCAAAAGGTTCAAATTGAATTAGAACAGCTTAATGATGGTAATCCTTATAACGACGAAGTTAAGTACTAATGGAGCAAATAATTAATTTAATAGTAAATAGTTTTGATTTTGGGTATATGTTTTCTGTAAACGTATTAGCCTATTTACTAATAAAAGTTTTAGATACAATAAATGGTAAGAAAGCTGTTCCTGTATGGTAGAAACGTCTTATAGCGGTTTTAGCGGGCGTTATTTTAGGAGCTATTATAATTATTTTCTAGGGCTTTAGCGTTCAAATATTATATAGCTTTATTTTAAGTTTAATCAGCTGGGATGTACTTTTTAAACCATTACTTAAGAAATTTAAAAATTTAGACTACTTTAAAGAAAATGAAAACGATCCTGACTTTGAGTAAAAAATGTGGATGTACTTTAAACATAGATGGTGCAGATCGTTGTGATTACATAGATTTAGTTAATCAGACATTATTCGATTTTACTTATGATAATACTGTTAGTGTAAACTTTTTATATTCAGTTGAGTGTGGAGAAGAAACTACTCCTGTTTTAAACGATGATGGAATGTCTCCTTATAGCGTAATTATTCACGCGTTAGATGGAGCGAGACAAAAGGATCATGACGAAATAAAGCTAAAGAATGATGGCTGGTATAGAATAATTCACGCCGTACTTCCAACTAAAAAGGCTATAGAAGAAATGTAGTTATAGAAAGGAACGGTGATAGATAGTTTCATAACAGTAACTGGTTTTGACATCCCAGATCTCGTATATGCTTTTGATACAGAAGAATATAAGCTAGTTAAAGCAAATATAGTAACTATACAAACAATTACAGATGGGAAGTTAGAATTCAAGAAGGTATTTACCTGGAAACAAGCATGCTGGGAAGAAATTATTGAAACTATTAATAGCCCATTATCTTCTACTGTTACTTATTGTGGAAAAGATTATTTCAACTACTGTAAGTTGGAATAGGCTTATATGGATAAAATTAATGATTTAATTAAATTATATACTGGAGAAAATGGTATATGTATTAAGAATTGTGATTCTTTTTCTAAAGATAATAATACTGATATATAGATAAGAGATTATTTTTGGATGGCAATGAATGCTATTAAATATTGTGTAGATATGGGAATGTATTGCAAAGCATTATCTATATTAAAATGTGTTGAAGCATGTAATATTTATAGCTCTAAATCAACTAGTAACAATGGAGACTGCGGATGTTCTTAAGGATTTAAAGTTATAGGTTATTTAGGATGTGTCTGATTTATGTAAACGATTAGGCAATGGTTATTCTAAAAATTGTTATGAACCTACTCTTCAGAAGATTTCATTAATTGAGAATTACGAAAACTTAGATAATGGTAAAACATATTTACAATTATTTTTAAATTGATATGGCAAAAAAGAATTGTACATGTTCCTAGTTATAGGAAACAATCGACAAAATTTTTATAGATGACAGTTGCTGCTGCCAAAATACAGTAGTGACTCCTACTGATAATTGCTGCAATTGTGAACCAGTAATAGATTTAATAGACACAGATAAGTTTGCATGTGCATCATTTGGTAAAGATCGCAATCTTAAATATAGAATAATAAGAGAAGAATGGCTGACAGGAGGAACTAATTCTAAGGAAGTATATGAAACTATTATAGAATGTCAAGCTTCTGGATCTATGCTGCTTATAAAAGTTATAAGAAATGATGTAAACGAAAATAGCAAAAATTATGTATTACCTCCTTTAGAAGTTTCTTAGGATGTAGAATCAGGAGTATACTTTATAAAGTACTTGAAGTTTATAGGAGGAAATCTTCATTTATGCACATATACAATTAGATAGATTGACAATGATGGAGTGATCTTCTATGAGACTTCTTGGGAATCTAAAGCAATAGATGACTTTGATATTACTCAGTATTATACTAAAGATGAAATCAATAATAAATTTGTTACTATAACTTATTTAACAAATAATTATTATACTGGTGATACTATTGATGCAGATTTTTATAGAAGAAGCGTTTTATACAGAAAAGATGAAATAGATGATATGTTTGCCAGAAAAATACTTTGGGAAAAGGGTAATGGCAGTATGTCTACTCAAAGAATTGGAGCACATTGTACCGCCAATGGTGATGCCTCATTTGTAACAGGTTATAAAAATTCAGGAAGTGGTAATGGTGCTTCAGTTACTGGTAATAATAATACGGTTTCAGGAGATTATTCATTTGCTACTGGACATGATAATATCATTGAAGGTAAAAGTAACTTTACAGCTGGTTATAGTAATCGTCTTGAATCTAATTATTCTATGGCCACAGGGTGGAATAATACAATAAACGGTAACTACTCAGAAGCTTTAGGTGCTAGTAATACAATAGACGGAAACTGCAACTTTGCAGGAGGACAAAACAATATTATAAGTGAGGACAGTGATACCAGTACTGCTTTTGGTTATAATAATCAAATATCTAGTAATTCATCTGCCGCATTTGGTTACCAGAATAAAATTATTGGTACAACTGATGAGAAGGGAAATAGACACGGCTCACGTTCATTCGCTGCTGGTAGAAATAATACAATAGAAGAAAGTAACTCTATGGCAGCTGGATCTTTAAATGTGGTAAAAGGTTCTAACTCTGCTGCTATAGGGGTTGAAAATGTTGTTAGTACTAATGTTTCATATGCAATAGGATATAATAATACTGCTAAGCGACACTACAGTTTAGCCTTAAATCATCAAAGTAGAAGTCACGGTAGAGCAAGTATTGCTGCAGGTAGACGTTCATTTACCGATGGTACTGGAGCTTTCGCTATTGGTACTCCTATTAATGTATATTATTATGCAACATTAGTAGCCCCTAACGCTTAGGGACCAACTGAGGATAATCCAACTTCAGATCCAGATTATGGATATCTTGTATTGACTGATATCTATGGTAATCGTGTCAATGTAGATCAAAACTCTATTCAAGCAAAACGTTTTACTTTTATAGCCGAAAATTCCTATTATGGAGAATTATCAATTGACTTAACTGAAGCAGAAAAAGGAAATGCTCAATATACTACTCGTTTCCCAGAGTTTGGTGCATGGCCTCAACTTATAGATGTTAAATTTGTTTAGGGCCCATCTAATAATACATATTTATATTTTAAACCCTCTGCTACTGATGATGTTGTTTGGTTATTTAAGAATACTATACGAGATGCGGAGGATAATTGGGCAGACGGTGTACGTAATATAGGATATGCATCAGGATTTGATGGTTGTAAGGCCCTTGACCACGGTGGACAAGCTGTAGGTTATGGTACAGTAGCAAGCGGTATGGGTAGTCATAGCGAAGGTATAAATACTTATACTTAGAATGATGGAGAACACGCTTGTGGAAAATATAATTATTCTGATAGTACTACTTTATTTTCAGTAGGTAGTGGTAACCAAGAATATGTTAATTATCATGATGGCACTGATATAACAATACATCGAAAAAATGCTCTTGAAATAACTAACGATAATAAAATTTATTTACGTTTTAAAGATGGAAATGGTAATGAAAATCTTTATGACTTGGGTAAGATGTTAGATCTCTTAATGAGCAATGTATTATCATCAGCGCAAATAGACAGTTTGAAAGTTACTAATAGACAAGAAGATATTGATAATGCAGACGGCCTAGTACCTCTGAGCCTTAAAGAATATTAATAAATATTATTATGAGTAATTACGAAGTCGATCCTAATATTAAATAGATATTAGATTTAAAAATCAATAAAGGAGTGTTTCCCCTTACAGTAGATAGTGCTGTAATAGCACATTCTCCTAATGGGGAAACCACTTACTTAGATTCTGTTGTAGATTACCTATATCAATAGGTAGCTAATAAATTAAGATTATATACAGAGTAGGATGGAGCTTATACAAAAGGAAAAGCTTATCCTGCTACTATGGGCGTACAAAATGCTAATAATATTAACGCTTTATAGGGTACTGTAAATAATTATGCTTCTATATTATCTGCGTTACAACAGCAAATTAATAATATGGACCCTACAGATGATATTACATCTATAAACAATACTATATAGAGATTGTGGGGTATCCTTAATAGTTTATCGGAAGCTTCTGAATATTCATATCAAGAAATTAAATTTTCTGACTCTTAGACTGTACCTCCTAGTGACCTTGATAACACCACTTATTGGAAGGCTAGACCACTAGATAATCCTCAACACTTGTGGTTAGGAATTAGAACAATAACAATTACAAGAGGAGAAGACGGTAGGCCTATAATAACTAAAGGAGATACTATGGTAGTATCCCTTCAAGGCCCTAAAGGAGAAAGAGGTGAAAAAGGAGAAAGAGGTGCAGATGGTAGTAAAGGTAGTACAGGAATTCCAGGAAAATCTTATAAACCTGTATTAATGTATAAATGGACTGAATCTAGAACTTCTGCTCCAGCTACACCTACTGATCCAAGAAATTAGGGATGGACTGAAAGCCCTAACAATCCAGTAGGAGAAAACAAGTATCTTTGGATGACATAGAATCATCTAGATGTAAGTAACAATACTTATGTCAATCCTACTTGGTCAACACCTGTTTGTCTAAGTGGAGAAGATGGTGTAGGTTCAGATGGAAAGGGAGTCGAATTTATTTATTTCTTGTCTAGTAGTCAAAATATTCCTTCTGTAGAAAGTTTAAATCGTTATTATAATAATGAAGATCCTAGATTTCAGCAGGATGATTTCCCATTTGGTGAAGATGGAGTTCCAATAGTTCCTACTGATGGATGGACTGACAACCCATCTGGAATTACCTAGGAATATCAATATGAATATGCTTCTTTTAGAGAAGGTAGTGCTGGAAATTGGAAACCATTTAGTGCTCCATTTTTATGGTCAAGATGGGGAGAAAATGGTATTGATGGAGACGGCGTAGAATATATTTATTTTACAACAACAGGAGAAAAAGAATGGCCTGAAAGTGTTTCATACACTGATCCAATGAGTGAAGACCCAAGAGCTTGGACTAATTTAGATAGATTTCAAGAGGATGATTTTATCCCAACAGAGTAGTAGGATGAATGGTTTGATGAGCCTCAAGAATTAGACCCTATTTATACTCATCAGTATGTATCCATGCGTAAGAAAACTAAAGTTGGTAAAGCTAAAAAATGGGGAGCATATACAATGCCTAAATTATGGAATGTATATTCTGGAACTGGGGATAGATATGTAATGCTATATCAATGGACGGATACTAGAGAGGCTCCAGCGGCTCCTACTACAGGGAACTTAGGAAATTGGACAGAATCCCCAGGTAATGCTGATAATTAGTATTTATGGATGGTTGGAGGCTATGCTCGAGCAGAAGATAATTATGATTCAGGGTATATTACTGTATCTCAATGGTCATCTCCCGTATGTTTATCTGGTAATGACGGCGTAGGTACAGATGGTACTGGAATTGAATTTATATTCTTTAGAACTGATGATATTAACACATCACCAAGTGTAGCTGAAATGAATGCTTATAAAGATGGCTCTGAACAATAGCAACAATGGTTCCAATATGAAGACTTCCCATTTATTGATGGAGATAATATATTTCATAATGGTTGGACAGATAATCCGCAAGGTATTACTCAAGACCAAAAGTATGAATGGGCTTCATTTAGACAAAGCAGTGGAGGGAGATGGGATTATTTCTGCACTCCATTCCGTTGGTCTATGTGGGGAGAAGATGGAGTAGATGGTGATGGAGTTGAATATATTTATTATCGCTGTAATAATGGTAATAGATGGACAGGTGTGACTCAAAGTGAGGATCCTGTTTAGCCTAAAGCACAGCCAAGTGATTCAAATTTTCAAAGTGATGATCCTGCCGATCCTAGAACGTGGTCAAATGATCCAGATTTTCAAAACCTAGAATTTATTAAAGACGGTTAGGAATGGGATGGCTAGCCTAATACTCTTGGATGGAGTGATGATCCAAGAGGGGTAACAGAAAATAATATGTATGAGTATGTAAGTTCCCGTAAAAAAGAGCCAGATCCAAGTAATCCTCGTAAAAAAATCTGGGGAGAATATTCTCAACCAGTATTATGGGCTAAATTTGGAAAGAATGGACGTGATGGTTAGGACGGACAGGCAGCTTCGCAAGGCTTAAGTGGTCCAGTTGTTCGATTTAGAGGAGCATATGATTCAAATATTCCTAGTACAGATAATCCCTATATAAATTCTTCTTTAAATACAGTTCTTCCACCTACTGCTATTCGTTATATAGATGTAGTATATGTTGATGCTAATGGTCAAAAAACCTATTACATGGTAAGACCTCAATAGGATGGAACGCGACATCCTACTACTGCTCCTACAAATACAGAAGATTGGGAAGAAGCTGTTGGATATTCATTTATTGCTGCGGAAGCCTTATATGCACACAATGCACATATAGACAATTTATCAGGTTATGAATTTGTAGTACAAGACAATATTGATAACAATTATATTGTTGCTGGTATGACTGGAGGTAATGTAGTAAATTCTGTTGTTAACAGTAATTACTAGGACAATCCTGTAAGAATTTGGGCAGGATCTCGTGCAAGGGAAGATATCGATTTGCAAGGGGAAAATATTCCATTTAAAGTATTCCAAGACGGTAAGTTAAAAGCTACTAATGCAGAAATTAAGGGTGATTTATCATTAGATTCTTTGTCCCTTACAGGGAATGAGGGCTCTTATTATTATAATAAAGAGTCAATAACATTACCACAAGTTGATACCGATAAACATACAGTTATTTTTATAATAACTACATTTAATGCCACCAAAGTAAGTCCTCATTCTGGAGATGTTTTATTTGCTCTTTCTAATAATAATATTACAACAACTAACTCGGAAGTTAGTTTAAATAAATATAAAATATATTTAGCTATTAGTATTAAAGATGGGGCGAATTCAGGATGGCTTATTTAGGATCTTAACTCTATAGAGATACCTTCACAAACCTATTATTACTCAAAAGATATAATAAATAGAAATGAAGGAGAAGCCCTGCCTTCATGGACAGTAGTTGCTGACAGTCATGATGATCAAGCATTTATTCCACTAGAAGGGACTAATCAGTAGCTTTGTACATTTTCTACTTCTACTGATATTGCTTCTACTTCAATAACAGATACTCGTAAATTTACTATATCAGGAAGTTTATTATTTTCAGTACCTGGTAGAAATGATCTTAGTGCTAGAATAACATTGAAAGAAGTCGATATAACAGACCTTGATAGTACTTTTACTGACACACACTTAAATTAGGATGGTTCTATTAACGGAAAAATTACAGTACGAAATATTATTAATATTTACTTGTAGAACATGAATTAGTTAGTTCTTGATACTGGAGGCTAGATTACTAAATAGGATTCAACAATATGGATAAAGCCAACTTTATTTAGTATAGGAGAATCTACTTCAGTGACTGTTAGACCTTCTATAATGTTAGTAGAATCTTTTCATTATACATCTTCTACAAATCATGTTGCCCCAACAACGACTAATACAGTTAGTTCTAATGGATTTGTCATAAAAGATGGCAGCATAGTAGCAACTGATATGCCTGAGGGGGCTACTGTAAATATGAAAGATTGTATCGTTTATAAAGATGTAACTGGAACAGCTGCTTAGGAACAATATGAAGTAGTTAACTTTGGAGCTTCTAATGTAACTATTGGAAATATAACAGTAAATCCTAATGAACCAACAATAATAAAAGCTAAACCTAATGTGCATATAGATTTTTCTGATATTACAGCAATAGATGCTTCAGGTATTATAGATCCTGCAGAACAAGGAGATCCAGTTAATCATTAATATTTTTATTAAAATTTTTTAACTGTTAAAAAATTGTAGTATATTTGCAGTATTATTTAGATATAAGTTTATTTTAAATTTAATTAAAAATGTTTATGAAAGTATTTTATGCATTATTGATGGCACTTATCACATTTGTAATTGGTTTAATTCCAATGTTAATGGGTGCTCCTGTAGCTGCTGGTATGGTAGTTGCTGCAATTGGCGGTGTACTTGCAGCTGGTAGTTATTGGTTTGGTGCTAGTGTAGAAGGCAACTACGGCTTTACTAAGCAGTCTTGGATTGCTATGGCTATTCAGGCAGTTGGTATTGTTTTAGGCGTAGCTGTTGCAGGTGGTATCTTCTTATTCCCAGGTGTATAATGTTTTAGCTTGATAAACTATGTCATTTTGCTGCCTGTTTATTAATTACATTAATTTGGGGAGCATTAACTTGGGCCATTACTCCAACTGTTGGAGCTATTTTAATTAGCGGAGCAGGTGCTGGTTTAGGCGCAGGTTTTGGAAAAGAATATGGTGATTTAGTTGCTAAAGATAATACTTGGGATTGGAAAGATATTATTGCAGATGTTGTAGGAGTAGCAGTAGCAGTATTGATACTTCTAATAATAATGATATTATAATATTATTACATAGGAGAGTAATTCTCCTATGTAATAATTTACATTATTTTCGTAAAAAATGGATAATTTAATAAGAGTAAAACAGATAATAGACCATATAACTAAAGAGCCTTACTATCCTACTAGTCATGCGATAGCTGTTGGATATACTGATGCAAATGGAGAATGTACGACAGTTTAGGACGCTTTGGATACTTTAAGGAATGCTTTTGAAACATTAAATAAATTTTATCTTACACTTGGTTATAATTCGGATTAGGCTTTTCCAGGAAATGAAGGTAAAGCGTTGCAAGATCAATTTGCATCCTTAACTGTAGATGATGCTTTAAGTCTAGAATCTACAAAACCAGTATAGAATAAAGTTATAACAGAAGCAGTAAATTAGTTATTTAGTTGTATTACTGATAGAGTGTGTTATTGCACACCTCGAGATGTACATTATATAAAATATTAGGTAATCGATTCTCCTGATATTAATGGAGAAATTACTTATTCTCACATTTAACTAATTAGCAATGAATACAAACAACGCTGTACAATTACAAGATAAGATAGATGGACACGACATTTATCCTAGAACATTAGCATCTTTGGTACAAACCTCTGATGGTTCAAATATCGAAGATGGAAAAGCTAATAAGAGTGATGTTTATACTAAAAATTAGGTAAATGCACTTTTAGAAGATAAATAGAATACCTTAGTAAGTGGTTCTAATATTAAAACAATAAATGGACAATCCATATTAGGAGATGGCAATATTACTGTGGCTGCAGATTCGGATAAAATAAAGCAACCTTATGCTACAGAAGATACAAATTATAGAATATTATTAAATGGAGAACCCAATAATTATGATGATACTAAGCAATCTGTAGCTCAAGCTTCTGATGTTAGTATTAATCCTGTTTTAAGATAGACAACTTTTTATTCAAATAAAGACTAGCGTTCGTATCCTATTAAAATTACAGACGGAAAAATAACTTTTGGAGATCCCGCTAATTATATAGATGAAGATAATTACACTGGAACTGCTGATAAAGCAACTAAGGATGCTTCTGGAAATGTAATTTCTGAAACTTATATGACTAAACGCGCCGCACAAGAAGAGTTAGCTGAAAAATAGGATATTTTAGAAAGTGGTATTAATATTAAAACTGTTAATAATCAGTCATTACTTGGCAGAGGAAATGTTGTAATTGATTCTGCCCCCGATTTAAGTAATTATTATACTAAAGATGAAGTAGATAGATCCTTAAGAGGAAAACAGAATACTTTAACTTTTGATGAAACTCCACAAAGAAACAGTCCTAATGTTGTAAAGAGTGGAGGCGTTGAAAGTGCTTTAGCAGCAAAACAAAACGTTCTTGTTAGTGGCTAGTCTATCAAGACTATTAATGGAGAATCTATTTTAGGAAGTGGCAATATTGATACTTAGGTTATACAAAATCTAAATAATCAAAGTACTCCAAGACATTTCTTAATGAGTACAGTAGCTCATAGCGGTGATGCGGGTGATACCGATTATTCTGATGAAGTAGCATTTACTCCTACTACAAGAATTTTTACAATTATTACAACTAAAGATCCTGATAGTGAGACACCAATTTCTTATCCTGTAAATATAGAAAACGGTGGTATGACTTTCGGATACTTAGGTAATGAGGGACATATTGATGCTGAAGAATATACTGGTAGAGCTTTAGGTTCTGAAACTCAAATTATGGAAACTCTAGCAGTTGCCGACATGGAAAATGTTGGATTAAATGACGGTGCTGCCAAGATTGGATTTTATAATGATGATACTGATGAAAATATTACAGTAAGAGAAGGTATTCTTAGTAAATAGGATAAATTAGTTAGTGGCACTAATATAAAAACAATCAATAATTCTTCCATTTTGGGAAGTGGTAATTTAGCCTTAGCAGGTTTAGATGAAGCTACAAGCAAATCTATCATTTATAAGGCTTTAAAGCAAGGAGAAGAACAAATGCTAGTACTAAAATCTATGGGAAATTTAGATATTATACCTTTAGATTCTAGTTTAGAGCAATTTGATTTAAATGAAGATGGTACTATCAACTATTCCGAAATTTCAATAATATATGCTATATTATTAGGTCGACCATACGATGGTTTCTATTATAAAGTAACCCATCAAACTGAAGGAGATCCAACTTCTCCATTACTTTTACAAAAGTCTGAAGATAATAGAACTTGGACAACTGTAGTAGGCAAAAATCCAGACATAGTTGATAACGACGGTGCAGTGACAGCGGCTGAAGTTAGTGAGCTTTATAATATAATAGAAACTGTATCTACTCAACAGGGAATTGCCTATGATCGTTCGGAATTTACTGGAAGCACTACTGTATTTTCCGCATATGATTCAAAAGAAAAGAAAATTATAATAGGCTATAATTTTGAAAGATATATTGATCCTACATATGATAGGGATACTTATACCTTATTAAAATTAGATCCAAGTCCTAATGTTATATATTGTAACTCTTTCAATAATAAGTTATATCGTTGGAATAAAAATTCTGAAACAATGGTAGAAATTAACTTAGCTGTACCCACAGAATTAAATAATCTTTTAACTCGCGTAGAACAAGTAGAAAGATAGATAGAAAACTATGAAGGAACAGTAAGTAGTGACGATCCTACTACTCCTGTAGGCCCATCTAAGCAGTAATCAAAAAATAATAAAATAACATAATAAATAAATATGAATTAATATGGCAATGACAGTAAATGACATTGATGATTACAATGACGACATCTTTGAAGAAGATCCTGTAGAAGATGGAGATAATTATCAAGAAGAAAATCAGGACGTAGATCCATTTGATGATGAAGATTTTAGTGAAGATTATGAAGATGGTGAAATTTATGGAGACCCAGAAGGTGAAGATGACGATGCCAATTCTGAAGAGTCTATAACAGATAAATTTTTAAGAACTAAGGGCATTAATCCTAGAGCTGTTAAATTTGAAAGTTCTGATGGTTATACTGAATAGGACTTTAATGATTTATCAGAAGAAGAACAACTTCAAATTCTTCAATCTAGTGAATTGGATGATGATTATGGCTTAACAGACGATGAAATTAATGTAATTAATTCAATGCGTCGTAATAATTGGAGTCCTTCTGATTACAATAATTATATAGCAAACTTGGCTATTAAAAATTATGTAAGTCAACAACAAAGTTTAGATGAACCAATATATAATATAGATAATTTTTCAGACGAAGAATTATATTTGATTGATTTAAAACAGTAGATTCCCGACATTACAGATGAAGAAGCTTATAACGAATTAGATAATGCGAAACTTAATCCTGAAGTTTTCAATAAACGAATCCAGAGTTTAAGAGAAGAGTATAAAGATAGAGAAGACTCTATACGAGAAAGAGCAGAAGCAGATGCTAAAGCGGCTGCAGATGCTCAAATGGAACAGTTTAGTAATACTATTTTAAATACTATAGAACAAAATTCCGTTATCGATTTAGGAGATTCTTCATTAGAAATGTCAAACGAAGATAAAAACGTTGTAGCAAACTTTTTATTAGGTAAAGACCAGGCAGGAGTAAGACACGTTGCGAGAGCCTTAAATGATCCCAAATCTTTAGTTGAGATGGCTTGGTATTTAACTAGAGGAAGAGAAGCGTTTAATACTTTATAGAATTACTATAAGTAGAAAATTACTGAAACAGCTAGACGTAATTATACAAAAGGTTATGAAGATGCCTCTGGTGGTCGTAAAGCTAATTCTGCCAAGGCCGTAGTAAAAAGATCCAAGAAAAATGCTCCCTTAAACAGGGAATTAACTATAGACGATATAGATTAATTTAAAATTTAAATAATATGATAGTAGCAAATTTTGTAACAAATCGCCCAACTATGAGCGAAACCCGCACATATGAGGATTTTTACAAGTTCCTCGGTGCAAAGCCTACTCGTCTCGGTGTTGTTTCGAGACTTTATCCCGAATTAACTGCTTCTTATTTAACTGAATCTTTAAGAAATATTTTCTACATGGATTCTAAGTCAAATAACAAGTATAGAAACATCGACTCAATGTACTTTGAGTGGGAAGTAGAAACTAATTATATCAAACGTGTTGAACTCGCAGCAACTCCAGAAGGTGACGGCTGCAATGGTACTTCTATTTTCTTTGCTTTCAAAGAAAATTATTATCAGAAATACGACATTTGGAAGGCTGATAATACTTTCGAACAGTTCCAGGTAATTTCTCGTCCTATCCGTAAGGCTGACGATTACTGGGTGCTTGAATGTCGTTTAATTACTACTGATCTTAACGATAAGATTGATCCTAATGATTATCACGCTGGTGATACTACTCGCTTCCAGAGTAATGCAATGCCTGAATTACACGAAGAAGGCTATGTTAAGTATCAGTCTAACGTAGAACGTCATCGTGGTTACATCTCAACTCACCGTGTTGATGATACTTATTCAGCTCTTTATAAGGCTCATGAAAATGTATTCATCTCGATTGGTAAGGGTGACGGTAACGGTAAGATGAAAGAAACCATGTATAAGATGGATACTGTAGAGAAGAACCTTCTCCAGAACTTCTTATATGTTCGTAACAATGGTTTACTTTTCAACAAGTGTAATGTTGATAAGAATGGTAAGGCCACTATTAGCGATCCTGACACTGGTCGTCCTATCTACATTGGCGACGGTATTATTCCTCAAGTAGAACGCTTCGCTTCGAAGTATGTTTATAACACTCTTTCTGTTGATGCATTCCAAACTGCAATCAGCATGATGTGTCAGAAGGCTGAAAAGGCTGAAGGTAACAAGTTCGTCTTCATCTGCAACGAAAAGATGTGGCACGATATCCAGAGAACTCTTGGTTCTTGGCTTGCTAACTTCAAGACTTGTGGTACTTATTTGTGGTCTAAGGCCGCTAATGGCTATGTAAATGTTGGCGCAACATTCAATAGCTATGAATATGCAGGCAATACTATCTCATTCAAGGTAGATAGAACCTTCTCTCGTGAGTATGGTGACAACAAGGGCTTTGGTTTATTCTTAGACCTTACTGCTGACAAGACTAGTGGAGAACCTGCTATCGAGATGTTCTCGCTTAAGGGTGGCGACTTCATCAGCAATAAACTTCCTGGTGTTGGTGGTCTTGATGGTTTAAGCTCTGGCTTGGTTGCAAGTACAGTAGCAGGTAGTAAGCTCATTAACTGGGGTTACTCAGGTGTAGCTGTATTCAATCCTTACAGAAGCTTCATCTTAAGAGAGGCGTAATCACATAATATTAATAATTGGGGAATACTAAATTTCCCCAATTATTAATTTTTTTAAACTTGAATTATATGGCAAAATTAAATAAAGGGTTTTTCCTAAAAATCCCTTATGGTAATTAGACATATAAGGGACAGAGTGCTGCAGATGTAAGTGAACTTATTCAACTTATAGAAGATTTGCAAGAAGAATTAGCAGATTTAAAGACAAAAGCTGAAAATTTAGCAGATCAAGTTGAAGCACAAGAAGATACAATCAATAACATTGTAACAGCTATAGATGCAGACGAAAATGGAGATTTAGGAGATGTTAAAAAGATATTTGATTTTCTTGATACAAATAAAGATAAAGACTTAGCTCAAAACGACAGAGTCGGTTGGGTAGAGGATTAAAAAACTTTTATATTAACTTTTTAATTTTTTAAATTTTATGGCTTTAATACAATTTAAAAGAGGCGCTATTGCTCAAAGAGGCGATTCTGGTGCCAATGGTTTAGTTTACTTTGCAACAGATACTCAGGAACTTTTCATGGCTGATGCAACTGGTAACTGGAAGAAGTATGGTGATGGTGCTACACCAGTAACTGATGTTACATACTCTGAGGGTACATTTACTGTAACTAAGAGTCAAAATGGTACTCCGACTACATTTACTATAACTCCTAGCGATTTAGGATTAGAAGGTGGTTCAGCTACTATTGCTTCTAAAAATGGAAATGTTGTAACTCTCAAGGCTGGCTTGGCCCAAAGCGATTCTACTTTAGCTATTAGTAATAATTCAGGAACTGATATTACATTAGCTGCAGTCGCTTCGACTGGTGATGCCGAAGATATTACTGTAGATTCTGATTCTTATGGCGGGTCATCAAACGTTACTAACCTTCAAGCCGCTCTGGATAATTTAGCTGATGCTGTTGATGCTGCTGCCGCTGGTGGTGTCCTTTCGCTTGCTGGAGGTACAGGTACTGGATCCGCTACAGGTGTAAGTGTAAGTGTTTCTCCAAATCAGTCTACTGGAGCTGTTACCTTAGGTGTAACTGTTGATGATAGTGCTCTTGATACTTATATTACAGGAAAGGTTGCTGGTTTATGGCATTTCAAGGGAACTGTTGCTACTGTAGCTGCTCTCGATAATGTTTCTAATCCTGCTGAAGGTGATGTATATCAAGTAACTGCTGATGGTAGTGAATATGCTTATAATGGCTCTGCATGGGTTGAACTTGGTACAGTTATGGATCTTTCTGCCTATACAGTAAAGAGCGTAGATACAACTGCTTCTAATGGTATTAACTTAAGCAATACTAATGGTGTAGTTGATGTAGTTGTAACTCCTGGTAGTGTTGCTGCTAATAATACTAGCGTTGTTCTTGGTGGGGATGTTTATACTGCAATCAATAATGCTATCACTGGTTTAGATAGTGATGCTTCTCTTTCTAATACTGATGCTGCTGCAGTAACTGGTGCTACAAAGACCTCTTATGGTAAGGCCCTTACTAAGGTCGTAATGTCTGACGGTGCTCTCCAAGATGTTGGCTCTAACGCTTCTGAAGAACAATCGTTTGACTTGGCAGGTGCTGCAAATGCTGCTTATACTGATGCTGTTGCTCACACTGTTAATGGTAGAGCTTTATCAACTAATCCAACCTTAAGTGCTAACGATATTCAAGTCAAAACAACAGGCACTCCAACTGCGGGTTCTGTAAATGCATATCTTACTTGGATTGAAGCATAATCCAATTTTACAATATAAAAAATAAGGGGGAATTATACTCCCCCTTATTATTATTAATCTTTTAATTTAAATTTACAATGAGTTTAGTTAAATTTGTTAAGGGCGACACTACAAGTAATAGTAGTACATATACAAGACAAGGAACGGGTAATATAGAATTTGACTCAACAACTAAGAAAATATACCTTGATGGTATGGATTATACTGGTGAGGTTGAAGATGAATTATTAGAAAACTCAAATAATCCCGTTTCTTCTAGTGCACTTTATGAAGTTATTACACAAAATGAATTAACTACAGCTGCTGCATTAACTGAACATGAAGACGCTATTTCCGATATAAATACTGCTTTAAATAATAAGCAGGATGCACTTACGTTTGACACAACCCCTACTACAAGCAGTACTAATCCAGTAACCTCAGGTGGTATTAAGACATATGTTGATAATAATTCTCCTTTAAAAGTTACTATCACTTATAATCAAGTTGCTGGTGCGGAGGCTTACTTATCTGACAAAAAATATAGTGTAATTAAAACAGCAATAACTAACGGTAGAGTTGTCAAACTTTATTATAATAATAAAGAGTTCGATCTTAAAGCTATTGATTCAACTGAAGTTACCTTTGAACGTAATGAAAATGACAATACTTATACTAGTATTAAAATAACAAATGTGAATCATGTTCAAGTAACAACTGGTACAACGCTTGTTAGTGGCACTAATATCAAGACTGTAAACAGTAATTCATTGTTGGGAAGTGGAGACATATCACTAGACGCAGACAATCTTTCAATGACTACTGCTGATCCTAATGGTAACTGGGATGCTAATGATAGTATAGAAGATGCTGTAATTGCAAACAGTAATGCCATTAATGATTTAGACAGTAACAAGCAAGATACTCTTGTAAGTGGTACTAATATTAAGACCATAAACAGAAACTCATTGTTAGGCAGTGGAAATGTTCAACTTGACGGCAGCAACCTGATCTATACTGGAAGTGAAAGTTATAACTTACAAGCCAGTGATACGATAGACCAAAGTCTTGATACTCTTGATGAGATAACATACAACAAACAAGATAGATTAGTTAGTGGCACTAATATTAAAACTATAAATGATCAAAGTCTACTTGGTAGTGGAAATTTAGATCTAAATCCTTTAATATTTATTACTTTTTGGACAATTGACCGACCTGTTTCACCTTCAAATAGTCAATACTGGTATAATCCTGCACAAAATGAACTTTAGGTGTATAATGGGAGTACTTGGACATCAGTTACACTTAGTTAGCAAAAATTATATATACGCTTAGCAACTAATGAAATATATCGTTATGATGGTAGGGAAATGGTTCGAATGACTCTAAATCCAACTTCTATTGTAACTACATAATAATATATAGGAAAAAAGTAAAGACTAAATAAAATAAAACTAATGGCAATAAAACAACTTAAAGACAGTACTGGTACCAATTTTTATCCTTATACAGAAGTAAATGCCATTGTTGATGCTGAAACTATAAATAAAATTCCACAGGTAATAGGAACTTCTGCAGCTTCTGTCACCATTGATCCTTACAAATTCTATGACTTTGGAACAGTTTCACAATCAATGACAATTGTGTTTAATACTTCTGCAGAGGTTAGTGGTTATATGAAAGAATATATGATAAGATTTGTTGCAGGAAATGGTTGTAATATTACATTACCTAATGGAACATTATGGAGTGGGGGCTCTGCTCCCATATTTACTGCAACACATACATATGAAATTGATATTGTAAATGGGTGTGCTGTAGTAGGAGAGTTTTATTGATATATAAACTTTTTTGAATTATGCACGTATTAAGAAGACTATTATTGATGGTGAGAGAAGTTATAATTCCTCCAACACCAGGACACATACTTACTATACAAGGTGTAAATAGTATTGAATCAACTAATGTTCAATACTCTGCCATCTATGATAACTCACCAGTTAGTTCAGGTATGACTTGGTCAATTATCTCTGGATCTCAATATGCCTCAATAGATAACTCTGGTGAAGTTATTATATTGTCTGGAGCTAATAACTCCACAGTGATTATACAAGTGTCATATTTAGGAATGACCGCAACTAAGACAATATCATTAACATATAAGTCAGGAACTACTTCACAAACTGAGACAACAACCACAACAGATCCTGAGACTGGAGAATAGACTACTAAAACAACTACTACAACTACCAATCAAGATGGTTCTTCAATAACTACTACAACAACTGTAACTACTGATGAGAATGGTGATGTAACAGGAAGTAGTGAAACTGAAACTAATGTTGCAGTTGATGGTTCATCATCAACAACTACTACTAATTACGATGAGGATGGAGATCCGACATCAGGAACTAATAATACTATTGATACATTAGGTAACTCTAATACCCAGGAAGTTGTATATGATGAAAATGGCAATACTACTGTAACATCATATATTATTGATACTACAGGCAATGAACAAGGAACTGGTGAAACTATTACAGGAACAGGTGTTAATACTGAATTCATCCCATTTGATGGAACTTCGGGATTTGAAATGCATATACGATTCTATTCAAGAAAACAAGACCAACCAAATCCACCAATCGTTACTGATACTGAGGATACTAGTTCAAATTATCACTTTACTATTCTTTGTGCTAAAGATCCTCGTTCACCATATCCTGGATTCCATATTCGTTGGACATTATCTAGAACAAATTATAATAGTGGAAACCTTGTATTAGGATATAGGGGTAGAACAGGTAGTTCAAAAAATCAGTCTCTGGCAATATCAAAAAATAATGATATGTATGATTTTACTATTACTTATGATCCTGAACTTAAGAAATATCCAAGTAAATTTAGATGTGTTGATAATTTAAATGGTGGAGCACTAGTTACATTAAATCTTGATTTTAATGCGATTAATTATGAATGTACATTAGGTTATAATATAAATCAACAAGGTCAACCATATCGTTACTCTAATTTAACTATATACGAATTTAGTATTAATAAATTATGAATTGCGTAAGAAGGCAATTATTAATGATAGAAAAGGCTAAGATAGATTTACTAGTGAACCTAATGGAGTTACATTTGAATTAGGTACATTTACAAATCAATAAAATAGCCCACCAACATTAAGCATGGAGGTTATTGATTTTAACGTACATAAATTATAAGATTCATAAAAATAAAAATTATTCATAGGACAATTATTAATATTAAGTGAGTATGGCAAGAAAACAACTTAAAGATAGTGCTGGTGTAGACTTTTACCCGTATACCGATTTAGAGAGTGTTATTGATGAAAGTAATAACACATTAGCATCAATATTATCTGAAAAACAGGATACGTTGGTTAGTGGGACTAACGTTAAGACAATAAATAGCGCCTCCCTTTTAGGGAGTGGCAATATTGCGATTAACGGAGGCACATTAGCCTACACAGGTGTTGACTTGTATGACACGGTAACGGGGGGAACTGTTGATGATGAAATTGATGCGTTAGATGCAAGGAAGGCGAGGGAAATAACCTTCACAAAAAAGACGGGTAGTACGTCAATAACATTTACATCGTCATCGCAAATATACGGACGACGAGTGTACTGTCTTTCTTCAAATGCTACCACTTGGCAGGCGATAAACTCTTTAACGTTTAACACGGGTTCGTTCAATACAGTGCAATGGACTCAAATAACTCCTGCTATTGGGGGAACATTGCCTGCGGTTGGCGATAGGGTGTCGGAGTATTACTGCATATTCTTTGCAGGAGTAAACGATATGCCAATCACTTTCCCCTCCAATATAAAATGGGAGAATGGTGAGAAACCCACAATAAAAGCAAATGATTTTTGCGAACTTGTAATAAGAAATGGTATTGCATCACTTAGGAGGACGATAATACAATAAAATAAACAACGAGGCCTAGCGCATTTTAACTAAAATTAATTATTTAATACTTTAAATATATATTGTAATATGCAAACATTAAAAAAAGGCAGTAAAGGTAATGATGTAAAGAAACTTTAGGCATTACTAAAAGTGACAACTGACGGCTTCTTTGGTCCTAAAACAGAAGCTGCAGTTAAACAATTTCAAAAAGATAAAGGCTTAGAAATTGATGGTATCTGTGGTCCCAAGACATGGGCTGCTTTAGGCGTAAGTACAGAACCAGTTAATAATTCTAAAGTAGTAGATCCTAGTGTAATATATGCCCCATTAAAGCATTGTATTACTAGTACTCCTAACAGAAATATTAAATATATTGCTATTCACTATACAGCTGGTGCAAGTTCAGCTCCTGGTCGTGCAATAGGGATGAAAAATAGTTGGGAAAAATCAAGACGTGCAAGTGCAGATTTTGGTATTGATGATAGGGATATTGTTCAATTCAACCCTGACTTGAAAAACTATAAATGTTGGAGCGTTGGAGATAAGAAGAATCCCTATGGCGGTGGTGGTAGCTTATATGGCATCGCAACTAATGGCAACACAATATCTATAGAGATTTGCTCTAATTTAAAACCTGGGTATAGTGCTTCAAAAGTCAATCACGAAGGATGGTATTACACTGATGCAGCACTAGCGAATGCAATAAAGTTAGTTAAAATCTTAATGAAAAGATTTAACATACCTGTCGAACGTGTAGTTCGACACTATGACATTAGTGGTAAAATTTGCCCAGGAATTGTTGGTTGGAATAATCATACTCTTTATGATAAAAATGGCAATGCATTAAAAACAAAAAATAATTCCAGAAAGTGGGAAGAATTTAAAAAGAAATTAATATAATATTTGTTTATATTTTTATTATTTTATAATTTTGCATTATATATCCAAAGATTTATATATAAATTTAAATTACAAATGAAATAATGACAATGGAAAAAAATTTAATTGTTTTAAGAAGCGTATACGGTAAAGTAGGATAGATTTACTACATTCAGCCAGTAAAAGATCCTAAGACTGGTCGTTTTCCTGATTGCGTCAGGAGAGTAAATAGTATGGGTGACATGATTATGTCAGACGAAGATAGAAATTCTGGTAAGGTTTTAATTCCAGAAAATAGAGTATTTGAGATTCAAGATGGTATTCAATTTGATTTGGAAGATCCATATCAGAAAGCAGAATGGGAATGTATTCGTTACGCTCCTATTATAGCCCCTTCTAGAGACGCTCGTGACAGTCATGGTAATTTACTTATCGACGGTGAGATTGCAGAAGGTAAAACTAATGCTCGTTATGGTATTGCTGAACTTTATGTAGAAGCTCCTGGTGTAGAAGTAACTAAGAAAGTTAGTAAAACTAAACAAATCTTCGATGCTCAATCTTATATCTTTAATGATACTAAGGGTGCAGAAGGACGAGTACTTAAAGCTCGCTTGTTAGGTAAGAATATGCGTAATGCTCCTGACTCAGAAGTAACAGAATACTTACTTAATATCGCATCCAAAGATCCTAAACGTATCATAGACCTTTATACAGGTACAGATATGTCTTTACGTTTGCTCTTAATAGAAGCACGCGAAAAACATGTTATTGTTGTTAAAAATAAAGTCTATGTTTATGGAGACGATATTGTTTTAGGTATCTCTGACGATGCAGTAATCGCTTTCTTAAAGGATCCAAAGAATGCTAAACTTCTTGAACTTATAAAGAGAGATACTTATCCTGAGCTCGAGGAAGACACTGAGGAAACTCCTAAGTCTAAAACCAAAGAAGCTAAGAAAAAATAATAATTATTTATATTATGACCGCAAGACAAGTATATGAAGCAATGCTTGTGGAGCTAAACAAAACAGAGGCTCCCAGCTTGTTGTTGGAAGACTTTAATTATTTCTTCAATAAAGCTATTTCCCAATATATAAATTTACACTATAATATTTATGATACTAGTCAACAAACTACAGATGATTTAAGAGTTTTAAAAGCAACTGCTGTTCTTAAACCAGTTAAATTGGAAGACGAAAATAACAATAATAAATATGGTGTAAAGACTAGTAATTCTTTATATAGTAATATATGGGAAGTAGAACTACCAGAAGATTATTTACATATACTAAATTGTATATGCGAATATAAAGTTAAGAAGCGTTTTAAATGTTATAATGCAGGTGAGTTATGGGCGCAACCTGCTTCTAGACTTACTTCTGATATGTGGTCGTAGGTTATCAACAATTTCTATATGCGCCCATCATATAGAAACCCATATTACTTTATCCATAACGTCAATCCTGTAAGAGAGGATGAAGGTTATTCTTCTGTTCAAGTTCCTACTAATCCTTATTAGGAAGCTAAAGAAGGACAAAGCAATTTAGGAACTGGTACAGACCCTGATGTAGTTGTTAAGGTAGAGAATGATATAGAAAAGATAGAACCAACAGGTTTATCTAGAATCCTTCATACTCTTGAAAGCACAGAAAGGGAGGACCAAGTAGAACATTATCCAACCATAAGATATGGCAATCCCTCACAAGTCCGAATGGAGATTCGGTATGGGAAGGATGATGGGATATTTGAATTGGATAAAGTTTATGTAGACTATTTAAAGACTCCGCAACATATTAGATTAACTCAAGAACAAATAGATTTAACTGAAGACACATCATAGATCTTGGAATTTCCAGATTATGTTTGTCAAGAGATAATAAATGGGCTGGTACGACTCGTCATGGAAAATGCGAGTGATTAGAGATTATAGACCCACATGGGTATAAATACAACTGTTGCCACGCCAGGCCAGCAACAGGAATCTAAACAAAATTAAGAAATATGTTTAATTTTACAACCACAACATTGATCCATTCAAGAGATCAATTCGAAGCTAATCCAAACGAAACTAATCAAGTTTTTCGTGTAAATGGTGTTAATCTTTTTAAGAAAGATAATGTTGTAGCTATCTACAGAAGCCGTTATGTAGACCCTTTAAACGGTAAACTCGAAGTAGTTGTTCCTACAGGCGAAAAATCTGACAGATACAGATTGAAGTTCTATCTCCGTCGTTCTGGTGATAACAACTCTTACTACTCTAACGATTTCGTATTCAAAGGCAAAGAATTTGTTTACGAATGGACAGGCAAGCAGGACACTGCTGAAAAGGTAGCTAAGCTTATTCATAAGATTCAGAGACTTTATGGTGATATCTATTTAAAGGTTTACGTTGATGATGAATCTGGCAAGCTCGTATTCGAAAGCGATAACTACGGTTTGTTTACCACTGCATCACTTGAAAAGTGGGTAGAAACTGAACCAGATTGCTGTGTTTACAGAGAACCAGGTCATTGGGAAGTTATCGATGAAATTACTGAAGAAGATCCTGTACAGAAGGATGGCCGCGAAAATTGCAGCACTACTACAGACAAGGAATTTTATGAACTTACTGTAGAATCTGAAGGCAAACAGCTTAAGATTACTAAGTGTATTAATGGCGTAGGTACTTACTGGCAGATTATGAAGGATCTTCGCTTACCAACTATGGAAAATAGCCGTCCTTGGAACATCGTTGCTACTCAGCAAGAAATGCCTATCCCAGGAAACAAGTATGTACAGTATACTTTACATTATGTATCTTGTCGCGGTATCCTCGGTGGTTCAGCTGTAGGTGAAGTAACTCACTCGAAGACTACTCACGTATTCTTTGTACCTGCTGACTGCTGCTGCGAAGGCCTTGATGGAGAATTCCAAGCTGCTTTGAAGGAAGCTTTCGGTGATGACATTATTGAAGAAGCTCCACACGATGATCCAGTTCAGCAGCCATATCTTCAGGATACAATTGATATGAAGGCTGAATCGGCTACTTATACTGCTAAAGAAACTAGTGATGAGAATTCTGAAGGTGGTGAAGGTGGTAACAGTACTGGTGGAAATTCAGAACCAACTAATGGTGGTGGCACTACAGAACCAACCGAACCAGGTAATCCTGCAGATCATTCAGACAATCCAACTGAACCAAAACCAGAAAATCCCTAATCTAAAAAGATTAATTTAAATAAACAAGGCGGTGTGCTAGAATAAGCCGCCGCCTTCTTTTAATTATAAAGTATGGTATATTCAAAGTTAGCATCTGCAATTTATAACGATATAGTATCGGGTTTATAGGGCTACACTTCGACTCCCACATTATCTTTGGAGTAGTTAGAAGATGATATTGTAGATGAAAGATTAGCCTTAATAAAAGAGTATTCTTTAAAAGGAATTATTTAGAAAAACGATCTGCTACGAGCAATTAATTGTATTCCAGTAGATTGTAAATCTATTGAAAACTGCGATGCTTGTTCAGGAGATAATTTTGAAGGTACTCCAACTATGCATTTTGAAATGCCTCCAATATTAACTGAATTCGGAGGAGGCATTGAGTACATTGGGTCTGCAGATATGCAACAACCCTTCTTATGGTATACTAATCCTTCAGTGATGCGATACCATAAATATAGAAAAAGAAACAAGAATAGACCTTATGTCTATATAAATATGGCACCTAATAGTAATAAAATGTATGATTGCTATGTTTATAATGCTCCATTCTTAAAAAGAATATCTGTATTAGGTATTTTTAAAGATGAGCGACTGCTTAAGGAATTCGGATGTGACTGTACAGACGAAGATGCAACACAGTCTTCTTTTATGAATGCCGAGATTAAAGATAGAGTAATATAGAAAAAAATCAAATATTATAGATAGCTTGCTACTGGACCTAGACCAAACGACCAAGTACCTAAATAATTATGGAAGCTTTTTATTCTGCCTATACATAGGCTAATTTATTATATGGACTTGAAATGAGTCCTGAAGACTTTGAGGAAATAGGACTTATTGCTTGGAATAGAATAGGCAATAAGCAAACTAGATTATATAGATACTCTATAGATGTAGACTGTTCTACAAAAGCAGTAACTCTTCCTTGTAATTGTGATGAAATAGAAGCTGTGACTTTACCTTATGAAGATTGGAATTATGTTACCAATACAACAGCTAATGGGGATTATGATTCTCAATTTACTGAGAATTATATAGAAATAAGAAAACACGAATAGGACCCTTTTTATATACATGGAAGATATGTAAAATATGAGAGAGTGGGAGATACTCTTTATTTAGACAAAGACTGTGGTTTAATTAATATTTTATACAAGGGAGTTGAAATGGATGACGACGGTCTTCCCTTGTTAAATAATAAAGAAGTTGATGCCATAGCATGTTTTTGCGCTTTTGTAGTATTACATAAAAGAGCCATAGCATCTAATAATTCTGCATTATTACAGTAGGCTTAGTTATTAGAAACCAGATGGGCAAAGATGTGTGATGCGGCACGAGTAGCACCAAGTATGAGTCAGAATGACTTCAATAGAATACTTGATGCTAAATCATCTTGGAATAGAAAAATATTTAATAAATCTTATAAACCACTTAAATAATGAGGTATGCTACAGGATACTGCATGAATGCAGTAGACGTAATGAAAGGATTTCCAGCTAATAAAACTGTTATAACTGCCAAGGAATGTGAGAAAATAATGAAGAATAGGCATAAGGAAAAATTAGCGGAACGAATATGGAAAGCTAATATAGCAATGGTATTAGATGATGTTATAGATAATAGTGATACATTCGTATTGCCTACTGCTTCTAAAAAAGCAGAAATATATATTAAAAGTTATCCTAGAGAAGAGTTCGTCTAGGGAAGAAAAAATGGCAAATGGAAGGACATAGATTATCTAGCATCTAATTTTACTGGAGCACAAATGATGTTTAAATATTAGAATGGTGGGGTTTTTAAGGAAAAACCTATTTATGTAGATGCAGGGCGAAAACAAAGAATCGCTGATAGACTTAATTCTGGTAAAGCATATTATTAATGATAAAGACTGTAGAAGACTATTATGATCGCTTATATGAGATGTTCCCAGAAGTTCCAAAAGAAGACGTTAGACGATCTGTAAATTATGGATGGAGGAAATTCTACTGGTATAATCTTAGAGGCTGTGACGTACAAATTAAGAGTGCAAATAATGACTTTTGGATGCACTGTGGTATTCTCACCAAAGACTCAATAAAACATTTCAATCTATATAAACAGAAATTGTCTACTAAAGTCAGATTAAAGTATGCTAAAAAATATAAAGATTGGGACGGCTTTTATTATTCAGTTATTGACGAAGACACTTATCAAAATATTAAAGATAAACAATCTTTTGATACAATATTAAAAGATAAATGTATATTTAAAATATTAGATGAGTGTAAATTGTATTATAATGATGCTCGATATTTTATAAAATTTAAAATGAATGAGGATGTTGGATGGAAAAAGTTATTCCAAGATTTAGAATGTAAAGATTGTGAAATAGTATATAAACGAACTAAAGGTTTAACCCTTAAAGATTTAATCAATTATAAATTATGAAAGAATAGGCAGTAAATACATTTAAAGGTGGTTTAGTAATGGATCTTAATCCAATAGCTGGAGATGGTACTACATTATCAAACGCTTTAAATGCTACATTTATAACTAATAATGGCAATGAATTAATGCTATAGAATGATATGGGTAATGGTCGCATTAACAAAGTGCGACTAGATGAGGGTTATATACCTGTAGGAATAAAAGAACACGGAGGGATTATCTATATAGCATCTTATAATCCTGAAAATAAAAAAGGACAAATAGGATCTTTCCCTTATCCTAAAGTAGAATGGGATAACAGTGATTTTGTTGATAAAGATCCAGACATGGAGGAAAATAGACGATTATCCTTTATTTACGGGGATAATACTATTACTAGTACTTCTTTATGTGATAACTAGACTGTAACTTTTAATGAGATTGTTAATAACTCTTAGAAAGTAAAATTATTTATAATAGTCGATGATAAGGGAGAAAAGGTATAGGCTAAATTTAAACAAGGGGACTATTTCTCTTTAACTTTTGATCCTGAAACTTCAAAGTATTTAAAATCTGATAACATTGAAGCGTCTATAGTAAGTAAAACGGCTTCTGATTATATTACATTATATACTATAAGCAAAGAAGAATTATCAGAAGATGGAACTACAATCTCCGCTACATATAATTATTCTTACTCTGGGACCTTATTTTTATAGGTATCCTTAAATGTACCAGATACATTTGACATGAGTTATACATATAATAATGGAAAGTTTACTGTTTATCCTTATGCTTATAATTCTGAAAATCCAGAAATATATACTACTATAACTGATGCAATACCAGTTAATGGTAGTTAGCATGTATCTAATTTTGATTGTGGAACTTCAATTAGCTTAGGACTCGGAGAATTTTATTTATATCCCGTAACTTAGGATAAAGGTTATTTGGACTACTTAAAATAGAAGGTTTATTTAAATTTAAAAAATAATAATATATTCAAGTATACTTTTAATGATGAACTCTTGGATTTATATTGGGATATTTACACAGATAAATCAGAGTATTAGGGAGGTACAGGTATAAGTTATAGATTTACTTATAATTTTTATGATTTAGAAACTGCTAGTAGTGTAAAAACATTACAAGCTTTGCAACAATTATCTCCTACACAACAAGTAATTAAAGAGGGATATACTGCAGTATCTGGAGTAAGAAATATTAAATGTTCTTTACCATCAGATACAATATATGTATTATTAATTACTGTTGCTAAAAAATCTTAGGATACTTATAGTGAAGATACTCCTTGTTTTGGGGGTTTTGTATATGGTACTCCAAGATATAATGATTTCTTTGATTCTGAAGATAATTTTAATAATATTAAAGAAGGAGTTCATGCAATACCATATTCATTTAATCGTCAATTATTAGAATTAAGTAGAACTGCATTTAATAATAGACACTATTTACAGAATCCTGATACATAGGAAAACTATTGGGAAGATGTTCAAGGGGTCGTATTATTTAGTGATAACCCAATTGCGCTTTCTGCTTTTCCTATAGCTTATAGTACTGAAGTAGGAGTAACTATGGCTAAAACAGAAGAACCTGTTGTTGTATCTCCTAGCTAGAGTGGTTAGAATGTTAATTTTATTTATGACTCGGATCAATTTTCTATAGAATCTTCAAAATTCAATGTTAATTTAAAGGATGATGAAGTAGAAGTAAGTGATATTCCAGCAAGAAATGAAAATACTAGAATTATAACTTCTTTAGATTAGAATGCTTATAAGGAATATGAACAAGAGGAAGATCATATTACTTTCTATAGATATATTAGTTCTGAAAGTAGTGATGGTTAGGCTCAATAGACTAGAACATTTAAATAGCTTATGCCTATATTTAATCCTAATATGACTAATTATGAAGAAGTATTTGGATTTGATCATACAGATTCAGCTGTTACTGCAGTATTAGGATCTAAGAAGTATTTAAATAAAACTAATTCGTCATTATTGTCAGTTGGATCGAATATACATGGCGAAGCGACTAGAGTTGGAGAGAGTGAAGGTAATGCTTCTCCTGGAGTAATAAAACAATTCTTATTACTACATAGCAAAGAATATAGAGGTTAGGATGTATCTTCTATATTTGATCTATTTGGAGGCGGTGTAAAAGAAGGTGGTACTAGAGATGAAGGATCTTTAAGAATAGAAGACATTAATTATATTCCTAAGAGAAAATATAGTGGGTTAGATTGGGACGGTACATGGGATGAATTTGATCATCTTTGTAGATTTTTAATACCTTCATGTCTTACTTACACCAAACAGCCTTTATTATTACCATTACCTTCAAATACTATAGGGTTATTTTATGATAGAGGCTATCAAGAAAATTATAATGAAGATAGAACTAAATTTCCAATAAACGATTGCTGGTCTGCAGATAGGTTAAAAACAAGAGAGCACGATTTATTAATTCCAGCTTTTAAAAAATTATTCTGTTTATTAAGTCAAATATTTACGTTACAAACTCAAGAAGCTTATACTTATGTTGTAGGCCCAAGTGAAGTAACAGTTAATTATAATATACAAGACGACTCATATGTTAAATATATTGTATCTTTATAGAATCAAGATATTTTTATTGATGATAATATCTAGATTAATTTAAACGAGGTTATAAAGTACTTAAAAAATAATAACTTAATTGTATTACCTCAAAATTATATTGGCAGATTAAAATTATAGGAATTATAGGATAGTTATTTCTTCTATGGTAGAGAAGTAAATATGGATAGTGATTTATATAATAATGTCTTATCTCAATATATTACAGCATATGATGAAGCCGTAGTAATAGACAATTCATCTGGGTATTCTCCTAATGATATTTACTATTTAAATGCTCTTAAAATATATAAAAAACATCCATCTAGTGATGATATAAAACAATTTGATTACAGGGGTGCACATAATAGAATAGTCAATAATAAAAATTATCCTTTGGATGATGGTTATGACGGAGCATAGGTAATCGATGGGGATTATAATCAGATATGGGAAGATCTAGATATTTACTACAATCCAGCATATAATTGTTATTAGTATGATTTATCTAAAGAGAATTTTATGCGTATGCTTACAAAGTCTGTTAATAATAGTTAGAATTTTATACTGGATTGGGCAGGGAACTGTTGGCAAATCCCTGCTTTAATTAATAGTTTTATGACAGTAGAAGAAGCTAAAACTACTTCTGGTTCAGTACTTGATACATATTCAAATAATTATATAGTACTTAGAAACTTAAATACTGTTTCTTCCACTTGGACAAAAGGATCAGATACCTCGGGCCCAAATTTTGCTAAAATTAATCTAGGATTTAGAGGATGTAATGTAGCCTACACTACTCCAAAAGTAGAAAGAAAAGTTTCAACCTTAGACTTTTTTAAAGCAATAAATGGCAAAATAAAGGAAATAGTAAACTTATACAATCATAATAAGGTAGCTATGAATGGAGGATATAACCCACCAGAAGAACCAGAAGTAGAACCTGAAGTAGAACCAGAAACCACCTAAAATTTAATATTGATAACTTATGGCAACTAAACCTATTATAAATTTAACTGATTTAAATGCCGACATAGTAGCTTTAAAAGGATCATTAGTATATGATTATAATCCATTAAGGGTTTTCAAAATAGAATCCCCTAATATGGAATATTCTAACTATACAATTGATAGCAGTATGTCTTGGGGCGACTTGTAGGAGCATAACGGAACTCTTACCATACTTTCTAATACTGGAAAGTATGACACTTTAGTATGTAATAATAAGGTTATTAGTATATTAGGGGAAGAAGTATCAGAGACTTATTTAAAAAATAACTATGTATGGGAGGATGATAAATTAGTAACATTTAAACCAGGCGAAGAAGATGATAATATAAGCATTGGAAAAATTGTAAATCTTGATACTCAATTATTAAATTTTGATATAACCAAACCGTTAACGATTGACGCGCAAGATTCTTATGATGGAACTGTTAATCTCATATATGATGACGGCTTTTCTATTCCTAAGTTAATAAATACCAGATTTTCAACAATTGGGGATAATAAATATCAAATAATAGATAGAGAAGGAGAAGACGATACAAATTTATATCCTTAGAATTCTTTTGAAAGCTCTATTGCTTTACAAAAAATAACTAAAGGAATTGTCGATATTGAATTTAGAGGGGTAAATGGTAATGGAAATCTCCCTATCGGTAATTATGTATTTTATTTTAAGTTATCTGACGAAGATCAAAATCCTACAGATTTTATAGGTGAATCGTCGGTAGTAACTTGTCATAATGGTAATCTTTTAGATCCATTTTCTGTAGAAGGAGGAGTGGAAGACTAGAATAGTCATAAGCAAGTACATTTTGTATTAAAGAACATTGATTCCGCTTATAATAGAGTTATTGTATATTATACAAGAACCACTTCATCTTCTACAGGAGTATTACAAGTTGAACATAAGATGTTACTAGAATCTTATGATATTTATAATGGATCAGCGAATATTACCATAACTGGATATGAACCAACTAATCCCGTAGATGAGTCTGAAATTAATACATCTTATGAAATAGTAGGTAGTGCAAAAGCTTAGGCTATTTGTAACAATAGATTATTCTTAGGAAATATTAAAAAACCAGAAATTAATTATAAAGCTTTAAAAAATTTAGCTTTACACTTTTATCCACATGTATTTCGCCAATCTGTGGGATATGTGGATAAGGATTATAATATTTCTTCTGGCAATGAAGGTATCTATCCTGGAGAGTATTATAATACCAAAAATATCTATCATTATACTGGTTACTGGAATGATGAAATATATAGATTTGGTATTGTATTTATTATGAAGGATGGATCTTTATCTCCAGTATTTAATATTAGAGGAAGATGTAATGTTACTACGGAAGAAGAGGAAACTAATCCCGATGTAAATAAAGTAAAAGCCTTAAAATTATTTCCTTCTGATAATATAAGCGAACTAGATAATCCTGATGTGCTTGATTATATCTATGAGGTACCATATGATTTGGATCATTATACTATTAATAATGAGGCATATTAGGAATCTGTTAGTAATACTATTTTTACTAAGTTAGAGAACACAAGAGGTGTATTTAACATTAATTCTAAAAAATCTTAGTTAACTCCAACTGATACTTATGCATACGGTATAAAAATCAGTGTAGATGATGATAGGGTTATAAAAATACTATAGTCGTTTACTAAAGGCTATTTTATAGTTCGATAGAAAAGATTAGCCACTACATTATGTTAGGCTATTACTATAGGAACAGATAGAATAAGTCACCTGCCTTTGTTGCCAGTGCCCTAGGGATACTTAACTGAAGGTTTTCTTGATTCTAATAGAATATTAAATAATTCCTTCCAATCCAGAACCATTGTAGGAACAAATGCTGTACAAGGTTCTGCAGCTATTTGTCCAGAATATGAATTAAGATAGAATTACTTTAATTCTCTATTTACTTCAACTAATTATTCTGTTCAATTAGCTCTTGACTAGTATAAAGATTATACTTTGGATAACTCTAATAATTATTTTTATCCTACAAATGCTTATATATAGTCAAATAAAGATTTTTTAGGTAAAGTTTATATACAAGCGGTTCCAGATTCTACAACAGCCATAAAGAATAAGTCTTTGGTTTATTCTTCTAAAGCAGGTGAAGCTGAAGAAGCTAAAAGATTTAGTTATGTATTCAATAAGAGAAAAACTGAAAAGAATACATCAATAGCTAGAGGAGCCTGGAGTCCTTATATAGGATTAGAATCTACGAGGGTTGGAATTATTGAGAATTTAAGAAGAATAGACATAAAAATGCCTGATTATTCTAGTTCTAATCTAGAAGATATGTTTCATATTCGTTATCAGGATTCTAATGCTTTTTATGCAGTCTCAGAGAGAAAATCTTTTGATATTTATGATATTAAAGAAAGCTCAACTATTAAAAGTTTGGATTTAATTACAGTCTTTAGAGGTGACTGCTTTATATGTAACTTTACACATAGAATGGTTAGAAATTTCCAGGATCCTTCTTTCCCAGTAAATGATGATATTTTAGACACCGAAACCTGGAAAACCCATTATAAATTAAATAAAGGTGGTAAGAGTTCTAATAAAGAAGATACTTCTATTACCTTTAAGATAGATAGCGAAGGTAAAGTAAGTTCTGTTCCTAATGAAGATGTAGATGTATCAGAAACAGCTAAAATAAATCGAGGCGATGTAAATGCTGTTAAAATCGGACACTGGGTTACATTTAAAATAATGTCCAACTTTAACCTTTCAATGAGAAGTGTGGACGAAACTCATCTTGATGAAGTAGCAACTACACATAAAGGAAGAACCTTCTATCCTTTATATCCTATGAGTACAGAAGGCACAAATAAAGTTCCTGAAGCCTTTATTATGAATGAAGGATATGGTAGAACTACATCAGACCAACATAGATTATTAAGTAAAGAATATCCAACTGAAAGAACTGATTTCAGTACCAGGATAATGTACTCTGAATTAGGAGTAAATAATGCAATATCTAATAATCTAAGAATTTTTAAATCTGGAAATCATCAAGATTATTCTACAAACTATGGACAACTAGTTAAACTTATAACTTAGAATAGTTATTTAGTGTGCATATTTGAACATGGTATAGGGACAATAGAAATCAACGAACGTGCTGCCATAAATCAAACTAAAACAGAACAAGTTTATATTAAATCTGTAAGTGTATTGCCAGAAAAGATGTCTATGCTTCATCTAGATTTTGGTAGTCAATGGCCTGAAAGTGTGATTTCTACTCCTACTGGAATATACGGTGTAGATACTGTAGCTAAAGTTATTTGGAGATTAACTGTTAATGGTGGAGTTGAAACTTTATCTGATTTTAAAGTACAAAATTTCTTAAATAATAATATAACATTCTCTCTTCAAGAAACTTCTCCAATTGTAGGTATTAGAAATGTAAAAACTCACTATAACGCCTTTAAAAAAGATGTAATATTTACATTTTATGATGATATAAATGCTGTAGAGGATAAAGCCTGGAGTCTATGTTATAATGAAGATACAAATGTTAAGACATTTACAACTTTCTATTCTTGGCTTCCTTCTTACTCTGCAAATATTGATAATGTATTCTTTACATTTGATAGGTAGGCATCGAGAGAACTAGCTATGTTATATGATTACTAGGGCAAATTAAAATTGTCTAGTGATGATAATTATTCTTACTCTGATCTTCATCTTTTTAATAAAGATGCTGCTAGTATAAAGGATAGTAATATATGTAAAGCACATATTACTTATACTGGAGCCTCAGATTATGAATTAGCTATAGACAATAAGTATATTTCTGATAAAATATTTAGTTTAGAAAAAGAAGACGAAAATAATTATTATACATTGACTTTATATGAAAAGGGCTTAAATTCTGATGTTTATCATATCCCTATTATTGTAAAAGAATACTAGACTGATAATAGAGGACAAAGGATGGTATTAAGAACACTAAATACTACCTTAATGATATGTACAGAATCATATCGTACTAAATTATAGAATTACATATGGAAGCATGGTTAGGCAGGGTTAATGTAGCTTGATACAGAAATAAAACCAACAAACTGGTATGGTAAATAGCATCCATTTGAATTTGAATTTGTAGTAAATAAGGATATTTATAGTCATAAAATATTTGAAAACCTAATTATTTTATCAAATAAAACAAAACCAGAGTCCTTACATTTTGAAGTTGTTGGAGAAGTTTATACCTTTGCAAAAGATAAACTAAATATGTTCTATCGCCAGGAAGCTACCAAATAGCTATACTAGTATTACGGTTACGATATTACATATAATAAAGAATATCTTAAATTAAATCCTGAACATAGATGGGATAAGTATAGTGGATATTTTGATAAATCTATAATATTTCCATTAAGAGTTACTAGACAGGATTCCTTAAATGAAGTTTATGATTATTATCAAAAAATGACTTCTAATTCTCTGGATTATCAATCTTTATCTGGAGCAGAAATTACCTATGATAAACTATTAAATGACTTTAATGTAAATGTTCATATCCCTGTATATCCTTTAGGAGGACACGAAGAAGTTAAGATAACTCCTGAACAATATGAATATTATAAGAAAACAAATGTATAGGTAAGAAAAGAAGGCGATAATTATTATAAGTTAGTACCTTATGGTAGAAGATTAGGAAATGCTCAATATAATGAAGATAGATGGCTGATTCAAATTCCATCTATAAACTACGTTGAGAAAAATGAAAATAAAGAGGCTTGGATTAATGATGTTCCGCCTTTGAATGTTTACTATAATCCTTTACCAGAAGACGGTCCTATTAATGATTATATTGATGATTCCGAGCAAACTAATCCTTTCCCAGATAAAAATATATTTATAAATAATGATGGTACTTCTTTATATAAATATGATAATATAAAGCAAATAAATATATCTGACTGGGGAAATTATAAATAGACTCGCTTAAGGGATAAATATATGAAGATAAAAATTAGATATGATGGGGAAGATTTAGCTGTTATTGCCGCTATTGTAACCCTATTTTAGAAAAGCGCTTAATAAATAAATTATGGCAAATACAGACGGAGGATCAGCTATTAGTGAAGCAACGAAAAGTTTAGGATCTAATATGCAAAAGTTCGGCATGATGGCCGACGCTGTTGGAAGTTTTATTCCATCTAACTATAATATGGGGAAATATGGAAAAGGTAAACTAGCAAGCTAGTTGGATAGTACCTATGATACTATATCTAATGCAGCTATGTCATTAGGCCCATATGGAATGATAGCAGGTGGAGTAATGAAAGGCCTTGGGTTACTTAATAAAGGTTTAGGAGCTATTGGCGGTGGCACAGACTAGATGACCACCACTGACGCTATCTTAAATAGTAGTTTTTTAGGATGGACTCCTATAGGAATGATTAATGGTTTCGGAGGTGCTAGAGCTAGCAATTATAATAGAGATGATGAAATTGACGCTAATTCTGGAGGTTCATATCAAGGTTTTCTTTCTGCGGAAGATGAGGCAAGTGAAAAAGCTGGTAAAAAATATGGTCTTTTCTCAAAAGGAGCATTAAATAAAGCAAATGAATTAATCGATAAAGTATCCGTATAGCAGATACAATTAGGAGCAATTGAAGATACTAATAAGTTAAATTAGAATATTGCACAGAACAATGCTCCATTTATTTCTATGCGATCTTAGATTGCCAACGATGGTGGTTTACAATATGCTAGAATAGGAAAAGAAGGTATGACTTTTGATAAAGCAATGGTGTTTGCTAAACATGTATTATAGCGAAGACCAGTTAGAAAGTTGGAAAAAGGCGATAAGAATAGTAAAGTAAAGAAGAATACTCCTTACTCTTTACCCGAATTACCTTTACTGAAACAAGGAGGCTCCTTTAACGTAATTCCTGATGGTTCTCTTCATAAAAATAAACATCATCTTGATGAAATTGATGAGAAATTTGAGGATGTTACAACAAAGGGTATACCCGTTATTACAGAACAAAATGGAGAAGTAATACAACATGCTGAAGTAGAAAAAGAAGAAATAATCTTCAGATTAGAAACAACTAAGAAAATTGAAGAATTAATGAAAGAAAATACTGATGAGGCAGCTATTGAAGCAGGAAAACTTCTCGTTAAAGAGATATTACATAATACTAAAGACAACGCTAATATTATATAATTATGCCAAATCGTTATACATCACCTTACACAGAATACGATAAATTGTTTGAACCTTATACAGATGACCAAGAGCGTTTGTAGGACTTGTTAGCGCAAATGAATTATCCTGAAATTGTATAGGCTGGTTCTGAATAGGATTATGGGCAGCGATTTAAGTGGGGAAAATATGGATTGGGAAACTTATATCAAAGAAACCATACTATGCCAAATGGTACAGAATATACCGCCGAAGATAATGCACATTTTCTTATTATCCCCTTTATGCGCCCTTAGATAGGTTATGAACCAAATACTCTAAAGGCACCAAGTGCATAGTAGCGCACAACATATGAAGAATTTCCACACGCATATTTATTCAACAATGGCATGCAAAACTATGCAGAATCTCTGTAGGATTTTCTAGTATCTGGCAGAGAACAAGATTATTTAAATCCTTTCACAATGGAAGGATTCACGCATGGACTTTTTAGTGATAATACCATAAATGCCAAAGAAAAGCAAAAAAGGTTTAAGATCACTAAAAAATTAACAAAAGATTTAGGATTAGAAAATCTACTAGTAGATTTTAATGGTGATAAACAAAAGGATTATGTTATTCCAGGTTTTAATAATGATCATGGTCCAGTTGGCGGACAATATTGGGTAGAAGCTTATCGAAGAGGAAAAATAAATTAGGAAACATTGGATAAAGCTCTTAAAATAGTTTCAGATTATCATCAAAATGGAAGAAAAGACGCTTATTATGATGCGGCTTGGAAAGCTAATAAATAGAATTATGCAGAGCAACTTCGTAAATTAGGTTTTACTGACGGAGGTGATTTAATAAGATTTGCAACGCCTACTTTAAGTATAATTAATTTTGTTGGAGAAAGTGGCAATATAATATCTACGAAACGTGAACTTGCTAAAAAAGAAAAAGAATTAGAAAAAGCTTATAAAAATAAAGAAATAACTAAAGATCAATATAATAAAATCAAGAAACAATATGAACTTGCTAATAAATCTTTACACAAAAAAATACACGCCACTATTGGGAACGATTTTTCTAATGCAGTAAAAGAAACTAAACAAGGAAATCTTAAACAAGCAGCTAAATCTGCAGGTAAAGGACTTCTCAAAGTAGCAGATTCTTCAGCAGGAGCAGGACAATCAGCAAGTAATATTATGTAGAATTTTATAGCAAATTAGCTTACTTAGGAAACTAAAAAAGCTATTAAGAAAGGTGTATACGATGCTACAGATTATGTTATGGATAAATCTCCCTAGTGGCTTAAAAATGCAAATAAGAAAGCTAATCCATATGCAAAGAAGGCAATAACATCTACATGGAACTGGATTCCTGAAGGCAGTTTCAAAGACGCTTTAAGAGATAACAAATTAATGAGATTTGGACGTGATTGGGCTAAACGTTATGGTCTGTGGAAGAAAAACGGCGGTGTATTAAATATATAGGATATGTTAATTTATTAAATTCTGTATGGAAGAAAATTTTGATATTGAACTTGCTAAAGATGGTACTACTATAGAAAAAATTGACAATGAGACTTCTAGTTCTATAGATATCGAAATTGGAAATAAAAAATATACAGTACAACTTGCAAAGACAGAAAAAGAAAAAGAAAAAGGTTTAATGGGTAAACAATCCTTACCAAAGAATGAAGGAATGTTATTTATATATGATGAACCTCAAACAGTTGGTTTTTGGATGAAAGACACTCATATACCTTTAGATATTATCTTTATTGATGAAGACTGCGAAGTTATTTCTATTTATAAAGCCAAGCCATTAGATAAAACCATTGTTGAAGAGGATGATGTAAAATATGTATTAGAAGTAAATCAAGATTCTGGTATAAAAGAGGGAGATGAGTTAGAGTACGATGAAGACCCTGATGAAGATTTACCTACTATGAAAGTTATAGGGCCCAATGGTGAAACTTAGATGGAACTTGAGGGTGGAGAAAGAATATTTAGTAGAAAAAATACCAGAACTTTAATCAGAATGGCAAAAAGAGCTGAAGAATCTAATTCTGATACAGACTATAAACGATTAGGTAAAAAAATATTCAAATATATTGAAATACAAGATAATAGAGAGCCAGAATACGTAGAGTTAAAAACTGACTCCGATGATTAATAATTATGATTAATTATTTTATCATAAAAATAATTTTTTATAAATTTGTAGCAGTTTAACTGTTAAACATTATTTTATTATGAGAATTGTAAACAAATACAGAAAATTTCAAGACGGTGGAGCTATGCCTCCCGAAGGTGCCCCTATGGAAGCTCCTATGGAAGCTCCAATGGAAGGAGCACCCGCACCTGAAGAAGGTGGCGATCCTTTAACACAAATCTTACAAGTTGCAGCTATGGCTTTGCAAAATCAAGACTGTGAAGCAGCTATGGCAGTATGCCAAGCTTTTATTGAATTAGCTCAAGGCGGACCTCAAGGCGGTGCTCCAGCACCTGCACCAGAAGGTGAACCTACATTTGCTAGATACGGAGCTAAACTCGTAAGGGTTAGAAGATAAACTTAACTTTAAGGTTTATAATAGGGGCTTATATGTTTAGCTATAAGTCCCTTTTATTTAATTTATAGTAACTATGGCATAGGTAATAGAAAAATTTAAAGAAGGAAAAAGCATATCATCTAAAAAAGGAACTTCTAAAAAAGTAGCTTCTAAAAAGCCAGTTCCTAAAAAAGAACCTTCTAGTAAAAAAGCTGAAGCTGTGGAAGAAGCAGTAGAGGTCATGACCCCTCCTTAGGTAGCACAAGCTCCTCAGACTCCAGTAGTAGACGATTATACTATACATTATAATGATAAAGAATACGATCCTACTTGGGTAAGGGATTACGTAGAAAAAAATGTTAATACTTTTATTAACAATGAAAATATGACATAGGGACAAGCAGAAAAATTTAGAGATACTATTAAGGATGTTATATTACCTAGCATAGATGCTAAAGTTTTAGACTTTTCAGATCCTTATACTTTAAATGTCCCTACAAATAATTCTAGTGACGGATATTATAATAAAGCTGGGTCAGGAATATTTAGTTATGATATAACTGATGATAATAAAGCAGGAATGATAGCCGCTACTAGATATTTACGTTCTTTATTGAGTTCTCCTGATGCAATATCTAAAAAACCAAAAGAAGCCTACAATGGTGATAAGGTTTTAGTCAAAGCACTGGCTGAAAAATTAGGAAATGGAAACCCTGCTGCATTTAAGTCTGTTTGGGAGGCATACACTCCAAAAGAACGCAGAAAAGCTTTGCAAGAAGTTTTAGGAAGTTTGGATTATAATAACATATTTAAACTTTATAATTTTGATGAAACTAATACTAGAGATGCTGCTGCTTTGCATGCGGCAGTTGCCAATTTACAATATGCTTTAAAACATGATAAAGCTAAAGATGATAAATTGGATTCTTCTACATTTGCAGCTGCTGGTAAAGTAGGTATTAGTTTACTAAAATCTCTTCTTTATGGAGAGGAAAAGAAACAAGCACCTCCTGTTACTCCAGTAGATGCTACTGGTGGCGCAGGTGCAGGAGCTGCAGGTGGAGCGGCAGGAACAGGGCAACAAGGTGCTGCTGGTACACAAACTGGACAAACGGCTAATGGAATTTCTTAGGCGGATATACAAGCTGCTAATAAAGTAATTTCAATATTTAGAGAACTTGAATCAGGAACTTCTTCATAGAAAATTATACTTACTCCAGACTCTAAGTACGTAGTAAATAAAGGAATGGTAAATTCTGGAACCCAACTAAAAAAAGATATTGCAGCCCTTAAGAAAGAACCCCTAGTATTTAATGGTAAAAAGTATGGATGGGGGGACCTAATAAACCATACTAATACACATATATTTAAAAATTTAGCAAATGGCAAGTTAAATGAACAAGATTCTAGTAAATGGAATAAACTTGATAAAACAGCCATTAAATTATACTTTTATTATTTACAATCATAGAATCCAGAGGCCGAACATGTGTTTGCATATTATGAACCTAGCACTAAAAAGGTAATTGTTGCAAATCTTAAGGATAACACATTCTCTGTTGGACAGCTTGGCATAGATCAGATATATGCTTCTCCTGATGGTAAGAAAGAAATTGATAAAATATTAAGTGCAAATAATCTAACTTATGATAAATATCTACAAATATTAAGTAGTGTTCCTTCTAGTAAAAAAGGAGGAGCATTAAAACGTAAATATTTAGAAGGTGGAAAAGCTGATGAGTATGCTCAACAAGTTGATGCTGCTATAAAAGCTAATAATGATGCTGCAAAGCCAGAAGGCATGGATCAGAAAACGTGGGATGCTAAAACCAAATTAATGGCAGATGAAGAGGGCATAAATCTTTCTGGCACAGATATTACTAGACTGACTGCTCTTGCATAGGATATTGTAGCTTTAGGAGCTTCCTTTGCTGGTCCTTATGGTATGGCAGCTGCTGGAGCATTAGGAATAACAAGTGCTCTTACTGACTTAGGTGCTGACATATTCGATGATAGTGTAACCACAGGAGAAGTGTTAACAAATCTGGCAGTTAATTTAGGTTTAGGAATTGCAGGCGCACTTCCTGGAGGTAAGCTAGGTTCTTTAGGTGCTAAATTAGTTAAATGGGGCCCTAAACTAGCAAAAGCTGCAATGTTATATGGAGGTGTGAAGATGGGAATGGATGTTATATAGACTCTAAACAGAGGAAGCTAGGTAGGATGGAATAACCTTTCAAAAGATGATTGGAATAATTTAATTAGAGCAGCACAGCTTATTATAGGAGGTAAAGCCTCTACTAGAGTAGCTAAAGCAAGAGCAGGAGCTTTAGAGTATACTAATTCCAATAGAACAACTAAAACAGCTGATGTAGGTTCTGTAACTCTTAAAGGTAAATTTAAACAACCTACTAATAATACTGGAGGAGTATTTAAAAGTGGTAAAGAACTTAAATTTGATCTTACTAATCCAGAACATGCAGCACACTGGGAGGCTTTAAAAGGTAAAGCAACTAATGCTGAGCGTGTAGCATATTTGAAAGAAAAAGGACTTATAGCTAATGAAGCTGGTCAAAAAATACGAGGAACTGGACCTAAATGGTTAACAAACTGGCTTTTTGGTAATGAAACTGGAATGTTTAGAACGAGAACAGGACGTCTTTATAATTGGGAAGAATTTAAAGCTGCTAATCCAAACTGGAAAACAATTATTAAAGGTGGTAAAGAAGGTCGAGACTTATTTATTGATAGGGAAATTAAGTCTCCGTGGTTAGTACCAGATTGGCTTGACGTAAGAAGATACATACCAGGAATGTCAGGAAGAATAGGTCTTCTTCAAGAGAAAGATATGATAAGAGGGTATCTAGAGAATTTACGTCATACAGATCCTGATGAATACTTGAGAGCTATACGTGAAATAGACAGTACCATAAGAACAAAGAGATGGAAAATCCTTAAAAAGATGGATGAACGTGCTGTTAAAGCTGCAAAGAGACACATGAAATGGTTCCCAAGATACTTTGAACCCAAAAATTAGCCTATTGGTCCTACTGGTAGTCCTATATAGTCTGTTGATCCTCGTAGTGTCCCTGATAGATAGTGGGAATAGGGCAGTCTATTTAAAAACGGAGGTATTCTTTCTTCAGATGTTCAATTTGCTAAGTAGGTATTATCATATAGAGGAGGTGGTAGATCTTCTAGAAATAATCAGCCTTCTAGAGGCAGTCAATCTTCAGGAATTATGTATTCTTCTGTAATTAGTTCTCCAGAATACAGAAGAGCCTGGGAAAAAATATTAGATGAATTGGATACTAATCCTAATTCTAATATACTAGAACAGATAAATGATCTTTAGAAATCTTGGCAAACTAATAGTAATACCTTATTTGGAAGTGCTGGATGGAATGGAACAGACAAAAAAGGTAATGGAGCAGTCACTGCTCGCAGAAAAATATTTAACAATACTGAATTAGGTAAAGCTATAAATACTATTATAAGAGCTAACGATGGTTTAGATGATTATTTTGGTCCTTTAGAAAATGTTAGACATTTTGGTAAAAAAGAGCACCTTTCTTAGGTATCTAGAATGATCTAGGACATAATAAAAAATGGTCAAAAAAATAAAAAATACAAAAATATAAAATCATTTAAAGTAGTTAATAATAATGGTGTACTAGGATTTCAATTAAATACTTCTGGTAAATCAACAGGTACAAATATTAAAAACACAGAAGGCAAAGGTACAGATGTTACTAGTCCAACTAGTGCTGATAATATAGCTAGCGCTGTAGAAGCTGTTAAGGGCTAGGTTAAGGGTTAGACTGATGCTAAACCAAAGGATCAGTCTGTTTCTGGAACATCAGTTGATGTTGGAACTCCTTTATCGACAAAAAGCGATAAAAAGGTTAATATAAATCTTCCATAGTTATATGCTGATCTTAGATACAAAGACAGTATAAATGCTCAAAAACGTGTAAATGATTTATATCATACTTATAAAATAGGATTTGATGACCCAACAAGGCAATCATTTATATATAATGATAACTATTCTCTTCTTAAGAAAATGGAGCAACAAGCAGCTTCTAATCTTAATACTATACAAGGAGGAGCCTTATCAACCGATCCTTCTGTAAATAATGCTGCCTTATTAGAAGGAATTAGAGAAAATAATAAAGCATTGGCAGATGCAAGAGTACAAACAGATGCTAATATTAGAGAAAATAATAAGTAGAATCAGACTATAGCAGATGCTAATGCGAAAGAAGCAGTTGAGACAGCAAATAGGAATCGTGCAGAACTTGATAAGTTTAACAACGGGATGGTAGACATCGATATTACTAACGAATTAGCTTTACATAATAGTAAGGATCGTTACATGGCTGAACAACAACAAATTGCTACTCAGAAACAAATGCTTGCTAATGCAATGGATTATAGTAAATACACTGAAGCTTCAAATGCTCAAGTATTCCATGAACAGTCTGAACTTGCTAAATTGGCGAGAAAAGAAATGGCCGATTTACTAGAGAGACTTAAGAAAGAAAATCCAGGAAAATCTCAGGAGGAAATTTATAATGATCCAGAACTTGTAGCACTCTCTCAATCGTTCTAGAAACAAATGCATGAAATAGTATCTAGACATAGAATAAATAGTGCAGATTATTTAGGCTCATTAATATCATTTAATCCTTATACTTGGGTAAGACCTGATAATGTGACATTTGATGTTTCTTATACTCCTTCGTTTAAATCAAGTACTCCAACAAATACAAGAGTAACAGTTGGAAAAAAAGGACTTAAATTAGGAAAAGGTGGTGAAGCTAAATATTCATATGATAAAGCGAAAGAAGCATATTTAAAATTCTTAAGAGATGATTATAAATAGGTAAGTAAACGCAATGCGAAAGTATTGCATGGTCAATATAAGTAATATGAATATAATTCCTAAACATTAGAGCGGAGGTCCTGTAACGATTGTTTATCAACCGTTAGAGAGGCCTCTTGCTTCTTTAACAATGGCAGCATATGCTGCTGGTGATAGTCACGCTAATGCTTCTTCTGCTTCTGGAGGAGAAGCAACATCATCTTCATCTTCTAAATCTAAGTCAGATGAAGGACTTTTAACAAAAGACTTAATTAAAGAAGCTTATACTAAAGGATTACCAAGCGATGTAGCTGAATTTATGAGCAAAGTAAATATCTTTGGTAATGATCTGTTTGGATTAAGTAATGGATTATCTTCTTCTAATTATAAATAGTTAGTATCAATGCTATCTAGTTTGTAGTTAAATAAAGAACAATACACTAAGGCTTTAGAACACGCTACTTCTAAAAATACACTTAATGAACCTGCAATCACATCCGATGGTAAAGTATTTGTACTAGGAAGCGATGGTTTAATTACCAAGAGTGTATCAGAAGTAGGCAAGGATGAAAAAACATTAAGTGTAGGCGAATTAAGTTAGTTGAGAGCTTATTCTAAAGACCTGGCATTTGATAATGGCACATTAACTAATGCAATAGCAGGAAGTATAAGCATACAGGATGTCTTTAAAAGCATTCAAGATATAGTAAGTAAGATAGGTAACTCAGAAGTAGAAAGCGAAGTTATAGGTAGAAAAAGCGGAAAAGCGGTTACTAAGGGACTTGAAGCCCTTTTAAGCGAGGCTGAAGATGGTACTTATAAAATCAAACAAGAGAATAAAAATCAAGTAGCTCAAGCGAAAGTTGCCTTACAATATATATTAGCATCTTTGCCTACTAATCAATAGGCATTGCTTTAGGAATATGCAAGAAGACATGGTATGGATACTTCTCAAGGACCTTTAGTATTGATTAAGAGTTTCATACAAGGACAATTAAGTGATGTATCTAAATTAACTATTGCATCTGCTCCTAATAGTAGTAGCTCTGGGGATGGAAGTGATGGTAGTAATAAGAAAACAAAGATGACATTCCCAATGTAGTTAATTACTGGTGATGGATTAGCCCATAGTACAGAACTTATATCATTTGGAACTGGCGAAGCATATAGTGTAGATGTACAAAGTTCTCCACAGATACCTTTAGCATCTGGCGGTATTGTTAAAGCTGGAGATGCCTCTAAGATTTTGGAGAGTCAGTTGGGTGGAATTATAGAATCGGATTCTATACATGTTGGAGAACAACTTATAAGTCCTATGGCATTATCTAGAATGTATTATGACGGCTCTGGTGTTAAGGCTATGTGGTTACCTGTAAAGAAGGATAATAATGGTAAAGACATGCCTAATATGGATTTGATGAAGAAGTTCATGGAAGTACAGCAGAGAATTAAGAATTTAAGTACACCTCCTACACCTCAACAAGTAAATGCTATGCTTAGAGAGGCAGGTTTATCGGACTACTATTCTGCAGATGGTCAAGTATTAAGTAATTACAGACGATTCGCTGTAATATCAGTATTAGGAGATGAAGCCGCTTTCAAAGATCCTGATGAAAGTAAAGCCTTTACTGAAGTTGACGATGATGCTATTCGTGAAACATTTAGTAGAAGTTTAGGTACTGAAAAGAACCCTCTTAAGATAGAAGGCGATCTTTATAGAACTAATCTATTTATTCCATTGTATGATAGTCCTTCACTTGCTAGACAGGCAGGAGGAAATCCTGGATGGGTGCCAGATAATGGATGGTAGGCCGAAGAACAAGCCTATTCAGAAGTACAAGCTTAGAAAAATTTTAAACAACCACAACCTAAAAGTGCATTATAATAATGGATAATAAGCAGAATGATTGGGTATTGGCTACATTAGCAAACCCAGACTTTAATTTTACTGACTTTAGTGCTGTAGGCATTACTGCCGATAATACTTCACTATATGACAGACAAAAATATTTAAATAGCAATTTAATTCAAAATACCCCTGAGTTTTAGACTGAGGGGCATTTTGATGAAGCAAAGTTCAATACTTTTTATGATAATGCTTTGAAAGACTATAACGCGTTATCTGAGCATACTGACCAACAAAACGTTAGCCAGGCTATGTTCAGCTATAACAACATATGGGTAGACAAAGAAAAAAGGAAAAAGTAGGTGGATTTTAATGTAGTAAAAATTAATAATCCCGATAGACGAAACTTTGGTATAGAAAGAATAGGATATATTAGTAATCCTACAATGACCCCAGAAGAAATTGCTCAAAATGAAAAAGTATGGGACAATGCTACTCATTCTTGGAAGGAATCTCCCAATGATGCTTGGTTATTTAGAAACTGGCTTGATCCTGTAGCCTTAGCAGTATATGACACAGACGTTGATGCCGATGGCAATCCTACAACTGATGAGTCAAAAATAGCTCATAGAAAAGGAGAATATAAAATTAATCCTGATACTGGAACATACTATTATGAAACATTAAATGGTAAAACACCACATGATAGATAGGTTCTTACTATGTTTGATGTAATTACTAAGGATGGTTCTGCAGCAAATAAATATGATTTCTTTGATGCGGATGGTGTAAATAAAAGTATAATTGGTACAGTAGCAAAGAATGTCGTGCGTATAGCTCCTGCATTTATAAAATATGTGAAGGGTCCCTATATAGCATTAAATGTTGCTCTTGAAGCTGCAAAATTTCTACCTACTATATATAAATCTACTTTCGGATTGGTGTCAGAAGACAATTCTGCAGCTAATGGTATAGAAGCCTTTGCCATGTAGTTTGATAATAATAAATCATCCTTAGAAGGACAGCAAAGTTTCTTCTCTTCCGAAAGTATAGTTAATATGATTGGTGATGTTGCTAGTTAGTTAATACAATAGCGTTGGTTATTTACAAAAGCTCCTAGAGCTTTTAAGAAGTATGATATTACAGGAACAGCCGAAAAACCTTCTCAATTACAATTAGCAGCAAACGAAAAAGCTAATCAATGGGCATCAGACTTAATATAGAAAGGTATTGCTGGTGAAACTATGATAACAGCAGATGAAGCTGTTGCAGCTTCTTTAGCTAAAGCAAGTGTTTGGCAGGAAAATTATATAAAGGAATATCAGGAGATAGGTAAGTATATATCCAGGTTATATATGACTGGTACTTCGTCTTATCAAGCATATGAAGATGCTAAAGCTGAAGGTGCAACTGATGCAGAAGCAGCTGCATTATTCTGGGGATATTTCGCTGGTATGTATGGAATTATGTCTAAGGATATCGGTGAACACGTATTACCAGAATTACGTATGCAGAAACGTGAAATTCGTGATATCTTATTAAAAGCAAACGAATAGGGATTAAAGAAGGGAGTGACAAAAGCTGCTACTACATCTACTGCAGAAGAAGTTAGTAAATTCAAAGGCATATTTTAGAAAGCAGGTAAAAAAGCACAAGAAATATGGCAAAAGGCTTCTTCTCCTACAATTGCTGGAGGTTCTTCTATAATGGCTAATATGTTAGCAGAAGGTGTAGAAGAAGTTTCAGAAGAAGTAGTATATGACTTAACAAGAGCTACTTTTAATGTTCTTAATAATTTTAGAGGGGGAAAAACTCAATTATCTGCATTTGATAATGCATTAGAACGCTATGGTAGTTCATTTTTTGGTGGCTTCATTGGCGGTGGTATCTTCGAAGGTATTAATGTAAAAGAGCACATAAATTCTAATATTAATAGGCCATACGATCCAACTAACAAAGAGGCAAATGAGTCTCTTATTTATATGATTCGTAATGGAGAGAAGAAATAGGTACTAGAATCGTTAGAGTATCTTCGTAAGCATGGAATGCTTGGCGATACCAATTTAAGTGCTGATATAGACCATATTGAAGGAGACCAAGTTGTTTATAAGCCTGGTACACAAACTGACAATCAAAATGAGTTTGCTTATAAATTGATGAAAAACTACATAAATAACATCGACACTGTATTATCCGAAGAAAATATGCAACTTGGTGATGACAACCTAATTAGTGGTGAGGGTGTTACACAGAACGATGTTATTAAGTATTTAAGATCTTCTTATTTAATTTCGTCTAGTCCGTCTGTAGGTAAGATGTTGTAGGATTACAACAGTATGGGAGATCGTTTTGTAGCTTTACATAGTGAGTTAAACGAACTTAACCTAATGGATGACCAGAAAAAACGTGCAGACGTTCATTGGCAAGAAAAAGTAGATCGTGTTTAGAAAGACTTGGATGAACTAAGAAAAAAGAGAGAAGAATATCTTAGTGATGAAAATTAGAAATATTACACAGGTTTAATGATGTTTAACGGTAATAGTGAAATTGCTAATGCTTTCACTCATGTAACTTACCGTTCTTTTGCCGAAGCAAAATTTAAAAAAGACTTTGAAGATCTTACTGATTATGAAAAGGAATATGCTCGACAGTCTTATGAAAGTTATTTAGCTTTGGAAGCCAATGAAAAAATGGCAAAGGCTTATGAAGTATTTATGAACTTAAATAGACGCTTCGGAGCATCTTTAGAAGCCATAGGACATAATGCAGAAGCTTACGCAGAAGCTCGTAGAAAAGTATTAGAATCTGTAGTAGAATTTGATGAAATTAATCCAGAAACAGGAGAAGTAGCTCTAGATGATGATGGATAGCCAAAAAAATAGAAGCTTAACTTGGCTGGTATTATTGTTAAGATGTTTGGAGATTATAACCAAACAGATGAACAAGTACAATAGAGAGCAAGAGAGCTTATTAAATATGCCAATCCATTTAGCGAATTACGCAGATTCGTTTTATAGGGAGCTGGAAAAATTTCACAACATTCTCACGTAAACGATCCTGCAGTAACTGCTGCTTTTGAATAGGGTAATCCAAATATAGATATCCAAAGAGGGGCTGGTAATAATCCATATTATGACCAAGCTATCAAGATTATGGATACCTTTATATAGAATCTTTAGTATCTTATAGGTGATGGTGGCAGAGTAGACGAAGAAGTTGCAAATTCTATACGTGATATAAAGAATGAATTAATAAAAATTGAAGGTAATTTGTTGTTGCAAGACGTCATCATGGGAGATGATTTTATTCAGAATTCAGATGCAAGTTTTGCATTATTCGATAAGTTCTTTACTGGTTTAACTTTAGATAATTTAAACGATAGATACCAGGATTTACGTTAGCATTACAATGAAATATTAGCAGAAGCTTAGCAAGATGACCCAGCTTCGGTTGCTGCTGTACAAGCTTTATTACAAGAATTTGATGATAGAATTAGTCGTTTTACACAAGCTAATGCTGACTTAATTTAGAAAAATACTACTATAAATGGTCTATTGGCACAACAAATAGATAATCCTATCTTTAAAGTTTTAAATGAATTAGCTATTACTACTACTGGAAATCCAAGAAGTGTTATAGCATTATTAAGGGAAATTGAGTAGCAGTTCATCTTAAAAACAAAAGATGGTGATATTAGTAAATTCCTTCTTGATGGTACTATTACAAGAGATGATATAAAAAATGCCGAAACTTTAATTACTCAAGTTTAGGCGATGATTAGAGCTGCGCAGGTTGATAAATTATATAAAGAAAATCCTTTTAGTTTCAATTCATCTATGAATGCAATAGGTGGAGACGAGAAATTAGGAGAAATTGACCATATTACAGCTTCTTTACTTATCAGTGACCTTGAAGCCTTTAAACGTAAATTAAACTTTGTTAAGAGCTTACATGATATTAATGATAAGGCTTCTTTAAAAGAACATACTGAAGTAGGAGTTAATTTAAATTACCTTGCTTATGATTTAATAGGTAATCCTGACAGTGAATTATATAAAACTATTTCTGTAAATGGAGCGGGCGAGAGAGTAATTAAGGATAAAGTTGTTAATGGTCAAGCTATTCTAGAAAAAGGATCTGAGTTAGATAAGGCTATAACAGCTGCTGAAACTTTAAAAAAATATACAGAAGATCCTAAAAGACCTACTAATATTCCATTAGAAGATCAAATAGCTATAGCAAAAGAAAAACTCAACATTGAAAATGCATTATACGATAGAGTTTAGGAACTTATTAATTCTGGTAATACTGCAGAAGAACGAGAGCAGATTAAAGAAGAATTAATATCAGTATTATTCTCTAAATATATTTCTAACGCTGAAAATATTGGTATAAATAACTAGCCAATTAAAAAGGATTCTACTACAATGGGCGACAGTGTAGAATTATCCTATTTAACTTCTATTATAGCATATAAGTCTGGCGATTTCTTATACAAATACCATGCTCTTCTAGAGAAAAAGAATTCAAATTTAGCACCACTTCCCGCACAAACTTTGAGTGTCCAAATCTGTTATGCAATGACACAGAATAAGGACTTATTTAATTCTGTATTAAAAGCATTAAATGTAGAAGATTATGGCAGAACTCCTATGGATAGTTTTATAATGGTAGCAGGTATTCCTGGCGCAGGTAAAACTTCAGCGGTATCTAAAATGGTATACGATATGGCTAAAGCAGATAATCCTAAAGTCAGAACTATGACTGTTGGACCTACTAATACTCAAGTGCAAAACTTAGTTAAAGCTTTAAATCCTTCTACTAAACGCAATAATCCATTTACAAAGGATGAACTGCTAGAATTCTTAGGAACAAACGAAGAAGCCATAAATGCTTCTGATGCTATGGAATTCACAGACTTTGATGACGGTAGAATCTATTATCGCCTTAAATAGGAGATTATAGATGGCCTAGATACAAGTGTTAAGCCAGATATAATCTTTATCGACGAGTCTACCATCTTTACAAATGCTGAATTACAATTGATTAAAGGCTATGCTAACAGAGTAGGAGCAGTTGTAATAATAACAGGTGACTTACAACAGAGTGCTAGAAGAATGTTCTGGAATCATAATAATAACAACGATGAAACTAGAACATTGTATAATTCAATTACTACTTGTGTTCCTTTCTGTGCTCCTCCGCTTAGTGTATCTATGAGAGCTTCTAATTCAAATAAAAGAGATAATACCAATGCTACTAGCGAGTTAGCATAGAATTTTACAATGCAAAGTATAAGAGATCGCAATTTTTCTGGTACTACAGAAGTATTAGATTATATTAGAGATCTTTTATCTAAGGCTAAAATTAAAGGTTCAATAGATCCTACAGGAGCAATAAAAGGTGACTTGCTTTATGATAAACCTGATTTAACTACCCCAGAAGGTAGAAGTGCATTCAAAAAGCAAGTATAGCAAATGATTGATACTTTGGCTGAAGGGGAAAAGATAGGCTGCATTTATGAAGATGAGTCTTCTGAAATCTATAAGTTCTTAACTGAAAACTTCAGTGCCGATAAAATCGAAATGATTAATAAACTTGAGTTTTATTCTGAAGCTAAAGCTCAAGGTAGCGAACATCAATATTTTATAATTGATGTAAACTGGGATGGAAAGTATTAGAATTTACTAAGTAATACCAACTTAACCCCTGAAATAATAAATGATATATTATCATTTATACAATCATTACATACAACTATTTCTCGTTCTAAATAGGGATCTGTCATTATAGATAATGGCTTAACTAACTTATTAGGATTGGATGTATTCACAACCATAGATTATAACCAAGTAAATGAAGTTAGACCTTCTGAGGAAATGCTAGAGTTATATAGAAATGAACAAACTGCTATATTTGAAGCTGTATTAAGTGGCTATACTCCAACTGATCCTACAGCAGTAGCGGCTGCTACAGAAGGTGCAACAGAAGGAGAAGGAGAAGAAGGCGGTGAAGAAGGCGAAGGTGAAGGTGAAGAAGGTGAAGGCGAAGAAAACGATGACAATGATGATGGTGGTGAAGAAGACGACGGTGAAGGGGAACAAGATGTAGATTTAGTTCCTATCAGTGAAATGAAGGTACCATTTAAGAATAAAGTAGTAGTAGTATTAAAGTTAAAGAAAGACCAAATTGACTATGTACTAGAAAATGGATACCTTATTAAATCTGATCCAGTTGTTGTAACTAATAAAACTACCTTAAAAACCGCTGTATAGAATATTAGAAATGATTTGATTGCAGGAGTAGCTGTTATACCCGCTGGAACAGAATTAGCTACAAAGATTTAGAACGGTGAGAATGATATAAGTATTCCTGCTGAATATATATATCCTAAATTTACTAAAGACGTAGTAAAGAAATCTAAAGGCAAATCTAAAACTCCTAGTACAAAAAATAAAAATACTAAATTTGATGTAGGGGATATTATTACGATTAAACAATAGAAAGGTAAAAAAGCTTCTACTATTTAGTATAAAATATAGGATATATCATCTAAGAAAATATTTAGTAAGAAAACAAAACGTTGGTCTACTAAACAAGTATATAAGTTACAACAAGTAGGTAAACCTGCTAATGTAAAAGAATGGACTGCGGATTTTGTAGATAGTAATTATAAGAAAGTAAAAAGTGCAACTGCTTCTAAAACTACTAAAAAGCAAGTATCTACTTTAGAGAAGATAATGGCGAGAGAAATTAAACCTGCAACTACAGGAGATACTGCTCCAGTATCTGATACTGAGTTATAGAATATTCTTAATTATGCTGATAACTAGGTAATGGGAGTTAAGTTATATTCTGGTTTATGTTTCAGAAGCGGTATAGGATTTAATGTTAATCCTAATACTGATACCTTTACTTTGACTTAGCTTGGCCCATTAGGAAGAGATGAAGAAAATCTTTCTGATTTAAGTGGTCTTATATTGCCTTTCTTAAGCATAGTGGATACTAGTGGTAACCCATTACAGTATGACCATACTACAATGTCTGCTGTAACATCAGGAAATGATTTAGTAATATTATAGAAGGGTACGAGCAATGTTATTGGTAAAGTAAATAATCCAACTTTGCCTGTTAAATTGTTAAGTGAACTTGAAGTTACTCAAGCAAATCTCAGGTCATTATTAATGTTTAATAATGGAGATTTAAAAGAATTGCATAAAGATATCTATGGAGAGGTCTATAATCTATATGCTAATAATTCAGCATTACTACAAACTACTAAAGATTTAACTAAGATACCTTTATTACAGAGGTTATTTTAGTTATCTAAAAATGCAGGTCCAGGATAGTTTACTTTCAAATTAAAAATATTTAATAAAGATAACTTTGAGCCAGCCGTTGACAAAGTATTAAGAATGGGCAACTCTGCAGTTCCTAATTCTAAATTATTAGTATATTCTATAGAAGGATGTATGGAAATAACTATGGGCGTATTTCCAAATCCTACAACTGTAGAGGCTTATGTATCTAACTTAGAAAAGATATATAGGTCAATGAAAACAGAAGATAAAAATAAAGCACGCTTAAGTAAAGCAATAGCTTAGTTAAGGAATACTTTAACTGTAGTTTATTCTATAAATTCCAAATCCAATAGTTTACAACAAACTACATACTGGGATTTAGGAGAATTTAACTTGGCCGAACATCGTGTAACTAATACAAAGAGAAGCCCAATTTAGTTTGCTTTAGGAAATGGAGAAACTCAAATGGATTTTGCTCAATTTAAGGAAGATCCAGATATTATTTGCTCTGATCCTTTCCTATTTACAGACGCTTATAAAAATGCTGGTTTAGTTGATCCTTCAACTGCAGGTAAAGCTGTTGTATTCTATACTACAGATTTAAATCTTTACTATGGTTTTGAGAACGGTAAATTAACAGTTGCAAATAGTAAAAAGAATGATTCATTTAAGAAGATAACTAAATCTAATAGTAATGAATTATACTCTTTATGGGCTACTGTTAGAGAATAGGCTGTTGCTTCAGGTAATATGGATGATTTAAATGCTTTAGGAGACAAAATTACAATGGTTGTTTTATCTCCAAAAGGCGTATCCTTAGAAGAATTCGTAACTCAAGCTATTAAATTAAAAGAATCTATGAGAAATGGTGTAAAATATATTACTCCTGCGGGAAATATAAACACCTATACTAGAATTATAGAATTCTTAATTAATACTAATATAGAAGTAAAGAAATTCTTAGCCAAAATAAATAAGGATGGTGGGAAATCTTCTTATTCTTATGGCACATTATTTAGTGTTAATGGAACAAATGCAACTATTAATTTCAACACTGTAGACGAAGTTAAATAGTTCCACGACGACTTAACATAGATGCTTTCTGGTATATTTACAACCATAGATTCTAATATTAATCTAGCTGATTATGGTATTGGTAAATCTACATCTACTAAGAAATTAGAGAGTGCTTTAGGAAAACTATTAGTTGAAGTTATCGGAGACCAAGACTTAATAAAGGAATTTATTGATAGTGGTAGAGTTGGGTATTCAGCTAAAGGTACTGGAAATACCATAAAAACAACTTTTAGTGGATCACATTGGTATGAAGTATTCTCTTCTATAGTTAGCTACTTTACAAATAATGTAAATGTTGATGATACTGAAATTGCTGAAAATAGAAAAGATTTCTTAAGTAAGTTAGAAGCTTTACGACAAGTGGACGCCATTGATAAAGAAAATCCATTAAAATTTGGAATCTTCTATAATCCAAGGTTTAAACCAAATCCTAATTTTAACCCTTCTAAAAAGGAAATGGCTTATCCAGCAATAGATCTCGAAGACCATTTCTATGTTTCAGTTGTACCTCAAACTCCTGACTTTGTATTACCCTTAGCAACACTAAGTAAAGTAAGTAGTACTTCAAGTTCGGATAATGTAGGCGCTACTGCTGCTCCAACTTCGGTAGCAAAAGCAGTGGCGGCTGCTCCTGCTGCACCTGCTTCAACTTCGGAAGCTGAAAAAAAACTTGAAATATTTACTAGAGCTATTGATAAATACAAACCATTTTTAATTGATGTTTTAACTAACCCCACACAGAGAAATACTCCTCTTGATCCTACTTTAATTCCACTTCTAGAACAAACCATAAATGATGTTATAGATTCAAAAAAAGAGCATTATATATAGATTTTAAAGACATCTACAGAGCATATTACATAGGATTTAAATACAAAAGGAGATAATTCTATATATGCAATAGAAGGAAAAATAACAGAAAAACTTCATGAATCACTAATATCATAGCTACTTATAGATATTATTACAGAAGCCAATAATAGAATTCCAGACTTAAATATTTCTACTGTTGTGGTGGGTAATTAGGATGACGGCATTAGTACTCTTGAAAACGAGTTACATTCTAGAAAAAATTATAAAAATACTGATTTCAATAATCCATTAGCTGAAACATAGTTAGTTAAGGATGGTAAAGATTATTTCTTATATTATAAAGAAGACGGAATAGCTTACAGAGTTAAAATAACTATGTAGGACGGCTATGTACGAGATGTCAGAAGAAAAGTTATAAGTGCATCAGAATTTCCAGGGGCAGCTCCAACCGTAGAGCCAGAACAAAAATCTGATTCTTTAGAATTAATTCCTAAAATAATAGATAGCATTAATTCTGTTGAACCTCAAAGAGAAGGAGGAATACCAGAAGAAATGTTAAATATATTTAATGGAATTAAACAAAGTCTAGTAGAAGCTGTTACAGATTCAATCACTAGTGATCCTGAAGTCTTAAATGCAGCCGTATAGAAGTGGCAACTTGGTATGAGTATGTTAGAAAATCTAAAGAATATGTATTAGATAACTTCTAATTTAGAGGCTGTTATAGCTGAGCATATGAAAGAATTAAATTCGCAACAAACTTCAGAAGACATTTGCGTAGATGCTCAAAACTTAGTAATTTTGTTGAATAAAATAATTTAAAATTAATATTCAAATGAACGGACAATGTAGTTTAAATGATTCAAATATATATGCACTCTTAAATAAGTTATTAGTCCCAGGTAGAAACCTAGACAATACCTATAAAGAAATAGGTAAGACTTTAGTAGAAGCAGGATATGACTTATCTGAAGATAACAGAGAACATTTGGCAGAAGCAATGCTTACTTGGAGGAATAGTAATCTTCCAATAGCATTGTTTTCTCCTGGTTCTGAAAATCAAATATATCTAAGTGCATTAGCTGCTGATAGTAAAGAGTTGTAGTATGCTTTAACTTCTATTATTCATTGGAATGGAGATACTAAACCAGAAGATACTAAATAGATGGATATAGTTGATTAGGATAATAACGACAATGACACTGTTGATATTACTACTCGTATTAAGGAAAATCAATTAGACGATATTTACTAGCAGGCAGCAGAAGCTAAAACTTTAATGTAGCAATCTTTTAAAAGAAATATTGTTAGTTCCTTATTAGTAAATTTTAAAATAGGCCAAATTCCAACAACTGCTGAACAAGTTAACAACAACATTGCTTCTTATAAAGAAGAATTGGTTAATACTATTGTTGATTATGCTAATACTTATGCAGAAAGGAATCTTGCTGTTTAGATGTATAACGAAGATGGTACTTTAAATATTAGCGGATATAGAACAGTTGAAGAATTAGCAAAGCATCTTTTTGAAAATACTACAGATATCGAACTTATCGATGCTTTTAAAATGCGAAATGATTCTCCAAAGTCTAGAGCATTTCTCGACGCTTTTAACGCTTGGATAATTCTAAATAACTTTGATATGCTATTGAAAGCAGAATTAAAGGATTCTGTCAACATTAAGAAAAGTCTTTTAGATGCTCAAGTAGATAAAGATGTTGTAAAATATTAGCTTGTAGATGAATCTGAATTAGTAAAAACTTGGAGAAATTCAGAGGATGTAAATGCTTTAAAAGAACTTGGTAATATAACTACATTGCTTATTTCTTCTACTCCCATGTATGATTACAATAAGGGTAAACCTTATTTACAACCTGGGAAGTATATAGACCCAAATGTCTTTTTCTTTGCATTTGCTGATATATTAAGAATACCAGCTATTAAGAGGATTTCTGAAAACAAACGCTATAATTCTTTGGAAATTATTCCTCAAATTATAGATGCTGTTTTAGCTACACCTTCTTTGGGACCTAATACTAATCTGATACACAGTATAATGTATTCTGTTCAGTAGCACTTCTTTAGAACTTCTGGTAGAGGAGCCGACCAGGACTATTCTCTAGCAGAAATTATACTTAAGGATCAGAATTCGGAAGGTTATTCTGTAAATAAAAATTATTTGAATTATGTTGCATCTGCTATAGATAAAACCATACGAAATCTATACTTAACCTATAATTCAAATAGAGAAACTGGAGTAATTGAAACTAGAGTTTCTACGGATGTATCAGCTTCTAATAGCGAATTTGATATTAGAAATTCTATTGAGAGCCCAAATAAGATGCTCCTTCCTTCTTAGAGAGACCAGTTAATAAATACATATGTTCTTAACAATAAAGAATACTATGATACTTTATCTGAAGAAGAGCAAGAAAAAATTGGATATGACCCACAATTGAGTTCATATCCAAGTTTATGGTCTATATCTACCGCTATTACTATGGGAGGGGCTCCTGCTAAATTAATAATACGCGTATTTAATGATATTACTTCTGATAGTGGTCAAAATAATAAATCAATTCATTCTATAAGTATAGAAGATGAAAATGGAAACGTATCTACTATATTTAATAATAAAGATGGTTTTCTTCCAGAGACTCCAGAGGCAATACTACAAAATGTAGAATCTGTCATAATGGATATGATAGATGATACATTAAAGCAGAACTTCAAGACTAATCCTGAGTTCTTTAATGCTTACATGTAGAATCTTCCTAATAAGGAAAATGGGCAACAGTAGTCGCATTTAGAGGGCTTATTATACTTAATTCCAATGGCTAATAGAGTATTAATTAAACATACTTTAGAAGCCAAGAATTTAGCAGAAAATACTTCATTATTAGACAAAGTATATAGAATCGATCCTATCTATAAATTTTAGAATGGAAAACAGAAACCCTATTTATCCCTTTAGAAACGATTAAAAGTAATAATGGATACAAAGGGTGATAAGACTGTTGTAAAATTCTTAGGAAATGCTAAGATGGTAATTACGGGAGAAATTGCAAAGTCTACATCTAAGAATATTGAAGGTAATACTGTTTCTAACAATGGTTTAACTAACCTTATGAGTACTGTCGCTTTAGTATTTGAAGACTCTAGAAAGAGATTAGCTACAGAGCAAGACGACAGTATGGAAGATCCTCACTACCGTAATTCTTGTTTACGAAATTGTGTTTTTGTATTACATCCTGAATTTTTGCATGGAGTAGTGCAGAAACAAGGAGCTAAAAGTAAAGACGGATTATCTAGTAAATTAGATAAGAAATTTAATGTTGCAGAATCCCTAGAAAGCGCAATAAAATTTGATTTCTTAATTAACTATGGTTTAGATCCATCTAACTCTTAGCAAGGTATAATCAGAATTCAGCCTACGGATTATTCTGATAAGACTACTGATTATCTTCTTGAATTAAATGGAAACATTCCAATTGCAAATAATAAAAGTTTAGTTGGAATGTCTTGTGCCGAAGTAGAAGAATTGCACAGGGTTCAAATGGATAGTATGTATAGTACTATGCGTAACAACATAGGAAAAGACTACCATGATACATTATTTACTTTTGTATTAGCTAATGCTGATATATTGGGGTTAAATCCATAGTATTTAATGCAATTGGATCAACGAGGCGACTATTCTACATATTATACTTTTTATACATAGGTAGTATTTAAAGCTATTAATGATAATATTAACAATTTACAAGTAGACGGCAAAACTTATACTGACCCAAGGAAGTTATATAGAGATTTAGCCAGAATAAATAATACTACAGTAATTACTAATGTACATTTTGATGATAAGGCTAAAGTCTTAACTACTAATAATATTATTGATTATTATTTCCGTGTATTTGGGAATAAGGGAATATATGATTATGTTCTTAAGAGAAATCAATTGCGCTTTATCAAGGACGTTTCTTCTTATGTTAATTTTAGATGGTCTACTCAAAAAGGCATTGACCCTATCTTGGAAAATGCTGTAAAGAGACTAGTAAGTAATGGTACTATCGGCGATGAAGAAATGTTCATACGTAATTGGGTAGACCACAGGACTGGCGATCTCGTATTAGCTAAACTAAATACAGACGAAGGGTCTATATCTTTGACTAAAACCGACTTAAAGAAATTAAAACTTTCTGATCTAATTTATGGCGATAATTTTGGATTTGAATTAAATCCAATTCTTAGAGCTTTTTTTGCTATTGATACAATGGTATCACAGCAGTTTATTAGTTCTACTGTTGGAGGTAACTTCGTACATAAAAATAACTTTGGAAAAAATCCTGACGTCAATCCTTTATGGGAAAATGTAAAATTATTCGAGGAAGGTACTGAAGAATTTAATATTGCTTTAAATGAGTACTTAGATGCGGTAGAAGTAGAAGATGCGGGTAGACTGTTAACTCAGTATAAACGTATGGTTATTTATCCTGCAACTATGCACCCATTATACCAAATGGCATTAGAAGGCGTTCCCACATATTATAATATAGCAAGTATAGATGATGTTCAAGCTAATACTTGGGATTATATTAGTGGAGATTATGATAGTGACGGGAAACAAAAGACTATAGATGCTCATGACGGTTCTGGTATGGTAGATCCTGGATTTGCTATCCTTGAGAATGGATCATTACAAGGTGCTCACGTAGGTATTGATAAAAAACCTATTGGACACAGTATGGATGATTCATATATGGTTGAAACGGAGCTAAAATACGCCTTATTCGCGATTACTAATTGGAAGGTTAGGAATTCTAGTAATAGAGTAGGGGAACATTATGGTATTAATTATGACCTTATTCGTAGAAAGATGGGTAGCTCTGAATATGGACGAGGATGGCCCGCTGATTTGGATATAGACATTACCACTAAATTTAATGGCGAGAAAATTGATTTGGATGACTTACAATCTACATACTTCTATGATCCTAAGCTTGACAGTTATTTCCAAATTGTAGGAATACAAAAATTACCTGATGTTAAGAATGGTTATATATTTACATACTAGCAAGTAGATGAATTTGCAAAACCTATAGGAAAGCCAATAGAAGCAGCATAGCCACTTATAATTGATAGCAATTATTCATTGTGGAAAGCTTTAGGTGGCGAATGGTCTTGCTCGATTTATGATGGTAAACTCGTAGAAGATGAATCATCTAACTATAATTGGGCTTACTTTGCAAACAATATAGGATTTATAAGAACAAAACAAAATCCTATAGCTATGCATGAGATAGATTATACTGAAAATGATTTACTTGATGAAAGTGATATTACTACCGATGATAATGGTAAAAAATCCTTCCCAGTAGTTTTAACTTAGAAGGATATATATCAACCTCTTAAATATTCAGGAATACAATATGCAGTAAATGTATCTGGTATTAAGAATGGTCAAGTGAACACAAATCCAGTACAATCTCATTATGACCAGAATCCTTTAAGGAGTTTCCGTATTTTGACTAAACATCTTGGAGTCCAAATGAATGCCGATCACCATGCTGATGATGCAGAACTTACTGAGATGTCTCAGGTAATTTCTGCTTTGGAAGCTAACGGTTGGGCCCATGATCTAGTTAAATAGATTTACGAAGACCTGGGAAGTATAGTATTGTAGACCTTAGAACAAGAAATTAAAGCTCTGAAAGTTTTCTTAAAGACAGGTGACAATACAGAAATATATCGAATTGTAGGTAAATCCTTTATAAAATCCTTTGGTAAGGATGGAGGGCAAGATACTCTTACTGCTAGTATGATGAATAATATCATCAAGGAATTAAACGGAGAAGACAATATAGAAAATATTGAATAGAAATTGCCTTTCAGTGACACTTCTGTATTATCCTCTGTAGTTGGTAGTATTACTTCTAACATCAATAAGACAGCTATTAAAAGAAAATATTCTGGTTTGGCTGCCGTCCTTGTACCTGCATATGATATTATCAAAGTTTATAAACAAAGACTAGAGGATGGTTCAACGAAAGATGCTCTTAATGGTGACATCCTAAAAGCCGATACTGATCTAGAAGCTCAAACAGACACAGGCGATTTAATGTCAGCTAAGAACCTAGAATTAGGATTATCTTATATAGTATATGAAAATCTTGCACTAGACCCACAGCCATTAAAGAAAGTCACAATTGACGGTAAAGAGTACTATGTAGGGCATGATGAAAATAGTATATTAGTTTTATTTGATAAATATGGCGCAGTTCAAAACATTCATATGCCTTATTGGGTGCAAGAACAATATGCTGCTGGACAATTACCTAATTTAACTGTTACATTGGATACAATTAACGACTATAAGAAGTTTAAGCGTTCCCAATTATAGTTTAAAGAGGATTATGCAGCAGGTAGAAATCTATAGCCATCTAAAACTAGTTTCTAGGTTAGAGAAGAAGAAGGCACTATATACAATATATTTGACGTTGATGAAATCGAACAAAAAATAAAATTTAGAGAATTTTATGATGCATTTAAAAAGATTCCTGTAATGAATTACAAGAATTTCTTTAATAAAAATGATGCTTTGTTCGATATAATCAATAGAAATCCAAATCCTAGAATAGTATCTATATACACTAAAATTAGAAATTTAACATCTAAAGACGTATTAACTACTAATGATGATGTAATGATTTAGAAGTATATGGATATATTAGAAGTGGAGTTTGCTAATTAGGTAGTAATGGCTTTCCAAAACTTGCACGAATAGCATATAGTGCATATGGGAGGAGAAACATTTAATGTCATTCCAGAAACAGTCGAAGTTAAACCTGCTGAGTTAGTTGTATCTAAAATATATGCAACTAAATTTGGAATAAAAAAGGGCGATAACTTAAATACTATTGATCTTTAGTATTTCATCGACCAACAAAAAGAAAACTTCGTACCTAAAACGGAATTATATGATATAATGCTCCGCAGAGATAATGGAAGACATACTTATGTCCTATTGAGTAAACATAAAGACGAGTTATTAAATAAGCATTTTGTAAAAGTAAATCCACCTACTCGCGTAGACTCTATTACTGGCGATGTAATAAGGTTAAACGAATTAGAAGAGGATATGATGCCATTTAATAACTGTGAATTATATGTTAAAGACGGAATAGAAGTAATTGTAACAGATGATCCTGCTGATTTAGTAGACGATGCTTTTGAGTATTCTTCATATGATATAAACCCATCTAGTAAATTTGGATTAGAGGACTTAAAAATATTCGATACAATTCCTCTGAAGAGAATAGCACTAGAGCAGAGAGAAAATTATATTAATAATTTAGCTCAGAAAAAGTGGACTTCTTTTTAGCAGTCATTAGAATTTATAGCTGCTCGTATTCCTGCTCAGGCCTTGCAATCTTTTATGCCTATGAAGGTAGTAGGATTCACTGATTCTGAAGAAAACAAAGCTTATGTTTCCCATTTTTAGACTTATCTCCAAGGTTCTGACTACGATATTGATAAAGTATATTTAATGGGTAACGAGTTTACAGAATCTGGAATCTATATTGGCTGGAGTCCATTCTTTAACTTAAATAGTTTACAGAAGTTAAAGATTTCCCAGGAAATTCCTATGCCAAATGGTTTAGAATACTCGCTGGTTTCTAAGCAAGATGCTGCTGAAAATGTCTAGGATATAACAGAAGATATAATTAATCTTAAATTAGCAGAACTTAATTACGGATAGGATAGTATTTAGTATTTAACTACAATTAAGAACCTTCTTGTTAAGATTTAGTAGAATAAAAATTCAGAATTAGCAGTAGATTATGCTTCATTAGCAGACACTTTCATAAAAGAAGGTATTGCTCATGATCCTACAGCGTCTTTACAGTTTGTTTAGGATGAATCTGAGAGAATACTTGATATGATTAATAGGCATTCTTCCTATTTTAAAACAGTTAAGAATAAGGATATGCGCTTAAAAATGACTAAGAATTCTGTCACATCCAAGATGTATAAAACTGCTAATCTTCCAGAAAATACTTATGCTGCTTATAGTCCTATTGAGATGGGAGAAACTAGAGAAGCTGCCACTAAGTCTTAGATGGGTGAAGCTGAGAAAGATTACACTACCTTTAATCCAGTGTCTAAGTTTATGATGCATTATCAAAACATGATGGGTAAAGATGGTATTGGTATATCGGCGGTAGGAGAAAAAGTATTATTCTGTTTGTAGTTCTACTTTAACGAAGCTGCAAGACTAGATTCAAATTTAGACGATCTTAATTCTGACGAATTTAAATACTAGAGAAATGCATTCTTCCATAAGTAGCTGGATATAATAGCTTCTGGTACGGATAGAATGACTGTAATTCGCAACCTTATTGCAAATATTAATTTGAGAAATAATGATCATATATGGGCTCAAATTATTAATTCTAATGTAGCTGAATTAGAGAGTTTAATGCAAACAAGCCAGGATAAAGAAAGGATTGCATTTTTACAAGATATGATATTGCTTCAATTAAATTATATGAAAGACAGTTCTCTTGTAAATAGTTCTCTTCTTTCTGCGGCAACTGATAATGCTAAAGAGCTTATCCTTGCAAAAATTAATGCTAACCCTGATATGATGAAAGTTTATACCTATGGTATAATATTAGGAATTGACTTTACAGATATAGCAAACTTGATGACATCTCCTACTATAAATGCTGTTAATTAGTTAAGTGATGTTAATATATTTGAGAAGGATAGCTTAGTATCTGCCATTACATCTTCTTTAAATTCTCTTAAGAAGGGTATAAATCCAGGGGAATACCTTAATACTACTGATATAGAAATAATCGAAGACTTACTTTTTAAAGTACCAAACGGAGACTCTAGAAGACTAGATTTACAGGAGCTTATTCGTAAATCCAAAACATCTAGTGTAGAAGGACATACTACATTTAAGCAAGATTTAGATAGCGTAAATAAGGGAGAAGTTAGTTGGGAGCAATTTGCAGCAAATTGGTCAGTTAAAATCTATAGCATCATTAAGCTAATGGACGGCTTAAGTGGTTCTAACCCTTCTCCAAGTATTCAATAGCTTTACAGATATTTATTTAAGATGCAAGAATGGTTAGATATCGTAAAGGATATTGACTAGAGAACCCTTCTCACCTTTAAGGATATGTTAGATTCAGCAGAAGAATTTGTTACTTTTGGTGCTATTTTGGGTATTAATTAGGGCATTAGAACTGATGTTGATGGTAAACTAGCATATTTAAATAGAATAGAGAATGTATTTAAAAATAGATTCGATAAAGGAGCTTCTACAAATGTAAGTGATATTCTAGCTGCTAAACCTTATTATGTAAAATTCTATGGCGGAGAGCAAGAGGCTAGAAATTACATAGAAGCTACTGTTAAGAAGGCGGATTCTTTAGGAATCTATAATGATTTTAATGTACTGCAATTTCTATTAGATGATGAGTATAGAGCAATCGCCATTGATGCTTATGACTTAATAAAAGGTACTATTAATATTCTTGATATAATATCGAGAGTACCACATTTCCAGGCAATGATAGACTCTAGTAGCGTTGACTTTTACCTATTCAGTAGTATTAGTTCTGTATTTAATTTAATGTACAATATTTCACATGATCTATTATAGAGAGGTGAATTAAGTTCATTATCTGTTAAACAAAGAACTGACTTTACTAGAGACCTTTAGAACTTCATACAATCTCAAATTGCTTTAAAATACTTCAAAGATAGAAATGTCAAAATTCCAATTGGTGAAGGAAATTAGGTAATTAATAAAGACGGTGCATTGGTAACTATTGAGCAGGAAGAAGCTTTAGATTTAGGAACAGTAGAAGGACAAGCCGCCTTTAAGCTTTGGATGGAACAATCTGTATTACCAAATTTAAGGTTAGGAGTTGTAGAAGACGGAAATGATGAGTATATTCAACGTTCATTATTAACTAACAAATTCATACAAGCTCTTACTTTGAATTCTACTACTAGAACAACAACTGGAGACGAAAAAGGTGTTATATCCTTACCTATTAATATGTCCGTATCGACAAGTGAATATAATGAGAATATGTTCGTATCGTATCTTACTGACTTTAATAAGTTAAAAGGTGTAACTTATAATGGTATTCCAGTACAATCTTTATTCTTCTGGTATAATTTAATTGTAAATAGAAATGTCCAAAGCCGAGATGCTTTAACTAAAATATTTAAATCTGCTATTAGAGATAATAGAGGGGATAATGATATTAATGATTACTTTAAGTATGTTGGCGACATGGATAAAAGACAATTATTCTCTTTAGAAGACTTCAATATGCAAGATTTATTATTATCTTGTGCTCCAAAAGTCACTAGAGCATGGCTAGTAAATGAGAAGTATGAGTCTAATTAGTATCCTACATTTGTGAAAAGCTGGGATTCCGACACTGGCACATATAAAATATATAAACTAGATCCTACTACTTTCGCGAAGCGAGGCGGGGATGAAATGGATGAACTAGCTTATGCTCAGATGGAGGACGCAGGAGAATTAGACTATGAAACCAACGAATTTACTCCTGTAGGATATAGAGAATATACTATAAGTCCAAGTATGAGTAAAGCAGAAATGGCTAATTTATATCCATTCTTGCCTTATAATTCTCGAGAATTCAAGACAAAGGATGTAATAAATCAATTAAGTAGATTATTTAAACAAGGTAAAATTTTTATTTATAACGATTGTGGCTAATAATTGTATTCCAAAAATAATAATAGGTGGCTAGGAATTTGTTGGTTCCTAGCTGCCTGCCCATTCGTCTCTTACACAAATATTGTAGAGCGTATTGGCTAATGGTAATAATGCTTCAGAATTAAATCAAATATTATCTGATATTTCTAGTCTTGATTAGGTGTAGATAACTTCATTTGATCAAGTTGCTTAGATAATACCAGGTAATGCTACGTTTATGGATATATCTAAAAAGATACATTCTGAAGGACGTATATATTCTCCAGTAAATAAGTCTATAGAAGAAGCTATAAGTATTATAACTAAATATGGTAACTACCCAAAAATATTATGGTTAAATGGTGATATAAAGTTAAATGGGGCTTCTATTCCTAATGTCATTATTACACCAAATGGAGAAGATATTATAGTTCTTAAATCGAATGATCCTTTTGAGATAAATATAGCATTATAGGAATACATTTATAAAACATTACTATCTACAAGAGCAAGAAGTTTCTTGAGTCTTATAGAGACCGCTATGGGTAAGAAAATTACTCAAAAAAATAAAGACTAGATTGATTTAGTATTTAAAAGAAATCCTGCTATAGCTGCTATAGGAACTAAAGAAGAATATAGACAGTATTTATTATCTATATTCCCAGAATCTGTAGAAACTTCAATCTATTGGCATGGTTCAAATTCTGATTTCTCAGAAGGATTTTAGAGTGCACAAAAAACTGAAGGTAGCGGCGCACCTGAAGTATAGGATAGAAATGATATGTATTTTAATAAATAGGCATATGCTTCTATTCAATATGTAAATGGTCAAAACAGAACTGCACCAGCAGACGTTAATGGTTTTGCTCATTGGAATAAATTATATTGGGAATTAAAAGAAATCCTTTCTAATGGTGTATCTGGAGAAAACTGGAGAAATCAAGTAATTGATACAAGTACTATTAGAAAAGAAATTCCTAATAAAAGAGGTGAATTTGATCCTAAAAGAAAAAAAGGTAAGACTCTAGACTAGAGAAAACGAGACTATGGCTATGGGGAAGGAGATGAAGAGACTGAAGCTTTCTTCAGAGAAGTTTTTGGTATTGAAATAAATGACCCAAATAAAAAAATAACTTTTAATGAATGGGTTGCTAAAAATAAAAAAATCTTCAAAGATATGGAGGGAGAGGCCCCTGGGCTCTATCCAGTAATTCTCAATATCAAGAAACCTATTAAAGAAGAAGGTTAGGATACCTATTATGAAGGTCACCGTAGACTATTTACTAAAGCAGCTAAAAAAGGTAATGATGCTATTATAGGAACTCATACAAAAAATGAATTTGGGTCTGATGTAGTGGTAATGCTCAATCTTGAAGACAATCCAGAAGAGAGAGTACATTTTTTAGGAACTACAGCAGATTTAGAAGCATTTGCAGCTTGGAAACGACAAAATCAACTTTCAACTGATAATATAATTGAAAAAATACTACGAGATCCATTTATAAATGAATTTCTCGATTCTGAAGGTTCTGCTGTTACTGATGGCTTTGCTACTCTTAGAGATGAACTACAAAGTGTAGTACATCAAGCAATTAACGACGAGATTAGTACAGAACACTACTTTAGATTAGAGAAAGTAATTAGTGGAGGGTAGACTGGAGTAGATACTGCAGGTGTTACTATAGCAAATGAATTAGGATTCGCTACTGGAGGAACTGTACCCGTAAATGGTTTAAGAGAAAGATTAAACGGTCAGCCTAATAACATATCTAAAGAAGATATGGTTAAATTCGGATTTGAAGAAATACAAGAAGTCACTGCTTCAAATCCTTATACTGACAGAACGAGAGCCAATGTGGAAAATTCAGATGGTACTGTTTATATCTTAGCCAGTAAATATCTTGCTAGTGGAGAAGAATCCGCTGGTTATAAAGCTACTTCAAAAGCTGCTATGGAACTTGGAAAACCCTTTGCAGTTGTGCATAGTGCGTAGGAATTAAGAGAATTTGTTATAAATAATAACATTAGAGTATTAAATATTGCAGGTTCTAGAGAAAGTTCATATTCTCCTGGGGATGCAGAAAGAATAAACGGCATTATTAAAGAAGGCCTTACTGCACAACCTTGGATAACAAAAAGTAGAGTCGAATCTTCTTTAGTTACTTCAAAATACCCAAGTGCAAACTACAACACTGATAATATGAGTGTTTCTGATGTGCAAGATGCTCTTAATAATCGCTCTGCTAATATGATTTCTTACTATGGAAAAAATAAAGCTAATCCATCTATTCCAGGCAATACTTTTGAGGCAATTTTAACTCGTCAAAGGACTGCCACTACTAGGTTTAAAAACTTATATTTTTGGACACAAAAAATAAAGGTTGGCGATATTGTGGCTTTTAAGAAAAGCAAAGATAAAGATTCTAGTGTAGTTTTTGTAAAAATAAAAAGTGTTAATCCTATAGACGAGGATGCTAATCCTTCTGAATGGTCGAGCAAGGAAGGATGGTCATAGGCTTATTTTAAGGATGTAGTCATTCCAAAAATTAGAGCAGCAAAAAAGGAGGGCCTGCAACCAGTGTAGATAGAATATGAATATGTAGGAGCTATTATTAATGATGACTTAAAGAATGTTTAGGGGACGAGTGAAACTACTTTTACAATATAGACTCCTATAGGGCCTCTTGAATTTAGAAACCAAAAGGATTTAGCAAATAAGTTAATAACTATTAGAAAACAAATAGTTGGAACATAGAATTAGGAAGCCGAAGAAAAACTATAGAATGATATGAATATGTATGCCCAAGCTATAGTTACAGGTATTCTTCCTAGTGGAAGGGATATAAATAATGATCCTGTCGAGATGTAGACTTTTATAAATACTGTTATCAATGACGGAAACTGTTAATAAATATGGCTTAGTGTATAAATAAATTAGAAGTAGAATATCAACAATTATTAGAAATGACAGGGCTAACGCCTGCAGAATTGGACTTATACATAGGAGAATACTATCAAAAGAATGGGAAGTGCCCCACTGTAGATAGATTCCTACGTACAACTAATACTACAGCGGCTTTTGTCAAGGAATATAATTTAAAGAAATGTGGCAAAGGATGGATAGCATAGGACGACAGACCTATTGATATTCCATTGATTAACTCTAAATACCGAGATATTGAAGTGTCCGCAATAACCTCTAATATTAGCCCTACTGTTTACATGGCCAAAGTAAGAGCTATTTAGAATAGAGATTTGGACACACCTACAACTTATTTATTACCAACCACCATTGAACAAGTAAAAGAGCTAGAACCCGAGGTGCAGCTCGAGGATGGTTCCTACCTTTATAGGCAAGGTAACAGAATTTATAGAACAAATTGTAAAGTTACTAGTCCTCTTTTACTTACATATTATCCAGACTTTGCCACTTATTCGGAAGCTCTTGCAGCTCCAACAGAAAAACCCAGTTACGATAAAAGTGTAATTGACATCATTAGATTAAATAGAGGTAAGTTATTTAATGACCAGTATGTAAAAGTAAATACTTCATTAAATTTACCAGGAGAAATTAAGTTCTACAAGAACTTTAATTATCCAGTATTTGAATTCAATGATGTTGTTGGAGACCGCGACTATTATATAAATTCTTTAGGAGTTTTATTAATAAATCCTGATGCTGTAAATAGTGATTTAGATTTAGAAAGAATTATTTTATAGGCAGAAGGCTTTGATGACTCTCAGATCGAAACTATTTTATCTGGATTATCTAATTATGAAACTTATGAAGCTATTAGACAAACAGATAATAGTTACTTATTACATAAGGTTAATAATGGAGTAGATATTAATAGTGTAGCTAATACTATTTCTCCAAAAACCCAAAATAATGGAGAAAATCATCTAGGACAAATTCTTGATAGGCTAGAAGAGTTATATGGAATAGGGTTCATAAGAACTAGTACAGCAGAATTGCAGTCTAACAATTTTACTGCTATTATACCTGATGCTACTAGAGTAAACGCGTTTATATATTAGGGACAAATTTATATAAACATGGATAATGCTACATCTGATTCACCTATCCATGAGTTAGCTCATATATTATTAGGAGCTCTCAGAAGTACTAATCCTAATATATATTATGCCTTAGTACAATCAGTTGAACAACTTCCAGATTATCAACAAAGACTTCAATAGTTCCCTAACCGAACTAGACAAGATGTCAATGAAGAAATCTTCGTAGACTTGTTTGCAAAACATTATACTGATGGTTTAAATCTTGAAATTGATTAGAACACTATGGATGATATGGAATATGAAATTGAGCATAATATAGACTCAGGCATATTCCCAAATAAAAGTACTACTACAATAAATTTAGCAGAACTTATGAATAAATCCTTGAATGAAATAATGGATGTATTTGGAACTGCTATTAACAGGGATACTTTAATAAAAGCTTATAATAGCGATACTGCATATTGCCGTACAATATCTAATATAAAAGAAGAGCTTTTAAAGAGAAAAGAACTGGAAGAATATTGCTCTGATGGAGGACATCATGCTCAAAGAATGATTAACGCTTACCATAGAGGTCAGAACTCTAATCCTGCTAAATTTTTAAAAGGTCGTATGGCAGATAATGCGAAGGATTTAGATACATTCATAGAGAATGTTAAAAGATCTTTCCATGAAACAGAAAGGGGGACCTTTGATGTTAATGGAAGATTTTATAAAAATCCAGATTCCTCTTACGCACAAAATGCTAGAGGGGCAAAAGATATAAAGGAGCTCTGGAATGAATACAGATCTTATGTAATGTAGAACTATCCAAACACAAATATATAATAAATTATGAGTACATGTGTATATAAACTTGGAGGAAGAGTATTTGGTTCAGAATTGGACTTGGATAACTTCTTATATAATTATCTTGATTCTTTTGATGCGGATGCTATACCTGATCTTGTATTTAGTACACGATCTCCAAAAGCTAACGTACTTTCAAAAAAATTAGACGATAAAGCAGAGGAGTTAAAGGCTAACGTAGTTAAAGCTGCGAAATTAAGAGCTAGAAGAGACGAATTCGTTAGTGAAGCAGAAAGCGCATTAATAGCAAATTATTATGGTGCTAATATGGTATTATCTACTGTAGAAATTGCTCCAAATACAAGAATAACTCCAGAATTCATTCGCTCCAAATTAAAGGCTAACTTATTTAATTAGTGGACTGGACAACCCTCTGCCAACTCAACAGGTATTAGCAAAAATATTGCTGATATTTTAGCAGCAGCGGGTTATACAGAAAACGGAAGACAATTAAAAGCTGGAGATATTATTACAGAATAGACATATGCTGGCAATTCTACTAACATAGAGGATATCTTTCCTAAATGTAATGATATATTTGAAAATTATGTGTGGCCATATTGGTCAGGTTTAGGAAAAGTAGGTACTGCTATGCACCGTGTGGCAGAAATGTTCTGGTTAGGAGAAAGTACTATTTCTATATTAAATGATTCAGTTGTTATAACTGGAGATGATAGTTTTACTGGTGATTTATCCAGAGTTTCTCCTGTTCTTTCTAATGATGCTATACATGAGTTTCTTACATATTTAAATAGTTTAAAAACTGTTTTACAGGCTAGACATGGAAAAAACTGTAAGTTTAGACCTGAGTATCCAGTAGTTGCTAAAAGCTCTCTCCCAGTAAAAGGAAATCACAAGGCTCATATTATAGGTATTATTGACTTGGTAGTAGAAGACGAATAGGGAATACCTCATATCTATGACTATAAGACATCTGATAAGGATATGGACGAGTGGGGCGCAATTAAGAGAAGATCTTATATGGCCCAGTTAGCTTTATATAGACGAATTCTTGAATCATATGGCATAGATGTAGAAGGTACTACCCTAGGAATTTTACCTATAAATTTATCATAGTATAATATAACGAGAGATGGGTCACCAAGAGTTAACGGTATAGAATGTCCTAAAGATGCGAGAGGTCTTCCTTATATTGAAGATCTTTCTAGAGAATAGGCTCTACAACCTTTAGGAGAATTAACTGCAAAAATTAATAAGTTAGTATATGCTGAAAATCAGCTCGAAGCTTTACCTACAAACTTTATTCGAAATATTGAAACTCATTTCAAAGAATTCTTTCCAAGTTATACCTTTTAGAAAGAATACGATGATGCTGTAAAAGCAGGTATAGAAGAAGAAATAAAAGAAAATTTGAATAATGGTAAGTATATGTTCCCAAAGATTCCAGGTGAAAAAGAGCGTATGGAATATGATAAGGAAGAAATCTCTTAGCATATGGAAGAATTTTATAAAAAATATGTTACTTAGAATGACATAGCACAAAAGCGTAACATATTTTATATAAAACAGGCTATTAGGGAACAAGACCCTGCTCGACTTCCAGCAGTATCTTCTATTAACTATGGAGATAAGGGTGAATGGTTTATTCCAATGTTCTCTAGATACTGTAATGGTTCATGGGAACCTGTAAATAATAGTGCTCTCGAGAGCTTAAATATATTAGCTTTAAGAAATAAAATTTCTGGGCAAGTTAACTTCTTTATTTTAAGCGGATATGACTTGAGTCGTAAGGTTAAAATGAAAGAGGGTAATACAGTTCTAGGATAGCACGTTAATGATATTACACCACAACATGCTGGCGTTATCCCACTAGAAGCTGATTTAGGAAATATTGAGTTAATGAAAGCTATGGTAGCTATTAATTTGGCATCTAGATCGGTTCTTCGTAAAGGTGATAAGCTCGGCGAAGTAATGGCGATAAATATTTGGAATTAGCAAGGTAGAACTACCTCAAATAAGCAATTAATGGATAACTTTAATGCTTTATGTGATTACTCTCAAACAACTATGCCTAATAATTTCGCAAGTGGTAAAATAGAAGTAGCTTCTGCAACTCAAAAGGTTGCTACTACTATGCTTGAATTAGGATCGTTAGAAAAAGTAGGAGTTTTGAATCGTATATATTCTAAATATGAAAAGAATTTAGTGGCTTTAGATATTGAATATAATACATTAAATAGACTTCGTAGAGAACTAGAGGATGCTTATCCAGATTTAGCAGAAGGAGAAGTAGACATTAATACTCCACAAGGAGCAATGTATTCTACTATTATGACTGCTATTTCTGAAATGAATAATGCTTATTATACTCAGGAATTAAGGGACAGTTCTTTTGTATAGCTCAATGTTAATACCCCTGAAATGATGAAGTCTTCTAATTTAAGAAGGTTAAGAGCATTAACTAACAATGCATTCTAGAGATTACGTGATAGAATGAATAGAGAAGCTGCCGAATGGAGAATTCATTATGATAAATTAATAAAAGCTAAAGGTTATAGTAGAGGTGAAAAGTGGATTACTGATAATGATTCTCGTCTTTACGAAAATATGATTATTCATAATAAAGAATAGGGTATTCTTAAATTCAAGAATCCTTGGGATAGAACAACGGATTTAACTGATGAAGAAAGAGAATTCTTGAAGTGGTATTTGGATAAGTAGGATCAACTAAGATTTGAAGAGGATAGTACAGAAGAAAGTCGCTAGTTAAGAAGAGCAGATTCAAATAGTCAATATTTTGATGTTCCTTTAATGGAATCTAAAGGACAGGAAAAAATATTGAATGGTAGAACTAAAGGTTTAGTTTCATGGTTTAAGCGTACTATACAATGGTGGAGACATCCAATTCAGAATGCTAAACGCCTAGAGGCAAAAGTTTTAACAAATGAAAAAGCCGATGAAGCAAAGAAAACAGCACAAGCTTTTAGAATTATGGATGTGTTCGAGGAAAGCGAAAACGAAGTAACAAGAACTAAACTCCTAAAAGAACACGATCTTGACTATTTTACTACAAGTGTTGAAAAAATATTCTACGCTTATTCTTTCTCTAAGATTAGAAAGAGTGTATTGGACTCTTACATGCCAGTGTTAAAAGGTATGTATGTAATGCTAAAGACAAATGGTATGTTAAATAACATTGGTATAGAACAAATGGAAAAATACCTGGTAAATTATGTTTCAGCAAAGATAATGAATCGTTCATTAGTATCAGACGAATATAAAGGTTTAGCCCATGTTATGAGTAAACTTAGGAATGTAACAAGTGAAGTTACACTGGGTATTTCTCCAAAAGCATTCTTATTCTAGCTTATCGAAGGTGTATGGAAAAACAATTCTCGTTCTATTATAAAGCCTATGGGTCTTAATTAGTTCGGACACCAAGAATATAAGGACGCTTTGGTATGGCTTCTTGGAGATGCGAAGAATCACTTTAAAGTAGTATCAATGGGAGAACTTATTAACGAACAATATGGTATAAATGACCAGGATATTAACGTGTTAGCAGATAGATTGCGTGAAGGACAAGATGCTTTAACATTTTAGGGCAAATTAATGTGGATGGTTAGTGCTCCAGATTATATGAACCGTATGGCTATATTTGTTGCTTAGATGAAAGCAGATGGTTGTTTTGATGCTCACACAATGAACGATGATGGATTTACAATGTCATATGATTGCTCTAAAGATTCTCGCTTTAATAAACTTAAGTTTAATAGAAAGAGTAGAGAAGACGTTGATTCTAGAGATCCAGAATATCTTAAGTAGCTAGCTATGTATAAGAGAATGGTAGATGAATTCAATGCAGAAGGTTACAAAATTGTAGACCCTAATACTGGATTGGAAAGAAGCATGACTTATAATGATAAATTGCCTAGAGCATATACTAATAGAGAAGCAAGAAGTATAAAATCATTGGCCGATGCATTATATGGTTATTACAACCATGAAGACTAGTACCTATTAAAGAGTTACTTATTAGGTGCTTTATTTACACAATTTAGAACTTATTGGTCATCTCTTAAGAATAGATGGTGGTTAGATGGAGGTATTTACAGTCAAGGCCATTGGGAACATATGAAAAATTCAAAAGGTGAATTGATGTATAAAAAAATAATCAATGAAGGTCAAGAAAACGAAAGAGTAATTCTTATTCCAGAAAGTCAATTAAATGGCGAAATTCTAGAACCATACATGGATTGGAAAGGCTCTTATTAGGAAGGGTATTGTTAGACAGTCTTAAGTCTCTTTAAAGATATGTTTAGTCCAAATGAAGATGACTTGTCTATGTCTGAAAGAGCTAGACAATGGTGGAAAGGGAAAGAAGGTATCGATGATACTGTTGCCTACACAAGAAGAGCCAATATGAAGTTAATGATTCACGATTTATCAGTATTCTGCTTAATATAGTTAATATTTGGTACAATCATTATGCAATTGTTCAAAGACCAGAAAAAAGCAGACAAGACCAAAAATCTAACTGCTATGGAAAAAGTATTAAGATCTGCAGAAAGAGTAGGACTTTATTCTATGATTTAGTCTGGCTCTGACCTTGGAATAGGAGATGTCTTCTCACCAATGACCGATTGGACTCCTCCTAGCTTTGCAGTAGCTAAAGAAGCTTGGAAAGACATGGGAGAAGTAATGACTGGAGATTAGAATTTCTTTAAAGCAGTGGTTGATAACGTAGGTTTCTTACGTCAAACTAAGACTTTATGGTCACTTTGATTAAATACATAGAAAAAAAAATGGGCCAACACTCCGAAGAGTGTTGACCCGTTTTTTATTTAATTAATCATCGATTGTAAAAGTAATTGCCTTTTTACTTTTTGATTCTTCTTTAGGAAGATGAACATTTAAAATACCATTCTTAAGATCTACTTTAACATTCTGATAATCAATATCATCATTTAAAGCTATCTTCCTTTCACATTTCTCAGAAAAGAATTCACTGTTATCTTCATAACTTTCATCTTTACTGCGTTCGCCAGAAACTATCAATATATTGTCCTTTATTGCTACCTTCAGCTCTTCTTTACTAAAACCAGGCACCATTACTTGAACTGTATAGGAATCATCTTCCTCTTTCATTCTAACAGGTACAATATAGTCAGTTATCTCGCATTTAGGTAAATTAAGTTCTCCAAATTTGCTAAGAGAATCTCTTAAATAGTTTTGAATTTCTTTAAAAGAATTACTCATTGTGTTAAAATCCTATTTTCTTTTCAGTTTTAACCCCATTATCTTCCTGGTAATTAAAGACATCACAAAGAGGCATTTCCTTAGGCGTTTCGTTAATATTGAACTTTTCAAATAGTTGTTTAACTTTATCCTTAGTCAATTTACCAAATTCATACTTCAATTTTAGTCTTCCCTTTCTTAACAATGCAGAATCTACATTTGTCAGACTATCATTAAAAGTACATATAAATTTGAGGTTCAAAGAATCTCCCAACATTCCATCTGAAATATTCAATATGGGAGTAATCAGGGTATTGTAATTACTTCCCCTGTCTTTTAATACCATCTCACAATCTTCTAATATAAATACAGAATCTTTACATTTAAATAAAAAGTCCATAAATGCAGTAGAATTTATTTGAGAGAACATAGAGCTATCTAACCAATAGAACTTAATATCAGGATTATCTGTTATAAGTTTTCTTATAAGGAAAGATTTTCCAGTTCCAGGATCTCCATGAAGTAAAACTAAAGCACTACTTTCAGCTTTTATAATTTCCTCTATTTTATCATAAGGAAGATCATCATTATAGTTACTCTCCAAATCTACTTCATCTTGTCTAATTGGCATCAAATTAACGTTGAATCTACCGTTATTATCTACAGATACAAATTTAAGATTAGCCTTATCACCAAGTTCATCAACTATACAATCAATAATCTTTTGACTTTTCTTTTCATTAATATTAAATATAGTACCCCTAAATAAGATAAATTCATTGGTTACTACAAACTTATAAGATTTCCATACATGCACGTAGCATTCGAAATTCTTTATAATTTTTTCAGTAGTTTCATCAATGTTGATTTTACCTTTTGGATGATATTCTCCTTCTTCGTCCCAATTTTCATCACTAGCCTTTTCTTCAAGTGTTAATTCATCAAAGAAGTACATTACATGAGGGACCTTACCATAAATCTTTATAAATAAGGCATAACAGAAAGCATCATCATTAGTATTTTCTATTGTTATTGATTCTTTAGAAGCTAATTCGTAAATAGCATTTAAAGTTTTGTCTTTTAATTCTTCTTTCGTCATATTTCAAAATCAAGAGGTGGATAAACTTCATCATAATTCTCGTCAAGTAATGAAACTGTAGCAAATTTAGTACTAGTTTCAGGATATTCTTGAATAGAGTGATCGGAAGAATGTATATGTCCTGAGATTGCTATCTTTGGTTTCTTCTCTAGAATTGCATCTGCAAGTATTTTATTACCCGCACGTTCTCCAGAATAATATCCTTGAGTAATCACTCCCATTCTTCCAATATCTGGGGCATCATGAGTCATACATACATCGCAACGTTTTGGTAACCTTGCATACTTTTCTTGTATAAAAGAATCTACGGACATAAAAGCCCAGTTGCCAAATTGATGACACCAGGGAGATCCCCAGAACATATAACTCTTACCTTCTTTGTTATAGAAATCTACATTGTCATTTAAGAATTCTATTTTACCGTTAGTAGGAGTCCTAATAACAGAGTGATAATAAGGTTCATTATAATAGAAGCTTTCGCCTATAAAATCATGATTACCCCAAACAGCATACACTTTATTACAAGGTATTTTATTTATCCAGGGTACGAAAAACTTCTTTATCCATTTTTCACTTTTAGGAATATTACGCTGGACAGCTAATGGTACTATATCGCCACAAATAAATAACACATCAAAACGATCAGTTATCTGAGGAAGTAACCCGTGAAGATCACTAATAGCTTTACATTTTAATTTATTTTCCATCCTTGTCTTCTTTTACATATTCATCAACATATGCTGCTAATGCTTTATTTATAGTAGTTTCACTGAATGTTTGAGCTCGCATCTGACCAATAAAAAGGCTTATCAAATCATATGCACATATTCCTTCATCATCAGTTACTACCGTAGTAGATATTCCGTCTAGATTTAATTTTAGTTCAGTCATAATTTTAAATGCATTTAAAAGCCATTTAAAGAGCCTCTCAGAGGCTTTTAGTTTCTGTCTAAGTAAGTAAGTGTTACAGAAATAAAAGCTCTCAGAAAGGCTCTATGATAGCTTATTCTTTATTATATTTTTTATTTAAATCAAGATTAGATTTTAAGCATATATTTTCGGTGGGAGAAGTTTGAATCATAGAAATATCTCCTAGTTTAATATTACGTTTTTTAGTATTAATTTCTAAACATTTTCTTAAAGTATATGGTTTAAGAATCCAGGTTAATATTGTCTTCCAATAAATATTGGACTCATCACTTGTACACTTTTCCATATGATGGTAAGGTGTCCAACCTATGAAACATCCTATTCTAGCTAATTCAATTTTAACTTCCCATCGATTAAATAATACTATATCTATTATAGGATTATGCTTAAAATAAATTCTTTTCGCAGTCTGTTTATATTTAACATCTGATATAAAGAGGTTCAATATTTTACAGTCAGGTATGAAAGGTTTATTCCTTTTATTACCAATATAAAACTTTATATTAGGTTTTATAAAAAACTTTCTAACTTTCCAGTATGTTTTTAAGCAGTTTTCTATATGTATTATAAAATATTTATTATTTAATCCCATACTCCAGTACTAATAGGAAGGCCTTTGCTTTGTATTAATTTGGTAGTATCGAATAATAATAAGTTTCTAATATAAGCTTTAACTTCTCTAGGAGAATTCTTTAAAAAGTCTTCTATTTCTCTATTTTCTTCTTCTTTTTTTCTGATTATGTTATTCTTTCTTATTTTCTTCTGCCATTTCATACAAATAGTCCTTTATTTCGTTGGCAATAATTTGCATATCTGGATGAGCATTACTAGCAGTTCTTAAAGAAAGAAAATGTTCCCAATCATCAGCGAAGCCAGTTACAACAAGCTCTGTCTTTAATGCAAGTGGCAGAATCTGCCTTGCTTGTTGTGGTGTCATTTTAAGTTCTTGAATCATCCATAAATAATGGTCTTCTATTTCCTCACAGGCTTTCATATAACAAGCTTGTCCATCAACATTATCATAATACCAATATGGCTTTATAAAAGTAATTGTATTGCCAAAATTATCATAAGCATAATTGCAATATCTAGTACTTTCTTGACAAAAACTTAATTTTCTATGTCTGACTATTTCATTTCCTACTCCTCTATCACATACAATCTTAAAAGAATACCGCTTAATATGATCGGCTTCTGGTAAAGATAAATATCTAATATCATCTACTTTATCGTTCTCTAGTAATACTCTATAGTTTGTAGTAATATAATATAAAGAACTAAAAGGTACTTCATTAACATAACGTGTTTTTCTTACTACTCTAGAATATTCATTTTCTTCATAAAATGATATTATTTCATATTTATCCCTATATTCAGAATCCCTTAAAGCACCTCGTAGAGCCCAAGGTAATTCTATTTTTAAATATATAGTACCATGTTCCAGTGGAGAATAATGACCTCTTTTAACAAGCATATCTATAAAATCTATGTGGGAATCAGTTGTTATTTTATTCTCAGATTTATAGCATACTCTCCCTGCTTTTTCAATCATTCTTGTGACATCATCAAAATCTTTATAGTCACATTTTATCATTTCTACACTTGGATCAATTAATCGCATAATATATTATTTTTGATATATTGATTCATTTCTTCATACTTATTGTTAAATTCTTCATTACTAATAAGGTTAGCTTTTATAACAAGAAGCATGGTTCTATCTATCTTAGTAGTAATTGTTTTATGTCCTATTTGTAAACCAACATAAGTTATATAAATAGCCTCATCCCCACTATATTTAATATTAGTAATCTTAATAATTTTAGTACGGATACCATTAATATTAAAACATTTACCTTCTAGATATTTATATTTTTCTAATTCAAGCTCTCGAATCGCCTCATTAATATTTCCGAGGCGATTCTCAAGCTCAAATTTTTCATTCATTAACTCTCCTAATTTGCTCATAGTTCTTTTTCAATTCTTACGAATGTAATACTATAAACTCCAGGGAATTGGGCTTTAAGTTTCTTTAAAGCACTTTCTTTGTTATATGCATCAATAAATACCTTGTCTAATTCTTTATCGCCAGCATTATATTGAATATTATATATGTATCTTTTCATTTAATTTGGTTTAAATGTTAAACAATTAATTTAATTACCTCTTAATAACTTTATTGATTTTCTTTGTGCCATTGTCATACTCTATAGTAACAATGTTTACACCGTCAAATGGTTCTGAACTTTGAACGCCTTGCATATTATAATATTGGACTTTCTTTACAGAAGATTCAACATTTGTAATGCCAGTTGGTGGGGTATATGGAGTATAATTAATTGTAATACTCTTGATTCTTACTTGAACATTTGTTGTATTGTTGTTTCCAATTGTAAATGCGGAAGCATTAATTGCATATTCACCTTCGTCATTTGGTTCAACTATATTACCATTTACTTCAACATACACATTTGAATAATTAGCACTACTAAACTCAAATGTAATGTTATTGATAGTTGCATTATTCAATGATGCAACATCAATGGTACTTACACCATTTTCATTCCAATATAATCTTACTTCTCCAGCTTTATTTAATCCAGGATAAAGCTCATTACCAGCTAAATTACCAATTACTGACCATTCAGTGGCATCAAGTCCAACAATGGTGGCATCATTTCCGCCTGTCATATTTGTTGTTGTGGTTCCTGTGTATGCTAAAACTACGGTTTCAGCATTTGCATACAATGACATACTCACAAAGAGTAATAATAAAAGAGATAATAATTTTTTCATAAAATACATTTTTTCATAAAAAAGAGAGATACTATTTATATATAATATCTCTCATTTTATATTAATAATAACTGATCTAGCTTATTTTACAATTACTACAGCAACACGAGCACCTAAGTCTGTGCCAACACCATGAGCATCTTCAACGCGAACACCACGGTTTTCAAGATAATTCTTTACAACTTGAGCACGCTCATTTGCAAGATTTGCATTGAAATTAGCATTGCCATCAGGCGATGCAGAACCAATTATGCGAACGATTGAGTTCTCACCAATCTCATTGAGAGTTGCCTTAGCATTGTCAGTGAGCTCAGTTGATGCATTTGCGAAGAATACCACAAATTGGTCAGCATCATTAACTGTCTTAGTAACTTCCTTAATTACTTCAACCTTTTGTACTTCGGTAATAACCTCTGGCTTACGGCTGCGAAGCTCATTGATTTGATCATTAAGGCGGTCAACTTCAGCTTGTGTATACTTATAAGGACAGAGTGTAAAGTTGTGTGTTCCATTACTGTTCTTAAACTTATAAGTTAAACCTGCTTCAAGACCTACCCAAGCATTACGGGAATCAAATGCTGGCTGATTAGCATGATAATAGCCATTAGCACCTGTCAAATTGTAGGCAATATAAGGAGCTACATTAAGTTGTAATCTATCAGTAAGATTTACATTTACTTCTGCTCCTAACTTAGTAATAATGTCATTAGTATGCATAGTAGTACCAAAGTAGTAATACTCAGCATCCTGAGCATAGATAAAGCCATGATTCCAACCAATACCTGCTACTGCTACAATTTCTACAGGACGAGGTTGTCCCTTGTAACCAGCAAATAAATTGTTCAAATTAACCTTACCATTTGCCATAACATTTACATAGTTAAGCCAATTGCGACCTTGAAAATCGCCTGGCTGTGAACCATTTTCCCAACCGATTGTACTTGAAACACCTACTCCAAATACAGGAGTGATGTATTTAGTCAAGTCAAGACTAGTACTTGCTTGGATGGTATGTCCAAAGTCTTTATAATTGTTACAACCAGGATGTAAAATGGCTGTAACACCGCCTCTCACGCCGATTTGCCAATTGTCTGTAAATTTAGAATGTTCTACTGTTTGTGCGCTCATTCCAAGCGTAGTAGCTAGAACAGCAGCTACCATTAAAATAAATTTCTTCATCATAAAATCATTAATTCAATAAAAAAGTATCTTAATCTTTTGTTATATACTTCAGTATCTCGTCTGGATGCGTCAGGCCGTGCCATTCCTTTATCATCTCATTATCATCATCGAGTAATACTAAAGTTGGTAGAGATTTTACTCCGTATTCTTCACATAAGGATTCATTTTCTTCGTTTTCAACATTTACGGGTTCAATTTCTACCGAATCAAAAGATTGTAATAATTCTCCTTGCATTTTACAAGGAGAACACCAATCTGCATAAAAATCAAGTAGTTTCACTTTTAATTAACTCTATTTCTTTATTAATATACCATATGGCTTTTTGTAAATCCTCTATATGGGTATCTTTTTTATTGCCTTTAAGTCCAGCACGCCATAGATATTTAATAGCATTACCTATACAAAAATCTCTGTGTTTAATAATATCTATACATTCCACTCCAGATGGGTCTGAGCAATAATGAAGTGGATGATCCACATTACTTGTGGAAGCTATATAAGGTTTTTTATTATCTTTTATCATAACTATAATAATCGAATAAATAAGAAGGAATTTTATTCATAAGAGCTAGCCATCCTCTATTAGAAATTTCTTTATTATAATAAAGATTTCTTATCTTTATCGTTCTAAATCTAGTAGTAGTACTACTAGTTTGGTGATTTTTCTCTTTATAAAAGCGGCCTTTTCCTTCTCTATTGTTTTCGCTCTGCAAAGATAATACTTTATCTTCAATTATTCCCAAAACTCATGTATATATTTATAGTTAATTTTCCTTAATGGACCCAATGATCAGAGACTGAGGCTTCTGCAGGGATAGGCAAAGATTTGCAATATATTGATGCAGCTTTTTCCATACATTCTTTAAGAATATCTGGAGTTTCTTTTATTTCTTCTTTATAAATTACATTAATTTCATCATGAACCAAAGCAGATAATTCAACATCCTTAAAATGATTATTATCTACTATCCAATTAAAAAACATAGTAGCAGCAGTTTTTAAGATTACACTTCCACTTCCCTGTGTCGGGGAATTCAAAGCATATCTTTCATATTTGCTAGATGCTCTAAAGTGCATAGACACTTCTCGAGCAACAGCATCTCCAGTACCTTTATGGTATTGTCCGTATTCTTCCCAAAATTCTGGAGTAAAAGATTGCTGTCTAGCTAACCATGCATCGTGGTCCCACCAGTACATTTTATGACCACTTTCTTTACACATTAATATATATCCATGCTTCTTTACGAAAGCGGCCCCTTCTTTCTTAAACTTAGCAATTCCAGGGAAACCACTAGCATATGCATTAGCAAAATTCCGTGCTTCTTCTAATGTACATCCCATCGCTCCCATAATAGCATATTCAGAACCTCCAAATTGTTGGCTAAATTCTATACCTTTTACTGCTTTTCTTAAATGAGGATATAATTTCTTTATATCTTTTATAGGGGTGTCTCTTGGTATCTCCTTATATACCATATAAGCACATAGTGAATGCATATCTCCACTACCGTGCAGAAACTCATTTAACATGGAAGTCTCATTATATATATCTGCTCCTAATCTACTTTCCAATGCACTATAATCACAGCTTACCCATTTATACCCTTTAGGGGCAGTAAATGAACCTCGTGTTGGGGCATCAGCTGGTAATTGCTGCATATTAGGATAAGTACAATCTTTAGGGCTTAAATTTTTATACTTGGCTAAATCATAGTTAGGTTGTTGACTTCCACAGGACATCCTGCCTGATCTAGCTCCAAGTTGTTTATAATTAGTATGTATTCTGTCGGTTATTGGGTTAATAGCATTAAGGTGACCTTCACCAAAGGATGTAATTACTTTAAACGCCTCCTGAAAATTAAAATATAACTTTAGGAATTCATCATTTATTCCTTTTTGAACTTTAAGATGCTTTTCAAGTACACTATCTTTATCTTCTCCAGTCTTTTTGTCTTTTACTTCAGTATTAAATCCTAAATCCTTAGCTATTTTAACAACTTGTTGACTACTTGCCCAATTAACTGTACATATGGGAGTAGTATCAAATCCATCAAATAGACTACCTTGTAGATTTACTCTAGTATATTTAGATAAAGCAGGATTATTAACAACAAAATCATCAAGGGCTTTTTTGCTGTCTTCATACTTAAGTCTATCATTCTTCATTTTTTCTTTCCACTTATCTGCATCCAAGTGTATTCCACACCATTCAAGATAAGCTATAGCTGGAATAAAGTTACACTCTACTTGAACTGCTTTCTTAAGGTCTTGTTTCTTTACATCCTTTAATTGTGAATTAGCTATATCTCCTAAATATGTGACATCTCCTGCCGCATATTTAATAACTTCTTCATCCAATCCTCTCCATATAATCTCACCTCTAACTGTTTTATCAATATCAATATTTAGCCTTCTAGCTGCTATTGAACGCAAAGAATAAGATATTACGCTGCTAGGATACCCTAAATGCAGTAGTTGTTCTACAATCATAGTGTCATATACATTTCTAGGTATAATACCATAATTATATAAGAACTGTAAATCAAACTTTATATTTTGACCTACTAACTTTTTACTTTCTAGAATATCTTTATACAGTAAAGGAGAAATCGTGGTAGTATCAACAACTATTTGATTTTCTCCTTTAATATCTCCAAATTGCATACAAAGCAACTTACAGAGATGTGGATCACGACCTTCGGTTTCAGAATCGTATTGGATGAAGCTCCAGGATTCCATCATTTTAATGGAATCTTCTGGAGTCATCATCGTGTACGCGTCTGAGTCAAATAGTTCTTTTTGTGTACTTACAAAATATATCATAATTGATATTGTTTTACATATTCATATAAAGAATCTAAATCATAGCAAATCCTATTTCCGTTTTCATCGGTTGCTATATGGTCTTTACCTTCAAATATGTACCACATTATCCAATCAATTCCATATTCATTAAAGTGACTAGCTAACAAAGTTTCAAATATTACAAAACCTTCAGTATATAAAGGAGACTCTCCTATTTCTATATGATGGTTATCCCATAACTTATTTCCTTCGTTTAGTAATACTTCTACACTTTTAATAGCCCTGATAAATAATTCTTTAGTTATCATATTCTATGAGCTCTACATTAAAATTATCTGAGTCTACTTTTGTAAGTATATAGTCACTTATAACTTCTTCTATCGCTTTTATATGTTCTTCTCCTACTGTTACAGGGATATCTTCCCTTGCTGAACGAATCATATCGCTAAATAAAGGATCATCCATAAACTTTTCTACGTCAACAAAGAATTCACCAGTAATTTTTGCAACAACTTTCATATTAATACCATGTTTCAAATGTTATATATTCTGTATCTTGTAAGTTATCGAATGCGGGCAGTATATTAGTTTCTAGTTTCTTTAATACTTCTTCTACATCCTGTATATAATATTTATCATAAGCTGTACTACCGAAAAAGAATCCATCCATAGTGGGCAATAGTTCTTTACAAGTAGTAACATCATTTAGTACTGTCCTACATCGTTTCACCAGTTCCTCACACATTCCTTTAGTGATTTCTAGAGGAATCTGTTCTGCAATATTAAATCCTTTATCACCAAAAAATCTTACTAAAAAGTTAACTTTACGAAAATAACTAACTTCTTCTGCGTCTATGTTTTTATTTCTATTTCTACGGAAGAAAAATATATCTAATCCCATATTTAAATTTTTTATTTATTATTTACCTGTATGTCCAAATCCTCCATCGCCTCTTTCAGTTTCACTTAATTCAGTAACTTCTACGAGTTCGATTTTAGGATAAGGTAATATCATCATTTGACAAACTCTTTCACCAACTTTATAAGGAGCTAAAGCACTTATAGTATTAGCATAAGCGTTTATCACAGTATTCTGGTCATGAGATAGTGTAAGATAAGGCGTTATAGGCAACTTATCTCTATTCTTAAATACTACTAATAGTTCTCCTCTATAACCAGAATCAAGAGTACCAGGAGCATTAGGTATATAAACGTCGGTCTTAGTGTTACTGCTTCGTGGTCTAAGATCCATATAATAACCTTCTGGAACTTCAAACGCTAAACCTGTATGATAAATATATCTATCATTTTGTAAATCATACTCCACATCTACGGCCGTTATATCCATGCAAGCATCTCCTGGCATTGCATATGTAGGAACAACTGCATCTTCACGCAGTTTCTTGAATTTCACTTGTAACGTCTCTCTCATTAAATTTAAATTTATACTCAGAGTTTAAGGTATGAAAAACATTATTTTCCCAGTCAATAGATTGAACTGTAGATGTATAGTAATATACATCATTGTCTTCCATATAACAGGAAATTCCTTCTCCAAATCCTGGAGTAATGCCTTTCATTTTTACTGCATCTAGAGGAGTATCTACAACTTTCTCGATTTCGATATCCCCCATTTTAGACTTTTTTACTGCTTCATATACAAACATGAAATCTTTTCCATATTTGTTTACAAAGTCCTCTTCAGACATCTGTCTTATCTCCATTATCTTCAATATCATCGGATGATGGAGAGTGAGATGCATCACAGGGCGTTTTATCTTTGACATAATTTACTATATTGTTAATATTACATTCATTTGCTTCTGAATAGAAGCCTTTTATTCCTTTCTTATTTTCATAAACAGCTACAAATGGAACTAATCTTGCCCCAAAAGAACTTTTTATTTGACGAGCTTTTCTTTTATCGCTAAATATATCCTCGTCATAAAATTCTAAACTAACTGGATAACCTTCCAGCTCTTTAGTTAAGCTGGAAGGATCCAATTCGTTAGTTAGTAAACTATTATAAACCAATTTTAGTGTCATAAGCATTTACTATAATCACAGTCTAAACATCTTATACATCCTCCTTCTCGAATCAATCTACCTCCGCACTTAGGACAGGTTTCAGCACTTTCCTCTTTAGGCATATACTTACTTAATATCCTACATATTGCAGAACTAAATGATGTTATATTCTCATTAACTTTCTTTTCAGTCTTGATAATGAACTTTAATGGAATTCCGTGTCTTAATAATGCACTTACTAACAATGTACAAGTTCTTTGTTCTGCATTAAGAAGACTATCTAAGTCATCTATGTTAATGAGATCCGAGTGGAAGCTATATAATCCCTTAGCCTTTTTTGTTAATATGCCTTTATGATTATTTATTTTTATCTGTTTTTCTGGTTTGAAACAGAAGGCTTCATAAGGTTTATTCTTATATAAGCCTATCATAACATAAAAGATTTCTCCACCTACTTTCACAGAATAGAATTCGGCATCTAACTTCTTAGGACGTTTAGGCGCACTGATGGAAGACTCAAATCTTTCTTCCTTTTGTTTATCACTGACAGAATTAAGAATACCCTCTCTACATCCATCGCGATATACTGTAACACCCTTTAAACCATTCTCCCAAGCTTCTTTATAAATTTCAGATATCTCTTCTTCTTTAGTTTCTGTAGGTAGATTTATAGTAGATGATATGCTATGGGTTATAAAAGTTTGACATGCGGCCTGAGTCATAATTCTATAATGCCAGTCAATGTCATGCGCTGTCGCTCCATAATAGGGACTTTCCTTGTAAATAGCATCCCATTTATCAAGGTCCCATTCATCAATGTTTTCTTCTGGATATTTTACTTTAGCCCAACGCTTTAAGCCCTCGTGTACGACCATATATTCAGTAAATTTAATACCTAATTTATCTACATAGTCTACGCGATCAGTATCAGAAGTACATTTCTTTCTTCTCTTATAGTATGGCATAAATACAGGTTCAATACCTGAAGATGTTTGAGTGAGCATTGCTACACTACCAGTTGGCGCAATGGTACTGAAAGATATATTACGTCTTCCAACCTTTAACATCTTTCTGTATATCTCAGGATCGTATTGCTTTACAAAGCTTTGGAATAATGGATTCTCTTTATCAAATCCATCATATTCTTCAAATACTCCTCTAGATTCTGCCATATCTACAGATGCTTTAAGTTCTGCTCTGAAAATAGTTTCCATTACAGCTTTTATAATGGGAATAGATTCTGGAGATCCATATTTAACATTAAGTTGAGCCAACATATCGGCTAGTCCTAATATTCCTACACCTGCTCTTCTTCCTCTTCTTGAAACATCGAGAATCTTTTCCCACATTTTCTGTTCTTCAGATTCAGATTCACATACATCAATAATCCTTTTTACTGCTTCCTGCTCTAAGTCTACTAAGTCATCTCCCAATTTCATGGCATAATACCCTAAATGAGCTATAACATTATAGTCTAATTCCGCTTTTTCAGTATACGGATATTTGACGCATTTGGCAAGGTTAATATGAATCAATCTACAAGAATCCATAGCTCCCATACCAATCTCTCCACAAGGATTAGTGGAAATCATACTAAATTCTGGATAATAACGATCTGGTGCTTTTAAGTGCATTGCATCGTCAAATATTATACCAGGCTCGGCTGTATTCCAAGCACAATGAATTAATTTATTCCATAAATCTCTTGCTTTGATTCGTTTGACGTACTTATGATATCCTACTTCTATAAGTTCGCCGATTTTACTATTGGTCGGAACATATATAGTATCAAAGTCTAAGTCAAGAGGATATCTTTGATAATATACCTCATCATTCTTGACAGCTCTCATAAAAGCATCGGATACCTTTACAGAAATATTAGCACCTGTAACCTTCGTTAAATCTTGCTTCTTTTCTATAAATTCTTCAGCATCAGGATGATCGATAGATATAGTTAACATCAAAGCTCCTCTACGGCCATTCATGGCTACTTCATTAGTTAGTGCTGAATTTACATCCATAAAAGATGCTGCACCAGTAGAAGTAGAAGCGGCATTATTTACCATTGCCCCATTAGGTCGCAACTTAGACAAGTCATATCCTACGCCTCCGCGTCGTTTCATTAATTGAATCTGATAGTTTCTAATTTTCATTATTGAATTATAACTATCTTCTGGAGATTCAACTACAAAACAATTGGATAGACTTACAGGTTTTTCTAGACCAGCATTTGCCAACACAGAACCGCCTGGAATAATATATCCGTCCTTAAATAAGTTTTTAATAAAATCATTGGCTAATACCCAATGATCTTCTTTATAGTTAGATTCTATTCTTGCAAATTCTTTGGATAATCTTTCATATGTATCATCTGGAGTTTCTTCATTTTCGGCTTTGTATTTATTCTCCCATACAGAAGCCGCCAACTCATCGCCATTAAAATACTCTAAAATTTTCTTATCCATCAAATTAGTTTAAAGATTGAATGCCTAGAATCTTGCCTGCTAATAAAGTCTTTTCTGGTATACTAAATACATCTCTGCCTTTAGTTACCATATTAGTTATTTGCTGAGTCATCGCGTTATATACATCATACATATTAACAGTATCCCCTACTTGATAATAGTCAGAATTTTCTTCCAAGAATAAGCTCTTATATGCAGATATAATGTTATCAACGCTTAATTTTACTGGTTGGAAGCCATTGTTCCAATTCATAAGGAGGGTATTATCTACCCATTTTCCTAATAATTGTTCTCTTGCTTCTACACTGTTTTCAAATTTCTCTTCGTGTAGTTTAGTAAGAATAGCATTTGTTTCGTCTTTTAACTCTAAGATATGCTCCAAAGGTTTAAAATCAATAGGAGTTTCTGGTTCCAAAGCTTGAATACTTAGATAAGAAGGACTAAAGATACACAAGTTAGTACAAGCAGCATTAAGTGCTCCACTATAGAATTTAACCACTGGCTTTCTTACATCAAGACCCATCACCATTCCTATGACTTTGTCATGATTTGCGTACATATCTTCATCAGGCATCACAGCTTCAATATATACTCTATTATAAGTAGTATCATGAGAACTAGTATCGCCAGTTTCAGTAACAGTTATTTGCTCAGGAGTTTGTACGTGTATTCTAAAATCATCTGTATAATTTGATAATCTATCAAAGAAAGGTCCTACATAATTCGCAGTCTTGAAATAAGCTTTTTTACCAATAATCGTTGGTTTTCCTTCAAATAATTCTTTTACCTCAATATCCATATTTTCATTCTTCTTTTTCTCCCTGCTCTTCTTGTAATTTAGTGATTTGATCCTGTACCCAAGATTTCCATCTGGTTTCTATAACTTCTTTATAAGTATTCCAAATTTCTCTAACTTGATCATTATCATATCTCCACTCTCTTTGCCCTTTTGTAGGTACATAAAAACGAGCAGTAAGTTCTTTTAATACTTTTTCATCTTCTTTTGTGCCGTGTTCAACGATATCTATAATTTCTGTATCAGGATTATAAGATATATACTCTTTTAATCTTGGATACTCATCATCAATTTTTGCTCTTTCGGACCACCCTATTTTAACTTTATCGTGGCCATTACTTACTAAATATATCATTATCATTTACATTTAAGTGAGTTATCTAGTGATACTAGGTTACTCTCACTATTATTAAATAGTAGAGTGGCAATACGCCACCCTACTAATTATCAGCCTACAAATCTAAAGAATGTATAAGCACCCTTCTGAGTGCCCTTAGAAGGCGTATACGTGCATTCTAAAGCTTTAATATTATTTACGTCAATCTTGATTGGCATTATATAAGCATCTTCTTTTGCTCCAAGAGTGTATAAGAGTCTAAGAGCTTTAATTGCATCTTTCTTCTGCTTATAATAATTAGAATGTAATTTACCACCTATAACAATAGCATAATGTTTTACATAATGTCTTGCTTTAGCTGGAATATTCTTCATACTATAAGGTCTAGTACGCTTATTTTCCTTGCCTTGATTTTCGACGATATATAAGCTAATATTTTCTTCATCTTTGCATTTCTTTTCAAGTTGCTCTTCCATAAACTGTTCTAAATCAGCTCCAGTTGGACGACCTGCCTTCTGCCAAGCTATAGTGCAATTAGCACCAGAGTCGGGAAACATCACCGCCTCACCAGTAGGAAATTGATCTAGAGCATCTTTCAAAGAATAAGCTTCAAATCTTTCAACTTTTAATATTGCCATATTATTTATTAAAATTAATTAAAATGGAATCCATGTATCTAAAATTCTTTTAACTTCTGCAATCATTTCTTTATTAGATTTGAAATCTAATTTAGGTATTTCACCAGTTATGCCTTGCATAAAATCTTCACACATTATTGCTAACCCTCTGATAGCTGCAACGAAATCATCACAATATGATCCATCTTTAAATACTATCTTGGCTAACACTTCCCAGCATGTGATGTCTGGATTTTTCTCTCTTAATTTTTGTGTTATATAACATATACTCATTATGAGAGTTATACGATCCTCAAAGGGACCATTAAAATTACACACACCATAATACTTATTATATGTGTCTTTTAATTCTTGATAATTAGGTGTCCAAGTCTCCATCTTGTATCTTATTTAATTCTACTTCAGCTGCCATTTTAAGTAGTCTAATAAACTCTTGAAAACCTTCTTTTATTTCAGAGTCATATACTTCATATATGCCAGAATTACATTCTGAAACTGTACTTACTACTAACATATTAGCTTTGAAGCTATTTATATTTGTCAGATTGTGATATTTTGCAACATATTCCTTAAGCATAAAAGCATAAAGGCCCATTTGCCTAGCATAATGATACTCTTTGAAACTATGTTTAAAATACTCTAATGGATGTCCAGAAGTCTTTAAATCATTTAATACTAAAGAACATTTGTCAGTATCAACAGTAAAATTATCAAGTTTTCCTTTTACTCTAAGTATAACAAATTTTCCTGTTTTAGTATCAGTGGCCATAAAATCTAGAAACAAAGCAGCTTCATTCATTACTTTAGATCCCTTAGGATATAAGAGATTCATAATATTATAATTTAAATGTAATGAACTTGTACACATCATACAGGTCTCATAACTACGTGCATCTAGAAATATATTTTCCACATTAAGATATTTAGTTTCTTCTTCATACCTATCTTTAAAATAAGGAATACACTGATCGAGTACATTTTGTATACGAGAATCTGTAAGAGAATTAGAATAATAATCTACTTCAATACAAGCAGCTTTTACATCATTATAAGTAGGAGATTGTTTATTCTTTTTCCATTTCTTATATAATATATCAGCTACAAATCCAAGTTTTGCACTTGGCCGACTGGTAATATCTGATAATCTAAAATCCTTAGGCTGTAAAATAACTTCATGTACAGCACTTCCTAAAAGTAAACTATTAGAATAATTAGGTTTAAAACCTGCTAAATATTTCTCTACAGATCCTCCTTGGTCGGGATTTATCAAGCTTAGTTTAGAATTACTAATACAATTAGAAAACTCTTTAGAAAAATAGCGTTCATCACTCATTTCAAGATACTGAACGCTATTTGGTATATATTCAATTTTTATCATACTAAATCTTTAAAGCTATAAAAATGTTTCTCCATAAATTCATCATAAGCCTTGCATATAGTATCATAGTCAAGGGATTCAATCCTTCCTACTTCCCCCCAACTTTGATTATTAGGAGTACTGTACAATAAACAAGGTACGCCAGCTAGATTTAACTGAATCATATTATGTATACTATCGTCAATAAAGACATCGACTTTTCCTTTTATTCTTTTTGATTTATCTACCCGATGTCCATACATCTGATATACTGGACTATTAGGAAAGCCATTATCCTTTAGCCACTTTTTAGACCAGGCTTTATTGTTAACTCTAGCAGTACAATATAACACTGGAACAAAATCAATTTTATTCTTTACAGGTAAAGTAATCCAAAATTGTCTATTTGTCTTTAGATCCCTGACAACATTCTTTGTTATTCGATGTTCTTTCAGTCTACTTGGATATTTCTTTACATTGTAATATTCACAATAGGACTCCCACCAATAACACAGGCAGTCATCAATGTCTAAACCAATCTTTAAATCTCTCATTCAAATTCATCTAAACTATATATATCCCCAATTACTACATTTGCTGTGTCTAATAATATACCTCTAAATTCAGAAAAAGTATCTGGATCAATATCTTCATCATCTATATATTTATCCATTAAAATTTTCATATACTTATCTTCAGCAGCCCTAAGATCTTTAGCTACTACTTTGTATATAATATTATCTACATCAGAGCATATTGGTAATAGATATGTATTCATATTATTTATTTTTTACTAATCAATTCTAGGAAATAATCCAGAGGAATCATAGCAATAGTTCCTTCACTATTATGTCCAGATGTCCCTGTCTTTTTCCAAATAACACAAAACGGTTTGTCTTTATCTGTACAAGCATCTCGTATTGCAAAATATCTAGGCGTAGAAATAGTATTTTTTGTTTGTATATTACAGGGCAGTTCACCATTTAAATCCACGACATCAATCTTATTAGCGTCAGCCATTTTATTTACGGCACGACTAGATTTGCATCCTGAATACCCTATTTGTTTTAATTTATTTACTATTTCAAGTTCAAATTTATTTCCTTTACGCCTATTGCGTTTACCTATACTTGATTTCTTGATCTTTTCATCAGATAGCTAATCTTTGTTTTGTGCTTTACAGTTTTTCTTTTGCATACTCAATTAATTCAAGAGTCTTTTCTCTACCAAATTTATTATAATAATCCGAAATATCTTTTGCGCCATATTTTCTAGGAATCCAGAAACATTTCACTCCAAATTTCTTCCTAAATTTATTCATATTCTGGATACCAGCTAAATCATTATCATAAAATATAACGATGTTCTTAAACCTTTTATGCAAGGCTTCAAACTGTTTTTCAGTTAGAAATAAATTCTCAGAATTAGGTGCTATTGCAGTAATTCCTAAAGAATATAAACAAGCCACATCTTTTAAGGCTTTGGTTACTACTAAAGTATCTCCGCTAGAAGGTAACTGCTTTGCTCCTTGGAGCATAGTAGCTCGCCAATTAGATAGGAACTTTGGTTCTTTCTTTCTGTGTTTAGGAAGATATATTCTCCATAATTCCATTCCTTTGGAATTCTTTCCTCTATAATAACCATATATAGGATGTGATTTGCTAGAAGTGGTAAAGATATTCCCATTTAAAAATACAGTATTACAGGAGAATATCCTAAATTTCTTTAGGATATCCTCAGTAACACCGAATTGGTTCCACCATTTGAGTTCTTCTGTAGAAAAGTCTTTTATTTCAACTTGTATAACAGCTTCTTGAGTTTCCTCAAATCTGTCTTCGCTTACTTTTATGACTTTTCTTGTTCTAGGCCTATCAGTATGTATGAATCCAAAATCATTTCCTATGATTTTAAGAGCTTCATGATACGAGCAATTGTATTTAAACATCACAACATTTATAAAATTGCCTCGCATATCCGAGCCAAAATCCTTAAATATGATATCGCCTTTTTTATTTTTATAAAAAGAACACGTCGGATTTTTGTCATCCCTTAAAGGAGAAACAAATAATCCTTTCCGTACAGGGACTCCCAGGTAGTAATTAAGATAAGTCTCTTGAGAATACTTACTTAACAAATATTCTTTAGTAATTGTAGGTTCTAATCTAAATATTGCCATAACTATTATTTCCTATTAGAACTACAAATTTACTAAATTATTAAAGATCGTCCAACTCTAAATCATCTGTATCATCAGCCTTAGAATCGTCTTCTAAGTCGTCAGGCATAACAGTTGGTCTAGTGTTAGCGAGAGCATCTTTTGCTTTAAGTTCGCGAGCTGTAAACTTAAGTTCAGACTCATTTGCACTAATCCAGTTATTGCTAAAGAAAGCTTCGTCTGTCTTAGTATTAATTTGAACAGAATTTGGTAGAGAAGCATAGCCCTTATTATTGGCAACTACCTTGATATAGAATTCCTTATCGATACTAGAATTAGTAGCCTTAACAAGAACCTCGACAAGCTTATCAAATTCGGCTGGCAATTCCAAATTTAATTTGCCCTTAATCTTCTCATAGTTTTCTGGTGCCACTACAGATAAGAAATGGGCTACATTAAAGATAAGTTGCTCCATAGCAGAAGGCATAACCCACTTATAAGTTCCAGTGTCGCCAGACATTCTTTCTTCGCCCTTGGCATCAGGACAGAAGAACATAGTGTCAAATACTCCAGACTCTCCGTCAAATTTTATCTGAAAAGCTTTCCACTCGCGGCCTTCCTTAGACTTTCCTTCTTTGGCTTCAATACCTTTGAAGGCAACTTTAGAGATTGTAAAAGGAGCGATTCTTTGGACCGCTGTAGTGTTTGCATTTGAAATATTAAACTTCATACTTAATTAATTAATGATTCAAAATTTATATCCTTCAGTTCTGTACTCTTATCAAACTCTGCTAACCAGTCGTCTAATTCGTCAGAACTTTCTTTTTCATCTATATCTATTTCTTCGTCAGCACTTGGAAGTTCTATATGTTCGTCTTCCGCTACTATAGGTTCAGCATCTTTACTGACTAACTTAAAGAAAGTACCATCATAATATTCAATAGTAAATTCAGTACCATATTTAGACAATACTTCATTTGCTGTACCTCTATAACTTACTGTTTTACTTTTAGTAAGCTTATTACCAGCATCTTCTGACCTACATATTACAGGATACATAAAGCCATCTATTTGAGAATATTCGATATTTAATCTATCTCCATAGGTAGCATTTAATAATTCCATAGCTGCACTATTTAACTCATATTTGTTATCTCGTAATATTAATAAAGGTTTAGTGCTAGTTTCTATTTCTTCTAATATTTCAGAAGTAGTAGATAATACTTTAAAAGTATTATCCTTTCCTACTTCTGCAAGAGTTGTTATTTTAATTTTCATTTCTTCAATGATGGATAAATTCTTTCCCAATGTGAAACAAACGATCCGTCTGGCTGCAACTCAGCCACTATAATTTTCTTATTAGCTAAATGCTCGGGTCTGGCTCCTGCCGTAGCGTCACCATTTGTTTCAAAATTTATACATAAATTACTGTTTTCGTCTCTAAATACGAATCCAATTGCATCACTTTTAGCTGCTAATATCCTGCCAGTTTTACCTGTTAAATCCAACTCTTTAATATTACTGTCCTGGGTTTCTCCCATAGTAACAATAGCCTTGTCTTTAACATGCCCTACCAATATAATATTAGGTGCACACATAGCAAGTTTTTCAATAATTTTCTGCATAGCTTCTCTGAGGAAACCATAGCCTGCTCCATGAGGAGCATGAAGGACATCATTATCATTAAAATTCGAACCAAGAGGAGACTCTTTATACATTTTAAGGGCAAGAGGTTTGGCAAATTCCTCTAATGCAGTAACTGTATCAATTGTTATAAACTTATAAGGATATGATGCTTCCTTAATAGCCTTACACAACTCATTAAGCTCCTTAATGGTAGTAATTTTTACTTTCATAGCTTCCACATAATCAGAACCTTCTTCTAAATCTATAATAAGATTATCTTCCAAAGTAGCTAACAAAGAAGTCTTTCCAATTTTAGGAACGCCATATAATATTAAATTTTTAGGATCTTGAGTTACTTTAGGCAATTTCTTTAAAGGTAAATCCATTAATTTATAATTTAAAAGTTGCTTTAGGAGTATCTGTTGTTTTGATAGTATCTTGTTTTAGTGTCCAACTAGGATTTTTATAAATTTCATAGTCCATAATCTCTTCAGGTTTAGGAAGCTCCTTAAACCATCCACACTCTCCATAAAATCCGACATGGTCTATTATATCGGAAGTACCAAATCTTGATTTTAAAAGAATACAAGCCAGATAATTATGTCCTATTTCCTTCATATTATATCCTTTATAACTAGCTAATTTAAATTTAAGAGGAGAATGTAGTGCTAATACTACTTGTGAATCTTCATACATAGCAGCTGAATCCTTAAAATCAGAAGCGTCGGGCTCTTGTTGCCCCTGCCTTAATCTCTCAGAATTGTTCGCATTTCTATTAAACTGCATAATATGAATTGGACTTATTTTATACTTATTTCTTAAAGAAACAGAATATGAAGATAATAAGTCCATTTCCTCCTTCTTACTTTTACCTGTACTAGCTCTTACAAGAGACATATGATCGATAATAACAGAAATTATTTGATTTTCGTTATTAGGTATATAATGCACAGGAGTAAAAGTACCGAATTTTTCTAAGTCTTCTAACACAGTCTTTTTATACTTCTCAGCGTTTAGAGTACCACTATGAAATATAATCCTTTCATCTAATAGATTCAAGAACGGAGTACAAGACTTAACTAATTCAAGATGTTCATCAGATAATCTGCAATCATGTCCTCTGGAGAATAACTCCTTATACGTTATTGAAACACCATATTTTTCAAATATATACATAGAAACCAGTTTAGCATAAATTTGTTCTTGAGTCATCTCCAAATTAAACATGATAAAATATGGATCTCTAAATGTAGATACTCCATTCATATATTCTTTTAACGGTTTATATATAAAGGAGTATAACATAAAAGTACTTTTACCAACGCCACTTTGTGCGGCTATCAAATAAGATGTGCCTGGAAGCAGCCCGTCCATATATAATTCCATTTTAGGAAGACCAATAGTTAATCCTATATTATTTCCATCTCTTCCTTTATCAATCAATTCATAAAAACGTTCTGTTCCTGTCATCATACAGATGTCAAAGTATCAAATGTTATAGTACCATTACCATCTTTCATTTCAGCGATACTCTCCCACATCTTACTCACTACAAAATCAGCTATATTCATATTAATAAGCCTACAGTTATTTTCCTTGGCCCATTCTACTAGCTCTAATATTTCACGGTGCTTATCTATATTCCACCCTATACTTTTGCCATAAGCGAAAAAGAATTCATCTTCTGAATTGAATTTCTTTGCAAAATTCTTGAGCGGAGCTTCAACACCATTAATAACACAGATACTAGGATAAGTTCTCCAAAACTCATAACCAAGTTCATTACTGCATTTCATGTGGCCAGTTAAAAAGTTCTTAGAAAAAGGAACGGTTTCAGGATCGAATGTTGAGCCTTTATCTGGAACTTTATATGACTTTAATATGACATTTTTGTTTTGCAGCGAAACAAGTATACTCCTCAGATCACATTTAGATGCTTCTAAATACTTACATAGATATTCAGAATGCCTTAACTCACTATTAGCTAATAAAAGTAATTCTATTATAAATAATTCTTCTGCATTTAGACCATATCGAGTCATCAGCAGTAGTTTATTATCAAGTGATTTTATTTCCAATTAAATAGACTGGTTACGTAGTTTCGAGCTATATCTATTTAATTGCATACAGTTTATATTCCTTTCGGAGAGTACCTATTGCATTTTATAAGGACGAAGTAATTTGCGCTCTAAATCAATTAATTCGTCTTCGAATTTTTCCATATCATACACGGTGCTGTCTTCATAACGTTTAAACAGCATATGCATGGCAATATATTTTATATACTTAAACATATAATTAAATAATTAAAATCTAAAAATCATTTGTTTAGGTTTAGTATTTATTTTAGGAGTTATACTTTCACCTTCTAATAATAGATGTAAGTTCTCCTCGTCTATAGTAATGTACTTACTATTTCCTACACTATTTCGGAACCATTGTTCTTCTACAGTATTCTTAATAACTAAATTGAATATTTCTACAACCTTTCCTTCTTGTTGTCTGATTGCTCGGCCTATTCGTTGTTTCTTGGTCGTTTTACTACTATTAGTACCTAAAATTATAGCTACTGATATGGAAGGATCATTAAAGCCTTCATTTAACCTCATAATAGAATGTACAACTCCACTATCCTGGTTAATGAATTCTTCTAAAGTAATTCTTCCTTTCTTCTTAGAGTCTTTTCCAGAATAAACCTTACCATATTTTAGCTTTTCAGCCATTGCAATTGTTGCACTAAAAGTGATGCACTTTTTATCTTGTCTATGCTCTAATATTAAATTGGTTAACTCTACTTTCTTAGGATGATTATTTATATATTGCTTCCTTTTCTGCAGGGTCCTAGTAAATCCCATAGCATGTATAAGGATCTGCCTATTTACTTCTTTAAAATTAGTACCATCAGACTTTTGTTTGGCTAGAGCAGCTCGTGCTTTCCAATCAGTAGCCATTTTCATAGCTACTCCAAAATTGAAGTCAAAAAAAGAGAAATGCTCAAGAAATTCTCGGTTAACCTTTTCATATTCTTCTATATCATCAGGTTCTATTAGAACCAAATACTCTCTATAATCATTCAACCAATCATTTTTGATGGATTCCTCTATTGTAACTTCATCAATAACGGGAGCATGTTGTGCTAATAATCTGTCCCTACCATCCAGCCTTTCAAATGTAGCAGTAAGACCTAATATTATCTTATATTCTACATTTTCAAATACTGAATATAAAGTAGGAGCAGCTACTTTTTGTATTTCATCAATTAGCAATAATGCACATTTATATTGATTACGCGATACATCATACATTGTGTGTACTTCTGCTTTTATATTATTATCTTGTAATTCTTTATCCCATTGTATTTTTATTGCATCACTTGGTACAACAATTATAACTTTCTTATTAGCATTTTTATTCTGAAATCTTTGAATAGCTTGTAGTCCAATTCTAGTTTTTCCAAATCCTGTAGCAGCTACTATAGTACCGACACACTTACTTTTTACCCAATTATCAACACATTCTTTTTGTCTTTTACTTCGAGAAGAATTAGGATCAAACATTTACTCCTTTAGATTTGAGAACAAGGCGTATTTGTCTCTCTCTTTCTTCCCACTGACTAATGTGATACTGTACATCGGACTCAAGAGAGAATAATATCCTGTTGCGTAATACTTCCAACTGCATTGTAGACAATTCAGAATATTTCTTACTATGTAATATAATCATAGCTCTCATTTGATCCAGAGTAAGACCTTTATAGTTAATCAATACATTGATATTAGGCTTCAAATCCAGATAACCTCTAATATAGTCTACTTTGCTAGTGTTCTTATCTATCCTCTGTAAGTCACTCTCAGTTAAATAAATTCCTTGTTTAAGTAAGAACGTCAATGTAATATGCTGCTTAGAAAACTTTCCTAAAGTATCCAGACAAGCAGCTAATACCGTACTTATAGTCAGTGTACTAAATTCCTTAGGACAATCGCCGACAGCCATTGCTATAGAATTAGTTTTAGGATCAACAGAAGGATTATTGTTTAGAAATTCTCTTAAAGCAGACATAAATACAAATCTAGGAGTATCTTTGTCTTTTTCAAGCCATCTAACAAATAATTCTGCATTACATTTATTACGTTGCTCCTTAATAATGTCAAGTAAAACATATCTTCCAGGATTCTCTTTATCCTTATTATAAAGCATTGTTTCACAATGATTGTAAAAAGTTAAAAGTTCTTCAGGAGTACAATCCTTCAGTTTCTTCTCTTCTTGAAATACTTCACCGTCTTTAATGACTTTTTTACCTTTCCAAACAAAAGAATTTATATCATTTTCCTTTTTACTAAGGGCTTCTTCGTATCTTTCTTTAATCATGTTCTAATCATAACATATCATATCCTTATTATAATATCTTGTTTCTTTATTATTATCTATCCACAGTTGATGAATCAAAGTACTATTTCTTTTGTAGGAGCTTGTTCTCTGACAAAGTCTAGAAAGTGAATATTAGTATATTTATAAGGGATATTGGTATCTGAAATACTATCGTACCAACAATCTATACCACCTTCCACTTCTCTAAACTTAAGAAAACCAGTATCTCCTATATTTAATTCATCACATTGCCAGTTGGGAAATCTAGTACACATTACATATTTATCATATAACTTATCAAAATCTAAGTTTTCAAAAACATATACTATGTACCCTCCTGGCTCATCGTGTTGTGCCAACAGTTTTGCTTTTTGTGTTCGTATATTCTTTACACCCATACTTAGCGAAATCACATGACAGTGTGCTTATACCATAAAAGCAAGGATATCTGTCACATTCTCTACATGTTCTATAGGGGAATTTATATATAATACCTGAAGGATCTCTTGGCCTATCTTTTCTCATTTAAAGATTAATAATATAGCCAAAGTAGCACTAAGAGTAACTCCCCCTATACTTACCCATTTTAAAACTTTTTGCTTTGACCTAATGCTTTTTAATTCTTTATCTTGTGCTAAAAGTTTTTCATGGGCCATTTCAGCGTAATTCTTATACTCAGTTAACTTTAATTCATTCAAAGCTTCGGTTTTTTGATAATTATCAACCAAACTTTGATAATTTGTAATCTGAGTATTTAATTCAATATTCTCAGCTTTTAATTTCTTATGCTCAGCAAATATTAGATTAGTTTCCTTTAGTTGCTGACTGGTTATAACTACTAGAGAATCGTTTAAAACTTTCGGATAAGTAGTCTGTGAAAAACTTACTATCACTGTCGACAGGCTGATTAATAATAGTATTAAAATCCTTTTCATACTGTAATTCTATTAAGCCTATATTCTGCTTACTACTGTCAATATTACTAAGTATTGTATCTCTTTGAAGTTTGAGCGAATCAATTTTAACATTAAGAGAATCTACCTTATGTATCATATCATCATATGGATCATTTTCTATTTTACCAGTAGAACATTTCTTCCAAAAGAAAAATCCAGTTATAATCAAAACTATACATATACAAAGTAATATTAATTTACTTTTTTTCGTCATTGTAAATGTACTATAGCATCTTGAATAGCTAACCAATCTGTACTCAATTCTGCTATCTGATTAACTGTTCTAGCCAATTCCATCTCTTCGAGTTGTTCTCTAATCATTGTATATATAAAATCTATAGCTAACAAGTCATTCTCCTTTTTGGCCTGGTCATGCAATTTATAAAAAGCTTCAGTAGTTTCATCTTCAGCAGTTTTAAATATTTTAAGAGGCTTCTTAAAGTTGCCATCTTCCATTACTTCCTTTACTGGAATCATGCTATAGCTATGAAGTCTATATCCTCTAGCTTTAAGGAAATTCTCAATAAGTTCAGCATGGTCTAACTCTTCCTTTGCATGATTTTTAAAGAATTCCGCTAGTCCTTCTAAACCGAAATAAGAATAAAAGTTAGACATATAATTATAAAGATTAGAATTATATAACTCGCTATTAATCTGATTTTCTAGTGCAGATAAAATACCTGCTTTAACATCTGTAATTTTAGGAGTAGTATTTTCCTTTTCCTCCATCAATTCTTCGTCTTCTGTGTTGCTATAAATTCTCATTTTTTATTTCAAAGTTACTAAATTTTTTTCAATTTAAGGGGATTTAAAAATTTAATAAAAGTTAAAGTCTGAATTTAGTAATTCCTTTGGATACAGATTTTACTACTGCCCCACGAGCTAACCTATCAGCCATCTCATTGTATTCAACATTACAATGTCCCTTAACTAAAATAAACTTTACTGAAGAATGCTTAGTAATAGCTTCATCCAATCTCTGCCATAAGTCAGAATTAGACTTTTCTTTACTCTTCCATCCTTCGTTATAAGTGTTTACTACATAAGCAGAATCACTATATACAGTCACATCACTACTTACTTTAATTGAATTTAAAGCTTGTAATACTGCCATCTGTTCCATTCTGTTATTAGTAGTATTCTTATATGATTTTGTAAATTGAGCTACTATTTTACCCCTGTCATTTAATATAACAAAACCTATTCCTCCAGTATTTTTCTGAAAGGAATAGGCTCCATCTGTATATATAGTATAGGTACTCATATTATTTATCTAAATCTTTAATATGTTCGGTCTCTATAATAGACAAATTAACAAACTTACTTAAAGAATCAATTAGAGCGTTCTCTTTAGACCTATAATAATCCACTATATCTGTTAATACAGCAGTAATATAATCAAAGGCTTTCTTGTCACATAATGACTCTGTAATACGTACTGCTTTTGTATTATTAAAAAGATCTCCCTCTTTAAGTGTTACTTTTGAAGTAAATTGTTTTCTAATATATAATACATCAGCTTGATTACGAAATTGTACATTAGAATACTTCTTTTCTAACAATTTCTTTAGATTTTTCGCATCAACATTATCGATAGTAAACACTATCCATTTTTTGCACACTGTAATCTTGTCACTACCAAAGAATTGTTTATCCAATTGGTGCATTTTAATCCTCGGTAATTCTTCTGGATTTTCTTTTAACATAATCTTAACTTTTTACAATAAAAAATCTCCGTTAAAACTAACGGAGATTATAATTATACAAATAACATTCTAAAAATTTGACCACCATCTTTTTTAAAGAGTGTTTCGTCTGCTCCAACAACTTTATCTCTTATACCCGATAAATATGTTGCATGTCTATTCCAAAAATCATTGTCCATTTTAAAGCGTCGTCTAGTCATGTCTCTAAATATAGCATAAGCTTGTTCGTCAGTTATATTTGGACTGTTATTAATAATATCATTATAAATATCAATTAACTTTCTTCCATTACCAAGACCTGCATCACGATTTAATCTGCCCATTACATGATCTGCATCTACTGTATAATCCTTTCTAAAAAGATTATTAACAGCAAATTGATTTGCAAGATTTCCCCAAGTTTTATCTCCAGCATATTTTCTATAGAATTGGGCTCCTCTATACATTTTATCTCTACTATTCAAAGCCTAATTTAAATATATTTTATCATCGTCTTCTCCCTTAAATTCACTATATGCTTTATATCTATCTAACATGGGAAGTGTAGCTTGACCTCTCATTAATTGATTAGCATATTCTTTACCTTTAGCATCAGTAGTGAGATATTTATTAATTAAAGCTGCAGCGCCTGCCACATCATTATCATTTCCAGTCCAACTACCATCATCACCAAATAACGATTTTTTCTTATTTCCTGCTATATAGTTTGAATTAACATAATCACGTAAACCCTAATTTAATCCAGCAACAACCTTAAATTCATCTGCGGTATCAATATTACCATAGATATTAGATAATGATTGCAGGCCATCAAAATTATTACCCCAAGGAGTTCCTTCTTGCCACTCCTTATAAGTATAAGCACCATTATTAACAGTAGGGGCAGGAGCAGAATTAGAATTTAATCTAAAAGCAGTACCACCAGCGGTATTAGTTAATCTAGAGTCAGGCTATGTTCCTGCCCAATAAATCTAATTAGCTGCTAATTGAAAAGGCGATGTACCATCACCAGGATCGTAAGTCATCCACTATGGGGTAGATACTTTTCTTCTTTTCTTTCCTTTACCAGTATATGTAACTTTTGCTGGATTTACTGTTAATTTAGTAGGATCAATTTTTGCATAGGTTCCATCACTTTTTTTATAATACATATCATTGGTATCATCTTCATCACCATAGAATCCCTTCATTAGATTATAATTTGTTCCCTATTTTCCAAAAAATGCGTTATAGTATGGATTGTTTTTATCTATTACGTTATAAGTATAGTCTGCCATAATAATTTAATTGTTTTATTTTGTTTGTGTATTGTAACTTCTATTTATTCTGTGCAAGGAGCTTAAGTAAGTAGAAACTAAACTAGATATTGCATTATCATTTAATTTAGTATCACTAACTATAGCATTTGCTACTTGATTTGGATCTAAGTCTGTGGCTTTATCTTTACTGCCTTCTTTTTGTGTTCCTAATACATCATCAAGAAAATCAAAACTTCTAGTAGTAGTAGAATCAGTACTTGTAGTGGAACTAGTATCTGTACTTGTAGTGGAACTAGTACCTGTAGTAGAATCGGTAGTCGTAGTAGAACTAGTACTAGAAGTACTATCAGTGCTAGAAGTAGAAGAAGTAGAATCAGTACTTGAAGTTGTACCAGTAGTAGAACCTGTGGAAGTAGTACTTGCTGTACTACTTGCACTACCTGCACTACCTGAAGGGACGCTAGCTTTATTTAAATATACTCTCCATTTTCCATTTGACGCTTTTACTAAGGTTCCTTTTATTCCATCTTTTCCTACAGCTAGTTCGTTTTTTAAAGATTTACCATACTTATAAGTTATATCAGTATCTGTTATCTTTAATCCTTGTCTTCCTGAATGGGATTCTTGTTCTTCTAATTCAGAAATATCAAATTCAATATAAGGACCTTGACTGGAGGATTTTATAAGTCTATATGCAGGATCAGTGCGAAAAGTCTATTTTAACCAGTCTGGATTTTTAACAAAATTCTTATTTAGCCATTCATCGAAGCCCTCTAAATACATTCGATCACTAGCTCCCTTTCTCACATCGGAACTTGTTTCCTACCCAACTTTATTATTCATTAATGCATACTTCTTTTTTCTGTAATATGTTCTAAGAGGACTTTTATCATATATACGAGCATATCCTATTTTATCAAGCTCATCTAAAGTAGGTACAGGTATTGTTATTGTACTCATAAAAAATTGTTATTTGTATTTTATTTTAGTATCTCGGCTGAGAATCGAACTCAGATTATTGGTTTAGAAGACCAAGGCTCTATCCATTGAGCTACCGAGACATCAGCAGTAATTATTTACTGCTATGATTATTAAAGCGTAAAGTTAGGACCTTTACTTGCTTTATAATATTTGTTCTCTTTAGGAAGACCCATATCAATGATTTGTTCCAGAATAATATTCCTATCATCAATAGGCATTCCTTTAAATAAAGATACATTCATGATGTCACACAGACTCATATCAGTCTTCTCTAGCATAGTAATCCTTTGCATAGTTCGATATGAACATAAACATTCAATACCACACTTTTCTGTGGTTTCTCTAAATTTATGTACAAAGTTAATCAATTCTGTGTTATTTTCACAAATATTTTCCTCAATTTTTTGTGAATAATCGATTTCGACTAATGCAAATCTATCCAGAGAAGCAGCATCGATGCAATATCTACCAGTATAATTGTTATCTGCTCCTTTACCTACAGTATTACCTGCAGCGATTACTCTAAAATTCTCGTGAGCCTCGACTCTACCTGTAGGAAAATCGAAATAACCATTGGCAATGGCGGCATTAAGAATAACTAATACTTCAGGAACTGAAGCATCCATCTCATCCAAGAAGAATACTCCACCCTTAGTAAACGCATCATAGAACTGAGTCTTTTGATAATTACCGTGAGCATCAATAAATCCAGTTAAACGATACTCTTGGGTTACAGCATTGGTAAAATAGAATTCAAATCCAAGAGCATCTGCAACTTGCTTACAAATAATATTTTTACCAGTTCCACTCTTACCAGTCATAAACACTGGAATACCGAGATTGACCATGTTTAGAATCTCATCAAATTTCTCATGAGTTACTCCTTCAATCTTTCTAGTTTCAGTAGGGGTTTTAATCTCATGAATCTGAGGCAATACGCCATAGATTTCAATAAGTTTTCTAGTTAATTCTGGTTTAATAGCTTCTACTATAGACTCAATACCATCACCAACAACAGTATCAATAATAGTCTTTTGAATAGCTTCTACTACTTTACTGGCAGAAGTAGTATTTTTACCTTTTGGGGTTTTAATTCCAGCTGAAATTTCTTGTTTAATTTCATCTACAGTTTTCATCTATCTATAATCTTTTTACAATTTAAATATTTTAATAATTCTTCAACATCGTAATTATTATTTCTAATCCAATAATTACTTACCACAAAGTTATCTTCTTTTTTAAGATGTCTAACTACTTTCTCATGGTCAGTAATACTTCTCCCATATCCAAAAGTCCATCCATGATCTTTAATAAATGAATTTGTTTCAATCCATCTAAATCCTATTCTTCTTAACATGGAAGGATGGGTTATGGGAAAACAAATCTTTAAAAGATCGAGTCTTTGGCCATAGTTTTTAAGGTTAACTGTAGGAAAAGCTTCTTCGTCACCATATTCTGCTGATACAAAAGCTAAATCAAGTTTCACTTGAATACCATTAGCTTCTATGATATTTATTGCAGTTAACATTGTTACTCCTGCTTTAATAAAAAAGTCAGGATTCTCCCCACAATTACCTGAATTAGTATAAACAATATGCATAGTTTTTTGTTTCTGTGGTATTTTATGCACATTAATCATACTATTAGGAATATTTTGTATTGCATTTGGAACATGTGGAATATATCCTACAATATCTGAATGAGGAGCATTTTTATTAACAACTTGAAATTTATTATACTTCTTAGCAGTTACTTTCATTTGATGTTTAATCTTATCAAGGTGCTCTTTATAACCAAAAGTTAGTAACTTTTTAGCTTCATTGTAGTCAGAAGTACAGTACCATCCAGCATCTTCTATACTTTCACTGCTTAAAGTATGATTTTTAAATACCTGATTAGGTTTTCTACAATCTAAAGTTTTAAGTAAGTTATTTACACTTGGAAATTCTTCAGTATATACATTCATAGTAATAATATTAATCTCTATATCTGGCATCGCCATGATTTATAATACCTAAGCCAGACACATCATTATTAATTTCTTTTGCCTTAGGTTTTTCTTCATACTCAATAGTGCACAAGGTTTGAGCTACTTTATATAAATCTTCTAGCTCTTTTAGTTTCTTTTCTTCTGTAAAGATAGTTTGTCTTAATTTCCAAATACTATCTTGCAAGGCTTTAATAGAAGTATTTAATTGGATGACATACTCCTCAAACTTTTCCCCAGTCATCATGGGATAATTAGATGTAACTTTCTTTATCTTCATCATATTATTGCTTTATATCCACATCTACTGCATTTATACTTATATATATAATGATATCTATCTTTCATTCCAGTAGCATGTGGACGTAGAATTTTACCACACTTAGGACATCTTATAGATGCCCGTTTATTTCTCCAATGTACGGTCCAATAAACAAGTAACCCTAGTAAGGACCATCCTACTAGGGCTAATATTAAATTTTCCATTATTTATATAATTTACTCTCCAAAAGCTACTTTATATGCTTTGTCTAAAAGTTCTCTAGATAATGTGCTACCAGTTTCACTTTGAGCCATAGCATCAACAAATGAGCATAATGTCCATTTATCATCAGTATTAATGATAGCATTAGGATCAATGCCTAATTGTTTACATTTATTAGTAACATAAATTAACCTCAAAGCAGTTAATCCAATAGGTTCATTCCTTCTATAATATTCCTGCATTCCATTATTCATCTGAGGAAAACTCCTATTTCCATATCGTTCTCTATAAAGACGCATAGTAGATGCTACTCCATTAACTATATTATCAAATTTTCCAGCTTTCTAACCATCTCCCATTTTTTGTAATCCAACAGCCCCGACAGCATATTCACTTGGAACTGAAATATTACATGGATTATTATTTTCTCCACCTTTAGCTTTTAATACTGTCTTCTAAGAATAAGGAACTCTATCAAACGTTATTACCTTTCCTGTAGTATCATTTAAAAGATCCTCAAACTACTAATAATTAATTATAGGACGGGTAGTAATTCTTCGTGCATCGTACGTTTTTACTCCTTTATAAGGAGTAGTGTTAGCATATGGATATTTACCCTCTGCCAATTTCTTATCAGTACGCCCTCCCTTAAAATCATATTTTCTAATACCTACTGGATTAGACTTATATGGCGGTTCCTTTTTAATTAATTTACTCTTTTTAGTAGAATTATTAGGAACAAGAGGTTTAAAATTATTAGTAATATAATCAAGTGGCGTCATAAGCCATTGGCTTGTGTCAAGATAATTAGGATCAATATTAAGAACCTTTAATAAATCAGAATTAACAGATTTGAGGTCACTAGATTTATTTTGCTACTATGTAGACACATTATTTTGTGTTATTGTCTACTTCTATTGTGTTGTTTTCTATTTTTTAGCCATAATTATCCTCCAAATGCTATTTTATATGCTCTATCTAAGAGCTCTCTAGATAAAGTACTTCCTGTTTCGTGTTTGGCTGTAGCAGCTACAAATGAACATAAAGTCCATTTATCGTCGGTATTAAGTTTATCAGATGGAGAAATTCCTAAACGTTTACAGTACTTAGTAACTGAATGTAATCTTAAAGCACTAAGATTAATAGATTCCCCCCTATGGTAATGACTTTGCATACCATCGTTCATCTAAACTACATTCTTTTTACCATATACTCTTCTATACAAGCGCATAGCAGAAGCTAATCCGTGTTCTACACTATCATATACAGCGGCTTTTTGTCCATCAGCCATTTTAGCTTTTCCAACATATCCAATAGAATCTGTGGGATTAGATATATTACAGGGATTATTATTTCTACCTCCAGCAGTCTTTTTATTTATAAATGTTTTAGCATTATTAGGAACTAAATCAAGAGTCTTATAATTAGTACTAGTATCTTTTAATAATTGTTCATACTAATCGTAATCTATTATTGGACGCGTGGTAACTTTTCTCATATCATAAGTTTTAATTCCCTTATATGGAGTAGTGTTTGCATATGGGTATTTACCTTCAGCTAACTTTTTACCAGAAATGCCTGTACCTCCTGAAGGAAGAGGAGTACTTCCACCGCTAGAAGTATTATTACTTGTATTTTGTGGCTCTACTTGACTCTATGTATTTAGACTTACGTCAGTACTAGAACCAGCGCCAGCGGTAGGTGCGGCAGCACCAAGAGCTAAACTAGAAAGATCTATAGGATTACCTTTAAGTCTATTAAATAAATCTGAAATATTAGTATACTAAAAATTTCCTCGTATAGGAGAACCTATAGAATCATTCTGTAAATCCGATTCATCATCTAGGTCAAGCCCCCAAGAACTGGGGGGATTCCAAAACATACCGTATTGTGCTTTTCTTATAAGTTTCGTCATAATTTAATCGATTAAAAATAGAACCTCTTGAAGGATTCGAACCTTCATTTCTATATCTAGTGTACTGCCTTTGTACTAAAGAGGCACCTTATATGCTTCAGGTTTTTATTTATGCTGATTACTCAGCAACTACTGTAGAGTCAACAGAAACTGAATCAGCTACAACTTCTTCTACCATAGTAGAATCAGTATTAAGAGAATCAATGTTGCTCTTATTGCTGGTAGTACCTTCAGTGTGGCAAGAAGCACAAGCCATTGCTACAGCAGCAATCATAATAAACATAAATTTCTTCATAAATTAAAAATTTAAAAAATTAAACAAAAATTTAGCACATAAAATGCTTTATCTTATATATGGCACGTTTAAATAATCTAATTATGTATTTATATACATATACGACTGCAAATTTAAGTCTATTTTTTTTATAAACCAAATATTGCACCTTGGAATTTCCACCTGGAAGAACATTATATCCATTAGGAATCATAGTATCAAACTCCTCAATATACTGTTTTTCAAAGAAATCCAATGCTTTATGAACATCCTTATATGCTCCAGATATTCGTTCGAGTACGGTATACTTAAAATTAAATATACCGTACCTACGAATAGCTTTATCAATGCGTTGTTTGTTATTAGTCAAATGTTCTTTGAATCTTTCTTTTTCTCGAACAGTTTGACCAATATACTTTTTACCATTAATATTATTAGTAAAACAGTATATAACACCTTCAATCATGATTTTCTTCTAGTTTTCTTTGCTCGCTTCTCTCTTCGTTGAATTTCACGAATCAATTTGTTATTTAAAATACGAACAGCATTATATACTTTCTTATAGTTATTGTAAAACTCAGAATCTCTAAGTCTAAGTCCTACACTCATTAGCTCATTATTACCTGCTTTATATAATTCAGCTTGAGCCTGTTTTAAATTAAAATCATCAATCATTTTCTTCTTCTTCTAATTGATACTCATCTCCCCATTCTGAATCATCTGGAATATCAATATCTTTATCAAATACTTCTTTCCAGGCAGCCTTAACTGTGTCTCTATTAGAATTGGGACTGTGAAATACTACTCCTCCTCTAAATTGATTTTCTTCACGAAGACCAAATCTATAAAAGTGTTTGGCTTTATCTATATAATCTTCAATAGTGTTATATGCTTCGTCAAGAATCTTATCGTCTTTTATTATTTCTTTTAAGGCATCTTTTAAAGAAGGCAAATGTTTATAATTTCTACTATAAAAACCATTATCATCCTTTTCATATACTTCAGTTATGCAAGCATTATCTACATTATTTATATATCGCGATAATGCATCTATATGGTCTTCCCACACTGTACTAATATTAAATGCATAACAGAAGTTATCTACAATCATAGTTTGAAATTCTGCAGGACAATAATAAAAGTCTAAGGGATATAGATATTTCTTACCGTCTTTACCTGTCAAATAGAAAGCATCATTAGCTTTATCCCCTTTATGCTCTTCCCGTAATTGCTTACATTTAGGAATAATATCTTTCATGAAGTCTACCTCTGGATAACTCATATTATATAATAATGCTATAGTATCATCCACGAGATTAGCTATGACTTCAGTTTTATTTTTATATTTAAAAATATATTTCATATTAACTATTTTTTAATGTTTCATATTCTTTTTTCACATTAGGCATTTCAAGGGATATATCTTCAAAGAGTTTTATTTTTCTCTGTAAGAATGCTAATCGAATATCTTTGTTCATTTGGCGTCTTTTATCTTCTAAAGAGATAATTTCATCATAAGTAAACATTCCATATTCTACGCATAATTTACCGAATGGAGTTAAAGACTTAGACTCTTCATTGTATAACCCATATGACCTATTTTCCAAGATTGCTTTTGAACGAGGGCTATAAAATAATTCTCCACTCTCATCTTCGGCAATAAACATTATGAGATAATCCTTTTTATCTCCCTGACTTACGAATAAAACATATCCATTTAGATCAACTGGTTCAGATAAATCAACAAATTTATCAACTTTCCAGCCGTCTAAGTCATTTAATTCTTTCATTTTAATTCAGCATTTAAAGCATCTTTAATTTTTTGACAATTTTCACTGTCCTTTCCTCCAATATGCCAGATTATATTTGCGGTCTTCTTTATCTTACGATATTCTTTCCAATCGTAAATATAACCTTTAATACCATCAATAGTTTCTACTGCCCATTCATATTGGGTTTTGGCATCACTGTCTTCCTCTACATAAGTAGGAGGACCTAGTAACTTCTTTAGTTTACTATAAGAGGTATTTATAGTATAACCGTGGAAACTAGTTCCAACTGGTTGTTCAGTACATATTTTAATTTGTTTCATAATTTAAAACAGATCTTCTAATTCTTTGGGAACTTCTGGAGCATGGTAAAGTTCCCAGCCTAGCCAGGCATAGCCTGCTATCCATATAACTAATACTATTATTGCGCCCATATTCCAAAATGTGTATCAATTGCATTTTCGCATACAAAATCTTCTTTAGATTCTTTAAAAAACAAAAGAGCAAACTCAAGTAAATTATTCACACGAAATGTAACAAGTTCGTCGTGCTTATCATTAAAGGCTATAACAGCGCGTTCAGATTTATCATCATTTTTCCATCTTATAGAAACTTCTACAAAATCAGGAACTTCTCCAAATTTTGAAATAATTTCATTATACTTAGAAGAAAGAAAATGATATACTTTGTTGATGTTATCCAAACACATATCCAAACCTGAGTCTTTTGCTTCTGCTAATTCTCCTTCTATAAAGATAATACTGACAGTATACTCATATTCAGAATCAACACTTTCAATAGAATATCCATTAGCAAGAACTATCGTATTATACTCTTTGTCTATTTGTTCAAATAATTGACCTTCACTGTTAACTAATTCTTTAGCTTTCATTAAAGCACTGTCTCGATCAGCAAAAGCTTTAGGATAAAAGGCGTGTTCCATTTCATCTGGATACTTCCAGGACTCTTCAACAATATAAAGCATATTAATTTTCTATTAGGTGTAATAGTTTATCAATGTCTGAAAACGTTTGAACATCCATAGAAGCAATACTCTCACCTCTATCATTGTCAACATGCACATTCCAGGATTTACCTGGAGTATTACTAAAGGAGCATAACTCCAGTTTATAGTCTCTTGTTTTTCTTACCCAGAAACAATTTTCATCGGGAACTGGTAAATAGTCAAGTATTTGTTCCCAGCCTTCTTCTTTTAAACGTTCAACTGTTATAACATCTTCTCCTTTTACTTCATTCACAAAACGAGATACAAGACGCATACAAGCCTTTAAATACTTAAGTTTATACTCTTCATAATTATTTTTTAGATAAGGAACAGGCATAGGATAATTATCAACTAACCATTTAGAAGCTATATCTAACATCCATTCTGCTCCTTTAATAAAAGATTTTTCACAGTCTTTAGTTTCAAAGAGAGGAGGACATACTCCGCCAGACTCCTCTCCTATCTTATCTTCTAATTGCTCGCTGTATAGTCGAGCTTCAGTTTCAATTTTATTCATCCTTAATATCTTTTGAAGAGATAAGTACTAATTCATCTACACCCCAATAATCCCGACGGATTTGACATCTAGCTTCATTTTCATTTTCGGCATCAACCCAAACATTATCACCATCTTCGTCTCCGTTCTGATATATTCTAAAATAAAATCTTTTCATATAGCATAATTTATTGTTATTTTAACTACTTTGTCTTTTAAAGTACACATACTAAATAATAATTTGTACCAATGTCCATCTAATTCGCTTCCTTTAGACACATAGTCAAAATTATGATGAAATTCTTTACTCATCTCTCTTTTGAATTCTTCTCCCATATTAAAAAAAACTATGTCAACTATACCTTTTCTTTTACTTGGGCTTAAGGAGTTCCAAAGTTTCTTAGTAATCATTATTCTTCAGTTATTTCATACCATTCTACATCGTCATTTTCTAATCCCCAGAAATTTATTAGAAATTCTTGAGATACAGGCAGAGGAGAAGAGTAAGATGGCTCACAGATATGATCATCTCCTATTTCCTTTATTCTTGCTTTATATTTAAACATATTATTCTTGTTTATTTTCTAGAATTTCTTTTAATACTATTTCTGATTTACCATCTACAGTACTAGTAACTGTAAATTTAAACTTATCGCTCTTAGTAAATTTTACGCCATTTTTATAAGCAATATATACTGGCATATCACCAAGTTGTGCTATATTCTTTGCTAAGAACTCTATCAATTCACATGCTGTCATAGCTTTTACTTTCTTACAACATTGTATACCCAACCAACATCGTCGAAGTCAACATATAGTTGTGAAGTACCGTCTCGAGCAATACGAAGACGAATCATTCCCTTGTCATAATCCTGGTCAAGAACATAATATCCTTGTTGCTGACCACCCTCCGCATCATTATATGTTCCAGCATTTCCATAAATACCATATACTTGTGTTCTATTGCTATAAATGATAATAAAATCATCATCTATTTTAAATTCAATGTTAACATTACATTTCTGGAAATTTGACCAGCCTTGTGAATTGTTTCTATTATAGTTATTCTTATACTTAACAGCATAACTATAACCTGTAAACCAAATACTTTCTGCTCCTACAGTTAGTGTTACTAAACTAACTATTAGTATTGTTAAAAATCTTTTCATATTTAAATTAAATTTTCAAGTGTCCATTGTAAAGCTTGTTCAGAAGCATCATCATATGTTTTTGCTTCACCACTCTTTTCAGGAAAATAATAAGTAGCACTACCACCCCAACGACCAGGTTGTTTCTTATTTACAATCCAAGCCCAAGGCATTTCTTCAGAATGATTATTTTTAACACATACGATATGAATACCAAATTTACTCAAAATACGCTCTTCGGCTTGACTATGTCCCCATCTTGCACCTTCTTTAAAATTATCGGCAAATGTTAATTGCATATCCTTATCATCTGTTTTCATTTGCCCGTAATTTTCAGCTGCTTTATCTAACTTTTTTTGTATCATAATTCAATCTTCTTTTAATATTAAATCATATTTTATATCCAGTTTGGCTGCAAGTTCTTTAACAGATTGAATAAAAACTTCATTTTTATTTTCAAGATTGAAATAATATTCATATCTACCTTCAGGTAAATTTATAGCTTCTTCCCAGAGTTTGGCAAGTCTTTCACGTTCTTCTGCAGAAAGATCATCGTAATTTGCATAATCAGAATGTCTCATACCTTCGGCTTGTTCTAAACAATATTCCGAAACTCTGTCAGGTTCTAGTGTAGCAATTCCACTAAATACCCCGTCATTCCAATTCCATGTATCACCATCTATATACAAATAATTATTCTTAATCATCGACTTCTCTTATATTCTGTTTACACCATTCACCAAAGTCTTTGGCAATCTGTTCTAACTCGTCAATACTCCTTTCGGGAAACTGTAGATTTAAATCAATCCTTTCATCACTATTTCTTCCAAACATTACAACAGGTTCAAAAGATAACCAACTATCACTATCTGGAATTCTATCTCTAAATTCATAGAGGGACCAAGGCCTAAAAAACAGCTGATTTAATACTAACCTATCTCCATACTCGTCTGTAGTTTCATCTATTACTTTATAATAATAATAGAATAAACCACTATAATTAGGTTTATATAAATCTTTCATTTTGAAATTCCTATGATACCCTCTCTTATAGAGTTCTTTACTTACTTTGAGGAATTCTTTCTTTGTCATAGCTTACCTTGTTCTAAAAGTTCGTATTGTGGATATTTTGTACTTACTTCTTGTTTTTTTAATCTAAGTTTTAAAGAATCAAGTGCTTCTTCTGGACTACAAAACCTTTCTACAAAGAATATATCGAAAGTAGTACCCTTAGTATGAGGTTTAAAGCCTTTCCACGTATTCCACCAATGTTCTTTATACATTGGTATATACATTGGTGCTCTTAGACTATCGGGCTCATAGTTTACTTTAATTATTCTGTATTTCATTTCTCAATCTTTTGTTTTTCAAGCCAATCAAGAATATCTTGTGCCTCAACATCTCCCCATTCAAATTTCGCTACCGCCTTAATAAGACCAATTCTATCCTTTTCATTTTTCTCACCCTCACTCTCTTTGAGTTCAGGGAAAAGGTCTTCAAGGACATTATTTATACAATATTTCCCGTACATTTTCTTGGCCTTCTTAAGAGCCTCTTTATATTTCTTTTCGTAGTCCATATCTCACTCTTCTTTCTGCTTTTCAAGCCAAGTAAGTGCTTCTTCTCTTGTTACATCAGTACCAAACAGTTTACTACCCTCAATAATTCCTGAAACTGCTGTAATGAGACCTTTCCTTACCCTCTCGTCCTCTGACTCCGTAAGTTCGGGAAAATAGTGCTCAGCATCTTCTTTTGTTGCTCCATGTAATCCATCATAGAGACTTCGCATCCATTCCAATGCTTCTTTATATTTTCTTTCGTAATCCATATCTCAAGCTCCTTTCTCTTTAAAAAATACGCACCAACCACCTCTGGGCCGTAACAATTCTTGGATGGTTTCCTTGCTCAATCTTCTTTAGTTCTTTCTTCTCGCTATCCCATTCGCAACCTGCCTCTTTCATCTTTGAAAAAAGTAAGTCACGTTGTTCTTTGGTTGCTGGCTTTATTCCATTTTTTAATGTCCAATGGGAACCCATACCTGTTATAAACTTGTCACTAGAGTTAATTCCACAATAAGCGGTTGGGTTATCATATTGTACATCAAATTCACCAGTAAAAATAAATGGACGATTATCTTTACTGACAAGCACATCGCCGTCCATTGCGTCAGCGATAGTCCAAAGATGATAATTTTCATCAACAAATGAGACCGATATTGCGCTGCCGTCGGTAAAAACATACATACCATCTCTTATTGAAGCAATCTGCATAGGAAAACATACATCGTTAAGAATCCAATCACGGACCTTAAACTTAGGTGTATCAGCCTGTTTCTGCTCATCATGTTTTTCTTTCCAAGCAAGATATTTCTTCATATCTTCCATCATCTTATCAGGTGTAACAATGTCACCATTTAATGTGAAACTGAAACCCATATCAATGAGTTCCTGCTTTGTGTAGTAATCTTTCTTCTCTCCTTGCTTTTCAAGCCAATGAAGAATGTCTTTTGCAAAAGCATATATATCATAACCTCTATTCGGAAGATTAAAATCATATGCTTTTGCTTGTTTTTCAATGTATTGCATAAATTTATGCACATCTTTATCACTGAATGATTTCAAAGCATATTCTTCTTTGCCTTGCTTCTCAAGCCAAGCAAGCCAATCACCCTTAAATCCACCTCTGCTTTTAACGAAATCAATAATCTCTTTTCTTATCCTCTCATCCTCTGTGCAAATCTTTTTCATATTTTTATAAAAATAGTATAAACATTTCTTTTAATTCTAAAGTTTATTGTTCTCATATTTTTATGATAATTTTCAATCTTACCATCATTTAAAGGATAAATAGGGATTTTAGAAATATAAATACCTATTGGAAATTTATATCTGTTTCTTTTACCTTTCATGTATTTTATCTTCATATCAAATTATCTTCTTTAAGTCTAATAATCATTTCAACGCAAGCGTCAATTAAATCGCTTTTAGTGATATAAAAATATACAAAATGGTCAATATCATCATACATAACATACCAACCTTTATTGTCAGAAAGTTTGCCTAATACAAGGTTATATCTATCATCGATACAATGTGGTAATATATCAAGCAATGCAGCAAGTGACCAACAAGGAATATCATCTTCCCCGAATTTATAAGTGTAGACATTACTATATTCTGCACTTATACCAATGGCTGCTGTAGGATTATAATAAATGAAGTTCTTACTCCACCACATATCCGCACTCTCAATTGGCAGTATACTTGCTAACTTCTTGCTTTGTTTTAAGTCTGTATAACTTTTCATATTTCTTAATTTTTATTAGTTTTAAACTCAAAATCTTCGCAAACGTCATTATTTTTGAAATAGGATTGCGATGGATAGTTCCACCAGCGGTTCTTACAGTAGTACGTTCCAAGTAGTTCTATAGGACTATTCGCCGACATGCTAACGCCATTTCCATGATCATAAGTTCTCACTTTTGCCTTAGACCGCCTAAACCACTTACACTTGGTACATCTTGGAGTTTTCATACCTTAATCTTCAACATAAGGGTTAAACTCTTCTGTACTTATAGCATAACCAGCAGGAATAAGTCCTCTGAAATCAAACATCTTCTTATTGAGCCAATCAATTTCAGCAAGCGTTATATTGTTTATTTGTCCAAGATATTCACATTTTGAATACTCTCTTATTTGAGGCGTGTCGTGGATTTTATTTTCAAATGAAAACCAAACAGCAATACTTCCCTCATAAGGAGATTTTTCCCGAAAAGAAACTTCATTTAATTTAATGAAATTCTTAATGTATGCACAAGATGTACCATATTTTGCTTGTAAACGGACAAACAATAATTCTTTTGCTTCTTCCTCCGTCATTGATGATAGAGGACGGAGATAGGGTTTAATATAACAAATATCACCATCAAATAGAGGTGTTCCTATACGCCCATGTCCTGTACCAAAAGGACTGCAATTAACCACAAACTTAATTCCATCCCAACATATATTAACAAGTCTATGAGGTGTACCACGGTCATTAATATACACCTTATATGGTAACCTCCCGCTGATGTCTTGGAGTAAAAGTTCTTTATCTTTTTCTTCCATAACTTAATATATTATTTAGGATAATACTTAGTACCTTTTGATGTGTATGTGAACGCCCAAGAGTTCCGAATCTCCTCATCGCGCTTCTTAATCTCGTAGAAGGTGATAGGCGGCAGTCCAAACACTTTACACCACTTGTTGGCCTCATTCAAATTATTCCACTCTTCTGGTGTCATATCATCTCAGGTTTTGGTGGTAGTGGTGTTTGCCACACATCTTGTTTGTAAACTATTTTCTGCTTGCTGTCAGCCAACGTGTACAGTTGGAAGACTGGGCAAGTTATATGGTCTTCACAAGCATCTATGGATGACCATTCTGTACATCTCTCACAGCATTCTTGTAATAACTCTCTTGCTTTTGTCATATCAATTTTTCAAGTTCCAAAATTTTCTTTATCTTTAATATAATGTGTCATTTTCTCTTCAGGAATGATTATTCTTTTCATATCTCAATCTCCTTATTAATTTCTTTTTTAAGTTTCTGCTTCATTGTACTACGAGATAAAAAACTACACATATCTTCCCACCAATTCCTCCATCCTTTTTTAGGATGACAATCAGGTAGATTAAGTCTTACTTTCTTCTCTCTTCCGTATGGTTTCATGCCTCAGTCTCCTTTCTTTCTAATCCACCAATCAAGAATTTTGTTAAGTACCATAGGAATATCTTTAAATAAATCTACTGCTATGTATATACACATACAATAGAATATGATTTCCCAACCTCCTGTAAGTGTTATTATTGCTAACATAATCATTATTATCCATTTGTAGTTTTAATTGCCAATTCAATATCCTCTTTATTCTTGGAATTCTCCTTATAGAACACACACCAACCACCTCTAGGAACAAATGTTACACTGATGATGTCTATGTGTGACTTTTTCTCATTAGCCCACCAACATACTTTGCGATGGTCATTAAAAAATTTACACGCTATCATATCATTAATTCTAGTTTCAATAAATGCCGTATCTTCCTTCCATTGCTTGTCGAAATGCATTTATTAAATCGTCTTCATTTAAATCTCCTGTGGTTTCGCTAACATATATATGAGCATAATCTTTCAGCCATTTGCAGGCATTATCAATCATAGTGCGATCTGCCCACTCTGCGCCAGCTATAAAACCAAGCATTGTTATTTGCTCATTAAAGCAATCCTTTTTTGCTGTTAACCTAATTTCTTCTTTGCGTGTCCTATTTAAGTTTCTTTTTTTCTTATTAAATATATGTTTATCACACCAATCATTGATAGGTTTTCCCATCGCTAATAAGACATAAACTATTATTATTACAAGAAGAATAATTTTAAGTGTATTCATATCTATTCTTTCATTGCTTTACGGAAATCTTCAAGAGTTTCCTCTATTTCACAAAAAAGTGGTTCTCCATTAAAGGTTGTGTTTTGTAGTTGTTCTTTTAACCATTCACAAGCCTTATCTATAAACTTATCACGAAGATCATTTTCAATCATCTTCCAAAGTTTATCTAGTTGCGGATCTTCATCAATAACTTCTTTAGCCGCATCTTCAATATCTTTATAACGAATATAAGGATTGCTATCAGCCCATTCTGCACCTCTCAAGAAATGTATATGAGGATCTTTTACACCTTTATCATTATAGAATTTAGCTTGTTCTAATCTTTCTTCTTCACGCGTCATAAGGCATTAATTCATGTACTGGAACTTCAGCTTCTGTAGTTCCATATCCTATTAAAACAATACTACCACAAGTAGCCTGAATAATATCAGGGTCATTATCAATCATAAGGACTTCAAACTTTCTATTGAGTAACTCTTCTCGTTCTTTAGGAGGATAATCTTTAATACCAGGGTCTCTCCATTTTACAAAAGCTTCTACTGTTACATAAGGATAAGAGTCTTCTTTATCTAAAATATAATGACAAAAATCATCAATCTTTTCATCCTCCCATTGCTTATCTACAACATAGCACCAAAAGAGTTCAACAAAAGCACATGGATCTTGTTTAATGAAAGCTGAAGTATCACTCATTAACTTACTAATTCTTTCTTCTTCATTCATAATTAATCAGACCAATCTAATTCATCTAAGTTTTTATCAAAGATTAAAGCTAACACTTGATTTTCAGAATAGTTATCACATTTATAAGCTTCAAACCATCCAGCTTCATCGGCTTCAATCTTCCAATCTCCACTCTCAAATTCTTCTTTAAACTCATTTTTTGTAGCATCAGCAAATTCCTTTAATGCTGCTTCAACTTTCTTAACATCATTACTTACAATTGGGATGCGAGGACTAAATATCTCTCCTTTATGAATTTCAGTAACTAATAAACAAAATATCTTCATATCTATAATAAATTAAAATTAGTAAAAAAATAAGGGGATTGCGTTATAAAACACAACCCCCTTGATATTATTATAGGGTTAAAAATTAATATTCAATCTACCTTGTAGATTTTAACTGTCTCTAAAAAGATAACAATTACTTTAGCCCAAAAAAATCTTTCGAAATAGAGCGAATGAACAGAATCGAACTGTCATCCTCAGCTTGGAAGGCTGACGCACTTACCATTGTGCTACATTCGCAACATGAATCCTTTATAGTTAACCTTCTCATCATAGCTCTTTATGTATACAACTATTGATTTACAGATCTAGTTTCGTATATTTATCTTCTGGCCAGTATAAATATACTTATAAGATCTAGTGAGTGTATCCCCATGATTTGTGCACATTAATGGGAAATACCCGTACACTGAAGTTCGTTACCTGTGCTTACGTCTAAGCACGTAGACTTTATTGGATTCATAGTGGCGGAGGTAGGACTCGAACCTACAACCTTCAGGTTATGAGCCTGACCAGCTACCATTGCTATCACTCCGCAGTATAGCCAAGATTTTGCGCAATTTGGATACCTATCTTGGGGTTCCATGACGTTACCTCTGAAGTGGGTCTCTCTCCATCGCCTAAACAGTGCGCTACGTCAGTATCCAATATCTTGGCTCATTATTTATTTTAATTCTTTAATACCCTTACTTGTAAGCAATAATTCATTAAAAGCTTTATATAAACATATATGTTTATGCAGATGTATCTCTACATTATCATAATCATAATTAATAGCTTGCTTAGTCGAATCTTTCGATGGGAATATACAATGCAATACATGATTATGTTTATTATCAATATCTATATAACAAGTTAATCCATATACCCAAGAATCACCTATTTTAATATGTACTCTATCTAAATTAGAGATACCATTAACAAAAGGTTCTTCATAAGAATCAATACACTTATAAAAATCAATACATTGTTTGGCTTTATAAGTAATTTCGTTATGATAGAATTTACTTAAAGTATGAGTATTAACAGTAGACAGATAACCAGTTTCACTCAAGAAAGCTTTCTTTAAGTCTGGTTTATCTGATTTATATTCTTCATAATAGTTATTATACCAAAGAATACTTTCCCAATAAGCGTCGGAATGTATTTTGTCTTTAGTTTTACCATTATTAAGAAAATATATGTCAGGAGCTTTTACAATTATTGCAAACTGCCAAGCAGTTCTAAGATTTCTGCCTATAATAATTGAAAAGAATCCTGGGTGTTCATATCTGGGAGTATCAAATTTATCTTTCCAACAAATGTCTCTACTTTCTATTAAAACAGGAAACCATTTTGACATTGACCATTTAAGATAATCTGCACTTACAAAGTATCTGAAGCCTTTGTCTGTATAGAAATATGGTTGTACAATAAATTTGTTAGACCCAGTGTACCATTCTTTCTTTTGCATTCGACCGAAATAGAATTTAAATTTCGGGCATTTAAAATACTTACGAGCTTTCCACCAACTGGCAAATGGACATTGTAAATACTTATAATATTTACCAATATGGATAGAAAAAGTCATTGTACTTTTGTTATATGTTATCATAACATTATTTAATTAAAGTGTTTAGAATACCACTCTTCTTCTACAAAATATGCTGCAGAACCAAATGTAGCAAGACCTTCATCATCATTAATTAGATAACAATGTTCTTTCCAATCATCTATGTTCATTAGATATTGGCTCTCTGGCCATTCAATTACAATATATTTCATAATTTTATATTTTTTATTGTGGTCCTTCTAGGACTTGAACCTAGGACCTTTTGATTATGAGTCAACTGCTCTAACCGACTGAGCTAAAGGACCTGAGTACCAAGAGTGGGACTTGAACCCACACGGACGCAATGTCCAAGGGATTTTCTTACCACACTATGTTACCATAGCCAAATATTAACAGTAGGATTTGCACCTACACAGAACTCCACTAAAACTTGAGTCTTTCGCTTATCTCTCGTTTACTAATTCCGACATATTAATATTTGTTGTGGTCTGGACTGTCTCTTTACCATATTGAAATTCTCGCGAGATTGAACCTATCATGTCACTCACTCTTCTGAGCCGAGTCGTAGTATTCAAATTTCAATTTACGGTATCACCCGTTCAGTCTCTACACGATTATAAACTACTAGCAGTACATCGCTAGCCTGTTACGCTGTCATATTCCAATTTCAGATGCTTCTCACAAGTATGCCTACTTTATACACATCCTTCTTCATTAGACTACTCGTTTATTTTCGCTCGGTGTTGTCCTTACACATTATTGGTTAGTGTTGAGATAAAGTCGCAGACTCGAACCTTGGCCTTCACTTCCGTTAAGTGATGTGCTTCCTATTACACCAAAAATATCTCATAAAAGGATTTTCACCGAATTTGGGTGATTCTACATAGGAATTTCTTGCCTATGCACTCAAATTAATCTAAAAAAGATTTGTTAAAGTCCCTCGTGTCTACCTATTCCACCATCTTGGCATTAAAGAAATCTGCTAACGTTTACTACTATTAATTCTGCTATTTGAGTTGCTGTAAGATTTCTTATAGATTATGTTTAGTTTAAACTAACTCTAGGCATACTTTTCCACTCAGTGGGTTTAGAAAAACCTGTTAAAGATTTATGAGTATTAGAATCTTTCCAGATTTTATCATAATCGTAATAAGCTACACAAAAACCGCATAAGCTTTTTGTCCATACATTTTTATTATGTGCAGGTAAGCGGTCTTTGGTATCAACGAAATTTGATTTTTCAAATTCAATCATTTGCGTTTAGGTTTTTTTATTAAACGAATACCTCTTTTAGCATAATAAGCTTGACTAGGGCCTATATATCTTTTGGCAAATTCCTTAATATCCTAAAATTCTTCTCGACCTTGTCGTATTTTCTCTTTATCTTTAAGTGGTTCTCTCTTTTTTCCTGCCATAATTTTATTTATTTTATTTGTTAGTGGAGTCGGAGGGATTCGAACCCTCGTCCGCGAATGTTACAATATCAACTTTCTACATGTTTATTTCATTCAATAGCTTAGTGGTAACAGCTAAATGAACAACTTCTGTTACCATATATCCTAGGTAAGATTTCATCACATTACTAAGGCCCCTTATGTGATATATTGTTGTAACGATGCATTGTAAGTTCTCCAGTCCAACAATAAACTTTTGAACCAATGTCACGATGCTTACGCAGCAGCGCGATACGAATAATAATTTTCGCCAGTTAAAAGGAAGTGTTTGAAAGTTTAAAGAGTTATTTTCAACCTCTACATGCTTATCAACACCATATACAAGCCGTCAAATCCAAGTCGACCCCATATAATAAACACCTGTAGCAATAAATGCTACAGGTATTTATTTTAATCTTTTATGTCACTTCTTCTCTCCAATAGGCTTGTTTGCCTCTTCAGTAGGCTTTGCTGGAGTAGTTACGTCTACATCCTCCTTAACCTCTGGTTTAGAAGGCTTCTCTACTTCAGCTGTTGCAGGAGCTTCAATTTTAGTACTGTCAACTTCTACAATTGTACTGTCGCTAGAACTAGAAGTAGTTGAAGCGGGGGTTGTTTTGCACGAAACAAACATAAGGCTGAGTGCAGCCACCATTACAAAAACTAATTTTTTCATAATTTAAAAAATTTAAAAACATTAAACATTAAACATTAATATCATAATCTTTATGAGATTATTAAATTTCAATATAATATTCATTATCCAAATATGTCTATAATTCCTTGACCAGTATTATATAAATTTTCAGTAGAATAATCATCCCAGTCGTACATATCCATAGCAGTATTATATGTGTCAACGGCGGTATTAGCTTTATTATATAAATTATAAGCTCTATCAAGAGATTTAGGTAAAATAACTGGAATAATTGAACTAGATTTGTCTTTTCCATTAAGATAACCTTGCCCTATACCATACAAAGTTGCAAGAGTTTTAAATCCAGTTTTAGCATTAGGAGTTAGACGATAACCAGTTACTCCTCTAAGACCACGATTAAACATATTTACACCTTTAAATCTACCAAAGAAATTCCTAGTACCTCTAGCAGCACTAGAAGCCCAATCTCTAGTTCCCTAAGGAATATATTGAAGTGCTCTAGTTCCATATCCTTTAAGAGAACTTACAGCACTTTTTCCTGTATTTAAAGTTCCTCTTCCAAATGTAGCCATTTTAGTTCCTCCAGGAGCACTTTTAATTGCTTGCTTAGTTGCTTGAACACCCTGTTTAATACCCTTAGCACCAAGATCTTTAACCCAATTAGTTGCCTAACCAGTTTTGCCTAATACATAATTGACTCCTTTACCAGTAGCATTTCCAGCTGCACTACTTGCGAATTCGCCTGTTCCTATTCCATGTATTAGTCTACCTGCAGCCATATCACCAACTCCATTTATAACGGCTGTTGCTGTTGGATGTCTAGCGGCCCAGTTTGCTGTAGGATTACTTACTTCAAGAAGACCATAATTACCACTCTTACTTGGATCTATAAAATCTTGACCAAATAGAGTATTTGATACAGATCCTAAGAAGGATTGACCTTTTCTGATGCCTCCAGCCACGCCACCAATTGTATTAGTAGGAGATATTAAATTAAGAGCACCACCCATTACAGTATTAGCTAAATCATAACTAGAGTGATCTATATTATTAGTGGCTTTCTTTATTAAGTCTCTATTAGTAGTATTTTTATGCTAAGAAATCATTTGAGCATCATAAATATTTTCAAACACAACTGGAGTTACACCTTTCATACTATAACCATTATCCTTAAGATAATATTTAGAAACTTTATTTCCTAATTCTCCTGTCTTAGGATTATAGAAATAATAATATTTAGTAGGTTTTCCCATTTGATTTACTCCGTCTACTAATTTTACTTTATAACCGCGATTAATAGACCGAGCATCTCTTTTTCTACTATATTGTTCATTAAGCTAATCACTCCAAGTATTAGCTTCATCATTCAGTTGATTTTTATATCTTTCAAGCTAGCCCCATTCTCGTACTTCTCTAGGATCATTAATGCGTTGAGCTTCCTTTCTCTTCTTTTCCTACTACTAATTGTATCTACGAACTTCCTACTTTCTACGAGCATATTCCTATTGCACTTCTTTACTAGGTTTATAAGGAATTTTAGGTCCTTTCTTCTATAAATCCCAATTAGCGGCTCTTTCTATTATAGGAAGTGTAGATAAAGAAGATGTGGGTTTTGTACTTGTGAAATCATACTAACTCCAATTAGCATAATTATTTTTGGGCTTAGAACTACTAGGATTTAATTTAGTTCTAGTACCATCGGAATTAAACTAAAAAAGCCCTTCATTGGTCTTATAGGCTGTCCCTAATCTAAGAGTTTCTGTTCTCTTACCATTGACCTCTCTATACCATCTCTTAGCTTTTTTATCATATTTTAAAACTCCCATAAAAATTTATTATTTTTTATTTTTTCAAAAGAATCTCTTTTATAGAATACTTCGGGTTAATTCTATTACAATCAATATCAACACCATCAATTTTCTTTATAGCATATTGTTCTATAACATGATTACATAAAGGAGTGATTGGAGTTTTATTACTTAACCATATCCTACATCCTTTTATTGCAGAATGATATGTAAGCATATATTGATAATTAATATAGATTATTGGTTTAACACCATAATATTTCTCACACTCTGAAATAAATTCTATGATATTATATTTGTTAATTCCAGATATTTCAATATCCAGTGCAGGAATTAAATCAATATCTTTTTTAACAATATTTTTATAATGTTCAAATTGGCTCTTTCCAGAACAATCATTACACATGAAATGATAGGCTCCAACTTTAAGATTATGCTGTCTAGCTGTAATTTTATATTTAATGTATCTTTTATCCTTGAAGGTGGAGCCTTCACTAGCTTTTAAATATACAAATTGACTTTTTGATAATGTCTTCCAATTTAAATTCCTATTATGACTTGATAAATCATAACCATCAGGAATATCGGCATTAGAAGAACTTAGTAGAAAAACAGAGAGTATTAAACATAATATAGTAACAATTTTAAATTTCATTTATTAAAAAAATTTTTGTCTCGAACATATTTATCATTTAATACTTCTACTTTCTACCAATTATGCTGTGGACCATAATGCCATACAAACTTTAAGGCATCTTCATATGGGATTTGCTATCCATTTTTATTTATTAACTTCTAAGTTTTTAAAACATTATAATCACCAGCTAATTTAATTAATGCCGCCAGGGTTGCTTTATCATTATTTTTTATTATATCGCTTTTACTAACTTTATACTTATTAAACATGTTTTTATAAATAGGATCATTCACAAATGTATCATACTTCATTTGATAAGGTCCAACAGATAATGGAGATTCTTCTCCGCGCTTTATTCTTTTAGCCACATTAAATAAATCTTCTGCTGCTTCTGGACCTGCCATAGTAATAATAGAATTTCTAAAATTATAATCAAAGCCCTTTCCATTAGTAGATTCTCTTTTAGCAATATGTGGAAGAACCCTTTGTATTAAATCGAATTCTTTTGGACTGAGATTAAATTCCTTAGATATAATATCTCTATAATTATTACTAGTATCATATACATTGCCTTCTCTAAGTAAATTAGATTTCAATGTTGACGCTGTATCTCTAACATGTTTATTAGTTAAAACTTTATGAGCTGCTATACCAACATTAACAGGATTAAGAGGACCTAAAAGTAATCCCCATTGAGCTCTTGGAATTAATTTACCACCAGAATAAAAATGAGGACCAATATAAGGAGAACTAATATCATACTAAAAGAAATTAGATCTAGCTCTCTTTTCTTCTTCTTCCTTTTTCATCTCTGGTATAGATTTGTCTTTAATCTTACCAGCATCTGCTATACCTATAATTCCATAGAGATTTGTATCTCCCATTAATTTGCTTGCTGGTTCCTCCTTTTTTCTACCTTTAATATTATGAGTAACCATCCATCCTCTTTTAGGATCATAGTATAATAGACCCTCGTGTGAGCCAGGTGTTTGATTTTTTATACCTTTATCATAATAGGACAAAAGAGAATCACTAGCATTTGTTCTATTCTATCCAAAATACATATTTACAGTATAAACATGTGTTTTATCTAAGTTATTCACATTTACCTTGCTAGCAACATTTCTAGCTGCTCTGTGATGCATACTTAATATACTATCAGTACGTTCTGCTTCTGGCAAACCACTTACATTCTATTCTTCTGATTTAATATCAGAATATCCATTATAAATATTTTTAAAGAGTTTATTAACTTCATAAGCATTTCCCCAACTTTCAATACCATTATCTTCAAGTACTTTGTTTACATAAGCAGCACAATGTGGTGTAAACTCTCCTTGCCTATTTAATGGTTTATTGGGAAGACGCAATAAAGCTTCTTGTCTTGCTTCTTCACTTAAACCTGCCTATTTAAAGAAATCATCAAAAGAATTTACTACTTTATCTTGTTTATAAGCAGCTTCAGTTAAAGGGCCCCATCTACCATCAATGATGCCTTTATATAAACCTTTGCTTTTTAAATATTTTTGCATTCTTATCACATCATCTACAGATGCATCACGATATCGATGGTCTGCGCCTAAATGTGTTCTATTATACTATTCAGCAGACATACCACGTCTTCTACGTCTTCTACGTAAACGTCTTCCTCTGCTAGCATACTATATATAATATTCACTCTTTGGTATTAATTTCATTGTATATATATAAAAGTATTTAAATGATATTTATCTAGTTTTTAGAGCCTCCTGTCGGATTCGAACCAACGACCTGATGATTACAAAACAGCCGCTCTACCAGCTGAGCTAAGGAGGCACACTTATTATTTACCGCGTTCTATCTCTCCTAGAATGTCATAGTGCATTTCTGCCAACTCATCAGCTATCTTACTGATTTCTTCTTCAGAAGAAGGCTCTGCAAAAATTCTGTCCCAACAATCAGGGCAAATTCCTGAAATAAAGAAAAATTCACGATCGTCTGGAGACATTTCTGGAAAGATGTCTTGAACATTTTCTTTGCCTTGTAAATAAGTAATATAATCGTTCATAGGGATTATAATACTTCTCTCTTTTTTACAGTAAATACACTCGTGAGTGATTTTTACTTCTACTTTCTTCGGAATTAACATAATCTAAAGTTTTAAAAATTATCTAATGTAGTGTTAGCGGGGTACGATCCCGCAATCTCCGCCGTGAAAGGGCGACGAGTTAACCAGTTACTCCATAACACCATAGAAAGAAGTCTGCCAAAAAGCTAGAAAAACTCAATTTTCTAACTGCACTTACTAATTAATCACGTTTTAAAAATAAGGTTTGAATTTGCTGTAAGACTTCTTATGATATATAATTAAATCCCCACTATGCTTTAAAAAATACCTATAATTCGCTCACTGCAGTAGAGCTATAACTTAGTACTACGTTTCTCTCGCCTATAATGTACACCATAGGGTCCTCGAGAAAAAGTTTACAGGCTTTTTAAGAAATGATATTACCGCGAACTTAAACAAGCCCAAGATGCTGGGATGGAGAATAACGATATCTCGACCTAATGATTAACAGTCATTCGCTCTGCCTCTGAGCTACATCCCAAATAAAGAATACTTTCAAAAAATTTAAAATTATATAAAGAAAAAAACTAACATTTTAAAATTAATAAACAACATTTAATTAAATCATATTAATGTTTGCTGTAAGTATTCTTATAGTTTAAAGAAAAGCTTCTCAATTTCTCCTTTCATGTCTATAAGCATAAATTAATTTATTTGCTGTAAGCTTCTCTATAGTTAGAACTGTAAACAGGTAACGAGCCTGGATACAGTGGGTTTCGGTTTCACAACCAATTCCATTTTTTCATCATTCCTCTCTTTAAATAAAAATGTAATAATTAGTCTGCTTCACAGCAGACTAATTACAATCTGTGCACAAAAATACATAAAATTGAATTAATAAACAACTAGGTTGTTCAATAATTCTTGATTCATTGCACTTTCGAACAGCTCCTCAGCTGTTTTTGGCACTTTCTGTTCGTATTTGCCATTCATCAAGAAAGATATGGCAGCAGGATCTAAGCCAGACATATAGAAGAAATTCTCGGCATCGCCAAGATCTTCAAATGTAGCTTTTGCTCTTCCACCATAATAATCATTGGGAATATCCCAAAGAACAATCTTGAAGTTTTTGACAAACTCTTCACTAAATCCTCCATCACGAAGGATTTTAAGGAAAGCGTTGAAATTCGTAATGTCTTTAGAATCGCCGTCATAAGGGCTATTAAATTCACCATCAGAAACGCAAATTATTCCTGTTGGAAAATCTTCTTCTACAACACCTTGTTTCTTGATTCTAACAAGCAATTTTGCGACATTTACAAAGTTGGTACTACCAACCCAGCTTTTGTTATCGCTCAAGAATTTCTCTACTGGAGTTTTTCCTTCGAATTTGAAGAGTCTAGGTACATCCGAGAAATTGATGCATTGTCCTTTGAATGGGCCAGTCAAGAACTCACTAAAATAGAGAGCCATTGAAGAGGCGACACATTCAGCTGTTACATCCAAACCAGTAGCACGAGCAGTCATACTGCCAGATATATCTTTAACAACAATGAACTTGCTGTTAGTATCTACATCTTTCTTACCAGTTTCAAGTAAGCCTTCAAATTGACGATTGATCGTCATTATTTCAGCTTCTGACATTTCTCTCGGATAACGATATTTCACGTTTTTGAACAGTTCATACACATAACCAGTAAACTTCACAGTTTTCTGATTCTGCAACCAGTCCATATACTTGGCGGTCAAGTTATGTCTGTCAATGAACGAAGTGCCATCACTTGGGAGTTCATATAGTTCTCCATCTTTCACTACGTGAATAGTAGTTCTGGATTTAACCATCTGGCTAAGGACACGTCCTGGCAATTTATTGAAATCAATCATATCATAGTTATGATTAGAAATCAATTGTTGCCAAGTATGAGCATTACCGCTCGCCTTAAACTTCCTATACTTATTTGCTCTCTCAGCAATAGTAGTATCAGGAAACATCTTCCAAGCAAGCCATCTTGCGATAGTATTATTTGCTTTGGAATCATCAGTGGTTATACTTTTGTTGTTACGAATTCTTGGCATATATTTCTTGACCAAGTCTACAGTTTTGGCGTCACGACATCCCATATCAATTACGGAATATACATCTTCCCAATTAACTTTACGGTTATCCCAACCATTAAGCTTGAGATCATAACGCAATATAGTGAACAAATCATCCCAAGAACCGCCTTCTATGAATATTGGGAGATTTGCAATAAAGGTGAGAGGACAGTGCTCTGCGAGCCAAATACATCTTAAGATATATTCGTGCTTGAGACCTTGGCCCCTTTGGACAGTTTTGGTAGGATACATATTCTTCTCCTGCCTCGAAATGATACGCAGATACAAAGTGAGTTTGAGAGTGAGTAATGGGTCTATTTCCCATAACTTGCTCATATCTTCACTTACACTGTCGTAAGAACGAAGTTCACGATATCTGCCAATAGATGCAAAGTCATCTAGGAAAGGATTTCCAGAAGATGAGTATTTTAATGCTCCATTGCCCGAAAGAGTTACTGCAGATAATTTTACTCCTTCATCGAAAAAATCTTTCTTCATTCGTTGTGAATTTTTATGAATTTACGTATTTGTTAACTGTTTCTTCAATAAACTTATAAGGATCGAAAGAAGAATCAATAGTACCGATAGTTAAATCAGTCTTGATATCTTCTGTGATGTTCGAGAATTTTGGACTAGAAATTTTCAAATCTGACTCCATAATTACATTCAATAACGTTTCGTCGCAACACCAACCGCCTACATCGTAAATTTTACGAATTTTACGAAGTTCTTCATCTACTTCGTTAAGTTGATTTTCTAAAGCTTCTTTCTTATTAAACAACTCTTTAGCATGAAGATATGCTTCAGATGGAGAATACGATTCTCTGGCTTTCTCGCATTTAGCTTCAAAGGCCGTACGTATATCACGCACAGCCTTTGTAGCAATAGCCTCAATTTGAGTCTTGTTCAGTTTCATGTTACTTGCCCTCCATAGTCAATTCTGCAAACTTGCGAGCCATTACAGCAGCAAGAAGTGCATTGGTGATGTACTCTTGGAGTTCCTCATCGTACTTGTTGAAGAGCTCAACATAGAAATCCGCGTCTGGGTTGGGGTCGAAAGCGATGGTTACAACGTCTTTTACCACTTGCTTTACTTCTTTGAGGGAATAAGTTTCTTTCATTTTTTTTGTGTTTTTTGTGTTTTGTTTTGTTTGTTATTTTTCAAATTCGTTATAATACTCTTGAAATAACGCTTGTTTTATAGTAGGATCGGTGTCGAAAATATCCCTGGTTATCCAGGTTTCAACACAGAGAACTTTATCATCCTTTGGATGCAAATATTTTAAGGCATAATCAAGCATTTGTTCTCCAGTAACGGGGTTTGGGAAATACTTCGGCTTGATTACGCCTTGTGAATCGAGTATTTGCAAACCATTGTTAGAAAAGAACTTATACTTAATTATACCATTAGAAACTTTATAAGTTAGAATAAAATTACTCATCGAGAGGGCGCAGTACTAGCTCACACTTATCATTCTGTGTGAAATATTTGTATGGACCAACTACTCCCAGTATACATACAGAAGGAGCACAGAAATCTTTGTTGAGAAGTTGAATGTCGTCTACGCTCAGTTTGCCGTGATAAATCAGGACCTTATAACTCGATTCAAATACTTCTACTTGCAGTTCGCCAAGGGCGCGAATAACATTGTCAAATGATCTATTAAGCTCTTCTTGAGCGTTTTCACAAAGTTGAGGAATAAAAACTAAACTTGTGACGATTGAATCAGCTGTAACAGGGGATAACATAATTTTTCGATTTTAAAGATTGTGTCAATAATTATAGATATTATTTATTATAATATATAATAGAGAATTAAAGCTATTATTAATATACCATATATAATAGGCAAATAATATATACAGCATATATAATATAGTCTTCTTAAAAGTAAATATAATTTGCCCATATTATCCTGTTTAAGAAATACCTAGGAGTATACAAATGATAACTCCTAGGTATAAAACATATTTATTAACCCAAAACCGCAACTCGCTTCCAGTTGCGCGGACCTCACAGGCTAAACCTGCTCTCGGTGTTATATTACACAATTTATGGCCTTCTTCTTGAGTTCTCTCAGGAAGTTAACTGCAGACATCTTGGTAATATCGCTGATGAGCTTGATGTCTACGAGTTGTTGCTCATAATTGTAGCCGTCTTCCGATACATAGCCGAGTACATAGATGCCCGACCTCATGTTATATACCTTTGCATTCTTAAAGAATGATAGATAAGTTGTTTTTGTTGTTGGTTTGAAACGTTTCATAATAATCTGATTTATTAATTAATAATCTATTTGCGTTTTACACCTAAAACTTTAACCTTGGGGTTTTGTACATTTCAACAATATCCTAACATTGTCCATAAAGGTTGTCTCAGATAGAGGTTATATTAGAGTATTTCTATCTCTAAAACCCATATTAAAGAAACTCGGTGTGCTCAACGTCTTGCAATTGTTGAGTTTTTTATACTTCAAGATGAAAGATGATAGTCTTTCCTATCAGTCACCCCATTTAATGCGTGGGCCACATATTAAGTTAGTAAATATCTGTCTCTTCCAGATTGCCAACACATTACTATCCGTCTGTGTATGTGTGAGCACAGATTTCTATAGTTTCAGCTTTTAGCTGTATACATTACAATTACAGTAGCACCAAGATAGGCAGCTGTAGATAATTTGATATCCACAATACGGTATGTAACTTGGTCAATAGATTGGAGAACTTTTTGGAGTTCTTCATCTAATGACTGAGTTGCACAGGTAAAACATTTTGTGTACATGATTGTAAATTGTTAATCATTAAAAATTTACATTTGTAAATAGGGGAGAAATTGGGAAATGCCTTTGTGGGCACGGGGTAGTGCAACTTTCCCCTATTTACATTTGTAAATAGTTTACAATTGTAAACTAAATAATTTACATTTGTAAATTATTGTTTACTTTCGTAAACTGTATACCAGTTTAAGGCATACCAAGTGTATCCATCTGCACTATACAATAGTGCATATACATCTTTGTTCGGCAATTTGTCTATGTTGGATACATAATAGACACCACCTTCACAAAGAAGGTGATGTCCATTTTTATATCCTTTGACCGTTCGAAGCATTATCACTTCAAGTCGATGGTCAATACAGTGCCATCAGCGGGACGGTCAGGCTGACCATTGAAGCCGCGACGAATAGTGGGCACTGTTGTAGCCTTGCTGATAACAATAGTCTTGCCAGCAAGAGTCTTCCAGATGTCCTGGTTGGTGATGCAGTCAGCGATGGCGTCTACAGCAGTACCGTTCGCATGTACAGTGACACCTGTATCTCGGTTGCGAACAGACTTGGTGAGAGTGCCTGCGAAGAGCTGCTTAACGCTCTCATTGCCATTCTTGTCGGTAACATAAACGAGGCAACGAGTGATTGGGTCACCGCCTTTAGAAAGAGGTGCAGAAATCCACTTCTTTGCATCCTCTGGGCTTGCGCTAGGAAGCTTAGGCAATACAATTACATCGCCTTCGTTAAAGAGGCTCTCTTCGATATTACGGCGACGTGGCTTGTCATCATTCTTAAAAGCATCTTCGCCGAAAGATGCTGTGCCGTTGTAAGCGCGAGCTTGAGCTTCAACAATTTGCTGTTGAGCTGAAAATAAACTGTCGTTCATCTTTTTTTTTGTTTTTTTTGTTTTTTTGTTTTAGTTTATTGTGAATTTATTTTAAATGGCTTCAAACCATTAAGTAAATACATAATACATATACGTATTTTACTCAAATACATATTCTGGATTTTAAAAGAACTAAAAGGCCGAAGGCGCTTTGCCCTCTGGCAAAGCACGTTCACACTTTAAATAATTTCACGGGGGACGGAACACAGTGTCGACCCTGTGCCCCGTGACGCGTCTTCCCCCGTGCACGGTTTAACGTTCACCGAGAACGCCGTCTGCTCACCAGTACCCCGATGCCAAATCGGGCGGGGTTTATCGGTGCAACGGATAAACAGCGAAATTCAATACGCTTTGATTGTCATTTCGCTCAATTTAATACTCTGGATTTTATAAGAACTAAAAAAGAAAGATGGAAGACAGGTATTCCTGTCTCTCATCTTATGAGAAGAAGAGAAAGCCAAGAGTTTGAACTTCTCTGATTTTTCTGATAATGTTCAATAACTCTTGAGCGTCATCTTCTGATGCTTCATCCCTTAAAGCATTAAGGGCATAAGTAGCATTCTCGAAAGAGAATAGAGCATCATCGATGTGATTCTCTTTAAGAATGCTTTTAATTTTTTCATTAAGATTTGCATCCATAAAAATCTGAATTAAAAAATTAAAAAAGAAAACCCCCAAGGGCTAAAAGCCCCTGGGGTTTCAGAGAACGCAAGAGCGTCAGCACTCTTCGAATTCGAGCACTTGTGCGTCAGATTCGTAGCGTGCTCCTGTTAAGCGATTGCGTTTGATGGTGGGGACTTCCGAAACGGAAACGACCTTTAGTGTCTTTCCGAAGAGGAAGCGCCAGCACTGTTCTTGCGACGGGAAACCAGCGCTTTGAGCGCGGAAGGACGAGCCGTCCTTGAGTTTAACGTCTGCAAGTGCAGTGGTCTTGGTTTCGCGGTTGCGGACGCTCTTCAAGAGCGTTCCGAGGAAGACTTGGACGAAGCGGACTTGTCCGTCTTTGCCACGGACTTCCGCCAACAGGCGAACCACGGGGTCACCGCCCTTGCTCAAAGGAGTAGCAATCCATTGCTTGGACTTTGAGTCATTAGGGATGGTGAACTCGTCCCCGTCCTGGAGAAGGACTTCTTCCAGGTTGCGGGGCACGCGGGTATTTGCGGAAAGCGCGAACGCGTCTTGTCCGTCAAGAAACTGCGCAGCTCGGCCGTCAGTGGCGAGCTGTTGAGCGCGGAGTCTTTCAGACTCAACAGCGCTCGAAAACAGGGTGTCATTCATATGCAAACTGTTTTTAAAGGGGTTAATAAATAAAACGAAGTTTTTTTAACCCCACACTGTGGATTTTAAAAGAACTAAAATAGAAGAAAACCGCGTAAGCGGTTTTAAGAAGGTTTAGCGAAGCCACCAATCTTTGTAGGATTCGGTAACCTGCGCCTTGACCTGGTGGAAGCGGTCGTCGCCAGTGGTGAGCATCGCTTCAGGTCCGCCTAAAGCGAAAATTACTCTTGAAGCAATTTGAGCGTCACGCTGACGCTTATAAAGCACTTCGTACTGCTCTTTGGTTCCAAAGACACCAAAGAACTCAGTGTTGTGAGAGCAATCTGCTGATGGGTTTAAGAAGACCCCTGGGTATTCTCCCTTCAGCACGTCTTGCACGAACTGCGACATATCCTCTATGGGATACGCCGTGATGAGGTGCATCCCATCAGAATAGTTGTTGGCGCCAAAGTCATTGAAAATGACGCCATTAATTTTAAAAGTTTTCATATATGAAAAGTTTAAAATGGGCGGGACTTACTGCGCGTGCCCGCCCTATACGCTCACTCATCGATTGGTTCAATTGTAACTTCGATTACAATTGGGCAATCTATGATGTGCTCTTTCATAACTTTTATCCTATAGGCAATTGCCTGCCTTTGGGTCAGGAATGCCTTTGGGATAATAGTAACAGGATGGCAACGTACAATGTGGTCATCCGATACTTTATAAAGGGGAGTGAAACCTACTCCCTGAATCATATAAACTTTCATTGGGTTAATATGAAAGGTTATAAACTCTGGGGGAGACCTTTAGCCTGCTCCCCCATTCAGGCGGTTGTTGATGATTAGCCTTGCCTAATTATTGACAACTGCTCGTCATCGTGAGTTCTGACGTAGGCTTTGGCCTCGGCAGATGAAAGTCCAGTTGCAACCACGCACTGGCTTTCATTTACGATGAAGTACAACATAAAATGAAATTTTATGGTCATACTTTTGATTTTAAAAGAACTAAAAAAGAGAGAGGAGGGAAATTCCCTAAACGGGAACCTCCTCAACGATAGTGAGACCAACAATTTCTGCCTCGTAAGCTGAGGCAAGGTCATCTATCTCACTCAACACGAACTCAGGATAAGTTTGGATGCTTATCTCCTGGGTGCTGCCATCGCTGAACTCGATGGTAGCAAAGTAGAATTTCTCTTCCATAATAGTAAATTTTAAAATGAATAATTTTCAGAACAAATTATTGATTTTAAAGAACTAAAAACGAACCTAGGGGCACATAATAAAAAAGAATGCTTATGCCCCCTCCCCAGGGGGTGGCTTTGCGATTTTGAAATTCATTTTCCATCGCAAGAGGGGGAGGGGTCTCTCCCCCTACACTACTCTCTCCCCCACAACTCACATAATTTTTTATTTTCCCCAATTTTTAATATCTTTGTAAAAAATTTTCATTATGAAGTTAATATCTAAATATCAATATGGGGCATTCATTAAATCGCTCCCCAAATATCAATAGTCAGATAAGGACTTTAATATACATCGCTACTGGGAATTAAACGGCAAGCCCGCCAATTTCCTAGAAGCTATAGATAGAGGTATGTACAATCTTGACCCCAGAGATGGAAAATTTCACGCTAATACAGTAGCCTATAATGAGGATGCTGATGAGTATGAGTTTATGAAGACCTGGGATCATCCCACTATAGATTATGAATTACTATGGTACTTTAATAGCAATGACCCTAAAGCTTCTGAGTTTAGGAAGACCTATGGCTTGGATATGGATGGTACACCTTATAAATATATAAATAGGAAGAAGACAAATAAAAAGTTATTATGAGAGTAATACCAAAATATCAAGAAGGAGATAAAATTAACTATTTATCCTTGCATACTAAACTATTAAAGAAACCAGGTAGGTATCAAATGGGAGGACTTATTGATGCTATAGACGCCAAATTAGATAACTTGGGAACTTTAGGAAGACTTGGGGTTGAACTCATAGATCCTACTGGAATCACTGGATATAAATATCTAAAAGATTCATATAATGAATTTATGGGAGATAAATCTTTGAAGAATGCTGGCAAAGTAGGATTAGCTATATTAGGAGCACTTCCTGTTATTGGATCTTTAGGTAAAGCTGGGAAAGTTGCCCGTGCAGTAGATAAAATAGATGATGTATCTGATGCACATAAAGCACTTAAACTTAAAGATTTTTAGAAAGCCACAGATTTATCTAAGGAAGAATCTATTGCCCTCAGGAATCAAGTATTAGACTCTTTTACTGTGCACTATACAGGAAAGAAACATTCTGTAAGTGAGATTGTAGATTCTAAAGGTGAAATAAACGTAGAAAAATTAAAGTCTATATTAAAAGAAATAGAAACAAACCTCACAACTTCTGAAGGAACTAAACTTACTTCTCTTGAAAATGTAACAAGTCTCAATAAACGTCATATAGAAACTAATACTATAGATAAACTATCCCACACATTAGCTGTAGGAAAATCAGCACAAAATCTTCCTACTCCATTAGGGGTATCTAAATAGGATCAAGTATTTACTGCTTTAATGCATGATATTGGTAATATGGTAAATACTAATGAACATTTACATGGTCCTATTGGAGCTAAAATACTAAAAGAAGTATTCCCAGATATTAATTAGGAGCTCTTAAATAATGTAGCTGGTCACATGGCAAGGAATATGAGATCTAGCACACAGAAAGCTCTTAAAATAGCAGACATTGCTAATGGTAGAAATTACTTAGAATTTTTTAAGAAAATAGTGATTCCAAAAGATATTAAAGCTCTTGAGAACCAGGCAACAATGCTTAAAAAAGAATTATCTTCACTCCCAGAAGCTTCAGGAAAATATAAATATCTTGATAGAAAATTAAAAACACTAGAGGAGGAAAAAGGTAAATTAGAAAAAGCTTTAGCTGAAGTTGACAATATTCCAGAAAATGAAGAAGATAAAGTAAAACACTTTAAAAAATTCTGGGAAGAAGTTCTTAAATGGCCTAATGCTAAAAGTTGGGTATATAAAAGTACAGACTCATTTGTACCTGTAGGCAATCTTAACACTGCTGCTTATAATGCTGGAATACTTAAAAGAAGAATTCTTACAGCTGATACTCAGCTTTTATATTCCGTTAATAAAGATGGCACTCTTAAGGTAATGACAGATGTAAATGGATCTCCTTTAATTAATCATGCTGGTACTGTACGTACTTATGATACTTTACCAGAAGAAATGAGAATTGCAATGGAACGCAGTGGTGATGCTAGAGAACTAAAGTTAGGAAGCAAAAATCCAGGAATTCCTTTATATGATCATTCAGAATTTAAGAACCTTGCACAATAGTATTTAGGGTCTAATGAAATAGTCGCATTAAGAGAAGCAATAGAAAGAGAACGAGGCCTTAATGGAGCCTTATCTCCCCGTGGTAAAGAATTGTCCCATATTCTATTAAATGTAAAATGGGCAGCTACCCATGATATGGAAGGAATAGTATCTGTAGGTGGTAGAACCGCTGGAAAAGAAGGATCTTTATTAGAAGTAACTCGTTGGACTCCTGGTCAATTATCTGTAGTAGTAGATAACTATAAGAGAGGATACAGAGGGAAAGTTTCTCCTGTAATAAAAGGACAAGGAAATTATGCTGGAAGAATAGGTCAAGGTTATCAAACTAATGGTAATAATTTTGGTGGTAGTCTGTATGTAACAAATTCTCCTAAGATAGGTGTAAGATATGCGGATTTAAGAGTGGGATATGAAAACTTAGGCGAGCTTATAAAAGATTTAAGTCCCGAGCAATAGGCTAGAGCAACAGACATTGTAAAAGAAATTCTTGCTTTTAATAAACAAAATAATATTAAACAAGGTAATCTTATAAAAAATGTGATGGGTACTAAATACAAAAGCGGGACCTATGAAGATTTACCTAGTGAACTCTATGAAGAAATAAATAAAGATAAATTACAATGGCTTATTTCCAAATATGATGAGTTACAACATATAATAGGAAATAAGGGTATGGGTCTTGGAGGTACGAGACGTGGAGTTGCTTTCTTAAGTGATAATGCTTTAGTATAGAATTGGAATTAGAGAACTTATAAAGCTTGGCTACCGACTGACCGTATATTAAATAAGTATTTTAATAGGAGTTATAATAACCATAACAGATTTGTAGAATTTGCAAATCAATTGCGTTTCAAACAAGGTATTACAACTAATATCGGAGAGACATTTAAACTAGCTCATGAGAAAGGTGCACCTTATGGTATAGATTTCATGCTTCGCCCACAAGACTTTGAAGTTGCTCGTTATAAGGCAGGAAGCAAACTCCTGAAAAGAACCATAAACTAAAAATAAATCCCTGTTAACTTTAATTAACAGGGATTATTTTTTACCTATCACTAATTGCATTAACTTTGCTATGTAAAAATTAATTAAAAACAAATAATTATGTAGTACAGAAAAATATTGGAAAAATTTGAATGCAAATATTATGACCTAGTACAGGAATTTGCGGAAGACCTTATGTCTTAGATATCTGATGAAGAATTATTAGAGATTTATGAAACTTACCCAGAGATATTTTCAGTCCTTTCACAAGGAGAATTAAATATTGAATTAATTCACGGCGCAATACAAGCCTTTTTAGATTTTTTACAGTTCAAAGAGAATCTAGAAAACCAATTAAGTCAATTGGATGTTTCGGAACTTAAAGCTTTAGCAGCTGAGGCTGTAAAAGTTAATAACATCAATACTATAAGGGCTTTAATTAATTTTCGTAATGCTGTGAGTTAAATGCTTGCCCTATAGTATAACGGTTATTACGATGGACTCTAAATCCAAAGATCTTGGTTCGATTCCAAGTGGGGCGACCATTGACAACCTTTTAATTATACTATATGATACCAGAGAAGCCAGGAATTTATACACTAAATGGTGTATATAACAAAACAGATAACTTAGCTAAAAAAGCTAAAAAGTTTGCTGGAAAAGATTTTAAAGTTATAGAAGTATTAGATACATATTTGCCAAAAGATTTATCCTATGCTCTTAATAAATATGTTAGTAATATTAAGAAAGAAGAATCTAATGCAGTTAAATTACATCATTTTATAAACACAACAAATAATTATACTTGTACTTCTATACACGAGACGTTGGATCCAAAATTATTTAATCCAAAAGAATGGAAGAAGATAGATTAAGCAAAAAACAACAAGCATTTAATGAATTGGTAATAAAGAATTTTATAGACTATTGCAATCATTCAATAAAATATTGCAATGATTTATATAATTATGCCGAACGCTTTAATCTTTTAGATACGCAATTATTTATGCAATGGCAAGATGCTTTAAATGAAATTTCAGTGAGATATGATACCAGAGATTCGACAAGCCAGGATAATGCTGAGTAATTTAGAACAGCAACTAGAAGATTTAATTAATAGTACTAAAAGAATTCAGATGGAAAATGTAGATTTGAAGAATCATATTATGGTATTAAATAATGAGATACAGGAATTAAAAAATAAAAATGCTAATGATAATGATAGACACAATAAAGACACTGAAAAACCTGAACAAGAAGTTTCCAAGGTTTCAACTTAATACATTATTTGAAATTTTAGATTGTATAGAGGAGAAAGAAGAAATTACTACAATTCCTTGGTGTACTCCAATAACTCCAACATATACTCCAAGTACAATAACATGTACAGATACTTCTCCACATGTATGCGCAGATCTTAATACTTGTGAGAATACTATTTCTGCATGTGATAATCAAATGTTATTTGAACCAAAGAAGCATCATATGAAAGACAAGACTTCAAAGAACGTAAGAATTCTTACAGAAGAAGCTCCTGCTGATGATGACGATGAAATGGATATGGGAGACATTGAATTACTGTATAAAGAGACAGTAGATTTACTTCACGATTATTTGAGTAAATTAGACATTAATGAAATTTTAAAATAATGTAATTATGGAAGATTACGAAAAGAGAATGCTCGATGAATATAACGACCTTGCAGAGAAGGTTGATAAATTATATGTATTTACAAAAAGTGATAAGTTTAAAGAATTAGAAAAAGATGAGAAGTATGATCTGTCTGCCCAATATATTGCGATGAAAGATTACGAAGATCATCTCTTGAAGAGATTGAAGCGCAGAGGTTTGATGGATGACTAAAAAGAAAATCCCAGGCATATAAATGTCTGGGATTTTTTTGTATGTGAAAAAATTATCTAAGTCTTGTTATAGCAGCATATTTATGGTTAGCTAAGTATTCATCAATAGGACTCACTACTACCATACCATGCGTACCACTAGCATTCAACATATAAGCTTTTCCATTTCTTATAGAATGTATAATACCAATATGATTAGTATGATTACCATTTTTATCACCAAAGTAAATTATATCACCTTTTCTAAGTGTACTTTGATTAAAAGGTTTCCGTTGTCCATTCTGTTGTATTACATTATTGTAATTTCCTTTTAACTTAGAGTATATTCCTTGTGCATTAGTTTCTGGAATATTTACTCCAGCATAATTTTTAGCTAGGTAACATACTAATCCAGAGCAATCTATTCCGTTAGGTTTTGTAGAACCTCTCCATTTTCCTCCCCATTTGTAAGGAATTCCTTTAGTAGCTTTATAACCTTGATCAACCCAATGACCACCACCTCCGCCACCTTGACCTTTTGTTACATATGCGGTAGCCATTTCATTAAAATCAGGAAACAGATTCTACATTGTATTATTATCTTGTGAAATTAGATTGTCTTCTTGTAAAATAGTTCCAAATTGTGCTCTCTTTATTAGTTTCATTTTATTCCTCCTTTATTATGCACTTGCAGTTTCTACTGTCCAACCAGATGGAACACCATCTACGCCAGTCACATCCCACTCAGCAGCACTGTTCTTCACGAATGTACCTGTTGCTGCGACATTCCGTACCCAACCGTTTGTATATGAAGTTGAAGGTGTAGTTGTGAACATCGCCTTGATGTAATTAAGATTGGAGCAGTTTTGGAACATATAGCGATAACAATTAGTTGCCAATGTTGTTGCTGGTAGTGCTGGTGCTGTTGCTAATGACGTACAACCAGAGAACATGTTTGAATAACAATAAGTTGTCAAAGTTGTTGCTGGTAATATTAGATTAACAGCATCAGTTAATTTTGTTGCATCTTTAAAAATATAAGAAAAATTATAATTACTACCACTGTTAAAACTTGTGTTGTTTTGGAAATCGTCCCCATATAATAACGACATTATATTTCCACGAACATTGAAGTTACCTGTTGAAGAAAAATATGAATAATTATTATTTGATGTGTTTTTTGACATCTGATTGCCGACACCTTTCCATAACACTTTACTGCCACTTGTAATTGTTGGTGTCGTGATTGTTTGTGCTGTATTGTCAATTGCTGTATCTGTCCATGTTTCACCATTATCCGTGCTATATGACACTGAGGTCATACGAGCCGAATCAATACTTGCAGGAACTGTTAAAGTAAACGTGCCATCTTCTAATGCTTCAAATATGAGATAGTCCTTGCTATAATCTGGTTTCACCATATACCTCACATCATCAATGTCCTGTACGAATGACACTGTGGGATATTCAAATTCTGATACCTCGCTGTCGTAGGCTGTTTCTGTTTCAAATACTCTAAGATGTTTCATATTTAGTATAATATTTTAATTTAACTATTGTATTGCTATTTTTTTCTTTTTTTATTTTTTTGTTTTTTAGGGTTAGAGTTAGCATTGCGAATGTCCCAGTAGTTTACATAATTATTATTATTACTATTGGTATTAACAACTCCTGACGGTTGTTTTATATTTTCACCAGTATTGTTGAAATTTAAAACGCTATTATAATACCATCCATTCTATCCATTTTGTGTATTTCCAGTAACATTGTTAAAATTCCAATTGCTGTAATTACCAAAAGTCTACTAATTCTAATTATAATTTCTGTCTTTTCTTAAAGATGTAATATAAACATTATCATGAGAATCTACATAGTCATCAATAGGAATAGTACAAACTTTTGCTATATCATTACCAGCGGCATTAGTATAATAGATCTTACCATTTTTAATACTATGTATAATTCCTATATGTCGTGCTGAATGATTTTTATTACCAAAATATATTACATCACCTGGTAGTACATCATTTATATTAAATGCCACTGGTTTGCCATTCTTTTTCACAATTATTTCGTGACCACTCAATTTTTTTAGCTAATCATATTCATGTTTAGCAGTTCCGTCTATATTTATTCCAAGGTAGTCTTTAGCAAACCACTATACAAAACCAGAACAATCTATACCTGCATATAATCTTTCTGGATGTTTCTATCCTGGAGGATTATCGTCTTTAGTTACACCCTGCATGTAAGTACCTCGTTTTCCTCCAAAGTTATAATCCATATTTAAAAATTTTTCCAATTCTGGACGAATGGTATCGCGCCAATTAGATCCTGTATTAGGTATTACCTATGGTTCAATTGCATATCCTGCATTTGTTCCGCCATAATATTTAATCTGGCTAGTGTTAGTACCTGACGGAAAATCTTTTATACTCTTACGTCTTTTATTAAGATACTTTGCATCTTCCCATTCGCTTTCAAAAGGATTAACCTATGATGGTTCTGTTACGAGAGGTTCTGGTTCATATTCAAAATAAGGATTTTCTACTGTATTTCCAAATTTATATTTCTTTATAAGTTTCATCTTCTTCCTCCTTTGTTATTAGATGGAACAGGGGGTTTATCACCATGTCGTGGCATACTAGGAGGAGGAGTAGGTCTATTTGGTTTTACCGTAGGTCTAGAAGGTCTAGGATTATAGTAATACCATCTCTTGGGATAATATCCTCTATAGTAATAATGATAATTATAATAATAAGGAGTTACCTGATAATAATAAGGATCATAGTAACGTGTTTCTACTATATAATCATCGCTACAACTTACCATTCCTATTAATACTACTAATAATAATAATAATTTTTTCATTTTTTAAAATTTTAAAAATGGTAGTTCCGAAGAACTACCATTTATTATTATTTTCTATCTCTCATAAAATAATCATATATAAGTCTAGCATTATGCATTCTATTCGTAAAATTAGTTGACTTGGGTCTTTCATAGTACTTAGCAAAAGCTTGTGCTGCATGTTCTGGACTTGCAAATTTCATTTTACTGAATGAATTTTGCATATATGCTAGTTCGCCTGTTTCCATTCCCTTTACCCAATTACTTATATGAAGTAATTGATTGTTAGATGTTAACGAACCATATTTCTTTGTAACTAATCTTTGTAAACTCTTACTCATTTGTACATACCCATAGTAACCTGAACTGCTTCTTATTGTACTATTAAATTTACTTTCAATATACATATTTCCCATTATTCCTGCGGCTACTTGTGGGGAAATGCCATTTTGAATAAAATAGTTCCATATATAACGATATGGTTCATACTTTGATTTGCTTGTTGCATGTGTTAATTCTTTTTTCGCGCTTTCATATATAGCGTTACTACTTATTGGATTACAAATTCCGCTAATCCAAATACTTACTGTCATTACTAAAATAATTACTTTCTTCATTTATTAATTGTTTAAGTTAATATTTGAAAGAAAGCCAAGTATACCTTAATTTAAATCTGATAATTGGTATAATTTCTCGGGAAAACTTCTTCTTATAAATACATAAAATATATTTACAGGCTTGCCATTACCTTTGAAAATATAATATCATCTCTACGTTGTATTTCTAATCCTCCCAAGAAAGTTACAGTTTATAATAATAAACTTTTGACTTTCTTACTCGGTATCTATAATATACATCTATGTATTAATAATATCTTTATTTTTTACGTCGATTACGCTTATACTCCTCAACTTTATTCTTATTCAACCTTCCAAAGGCTAAAAATTCATATTTTGTGTTCTTATTAGATGGAGCATAATTAGCATAAATTTTACCTGGAGCAGCTTCATTTCCATCAAACATTTTAACCCAGTGCACAGCCCCGCCACCACTACCTGCGCTTTCGGCGACTTTTACATATGGGCCTCTAGTTTCTAATACAATAGCTATATGTGAAGGAGTACCATGAGGTCTGTACTATCCATTGTTAAATCTTTGATTTGAATTAGCTTTAAATGTCCAGAATAATAAATCTCCTTTTTTGGCTAATTTGGGATCATAAAATTTATCTGTCATCTTATTTAAGTATGTGTTTGCTGAAGAGTATATTTTATATCCCATATCATCTAGTACATCATTTACAAAACCTATACAATCTACGCCCCTTGGATTGTGATTATGTCCTCCCCAAACGTATGGTTTGCCTATATTTTTATTTATAGCCTCCATTAATCCAGGTAAAGCCAAAGAAGTACCATCTGATGGGACACTTGATAAATTCTATTGACCAAGGCTAAGTGTATTCTACTAAGGGGACTGCTAAGCAGCCTGTTGAGTCTACTGAGCAGGCTAATTATTTAGGGGCATATAATCTTGCAAATTAAAATTGCTTATAATGTCATGTCTAGGCGCCCCAAAATATGAAAAACTAAAATCACTAGCCTAGTATTTAGGCAGTCCAAAATGGTCCTGCACGTCGTTAAAATTGATATACTCGTCCTAAAAATTATACTAATTTGTATTATTGTCATTATATAACACAAACTATATTTTTTTATTTTCCTTAGGACTAATATAATTTATATAACTCATACCTTTTTATTTCTTCTTTTCTATAAATAAGCAATTGCTTTATCTTTATTTAATCGTCCAAATGCTAAAAATTCCGTTTTTCCTTTAGAATTATGAGCATAATTTGCATGTATTTTTCCTGGCGGAGTACCATTTCCATCCAATATTTTATGCCAACGAATACCAGACCTAACGCCTCCTCCAGAGCTTTCTGCTACTTTAACATATGGACCATTAACTTCTAGCACAATAGCAATGTGATTAGGAGTGCCATGTGCACGGAATTGTCCATTTCTAAATCTCTGATCTGAATTTGCTTTAAATGTATAGAATATAAAATCACCTGGTTTAGCCTAACTTGGATCAGTAAATTTATCTACCATATTTTTATACAATGAAATACTAGTACCCTGTACAGGAAGTCCCATATCATCTAATACATCGCTCACAAATCCACTACAATCTACAGTTTTTTTATGGCCTCTAACTCCCCAACCATAGGGTTTGCCTGAATTTTTATCAATAGCTGTCATTAAGTCAGATATAGAAAAATTTGACCCCTACCCGTTTGTAATAGACGTTAGACCATCGGCAACGGGCTGCAAACTCCCCGATTGCAAATTCTCCTGCTACAAAGTAGTTTGCTAAGTAGCTGATTGCTGTGCAGCTGGTTGCTATGTAGCTGTTTGTTGTGCACCTAATTGAGGCATATAATCTTGAGGATTAAAACTTCCTACAATATCCTAGCTGGGCCCTCCGAAATATGAAAAGCTATAAGTACCTCTACTAGGTGCAGGCAATCCAAAGTAATCCTATACGTCGTTAAAATTAATATAATCATCCTACAGACCAGACCAATTATTACCCTTATATAATACAGTCTAGATTTCTTTATTTTCCATAGGACTAGTGTAATCTATATAATCCATATTATTATATTAAAAATTTACTTAAATTAATCTTATTGTCCTATTGTGGTTCATTTAAAAACCTTTTGATAACTTTACCCTTAGCATTTGTAATAGGACTAATTGGAACTCTATAAAGATTTGAAAATCTTCTTACAGCTTCCTGAAAGAGCTAATCCTGATTCATTTCCATTTTGCAGCGTTACGAGCAAAATTTGCTCTCTTTACTAGTTTTCCAGAATATTTATCTTTGTTACTTAAGACATGGGAAGCAAATTGCTGTACAGACATTCCAGCTCTATTAGCTGCTTCTGTAAATTTACCTTCATTTTCTTTCTTAATATGAATTTTACTTCCCTTCTTATCTTTCTTTACTTTTTTCTTTTTCTTTACAGCGTCCATTCCCATCCATATATTAGTGTCGGTTATGTTGGGCACTGTAAAAGAGTGAGGATCTAAAGTATAATCCTTCTCTTCAAAAACATATTTATTTTTCATAATAATGTCGAAATATTTTTTTCTTTGCGAAATTATAAATAATTTTGCATACAAACAAATAAAAAGATGTAAATGTTAATATGTGGTGGATATGATAACTCGCACTTATATATTAATATATAAAAGAATGAAGAAAAAAATTGCCGATTTCCTATTTAATTGGATAGATGGCTTTAGTTCTCAAACAAAAACCATAATAATTATTTTATGTATAATATTATTCGTGGTTTTATTTGTTGGTTAGAATACAAAGGCATATATCAAAGAGAGATTTAACATTGAGCAGACCGAAAAGGAAAAATAGGAAATGTATTTAGAGAAAGCTGCTCCAGAGATTAATCACTTTGTACAAGATATAATAGAGAAAGATACTCTTATAAATAATGTATTATTATTAAATTATCATAATACATTAATTAGTTCAAACGGTTTGGCGTATAAACACCTAACAGCAATTACTGAGAAATTTAGAGGTCTAGATAATAATCCATGTATAGATGATTGGCCTGAACTTCCATACATTAATTATATATAGGAGATTAGGAAAATAAACTAGACTACTTATACTATTTGGGAAAGAAATGATGAGAACAGGGTTAACTTCCCTAACTTATCTTATAGACTTAAAAAATCAGATGCTCAGTATGCAGTACTATACCCAATAAAGGGAGTAGATGAGAATGTAGGAATGTTAATTGTAATTTATAAGGACGAAATACCAACTATTAATACTGATTATTATCACAATGTAATAGCTCCTAATATTAGTAGATTGGCAATTCTCTTAGATTATGATACTGTAAAAGAAAAGTATGAAAATTGATAAAGAAAATGGTAATGTAAAGTATAATGACGCTAGTCATGTATACTGGGATGATAATGGTAAATATATATCTGTAACGACTTTAATAGGAAAATATGGACAACCTTTTAATAGGAAATTTTGGTCAGCCTATAAAGCCCTGGAAAAAATAATGACTCCAGAGGAATTTAAAATGGAGAAAGGACAAATGTTAGCTACCAAAAAAATAGATATACCCTATATATTAGAAACATACAATATTAAAGAGGTTGATTTCAATAAGGCACAGCAAGATATTTTAGATCAATGGCAAGAGAAAAATAAGCAATCTTGTGCTCGTGGTACTAAAATTCATGCAGAGTTAGAAAATCTATATACTTCAAAGAAAGAAACTGACTTAAAAAAATTCGGTTTAGGAGGCAAGTTCAAAGTAAATACCAATGCGTCTCTCAAAGAAGAAAATTTAAAAATACTAGATATAGATAAAGGAGTATTCCCTGAATATCTGGTATACAGTAATTCTAATGATGGAAAGTTAAAACTTGCGGGACAAATTGACTTATTGATAAAAGATGGCAATGATATAATTATCTATGATTACAAAACAAACGAACATTTAGATGATACTTCGTATTTTGATATAAGAACAAAGAAAAATCAAATGATGAAATATCCTTTGAATACTCTAATGGATTGTAATAAGATACATTATACATTACAACTATCTACATATGCTTGGATGCTTCAGAAGTTAAATCCAGACTTTAAGATTAAAAAATTATGTTTAATACATTATGATCACAATGATAATGTTACAGAACATGAAGTACCATATTTGAAAAAGTCCGTAGAAATTATGCTGAAAGATTACAAGAAAAAACTCTTATTAAAAGAGAAAGCTGATAGTAGAAAGCCCATAGTTTTTTGATGTGCTGAGGAGTATCCTTCAAATTTTTTTTATTTGAGATATTAAAATTATTAATTAAAATGTCAATTCTATGGGTTTAACTGCTATTCTTGATGGACATACTAAGGAATTATTAAAACAAAATAATGATTTATATGAACAGAGAATGACTATATGCAGGAAATGTCCTTTATTTAAAGTAACTGTAGTAGGACCCGTCTGCAATAGTAATCTCTATCTAAACGTTAAAACTGGAGATGTTAGTAAGACACAAAAAGATGGTTATAAAAAAGGATGTGGATGCAGACTTAATGCTAAAACAAGATTAAGTTATACAAAGTGTCCATTAAATAAATGGTAAGGTATGAGTGATAATGGTAAAATGAATTATTTCGGTGGCGATACAGCCATCAGCATGGCAAATGCAAAGCCAATAGAGGAGTCTCTTAAAGAAGCTGCTGTAGAAGCATATAATAAAAATGTAGACTCTTATAAAAAAGCATTAGATGAAAAAACTGCTAGAGAGCTTGAAGAAGCTCGAAAGGTAACTGAGAAGATGGAATCTATGGAAATAGTCCCAGTAAATAGTTATGTACTGGTACGTCCATATGAAAAGAATCCTTTTGAAAAGATTGAAGTTACAAATAGTGGTATTGTAATACCTACATACGATGGTAGTTTTAAGAATCCTGATAGCGGAGAGCAGGATACTGAATATAATTTATCAGTGCAGGCCGATGTAATTGAAGTGGGCCCAGACTGTAAATATGTAAAAGAAGGAGATGTTGTATATTATAGACGTGCGTGTGGAGTTCCAATTCCGTTCTTCAGGCAAGGCTTTGAAGTAGTGGCAGAACAGCAAATTCATGTCGTAATAAACGAAGGAATAAAAGCACGCTTTGCAAAAATAAAGAAAAATGGAAAGTGAGAAAATATATTTTTTACCAGGAGATTTAGTAACTTTAAAAAAGGATATTCCAAATAAACCTACAATGTTAGTAGTTAAAAAAGAAACTATGACTTTTAGACCTGTAAAAGAAGAAGATGAAAAAGAAGAATTCTTCAAAGGTATAAGATGTAGATGGTTTACTACCGAAGGAGCAGTGTAGGAAGCAGTTTTTAATACAAAAGACTTGATTAAAATTTAATAATGGTACAATAGCAAACTACTTAGAATACTTAGATGAAGGTTGTAGCTTTAGCCATGCAGATATTAGGCACAAAGAATGAAACTGAATTAAAGACTGCTTTATCTAAGATGTCTGAAGTTGGAAGAACTAAATTCATCCAGCAATGTTCAAATATAATATAGACTGGTGACCAATCTCCTGAAAGTTTAAAGCAAGCACAATAGCTAGCTCAAATGGCACTAGAAGAAGGTCCCGAACAAGATTATGCACAGATGGCTAGACATGGTGCTTCTCTCCGTCGTTATTACTTTGGTGGAAGAGTTAAGACATATGATGGAAATTATATGGACTTAAGGAAACCACTTAATAAAGATTAGGTCGAAGGTAGAGAATCTATTGGTGTATATAAGGGACAATGGATGTATTTGAATGGAGATAAGATAGCTATACCCAAGCCAGGTTCTAAAGCTAAAAGCTATGATGGTACTACCCATGTAAATCGTGCATATCATGGAATGCTTCTTCCTAAACCACAAAAATATTGGGGAGGAGGCTTTTTTAATAAAGTTAGCGATTTTGTTAGTAACTTAGGGGGAGAAATACTAAGTGGAGTAAAACAAGTTCCGTAGTTGCTTAAAAAGGGAGTAGAGACTGTAGGAAATGGTGTAGGAAGAGGTATAGAATGGATGTAGAAAGGTTCAAATGATTTGAATGAAAAATATGGTATGGATATAGGAGGAGCCATCAGCACCCTAACAAATGGTTTAGCTAATACCTTTGATAAACCAGCTTTTAATACAGTAGGTACTTTATTTGATACTTTATTGACAAATACTCCTCCTCCACAAAATACAGAAGCAGAAGAAGCCAAAGAAAAGACGGATACTGAATAGGGAGAAGGAGCAGCTGGTGCAAATAATGGTACTCCTGCTACAGGCGGAGCTACTTCTGAAGTAACTAGTATAGAAGATGCGGATAAGTAGAGAATTCTTGATGCTATCAAAGCTTTAAATTTTGATATTTCTGATCCAGAAGCCCTATACAAACTAATTAGAAAACGTAGTGAAAATATTACACAATAATAAAAAATGAAATTCTTTTTATTTAATAATGCAACAAATGAAATAATAGTTAATGAACCCGAGATACTTTTAGTTAAAGAGTTTGCCGCTTTATGGGATAAGGATAGAAATAAAACCAGTAAAGATAAAAGGGGAACTAAGAGAACTAGAGCTTTTCGGGAATTAACATATATATGGTTAATGTGTGATTGGTCTTCTCCTTATGCTGATTATGCAGAATAGGAGAGACATCAAGAATGTTTAAAAGATGCTAATATGACCGAAGAAGAATGGTCAGACCCTACTTTTAGAGCGGCTGCTAGAAAGTATAGAGAACTTCAAGAATCTTCTCGCGCACTTAAATTAATTAAATCTGCTCAACAAGTAGTAGATAAGATTACAGATTATTTTGATACACTAGATGTTCAGGAACGTGATGAAGCTACTGGCAAACCTATTTTTAAAGTAAAGGATGTAATGGCAGAGTTGAATAGCGTATCCGATGTAGTAGAACAATTAAAGACTCTAGAAATTCTTTATAAGAAAGAACAAGAACAAGAAAACGGACTTATGGGAAATATAGAGACTGGAGCATTTGATTAATATTAATTATGATACAAAATTATGAATAGTTCGGAAGTAGGTATGCTGAACCTACTGTTACACCTCCTGCCACACCTCCAACCAGTGGGCCATCTAGAATATCTAAGATGATAGACCTTTCTAAACAAGCTCTTACATCAGCTGTACAAAAAAATCCAGATGCTGCTCTAAATATGTATTTAGATGGACTGTAGAAAACGAACAATATAAAATAGTATGATGAGAATTGGAATAAAACATTTGGTGAAGATGTTGTGCGTTTATCTACTATAGGCAATTATGATGTAAAAGCATCTCCAATAAATAATTAGGTTACACCTACTGGGCGCAAGGTTTTATCATAGGATGATCCTAGAGTACAAAAATTGAAAGCAAGATATGAAACACAACAAGCTTAGCTTAAGAGTGGAGAATTAAAACCTCTAGATAACAACGATACTAGAGTAAGTGGGCTTAATCTCAGAAATAATGAAGACTATTATAAGACTAACATAGCTCCTTATAATGATAATAAACCTTATTAGCCAGGCTGGGAACAAGACTGGTATGGAAAAAATCCTGTAGATAATAATATATAGAAACCAAAACCTTAGCAACCATAGCTTCCGCCTGGTATCACATCTGCCATATAGGGAGTTATAAGTCCTTTCCCTAAGAAATTTGGACAGCAATTTAAAAAAGGTGGTTCATTAAAACAAGATTATCGCTCTTGGGAAAAAGAAATGTATGATTCATATAAATGTGGTGGTAAAACCAAAAAGAAATCTTGTGGTGGAGAAATGGGCAAGAAAAAAGCTTGCGGTGGAATGAAAGTTAAAAAATAATAATATATGTGGGATATAAAAAAAGACGCTGTAATACCTTTTTTTGATCCTACTTTATCTTATGAGTTAACTCATTATAGACCTATAGATGAAGAACGTGGTCTAGACTTTGACCCATCTTGGTTTACTGAAGCTAGAGATGTTAAATTGGAAACTGGCAAATACTGCTCATATCCAAGTGGAACAAAGAAATATCACGACTTTTGGGTAGAAGAATATAGAAGATGTAATGAAGGTTTAGAATCACATGGATACAGAATAACTGGAGATCATTACTTCTTCTTAAACTACTATCAATTACCAGAGTCTCAGGTAGAAAAAACTGGTCAAGGTCGTGGTATGATTTTTCCATCTTTCTTGAGTAAACAATATGAATATTTTCATTACATAGAATTATGTGAGTTAACTAAACACGATGTACTTGCAGTAAAATCACGTGCTGTTGGTTTCTCTGAAATTGCTGCTTCACTTGGAGTAGGAACTTATACAACTAGAAGAAATGCACACTGTGTTTATACTGCATTTGCCCAAGGACATTTGGATGATGTGCTATCAAAAGCTTGGTTTTAGTTAGATAATTTAAACTCTAATACTGAAGGTGGAATGAAGCATGTCAGACAAAAATATAACTCTGATATGTATAAGAAAGCCTCTAAGATTAATAAACAACGTGAGGAAATTCCAGGGTCCTGGGGATCTGATATCGAAGGTAAAGTAGTTGATAATCCACGTAAACTTCGTGGTGATCGTATCGATAGGTTATTTTTCGAGGAGGCTGGTTCTAACCCAGTATTAAAGAAAACATATATACAAGGAAACGCCCTTGTAGAAGTTATGGGTAATAAGATTGGAACCCGTTTTGTCTGGGGTACAGGTGGTGATGGTAAATATATGACTGAGTTAAGTGATATGTTCTATAATCCACAAGGTTTCAATGTATTACCTTATAAACATAAATACACTAAAAATGGAGAATATGTTTTAACTGGATTCTTTGTTCCAGCGTTTACATTTGTAAATAAATCTGGAATGGTAGATTCTAGAGGAGTTACAGATACAAAGAAAGCTCGTTAGTTCTTAGAGGAATAGCGTGCTAACTTACTGTATGATCCTAAAGCATATTTAATACAATGTGCTGAATTCTGTTTTTGTCCTGAAGAAGCATTTGCTCTTGAAGGAGATAATCAATTTAATAAAGTATTATTAGCTGATTAGCTCACTCAAATACGTATAGGAGCAGGACCAAATATAGAACATGGTACAGTAGAATATAAGTTTAAAGATGGTAAGGTTGCAGAATCTATGGTAGAAGGCGTAATATTTAAACCATCTTTAAATGGGAAAGTACATATTTTGGAAAGACCAAAAGAAAACGAAGAAGGTAATGTACCATAGAACTTGTATGTTGCTGGAATTGATGGTATCGATATGGGTCAGGAAGATACTTCTGATTTTACTAAAGACCCATCTCAATTCTGTGTTGTAATATTTAGACGAGCTTATGGTGTGCATCCTCCTGTTATAGTAGCTTATTATAAGGATAGACCAGACAGGTTGAAGGAAGCACATATGACTTGCTTAAAGTTATTATAGTATTATAATGCACAAGCAGTTCTAGAGTCTACAAGAATATCTATTTTATAGTTCTTTAAAGAAAAAAGATGTGCTGATAGATACTTAATGCGTAGACCAAGATCTTGCCAGACTGATATATAGAATGGTAGAAGCCGCTAGTTTGGAGCTCCAGCAACACAGAATATTATAGAACACCAACTTGAATTAATAGCTAATTATATAGATGAATATTGTGGTGAAATTTGGTTCAAGGAAGTTATAGAAGAGTTAAGCCAATATTCTTATGAAAGAAAGAGAGAGTTTGATATTGTAGCCGCTCTAGGTATGGCAATGCTTGCTGACGAAGAGTTAGTATTTGTTCCTCCTAGAATTGATTTAAAAGCGAATCAATTTAAACCTTTCGGTTATTGGGTAGATGAGAATGGCATAAAACATAAAGGCGTAATTCCAGAAAAGCACCCAGGAATGGGACCAAATAATTTCAACACAGCAAAAACATACGAAACTGATTATTATGGGTACGAAAGACTTAGAATTAGCAGTGCGTGATATTATAGAGCGTCTGTATAATGTTAAATATATAGGAAGATTAAAAGTCAGTGAAACTTTTTATCAAATACCAGGGCATCCCGAAGGTAAAGACCATCATCTTGGTTTTAAACTTGAATTAGGATTAAATAAAGATGAGCGTCCTGTATCTCTGGCATGTGATGGTACAATTGAACAATTCTTAAAGTTTATATATAATGAGTTAAAGAATAATAGATATCATTATACTGACTATTTTACGGCAAATAAATTATATTTTAATCGTGGCTGTTGCGAAGAGAAATGATGATTATATAATAGAATAGGTAGATAAAGCAATAAATGAACTTGTGTATAACAAGTACACAATGTAGAAAGCCTATAACTATTATAACGGAAAACGAGACCCTGAATAGTTCAGGTATCTCGAAGAAAATTTTGGTATAGGAAATGCTACCTCAGTAGAATTTACTCCTCTTATTAAAAAACACGTAGATGCTTTAATAGGGGAGTATCTTGATATTCCTATGGTTCCTAAAATATCTTGTAAAGATAAAGAAACTGTTTCTATGATCGATAGACAAAAAGAAATTCAAATTAATAAATCGATATTTGAATTTTATAAGAAACGCTTATCTAATGATTTACTATAGTTTCTGGCTACTGATCAACAGCCTCAGGTTCAAGATGTTGCTATATAGAAATAGTTAGACAAATTAGTTGAAGATATAAATAATAACTTTGTAAGTGATTATGAAAAAGCTGCCCAGCATGTATTAGAGTATATAATACAGTCTAGAAGTGCTGATATTGAAACTAAAAAAAGAGAATTAATGTTAGATTTACTAGTGGCTGGATGTGCTTTTTATCGTGTACATCCTTCTCCAGGCGGTACAAATATATCTATAGAAGTTCTTGAACCTTTAAATACTTTTGTAGATAGAAATCCCCATTCTCAATATGTTAAAGATTGTTATAGAGTTGTCATTAGAAGATGGATGACAAAACAACAAATTTTGAATACTTATGGTGATAAATTGGATAAAGAAAGCATTAAGGAGCTTAACGACATGTATGAGCATTATTCTGATAATAATTATATATATGTTCGTAATTTTACTGGTCAAGCTGGGCACGCTTATGTAGAAGGTGATTTAAAAGGAATAGACAATGGAGTAGGAGCTGTTCCTGGTTTTCCTGTAGATCATTATGAATCCTATAATTATAAATTACTTCCAGTATACGAGGTTGAATGGATTGATATTGATAAACAAGAAGGTTACTATATATAGAATAGGTATGAAGGCATAAGAATTGGACAATCTATTTATATTCCAACTGGAAAATCTCCAAACGTAATTCGTACACAAGACGCTCTTACTGAATGTAAATTATCAGTTGGTGGTTTATTTTTACTTAACAGAAATCATCAACCATCATCCCTTATATTACAATGTTCTCACTTACAAGATAAATATGATGTCGTCACCTTCTTAAGAGATAACATTCTTGCCAACAGTGGTACAATAGGAGACTGGTTAGATGTTTCCTAGTTACCTTCGTTCCTTGGAACAGATATGACAGAACGATTAATGAAATGGCAAGCTTATAAGAAAGCAGGGTTGGCGTTGGTCGATTCCTCTTAGGAAGGTAGAGGATTTAATAATAATACATTTATGAATGGATATGATGATGCTGCTAAAGTTTAGACTATGCAAGCGTTTGAAGTTGTATTAGAAAGAATTGAAATGCAGGTATCATCAATAACAGGAGTCTTTAGAGAGAGATTGAATGGTATTACTCAAAGAGACGCTGTATCTAATATAGAAGCAGGGGCTCGAAATTCGTTTATTATTACTAAACCATTTTATCAACAAATGGATTCATTGGTAGTAGACGTCTTGGGAGATTGTCTTGATATAGGTAAAATTGTATGGAAGAATGGTCTTACTGGTACTATTATATTAGGAGACAAATTATAGAAAATTTTTACTGCTCTTCCAGAACATTTTACTCATACCGATTATGACATTCATATAGTACCATCAACTAAAATTTTAAAAGATATGCAATCAATGCAATCCATCGTAATTGAGTTGATAAAAAGTAATATGTTGGAGCCTGATATTGCTACGGAGGCGATTACAAGTAGAAGTCTTACAGAGCTTAAAGATATAGTGAACAAAGCTTGGGCTAAAAAGAAGAAGAGAATAA